>Ga0187807_1000001_pt1 | contig 82326 bp, 70 predicted proteins | sample NC_wetland_sal_i_4_FD_132432 | JGI IMG/M metagenome (GOLD analysis project Ga0187807, IMG submission 132432) | Wetland sediment microbial communities from Neuse River Estuary, North Carolina, USA - ASW_2 | ecosystem: Environmental > Aquatic > Freshwater > Wetlands > Sediment | place: USA: North...
ACGGGGGTTTAGTACATATCTAATGCACTGGCTTTTAGCACGCTGTTGAGTTCTCAAAAAACACGCGCACACCACCACGAGACACCACATCCCGCACCGGGGCAACCCTCAAACTCTACTCCGGAGCATCCTCCGTGTCAACCAGGTCTCCCGAAACTTCCGGGAGGTTGCCCGACACTCGCATCCTCCAGACCGCCAGCAGCGAACCTCCGCGAGCCCCGCGTCAGACGCGAAGGCCCCCGGCTGGAGGGCTGCTAGGTGGTGCCCTGGGTCCCGTCCCGCCTTGCGGCGTTCCGTCCCCCTCAGGGCAAGATGAACAATACGACTGCGACAATCCCCCGTCAAATCAGGGGTTGCAGGCCCGCGCAAACCGGCCGCAACCTCCGCATAACCATCTTGACCTGCGCGGAACGCGCGGCTAAGGACGCCCGCCGACCACCTCAACACCCCCGACGGTGCGCTTTCCCCGGCGCAGGACCAGGTAACGACCGTACAACAGGTCGTTTTCCGTCGCGACGGCGTCCGCTGCCGCCACCCGCCGGTTGTTCAGGTACGCGCCGCCCTCGGCGATGGCGCGCCGGGCCGCGGACAGCGTGGGCGCGATCCCGGCCGCTACCATCAGGCCGGCCACCGGCAGACCCGCCGCAGGCAGCCGCTCCGTGGCAAGGGTCTGCGCCGGCCGGCCGGCCGCCGGCGGCGAATCCGAGGTTCCCGGCGAGATCCGGAACGGCCGGACTTCGGCCAGCGCGGCCGAGGGCGCCGGCCGACAGGTCGATGAACCGCCCCACTTCGCCGCGGATCCGCGCCACCCACCCGGCGACGACCTCCGGCGCATTCAGCGTCCGCTCGGCGGACTTACCGCTCGGGTCGCCGATCAGCCCGGTAGCGCCGCCAACGACGCCGATCGGCCGGTGCCCGGCGTGCTGCAGCCGCCGCATCGTCAGCATCAGCGCCAGGTGGCCGATGTGCAGGCCGGGGCCGGTCGGGTCGAAGCCCGCGTAGAAGGTGACCGGACCCGAAACGAGCGCATTGCGCAGCTCGCCAAGGTCGGTGGACTGCCCGATCAGCCCACGCCAGTCAAGTTCCGCGATGACATCGTCCACGTTCGCATGGTGCCACCGGGTAGTGGTGGGAGGTAACGGTTTTCGAGTGGGCGGCTTCCGGTAGTAGGGCCGGAACGCGGACACGGTTGGCTCGCCGTCCAGCCAGAAGCGCCATGACACATCCGCTCCTTCGCGCACGCCTACGCGCGGTCCGGTAAGTATCAAAGACTTTTCTCCCGAACGAGTGGTGCTGGCTCTCCCGCGCAGCCGCAACCGCGAGTCCGGAGCGCACAGGTCGGCGCCGTCAAGAGCGCGGTCGATGCCGAGCGCCTGGCACAGCCGGGCCGGCCCGCGGGCGAGGTCACGCGCTCTGCTTGCCCCGCTCGCCTCCGGGGCGCCTGAGCCCGCCCTCTTCTCTCGTCGCTCGTCGCCAAGGCTCCTCGCTCCTCGGTCATCCGGCGGGGCGCCCCTTTGGCTCGCGGGTGATCGCCTGTGCTGGGCGAGTTCCTCACCGGCGGTCACTTTCCCGGCGCGCAGCAGGACCGCGGAGGCGGTTCCTGGCGGCATGCAAACCACGTTCACGCAGAAGTGCATGCCGTACGTGAAGTACACGTAGGCGTGCCCGGCGGGCCCGAACATCACGGCGTTGCGCGTGGTCCGCCCCCGGTACGCGTGCGACGCCGGGTCCACCGCGCCCGCGTACGCCTCTACCTCCGTCAGCGTGACAGCGACGAGTCCCTCGGCGCTCTCGTGCTCGAGCACGCAGCCGAGCAGGTCCGGCGCCACCTCGGTGGAGGGCCGGTCCAGGAAGTCCCTCGGCAGCAGGTCCGTCAGGTCAGGCTCCACCGACGGCGGCCCAGGACGCGGCGGCGTCCACGGTGGCGCGCAGCGCCGCGAGCTGCTCGGCCACTCGCTCCGGTGCGGTGCCGCCGAACCCCTTGCGGGCCGCGAGCGCGCCGTCGACGGTGAGCACCGCACGGACGTCGGGGGTCAGGTGCGGTGAGACCTTCGCCAGGTCGGCGTCGCTGACCTCGTCCAGCCCGACGTCGTTTACCTGGCACCAGACCACGAGGTGGCCGACGATCTCGTGTGCCTCACGGAACGGCACGCCCCGCCTGACCAGGTACTCGGCCAGGTCGGTCGCGAGCGTGAACCCGGCGGGCGCGCCCTGCCGCAGGCGCTGCGCGTTGACTCGCAGCGTCGCGATCAGCCCGGCCATCGCGGGCAGCACGAGCAGCAGTGTGTCGACCGCGTCGAACACCGGCTCCTTGTCCTCCTGCAGGTCCCGGTTGTAGGTCAGCGGGAGCCCCTTGAGCGTGGTGAGCAGGCCGGTGAGCCCGCCGATGAGCCGGCCGGCCTTGCCCCTGGCCAGCTCGGCGACGTCCGGGTTCTTCTTCTGCGGCATGATCGACGAGCCGGTCGCGTACGCGTCGTCGATCTCGATCCAGCCGAACTCCTGTGACGACCACAGCACGATCTCTTCGCCGAGCCGGGACAGGTGCACCCCGGTCAGCGCGGCGGCGAAGCAGAACTCGGCGGCGAAGTCCCGGTCCGCGACGGCGTCCATGGAGTTCGGCGCGGCGCTGTCAAAGCCGAGTTCGGCGGCGAGCACCCTGGGATCGACAGCGAGCGACGACCCCGCGAGCGCGCCCGCGCCGAGGGGGCTGACCGCGGCGCGCTTGTCCCAGTCCCTGAACCGGTCGGCGTCGCGGGCGAACGCCTGGACATGCGCGAGCAGCTGATGCGCGAACAGCACCGGCTGCGCGTGCTGCAGGTGCGTCATGCCTGGCGCGGGCGTGTCGCCGCATTCTTCGGCCTGGGCGATCAGCGCGGTCTGCAGCTCGGCGAGCCTGCTCACGATCCGACGGGCGTGGTCCCGCAGGTACATCCGCAGGTCGGTGGCCACCTGGTCGTTCCTGCTGCGGCCCGCCCTGAGCTTGCCGCCGAGCGAGCCGAGCCGTTCGAGCAGGCCGCGCTCGAGCGCGGTGTGCACGTCCTCGTCGGCGACCGTCGGCCGGAACGACCCGTTCTCGACCGCCCGGTCGAGGTCGTCGAGCGCGTTCAGCATCGAGGTGACCTCGCCGTCACTGAGCAGCCCGGCCCGGTGCAGCATCCGGGCGTGCGCGCGAGACGCGAGCAGGTCGTAGCGCGCGAGCCGCCAGTCGAACTGGACGCTCAGCGACAGTCGTGCCAGCGCGTCCGCGGGTCCGCCCTCGAAGCGCCCGCCCCACAACCGCGTCGGCGTCCCCGCCGGCTGCTCAGCTCCAGCGTCATCGCCAGCGCCCGATTCCATCTGTCCCACTTATCCCACTTTCACCATCTCGACCGCACTACCCCCAACCCTATTGGCTTGGGCGCCAACACGTTTGAGGTCGCGGGCCCCGAGACCTCACAAGACGAGGGCGGGGGGCCCTTGACCTCATTCGACGCCGACCGCTTCTCGGCTTGATTGGCGATGGGCCCGCGCCGGAGTGACGCCCGTGGCGCCTGAGCCAGCCGAGAGCCAAGCCCCGCCGAGCGGCGCAGGCGCGGGGCGGGAGGGACCGGCTGGGTCAACGGCGGCCTTCGGCCAGGTGGCGGAATTCGGTGGCCAGGGCTTCGCCGCCGGCGGGGTCGCGGGAGATGACGAGCACGGTGTCGTCGCCGGCGACGGTGCCGAGGATGGCGGGCAGGGCGGCGTGGTCGATGACCGAGGCGAGGAACTGGGCGGCGCCGGCCGGCGTGCGCAGCACGACGAGGTTGGCGCTCGCTTCCGCGGAGGTCAGCAGCTCCTTGAGGTACTTGGCCAGGCGCGTGCCGGCGGGCCGGCCGGCGGGCTGGGCGGTGTCCGGCCCGCCGGCCGCGGCGGCGGGCCGAGCGGGGGCGTACTGGGTGGCAGGCTGGCCGGCCGTGGTGGCGGGAGTGGCGGGGGGCTGGGGAGACGGGACGGTTCGTTCGGGAAAATCTAGGCCAGTACCGGGGCGGGACCCTGGACCTCCCGGCTCCTCGGGGAGCGCGTACACGAGGGAGCCGTCCGCCGCGCGCAGTCGCACGACGCCTAGCTCGTCCAGGTCCCTGGACAGCGTCGCCTGCGCGACGTGCATGCCGGCGTACCGGTCGAGCAGCGCGGCTAGCTGCTCTTGTGAGTGGACCTGCTCGCGGGACAGGATCGCGGCGATGCGCGCCTGCCTGGCGGCTTTCGTGGCGGGGCTGGCCGGCGTCGCCTGGCCCGGGTGCGGAGCGTTGGCCATCAGGACCGCTCCAGCAGCCAGGCGAGCAGCGCCTTCTGCGCGTGCAGCCGGTTCTCCGCCTGATCCCAGGCGGCGCTGGCCGGGCCGTCGAGCGCCGCGGCGGTGATCTCCTCGCCGCGGTGCGCGGGCAGGCAGTGCAGCACGATGGCGTCCGGACCGGCCAGGCTCAGCAGCTCGCCGTTGACCTGGTACCTGGCGAGCGTGGCCTTCCTGGCCGGGACGTCCTGCTGCCCCATCGACACCCACACGTCGGTGGCGAGCACGTCGGCGGCCTTGCTCGCGACCACGGGGTCGTCGAGCACGGTCGCGGAGCCGCCGGTGCGCGCCGCGATCGCCTGCGCCGCCGCCAGCACGCCGGGGTCCGGCTGGTAGCCCTCGGGAGCCGCCACCCGCACGTGCATCCCGGCGGTGGCGCAGCCGAGCAGGTAGGAGTGCGCCATGTTGTTCGCGCCGTCGCCGAGGAAGGTGAGCGTGCGGCCGGCGAGCGGGCCGAGGCGTTCGGCCACCGTCTGCAGGTCGGCGAGGACCTGGCAGGGGTGGAACTCGTCGGTCAGCGCGTTGATCACCGGCACGGTGCTCGCCTGCGCGAGCTCTTCGATCCTCTCCTGGCCAGACGTTCGCCACACGATCGCCGCTACCTGCCTGGTAAGCACGCGGGCGACGTCGCCGATCGTCTCGCCGCGGCCGATGTGCGTGGTCTGCGTGTCGATGGCCAGCGGCAGCCCGCCGAGCTCGGCGATGCCGACCGTGAACGAGACCCGGGTGCGCAGCGAGGGCTTGTCGAAGAGCACGGCGACCGCCTTCGGGCCCTCGAGGGGGCGTCTTGCGAAGCGGTCGGCCTTCATGGCGGCGGCCAGGGCGAGGACCTCGGCCTGTTCGGCGGGGGTGAGGTCGTCGTCGCGCAGGAAGTGCCTGGGCATGCCTGGCATCACGCTGCCGTCGCCGCGTCGGCCTCGGACAGGATCGCGGGCAGCGCCCGCGTGAACTCCTGGGCCTCGCTCGTGGTCAGGATGAGCGGCGGGGCGATGCGTACCGCGTCGGGCTGGACCGCGTTGACCAGGAAGCCGCGCGCCTGGGCGGCGGTGTAGACGGCGGGGGCCTTGTCGGCCGTCAGCACCGCGGCGAGCCACAGGCCGCTGCCGCGCACGCCCTTGAGCAGCGGATGCTCGATCATGGCGAGGCCGGCGGCGAGGGTGTCACCGACCTCCTTGACGTTGGCGAGGATGTGCTGCGACTCGATCGTGTCGATGACCGCGAGCGCGGCCGCGCAGGAGACCGGGTTGCCGCCGAACGTGGAGCCGTGGTCGCCCTTGCCGAGCGCGGAGCCGCAGTCGCCGAAGCCGACGCAGGCGCCGATCGGCAGCCCGCCGCCGAGGCCCTTGGCGAGGGTGAGCACGTCGGGCAGGATCTGCTCCTGCTGGTAGGCGAACCAGGCGCCGGTGCGGCCGATGCCGCTTTGGACCTCGTCGAGCACCAGCAGCGCGCCGGACTCGTCGCAGAGCCGCCTGGCGGCGCTCAGGTAGCCCGGCGGCGCGGGAATCACGCCGCCTTCGCCCTGGGTCGGCTCGAGGAACACCGCGGCGACGTGCTGGTCGACCGCCTGCGCGAGGGCCGCTTCGTCGCCATAGGGGACGAAGCGGACGTTTACGCCGAATGGCTCGAACGGCTCACGGATCGACGCCTTGCCGGTGATCGCGAGCGAGCCCATCGTCCGGCCGTGGAAGCTGCGGTCGGCGGCGACGACCACCGGCCGGTTCTTGCCCTGCCTGCGGCGGACCAGCTTGATCGCGGCCTCGTTGGCCTCGGCGCCCGAGTTGCAGAAGAACACGCGGCCATCGGCGCCCAGCAGGCCGAGCAGGCGCTCGGCGAGCGCGACGCCCGGCTCGTGCACGAACAGGTTCGAGGTGTGCGCGATCTTCGCGACCTGGCTGGTCACGGCGTTCACGATCGCCGGATGCGCGTGGCCGAGCGCGCTCACCGCGATGCCCGCGATGAGGTCCAGGTACTCGTTGCCGTCCGCGTCCCAGACCCGGCACCCCTCGCCGCGGGCCAGCGCCAGCGGCGGCGTGCCGTAGTTTGGCATCATGGCCGCCTCGAACCGCTTGCGCAGCGCTTCGCTTTCAGTCATCGGGCCCCTCTCCTCCTGCTGCTGATGATGGTGCCATGTCAGGCCTGTCGGGGACGACCATCGTGCCGATGCCAGAGTCGGTGAAGATCTCGAGCAGGATGGCGTGCTTGAGCCGGCCGTCGAGGACGTGCGCCTGGGGCACGCCGCCGCGGACCGCGGCCAGGCACGCCTCCATCTTCGGGATCATCCCGGCGGACAGGGTTGGCAGCAGCCGCTCCAGGTCTCGCGCGCCGAGCTGGCTGATCACCTCGGTCGAGGCCGGCCAGTCCCGGTACAGCCCCTCCACGTCGGTGAGCACGACCAGCTTGGCGGCGCCGAGCGCCACCGCGAGCGCGGCGGCCGCGGTGTCGGCGTTGACGTTGTAGACCTCGCCGTCGGCGCCGCGGGCCAGGCTGGACACCACAGGGATCCGACCGTTGGCGATCAGCGCGCGGACCGCGCCCGGGTCGGTCACCACGATGTCGCCCACCAGGCCGACGTCGACCGCCTCGCCGTCCACGAACGCGACCTTGCGCTGCGCGGTGAACAGGTTCGCGTCCTCGCCCGACATGCCGAGCGCGAACGGGCCGTGCCTGTTGATCAGGCCCACGATGTCCTTGTTGACCTTGCCGCCGAGCACCATCCGGACCACGTCGATCATCTCGGCCGTGGTCACGCGCAGCCCGGCGGTGAACGTGGACTCGATGCCGAGCCGGTTCAGGTGCTCGGTGACCTGCGGGCCGCCGCCGTGCACGACCACCGGGCGCAGCCCGGCGTACCGCAGGAACACCAGGTCCTGCGCGAACCCGGCGCGCAGGTCCGCCTCGGTCATAGCGTGCCCGCCGTACTTGATCACCACGGTCTCGCCGTGGAACCGGTCGAGCCAGGGCAGCGCCTCGATGAGCGCGGCGGCCTTGGCGGTCGCCACCGCGCGGCGCGCCTCGTCCGTGCCTTCCTCCGTTGCGGTCGTCATGTCGAGTAGGCCGAGTTCTCGTGGACGTACGCCTCGGTCAGGTCCGTGGTGAGGATCACCGCGGAGTTCGGGCCCGCCGACAGGTCGACCGTGATCGTCACGTCCCGGCCCCTGAGGTCGACCTTGGAGCGCTCGTCGCCGGCCGCGCCGGCCCGGCACACCCAGACACCGTTGATCGCGACGTTCAGCCGGTCCGGGTCGAACACCGCGTCCGTGGTGCCGACCGCGGACAGCACGCGGCCCCAGTTCGGGTCCTCGCCGGCGATCGCGCACTTGAGCAGGTTGCTCCTTGCAACCGCGCGGCCGACGGTGACCGCGTCGGCTTCCGTGCTGGCGCCGACCACCTCGATCGTGATCATCTTCGACGCGCCCTCGGCGTCCAGCTGAAGCTGGCGCACCAGGTCGGCGCAGACCCCGGTCAGCGCGCGCACGAAGTCCCTGTGGTCCGGCTTGACGCCGGCCGCGCCGCTGGCCATCAGCAGCACGGTGTCGTTGGTGGACATGCAGCCGTCGGTGTCGAGCCGGTCGAAGGTGACCGACGTGGCCGAGCGCAGCGCGGAGTCCAGTTCGGCCGCGTCCAGGTCCGCGTCGGTGGTGAGCACGCACAGCATGGTGGCGAGCCCCGGCGCGAGCATGCCGGCGCCCTTGGCCATGCCGCCGATGGAGTAACCCTGTTCGCGGGGGGTTCCGGGGGGTCGTCCCCCCGGGCTAGCAGAGCCCCTGCGGAAGGCGATCTTGACGACCGTGTCGGTGGTCCTGATCGCGTCGGCGGCGTGCACTCCGCCGCCGCGGTCGGCCTCGGCGACCGCGGCGTCCACCGCCGGCAGCAGCTTGTCCATCGGCAGCCGCTCACCGATCAGGCCGGTCGAGCAGACCGCGATCTCGCCCGCAGAGTCGGCGATGGCTGTGGCGAGGCGTTCGGCGGTCGCGTGCGTGTCCTGGAAGCCGAGCGGCCCGGTGCAGGCGTTGGCGCCGCCCGAGTTCAGCACGACGGCGCGGACCCGGCCGCCGCTGACCACCTGGCGGGTCCACTTGACCGGGGCGGCCTGCACCCGGTTCGCGGTGAAGACCGCCGCGGCGGCGCGCGACGGCCCGTCGTTGATCACCACCGCGACGTCGCGTTCGCCGGACTGCTTCAGCCCGGCCACGACGCCCGCGGCGCGAAAACCCAGCGGTGCGGTCACGCTCATGGGGCAACTCCATGTGGGGTCAGGCCTGCCGACTCTGGCAGGCCGAGCATGAGGTTGGCGATCTGCACGGCCTGGCCGGCCGCGCCCTTGCCGAGGTTGTCGATGGCGCTGACCACGACCGCGCGGCCGGCGTGCTTGTCGGCAGTCACCTGCAGGTGCGCGCCGTTGGACCCGGACACCGCGGCGGTGACCGGCCACTGGCCGGCCGGCAGCAGATGCACGAACGGGCTTTGACCGTAGGCGGCGGCGAACGCCGCGCGCAGCGCGCCGTCCGCGCCAGCGCGGTCCGCGACGCCCGGCGCCAGCCGGGCGGTGCAGGTGGCCAGGATGCCGCGCGGCATGGGGGCGAGCAGCGGCGTGAAGGAGATTACGGGCCGAACAAACGGGAGCGATCGTTCGGGATAAGACTGCAGAACCTCAGCGAGCGCCTGCTCGATCTCCGGCGTGTGCCGGTGCGTGCCGCCGACTTTGTATGCGGACATGCTGCCCATCACCTCGCTGGCGAGCAGGTCGGGGCGGGGCACGCGGCCGGCCCCCGAGGTGCCCGAGGCGGCGACGATCACGATGTCTTTGGCTTCGGCCAGGTCCGCCGCGAGCAGCGGGGCTACCGCGAGGATCGACGCGGTTGCGTAGCAGCCGGGTGCGGCCACCCGTGTCGCGGTTGCGATCTTTTCCCTGGCGCCGGGAAGTTCGGGCAGGCCGTACACCCAGCGGCCGGCGTAGCCCGTGCCGTAGAACCTTTCCCAGGCGGCCTCGTCGCCGAGCCGGAAGTCGGCGGACAGGTCGACGATGCGCGCGTCGGGCAGCTTGTCCGCCAGCGCGGCCGACTCGCCGTGCGGCAGCGCCATGAAGACGAGTTCGGCGGCGGCGAGCAGATCGGGGTTGGTGGGTTCGAAGACGTGGCCGTCGAACGCCGGGTGGCCGGTGAGGTTGGGATGCACCTCGGTGAGCGGCCTGCCCGCGCTCGACGCGCCGGTGACCGCGCCGATCTCCAGGTCCGGATGGCCGGCGAGCAGGCGCAGCAGCTCACCGCCCGCGTAGCCGCTGGCCCCGGCCACCGCTACCCGTGTACCCATGCTGTCCGCCTCCTTGCTCTCTGAAGGATTATGCATCTGAATGAATTAATATGCAAGACGACGAATCCGCGGCTAGGCTGAACCCGCGTTCGGCGCCGTCGGCACGACTGGCGCGCGCCGCGGAAGATCGATTAGCTCAAATGTTCGTAGCAAGCGCTGCCTGGGCGACACTTCCTACGAACATTTCGGGAGATCGGACGCGGGGATGCGCACTAGGGTAGATACCTGGCTGGGCGCGGACACTGGCGACTGGGAGAGGTGCGGCAGTTGAGGACGAACCGGCCCGCAGGCCGCTGGCTCGCGATGGCCGCTGACGGCCGCCGCTGGCTCGCCGTCGCCGCCGGGGGCTGCGTGCTGCTCGGCGTGGCGGCGTGCTCGTCGGCCACGTCTACCGGCGGCGCCACTGGGTCGTCCTGCGGTACCACCCGCACCGGCGTCAACGTACCCGTGGTCATCAAGGTGATGAAGGGCACCGTGGACTGCGCCACCGCGATGCAGGTCGAGCAGAGCTACGCGACGATGATCAAGGACAACGAGGTGCATGGCAACGGCGGCGGCGCCCCGGTGACGGTGGACGGGTGGACGTGCCAGGGGTATCCGACGCCGCAGGTGCTGAAGACCGGCGACGCGTCGGAGTGCCACACGGCGAGCGCCGAGGTGGTCGCGGTGCTGGCGCTGTCCTCGACTGGCAGCTAGGCGCGGTCAGCTAGGGATGGCGACGTCGGATGGCAGGGCGTTGCCCGCTAGCAGGCTGCCGCCGGTCAGGACCGTGCCGGCCGAGCCTCCGCCCGCGAAGACGCTGCCTGACGGCGCAGCGCCGCGGGCAAGCAGGCCGTCGTCGAACGGCGGTTCGTCGTCGGCCGGCGGGCGGACCGCGCTGAGCCCGCGGCTGGTGCTGATCATCTGCACCTGGTCACGGCCGGACGCCTTGGCCCGGTAGAGGGCCGCGTCGGCCGCGGCGAGCAATTCGGTCAGCTCGCGGCGCGAGCCGGCGTCGAGCGCCGCCACGCCGATGGAGACTGTCACAGGCACCCGCTCGGAGCCGCCGGCGCCGCTCGAGTAGATGGGCAGCCGGGAGATGTGCGCGCGGACACGTTCGGCGATCCTGAAAGCGTCCACCGCGCGGGTCTGCGGAAGCAGCATCACGAACTCCTCGCCGCCGAACCGGCCGGCGAGGTCGTAGTCGCGAAGTACCTGGGTCATCGTGCCGGCGATCTGCCTGAGCACCTCATCGCCGAGCAGGTGGCCGTAGGTGTCGTTGATCTGCTTGAACCGGTCTAGGTCGAGCAGCGCGACGGCGAGCGGCGAGCTGGTGCGGACCGCGCGGGCGACTTCGGCCGACGCTTCGCGCTCCCAGGTCGCGGCGTTGAGCAGCCCGGTCTTGGCGTCCGCCCGTGCCTCGTTGAGCAGCTGGGTGTGCCGGAACGAGCGCTGCAGCAAGGTGACAAGCGGCAGGGCGATGATCAGCACCAGGTTGCTGACCAGCATGCCCAGCGCGACGAGCAGGGCCGCACACAGCTCGGTCGCGTCGTTGTGCAGCGACTCCCTGCCGAACACCGCGTCCTTGATCCTGGTGGCCGGGTCCGCCGCCTTGACCGCGGTCAGCACCAGGCCCTGGTTGACCACCCACTGCGTCAGGCCGGCCGCCGCGGCGGCCAGCAGCCACATGTTGGCGTGCTCCCACAGGTATGCGCGCGGGCGGCAGCCGACGGGGAGAATGCCGTGGTACATCAGCGACGCGCTGCCGTAGGCGACGCCGATCGCGGACGCGGTGAAGACCCGGCGGTACAGCGGCGCGCGCCTGATCCGCCACTGCGTCAGCGCGAGCCTGATCGCCGGGATGATCAGCGCGTACAGCAGCGGCAGCAGGATCACGACCGGGAGTTCCCACACCGCGTAGACGTCCTTGACGACGCCTGCGGGCTCGCTCGAGCGCCTGGTCAGTTCCACCGTGGCCGCGCCGCAGCCGAGCAGCGCGGCGAACCACACGAAGTCCTCGGTGTCGAACCGGAACGTCGCCGCGCTCAGGCCGACCCATGCCAGGTAAGCGCAGACCACGAGCAGCACGAACGCGCGAAGCGGCCTGGGCAGAGACCAGAGGGGCCATTCACCAACGCGCCGGAATCCATGCCTAAACACGGTGCGACGCGCGTGATCCATCTGACCTCCCTAGCTTCGGCGATGCTTTCCGTGGCAGATCTCCAGTGCGCGACGGATAGCGCAACGTGCAGTGCTAACCCCACATTGTCACAGATTTCACGTGCTCTGTGTCAAAACTTGGCTACCGACTGACAGGGCAACGCGCCGGCGCGGTCGTCTCGAGGGGGTTTGAGACGCCTCGAAACCCAAGTGCTGCAAGCGTTTGCAGCGCCCCTGGCACCACCCTCGCGACGGTCCATTGTAACCAAATAGTTACCTTTCAGCGTTTCCTGACTCGTACACCGGGGATGTTGCGCTATTCAAGCAACTGATGAGGGAATTGCGTAGTTCGCGTACAAGGTACGGTGACCGCACAAGCCACCCGATTTGGCTGGAAGGAGGGTGATATGACCACCGGCTGGGCGTGACGGCACCACCACAACAAGCAACAACCAGACGACGGGCGAAAGGAGGGCCACGTGACCACCGGATGGGCCTGACACCAGCGGACCGCATGCCACACGACGAACGAGAGGAGAGCCCGATGACGACCGGATGGGCCTGACACCGCAGACGGCAACACCGGACGACGCACGAAAGGAGAGCCACGTGACCACGGGATGGGCCTGACACCGCAGACAGCAACACCGGACGACGCACGAAAGGAGAGCCACGTGACCACCGGATGGGCCTGAACACCGCAGACAGACGCCACGCCACGCGAAAGGAGGACCGATGACCACCGGATGGGCCTGACGTCAGCACTACAGCACCGGCACACGACCCACGACCCACGACCCACGACAGGAGGACCGATGACCACCGGATGGGCCTGACATAGCACCGCAGACCACGACAGACCGCAGACGAGAACCGCAGACGAGCAGACGAGAGGAGGAAGCGATGCGCACCACGGGCTGGGCATGACACGACCGGTCACGTCGGCCGCGGGACGCGGCCGGACCTGACGGCTTGCTTTCGTAAGCCGCCGGGCGCGTCTGCCTTCCGCGACCGGTTCCAACTCGCCGCGACGCACGCGGCACACACGGCGCCGACGGCGCCGGCTACCGCGACGACCGTCGTCGGCACCCAGTGCTGCGCGGCGGCGCCGGCCATGACCATGACGGTGCCCTGGCCGAGGCTCATGCCGCCCTGCGCGAGCCCGAACGACCGGGCGCGCCGCGCGCCGGGCACCGCGCTGACGAAGGCGGCGTTGGCCGCGATCTGGTAGGCGCCGAACGCCCCCGACACGGCCAGGATCGCCAGCACCGCCGGCAACGGCGGCTTGACGGCGAAGAAGACCAGAACTGCGCAGGTGGCGACGGCGAGCGGGCCCATCAGGCGCAGCCGGGTCGCCGGCCGTACCAGGCGGCCGAAGGCCAGCATGCCCGCGGTCTCGCCGAACGCCTGGGCCGCCAGGATCGCGCCGACCGCGGCGGCGCCGCCGCGGAGGCTGCTCGCCAGCGGCGCGGCGACCCCCTCGGGCGCGTTGTAGAACGCGGCCAGCCAGCCGAACAGCATCGGCAGCAGCATCGCCGGGGTTGTGAAGACCATCCGGACCGCGCCGGCGAAGCCGGCCGCGGGGTGCTCCGCGTGCCTGGCAGCGGGCGCGCCAGCGCCGTGTGCCGTACCGTGGCCCGTGCCGTGTTCCGCGGCGTGCCGCGGCGCCAGGGCGGGCCGCCGCCGGACGAAGCAGCGAACGATTGCGGCGGACACCGCGAACGTGGCCGCGTCGATCACCAGCGACGTCCGCGTGCCGAGCAGCGCCACCAGGCCACCGCCGGCCGCGAAGCCGAGCACCTGGGCGAACTGGTTGGTCGTCAGCGTGATGGCGGTGCCCGCCACGTACTTCTCGCCGGCCAGCAGGTCCGGGTAGATGGCGGCGCGCGCCGCCGTGAACGGCGCGCCGACGAGCGTCACCACGGCGAGCAGCACGACGAGCAGTGCGAGCGGCATCCCGGGCAGCGCCATGACCAGCACGAGCGCGCAGCGGAACACGTCACAGGCGATCATCACCCGGCGCCGCTCGAACCGGTCGGCGAGCCCGGCGAGCGTGATGCCGCCGATGAAGACCGGCACCACGCTGAGCATGAAAGTTACCGCCGCCAGCAGTGCCGAAGCCGTCCGGGCGTACACCAGGACGGTCAGTGCGACCCTGGCAAGCTGATCGCCCGCCACTGAGGTGAGCTGCGCCGACCACAGCGCCCGGAACTCGGGGATGGCGAACACGTCGCGGTATCTCGTACGAGTGGCCTGCTCCGACACCTGGTCCTGGGCCGCTTCTGCAGCTATGTCACCCTCCGTGCCCGGCAGATGATGAACGTCGATGCCACATGATGACCGCCAAGCGCGCGCATCGCAAACCAGGAGGATTAGGGCATCAACGAAAACGGGCGCCTCATCGGGCCCGCCGGTGCAGACTACCCGGAAGGCGGACGAGACGCCACATTTTCGTTCGGGATAAATGTGACATTACGAGCGGGGCACGGCGCCCACCTCGCGTGCGGCCTCAGCCACCGCCGCGTCCCTGGCAGCCGTCGTCTCGGCCACGGTCAGCGTCCGGTCCGGGGCACGGAAGCGCAGCGTGTAGGCCAGCGACTTGCGGTCCGCGCCGAGCTGGGCGCCCGTGTAGACGTCGAACAGCCGCAGGTCCTCGAGCAGCTCGCCGGCGCCGGCGGCCAGCGCGGCCGCCACCTCGGCGGCGGGCACGTCGGCGGGCACCACGAGGGCGACGTCCTGCGTCGCCAGCGGGTACGCCGACAGCGCGGGCCCGCGGACCGTGCTGGCCTCCGCCGCCGCGGCCAGCACCGCGAAGTCCAGCTCGAGCGCGCAGGTGCGCGGCGGCAGGCCGTACGCGGCGACCACCCGGGGGTGCAACTCGCCCGCGTGGCCGGCCACCCATTCGTGCACCTCGCCGGCCGGGGTCATGGCGTGCACGAAGAGCGCCGCGCAGCGGCCCGGGTGCCACGGCGGCTCCTGCGCCGCCCGCACGTCGGGCGTCAGGTGGCAGACGGAGGTGACGGCGCGGGCCGCCTCGATCGCGTCCGCCCAGGTGGCGGCCCGGCCCGGACCCCACCAGCCGGGCAGCTCGCGGTCGCCAGCGAGCACCGCGCCGACGCGCATCGGCTGGTCGGGCAGCGCGGCCTCGAGCGAGGCGAGCTCGGCGACGGTCGGCCCGCGGTCGGTGGCCAGGATCGGCGCCACCCCGGGCGAGCCCGGCCGCGGCCGGAACACCAGGCCGGTCTCGAACAGCGCCGTGTCGGGGAAGCCGCGGCCGACGTTCAGCATCAGGGTGCGGAACAGGCCAGGCAGCAGCGTCGTACGCAGATGCGGCTGGTCCTCGCTGAGCGGGTTGGCGACCCGCACCGCGGGCCTCCTGGGGTCTTCGGGGGGCAGCATCAGGTCATCCGCCTCCGCGACCGGGGCGAACGGGTCGGTGTGCACCTCGACGAACCCGGTCCCGGCCAGCGCGCTGCCGACCGCGCGGAGCAGCCGCTGCCTGGCCGTCAGCCCGTGCCCGGCGACCGCGCGGGGCATCCTGGCCGGCACGTTCACGTACCCCTCGAGGCGGATGACCTCCTCGGCGAGGTCGGCCGGATCGGTCAGGTCCGCCCGCCACGACGGCGGCGTGACCTCGAGCACCGGGTGCATGCGGTCGTGCCTGCCGTGCTGTTCGGTTCCGTCGGAGGCCGGGCCCGCGTCGGCTGGGCGTTCCGCGCGCCAGGGCGCGATCGTCGGCAGCGCGGCGGTGCTGACCTCGCGGACCGCACAGCCCACCTCGGTGAGCCGCTTGATAACGGTGTCCTTGCCGTAGATGACGCCGGCCACCCGGTCCGGGTAGTCGGCCGCCATGGCGATCGTGACCGGTATGACCGGGACTTGCGCGTGGGTGCAGCCGGGGACGACGTGGCCGCCGCCGAGGGACGACAGCAGCGCGACCGCGCGGGCGGTGGCGCGCAGCGGAAGCTCGCGGTCCACGCCGCGCTCGAACCGGTACGACGCCTCCGAATGCAGCCGGTGCCTGCGGCTCATCCTGGCGGTGCCGACGTCGGCGAAGTGGGCGCCCTCGATGACGATCTCGGTGGAGTTCTCGTCGATCTCGGTGGCCAGCCCACCCATCGTGCCGGCCATCGAGATCGGGCCCGAGGCGTCAGTGATGAGGATGTCCTCGGGGTACAGGGTGCGCGTGACGTGGTCGAGCGCCTCCAGGGTTTCGCCGTCGCGGGCGCGCCGCACCACGATCGGGCCGGTCAGCTTGGACCGGTCGAACGCGTGCAGCGGCTGGCCGAGCTCGAGCATCAGATAGTTGGTCACGTCCACCGCGAGCGAGATGCTGCGCACCCCGCAGCGCGCCAGCCGCACCCGCATCCACAGCGGCGTCGGCGCGTGCGGGTCGAAACCGCGCACCTCGCGCAGCACGAACCGGTCGCATGCCGTCGGGTCGGCGATGCTGGCCGGCCACACGTCCGGACCCTCCGCGGCCAGGTCGGCGCCGAACACGTCGGTCTTCGCCGCCTCGCCGGCCAGGTCGATGACCTGACCCGACGCGTCCTCGCCGGGCACGAAGGTGTGCGCCGGGTCGCTGAACGGCACGCCGTAGGCGGTGGCCAGCTCGCGCGCGACGCCGCGGATGCTGACGGCGTAGCCGCGGTCGGGCGTCACGGTGATCTCGAGAACATCGTCCTTGAGGCAGGCGTACTGGACGAAGTCCGCGCCGAGCGGCGCGTCCGGCGGCAGCACCAGGATCCCTGTGTGGTCGTCGCCGATCGCCAGTTCCTTCACCGAGCAGATCATGCCCTCGGACATGCGGCCGTAGGCCTGCTTGGCGCCGATCTCAAACCCGCCGGGCAGCACCGCGCCCGGCTGGGCGAACGCGATCCGGTCGCCGGCGGCGAAGTTTGTCGCGCCGCAGATGACCCCGGTGGCCTTGTCCGGGTCGCCGGCCAGTTCGGCCTCGGTCACCGCGACCCGGCAGTACCTGATCGGCTTCTTGAACCCGGTGAGCTCCTCCACGGCGAGCACCTGGCCCACCACCACGCCGCGCACATCGTGCCCGGCCTGCTCGACCGACTCGACCTCAAGGCCGGCGGCGGTCAGCCGCCTGCCCACTTCGGCCGCGTCGACCGGCTCCGGAATCGGGGCATAGGCGCGCAGCCAGGAAACCGGTACCCGCATCGCTAGATCTCCATCCCGAAAGCCCGGCTGAACCGCACGTCACCCTCCACGGTGTCCCTGATGCTCGAGACGCCGTGCGCGAGCATCAGCGCCCGCTCGATGCCCAGCCCGAACGCGAACCCGCTGTACCGGTCCGGGTCGATCCCGCAGGCCACAAGCACGCGGGGGTTGACCATGCCGCAGCCGGCGATCTCGATCCAGCCCATCGACCGGCAGACGCGGCACGGGTCGGCGCCCGGCTTGACGGACGCGCCGCGGCACACGTGGCACTCCATGGACACATCGCCCGACGGCTCGGTGAACGGGAAGTAGTCCGGCCGCAGCCTTGTCCTTAGTCCAGCTCCGAACAGCGCGTCGACGAACGCCTGGATCGCGCCCCGCATGTCCGCCATGGTGAGCCCCTCGTCCACGGCCAAGCCCTCGATCTGGTAGAAGACCGGCAGGTGGGTGGCGTCCAGGGCCTCGTTGCGGTACACCCGGCCCGGGCTGACCACGTACAGCGGCAGCGGCCTGGTGAGCAGGCTTCTGATCTGCACCGGCGAGGTGTGCGTTCGTAGCACCATGCCGGATTTGTCCGCGCCGTCAGGCGGGGCTACGAACAGAGTGTCTTGCATCTCGCGCGCCGGGTGGTCCGGCGGGATGTTCAGCGCGTCGAAGTTGTACCACTCGGCCTCGACCTCGGGCCCGTCGGCGACCTCGTAGCCCATCGCGACGAACACGTCGGCGAGCCGGTCCGCGGTGAGCGTGACCGGGTGCCGCGCGCCTTGTGCCGTGCGATCAAAGGGCAGCGTGACGTCGGCCTTCTCGGTGACGAGCACGCTCTCGTCGCGCTCCTTCTCGAGCTGGGCCTGGCGGGCCTTCAGGGACTGCTGGATCCGCGCCTTGGCCGCGCCGGTGCGGCGGCCGGCCTCGGCCCGCGCCCCGGGCGGCAGCGCGCCGATCTCGGCACTCGCCAGCGTCAGCGGCGCCTTGTCGCCGGCGTGCGCGAGCCGCGCTTCCTTGAGCTCGTCGAGCGTTTTCGCCGCTTCGATGGCGCCTAGCGCGGCCGCGAGCGCGCGGTCCACTTCTTCGGCCGACAGCGCGGTCACCGTGACCGGGTCATAGTTCTTGTTGGGTGCGGACATCATTCGCTTCCTCGAGGCCGTACACAGCTGACGGGCCCGCGCAGGTTCAGGCGGTGATTATTTATCCCGAACGAAGGGTGCCGACTGCATCTCGCAGATCCGACCCTACCGGGACCGTCGCCGACGTCGCGCGGGGGACATGACGTTTCACTGCCCGCTAGGGCGGCGTCGGAGGCCTCGCGGCCTACGCGACGGGCGCGCCCGCGGGCAGGATAAATCGGAACTCCGCGCCGCCGCCGGGCGCACGGCCCACGGTGATGTCGCCGCCGAGCGCCTCGACCAGGCCCTTGACGATGTACAGGCCAAGGCCGGTGCCGCCACGGCGCTTTCCTCGCCAGAACTGGCGGAACACCCGGGGCGCCACCTCTGGGGGGATCCCCTCCCCCTGGTCGCGCACCGACACGGCGACCGCTGGGTCACCGCCGATGCGCGCGCGCTCTACCACGACAGTCACGATACCAGCCCCGTGCCTGACGGCGTTTTCGACGAGGTTGCCGAGGATCTGGTCGATCTTGTCGGCGTCCAGCCAGGTTTCCGGGACGTCAGGCGCGGCCTCGAGGCGGAACTTGTCCTCTGGCTCTCCGGCCGCCACCCGCCCGGCGATGAGCTTCACGGCCCGGTCCGGGATGTCGACCAGCTGGCGGTGCACCTCCATCCGCCCGGACTCGATGCGGGACACGTCGAGCAGCTCGGTGATCAGCCTGGTGACCCGGTCCGCGTCCGCGTTGACCGTCTCGAGCATGACGCGCTTCTGGTCGTCGGTGAACCGGTGCCACTTGGCCAGCAGCGTGGCGGTGAAGCCCTTGACCGAGGTCAGCGGGGAGCGCAGTTCGTGCGCGACGGTGGAGACGAGCTCGGCGCGGCTGCGCTCGAGCCTGGCGCGCTGCTGCGCGCCGCGCAGGCTGATCATCAGGCGCTGGACCGGGCCGTGGCGACCGGCCCGGACGTAGCCGACCGAGACGAGCAGTTCGGTGCCGTCGGACAGGTAGAGGCTGCGTTCCGGATGGCGGGTGCGGGTGGCCAGGCCGTGGTACGGGTCGACGAACACCCACCAGTCCCTGCCGTCGTCGTCGCGGAACGGCAGCACGTCGGACACGAACTTGCCGACCGCCTCTTCCGGCGCGGTGTTCGTGAGCCTGGTGGCGGCCCGGTTGAAGACGATCACGCGGCCCATGTCGTCGGCCACCACGAGCCCGTCGGGAAGTTCGTCGACCGTCATCATCGGCCAGGTTTTCGCGGCCGGCGGCTGCGAGGCGTTCAGGGCCTGGGGCGCCAGCGGGGGCGGCGGCTCGGCGGGCAGGCCGCCGACGCGGTCAAACGGGCCGGGCATGCCCCGGCTCGCGGTGTTGTCCTCCACGACAGCGACGCCTCCGTCCGGCAGGGCCGCATCGAACTGCCTGGGTCTGGCCCGTTCTGAGATGCGGGTGACGGAATGTGATCAGACTCTAGCGCGCGAAACCGTTCCAACGACAGCCCCGCCCGCGGGATTTCTCTACGTTGCAGCGCGAATACCATGCGCCACTACCATGCCTCATTTATCGCTAGCTGTGCAACGCGACGTAATCATAATGGACCGCGCAGTGGTCATCGCGTGCGTCAAGCGCGCCTGATGCACGAGATTTAACGTGCCCGTCTACCGGATTTAACTGGCCGGCTTGAGCGGTGCCGGCGGCGGCGCGCAGCGCCGCCGCCGACGCGTACAGGCACACCGCGGCGGCCGCCGCGAGGTTCAGGCTCTCCGCCCGGCCGTAGATCGGCACCGCCACGGACTGGTCGGCGAGCGCGAGCAGGTCCGGTGGCAGTCCCCACGCCTCGTTCCCGAACAGCCACGCGGTCGGGGCGGCGAGCGCCTCACGAGTTCGCACGTCGTCGAGCGTCACGCCGGCCCGGCCGTCGGCCGCGACGACGCGCAGCCCGGCGGCGCGCAGCGCCTCGATCGTCTCGGGCAGCCGGGTCCCCGCCACCACCGGCAGGTGGAACAGGCTGCCCGCGCTGGCCCGCACGCACTTGCCGTTGTACGGATCGACCGAGGCGTCGGCGAAGACGACCGCGTCGGCGCCCGCCGCGTCGGCGGTGCGCAGCACGGTGCCGGCGTTGCCGGGATCCCTGACGTTGGCGAGCAGCGCGACCAGTCGCGGTCGCGCCGCCGTGACGGTGTCCAGCGGGACGTCGACGAAGCCGCAGATCGCGAGCAGCCCCTGCGGGGTGACGGTCTGCGCTAGCTCGCTCATCACCTCGCCGCTGACGACCTGCACCTCGACGCCGGCGCCGGCCGCCGTCTCGACGAGGTCCGCGTGCCGGGCCTGCGCGGGCGCGGTGACGAACAGGCCGGTGACGCGTGCCCCCGTGGCGAGCGCCTCGGAAACGGCCTGCGGGCCTTCCGCGAGGAAGGCCCGCTCACGCTGCCTGAACGCCCGCTTGGTCAGCCGCCGGGCCGCCTTCAGCCGCGTGGCGCTCGCACTGCGGTAATCGGTGATCAAACTCCCTCACCCACTATGCCGAATGCGCATTCGACCCACTCTAGCCGGGCCAAATGCGCATTTGGCAGAACGGAAGCGAGCGCGGTCAGGCGGCCGCTGCTGCGCTCTCGGGGAGCGCCTGGCGGGCGACCTCGACGAGGGCGGCGAAGGCCGCCTCGTCGGCCACGGCCAGGTCGGCGAGGACCCGGCGGTCCACCTCGACGCCTGCCGCCTTCAGCCCCTGCACGAACCGGTTGTAGGTCATGCCGTTCGCCCGCGCCGCGGCGTTGATGCGCTGGATCCACAGCCGGCGGAAGTTGCCCTTGCGGTCCTTGCGGTCGCGGTAGGCGTAGGTCATCGAGTGGAGGATCTGCTCCTTGGCCTTGCGGTACAGCCGCGACCGCTGGCCGCGGTAGCCGCTGGCCCGCTCGAGGACGACCCTGCGCTTCTTCTTTGCGTTAATAGAACGCTTTACGCGTGCCATTGTTCAACACTCCCTCGGTGTGGCAGCAACTACTTGCCGAGCAGCTTCCTGATCTCGCGGACGTCGGCCTTGTTGAGCACCACGCGCCCTTCGAGCCGGCGCGTGACGCGCGATGACTTGTGCTCGAACAGGTGCTGGCGGTTTGCCCGCAGCCGCATGATCTTGCCAGTGCCGGTGAGCCTGAACCGCTTGGCGGCGCCGCTGTGCGTCTTCATCTTCGGCATGGTCGCCGTCTCCCATGTTGTCGCTCTTCGCCGCCCAACGGCAGCCTTCGCCGGCGGTGCGGCTCCGTCGGGAGCGCACCGCCGCCCTACCATTCCCGCTAGGCGGGGTTAAACCTGCCGGCCGCTAAACGTCGCTCGGCGCCGGGGCCGTCTCCGGACGCGGGCTTGGCACCTGCCGCGTCTGTGAGGCTGCCTGCTGTGCGTTGCGATCGGCCCTGCTCTCGGTCTTCTTCCGGTGCGGGCCGATCACCATGATCATGTTCCGCCCATCCTGCTTCGGCTGTGACTCGACGAAGCCAAGCTCGGTGACGTCATCGGCGAGCTTCTGCAGCAGGCGGAAGCCGAGTTCCGGCCGGGACTGCTCGCGTCCGCGGAACATGATCGTCACCTTGACCTTGTCGCCCGCCTTGAGGAACCGCTCGACGTGGCCCCTCTTGGTGCCGTAGTCATGCGGGTCGATCTTGGGCCGGAGCTTGATCTCCTTGACGACCGTCTGCGTCTGGTTCTTGCGCGATTCCCTGGCCTTGACCGCGGACTCGTACTTGAACTTGCCGTAGTCCATGAGCTTGCAGACCGGGGGGCGCGCGGTCGGGGCAACCTCGACCAGGTCGAGGTCGGCCTCCTGAGCGAGCCGGAGCGCCTCGGTAATGGAGACGATCCCGATCTGCTCGCCCTTAGGACCGACGAGCCGGACCTCCGGAGTGCGGATGCGCTCGTTGATACGCGTTTCGGCGCTGATGTGACCTCCACAGCCTCATCTGCTGCCGCCGGCCCTTCCGGCGGCACCTTTGCCGCGACCAGAGCCAAACGGAAAAGCCCCGCTGGGCGCATGCGCCGCGGGGCTACCACAACAACGGCGCCCGCCGCCAGCTTCACTGGCGACCGTGCCGTGCCGCAATGTCCATAGCCGCTGGTCACGCGCGCTGTGCGCGCCCTACAGCGTCCTGGCTGCGGCCAGACCCGCCAGCCAGCAGGCCGGCTAGGTGGGAGGTGGTCCTCCGCTTGCACGCCCGGTGCGTAAACACCAGACTGGTCAGCGACCAAGAGTAACAGCACTTTGCACCAAAGTGGTATTCCCGCAGGAGACAGGGTCCCCTCGCCCCGCGCTCCGCTAGCCCCGATCGCTCGCTCCTCAGTGATCCTCAGTGAGGTGAATGGCCCCCTGCCCTCATTTTGCGAGGGCGCGGGGCCCGTCACCTCATTAGGTGGACGACCGTGAGGCGCCCTGCGGCTTGCGGGAGGGTTAGTTGATGACGCGGTTGCGGAAGGTGCGGGTGCCGAGGAAGCCGAAGACGGCGGTGCCGCCGATCAGCGCGAGCAGCACCCCCCACAGCGGCATGTGGCCGAGCGACGGGGTGAGCACGGCGCGCAGTCCTTCGGACATGTAGACCATGGGGTTGATCAGCACCAGGATCTGCAGCCAGCGGATCGAGTGCAGCGCCGACCACGGGTAGTACACGCAGCCGAGCATGGTGGCGGGCAGCAGGATCACCGCGAACATCACCTGCATCTTGCGCGGGTCCATCACCGTGCCGAGCAGCAGGCCCAGCGAGGCCGTCAGCGTCGCCGAGGCGACCATGATCAGCGCGAACAGGAACCAGTTCGTGACGTGCACATGCGGCCCCTGCCCCGCGGCGTGCACGAGCAGCACGATCGGGAAGACGATGCAGGCGCCGATGAACGACTGGACCGCCCCGGCGGTGATCTTCTGCGCGGCGAGCACCCGGATCGGGACCGGCGCGAGCGCGCGGTCCTCGATCGTGCGCTGCCAGGAGAACTCCATGACCAGCGGCAGCGTGACACCGAAGATGCCCTGCATGAGCAGCATCGACGCCATCAGGCCCGGCACCAGGATGGTGGCGAAGCTGATCCCGCCGGAGACGGCCCGCCCCGTTCCGGACAATGAATTTGAACCCGCACCACCCCCGAGCATGAAGCCGCCGCCGATCTTGGGGAAGACGTAGGCGAAGACGAAGACGAACAGCAGCGGCTGCATGACCGCGCGCATGAACGTGGAGGGCGCGTTGCGCCGGAGCACGCGGAACTCGCGTGCCATCATCGCGGCGAACGTCTTGGCCAGCGTCGGGTGCGGCTGCGGGGCATCGGTGATCAGCGCGGCGATGCTCGACGCCACGGGAGCGTCGGCGGCGAAGTCGGCGGCGCCGGGCCCGCCCGCCGGCGGCTGGATCGCGGTGGCGGCCATGGCTACTCCCGGTACTCTCGGCCGGTCAGGGTGAGGAAGACGGTTTCCAGGCTGGGTTTGAGCTGCGCGGCGTCCCTGACGTGCAGGCCATCCCGGACACCGATCTCGACAAGCTCGCCGAGCAGGCCCTCCGGCTCGCGGCTGAAGACCCGGATCTGGTCGCCGTCGGTCTCCACCTTGGTGACGCCGGGCTTACCGGCGAGCCCGGCGCGCTCGGCGAGGCCCGCGGGGACGGGCTGCTCGTAGCGGACCGTGACGACGGTGACCGCCCCGGCGTTCTCCTTGAGCTCATGGACGGTCCCTGACGCGAGCACCTTGCCGTGGTCCACGACCGCGATCCGGTCGCACAGCGCCTCGGCCTCCTCCATGTAGTGCGTGGTCAGCAGGATCGTCTGGCCCTGCTCGTGCAGCACCTGGAGGATGTCCCACAGGTTCACCCGGGTCTGCGGGTCCAGCCCGGCGGTCGGCTCGTCAAGGAACAGCACCTCAGGCCGGTGCACCAGGGCGCGGGCGATGAGCAGCCGCCTGGCCTGGCCGCCGGATAGCTGGTCGGCCATCGCGTCGCGCCGGTCGCCGAGCCCGAACGCGTCGATCAGCTGCGCGGCCCTGCGTGCCGCCGTCCGCGCGGACAGGCCGAAGAACCGGCTGCGGAACTCCAGGTTCTCCGCGACCGTGAGCTGCATGTCGAGCGTGTTGTTCTGGGTGACCACGCCGATCCGCCGCTTGACCGCGACGGGGTCCCTGGTGACGTCGATCCCGGCCACCCAGGCGTGGCCGCCGGTGGGGCGGACCAGCGTGGTGAGCATGCCGATCGTGGTGGACTTGCCGGCGCCGTTCGGGCCGAGCAGGCCGAAGAACTCGCCCTGCGGGATGTCCAGGTCGATGCCGCGCACCGCATCGACGTCGCCGCGGTTCGTCGTATAGGTCTTGCGCAGGTCCGCGGTCTTGATGGCGGCGTTCTGCGGCCGTTGCGGCCGTTGCGGGCTTTGCGGGCCGGTCTGCGCTGCCTGCCCGGTTGCGGTCGTCACCTGCGGCGTTCCTCTCGCACTAGCTGGCCGAGATGGCCGATCATCTGGACGAAGAACCTGCGTACGACGGCTTCGTCGTTCTCGTCGACGAAATCAAGCGCCTTGCGCCATTTGGGTGCCGCCTGGCTCACGTAGTAGGTGACGACGGCGCGGCCCTGTTCGGTGATGTAGAGCCTTACTACGCGCCTGTCGGTTTCGTCGGGTTTGCGTTCGACGAAGCCGTCGCGGGTGAGCGTGTTGACCACCGCGGTGACCGTTCCCGGGCTGGACCAGCCGCGGTCGGCCACCTCGCTGGACTTGAGGCCGTCGGTGTCCATGAGCACTCGCAGCACACCGAGGCCGGCGAGGCTGATCTTGAGGCCGGCGGCCTGGACGGTGCACTGGCCGTAGGCGCCCATCAGGCGGGTGGCGGTCAGCATCAGCGCCTGCAGCGGGGCGTCTTCGGGGAACTCCTCGACGTTAGGCAGGTCCCAGGAGGCGGGCGCGGCGCAGGGGGCGGCTGGCTCAGCTGCTTCCGCGGGCTGTGCGGGCCGCTCTAGCCGCGCTGGCTCTGCTGGCTCTGCTGGCTGTGCTTGCTCTGCTGGTGAGGGCGCCCCCGATGGCATGGTCCCCAGTATGCTGCCGCCAGATGTTCGAGGTCAAATATTTTGACCTCGAACAGATTGTGTTCGCTCGTGGCTTTGCGGACGTGGGATCGATATGGCTGCCAGGGCGACCATTTTGATCCCACATCCTCGCGCGCGTCCTCCGGGGTGGGTCAGGCGAGGCGGGTTACTTCTACCGTGACGTCCATGGCGCTGTCCGGGGGGCCGTGGTAGATGCCCTTGAGCGGCGGGACGTCGGCGTAGTCGCGGCCGCGGGCGACCACCACGTGCCGCTCGCCGACCGGCGCGCCGCTGGTGGGGTCCACGGCGGCCCACGACCCGGCCCAGTACTCTACCCAGGCGTGGCTCTGCCCGGTCGCGGTGGTGCCCGGCCCGGCCTTGGGGTCCGGGTGCAGGTAGCCCGACACGTAGCGGGCCGGGAGGCCCGCGGACCGCATCAGCGACACGGTGACGTGCGCCATGTCCTGGCACACTCCCTGGCCCTTGTGCCACGCCTCCTGGGCGTCGGTCAGCACGCCGGTCGCGCCGGGCATGTACCTGACGTGCGACCGCACCAGCGAGGAGATCGCCTCGGCGGTCTCGTCCGGGGACAGGCCGCCGATCTCGTCAAGAGCGGTACCGGAAATCTCCGGCGTCACCGTGGTCAGCCTGGTCGGCAGCAGGAACTCCAGCAGTCGCCCGTGCGCCGCGGTGGGCCCCAGGCGGTCCCAGTCGAGCCGGTCCCCGGCGCCGCCGATCCCGGGCGGGCCTTCGGTCTCCACCGTCGAGATCGCGCGGATCAGCAGGTCTTCGTGCGGATCGGGCAGGTCGAAGACGCTGACATAGGTGCCCCAGTAGTCGTTGTAGGTCCACACGGGCACGCCGGGCCCCGCCGTCACCCGCGACTCGAGCGTGATCTGCGTGGGCAGTGTCAGCGGGGTCATCCTGGCCTCGTTGAACGAGGTAAGCACCGGAGCCGTGTACCTGACCCTGGTGGTGTGCTCGATCCGCAGCCGCCAGCCCACGCTCACCCGTCCCGTTCCCAGGCGACCGGTGACTGGTACTGGAAGTACCGCTTGGCGATCGCCTCACTCGCCTGCACGCAGGTCTCCTGCAGGGTGGTCAGCAGTTCGGGCAGCTGAGACGGGAGCTGCTTCGGGTCGGCGTACTCGAGCCGGGTGCGCAGCGTGCCGACCGGCCGGCGCGCCGGATCGTCGATGCCCATCCGTACCGGGCCCGGGCTGAGGGCGGTCAGGCACTCCTCCGCGGTGGCGAGCGCGTGCACGACGCTACGCGGGAAAAGACGGTCAAGCAGCAGGAACTCGGCCACCCGGGCGGGCTCGGCGGCCCAGCCGTGGGTGCGGATGAACGACTCGTGCGCGCCGCAGGCGCGCAGCAGCACTGTCCAGCCGAGGTCGTCGGGTGCGGACATGCGGGCGAGCAGCAGCCGGGCCGTCATGTCCGCGCGCTCCAGGCTGCGGCCGAGCACGAGGAACCGCCATGCGTCGTCGTGGCTCATCGTGGAGTCGGCCAGGCCGAAGAACAGCGCCGCCCGTTCCCTGATGAACCGCAGGTAGACGTGCGGGCCCAGCCGTTCGGCGGCACGCCGCTGGCCCGCGAGGCCGTGCGCGGTGACGTTGAGGCACTCCCACATCTCGCTGGAGAAGACCTCCCTGATGCCGCGGGCGCCGGCCCGCGCGCCGAGCATCGCCCCGGCGATCGCGCTCGGGCTCTGCACGTCGTAGACCAGCCGGAACAGCACCACGCCGATGTCCAACTGGGTGTCGGTTCCCGGCGGCACCCCCAGGATGCCGAACAGCGCGCGGCACGCGGCGTCGGAGCCGGCGTCGGACTCGCCGAGCATCCGGTGCACGTAGACGTCGATAAGCCGCGCGGTGTCGTCGGCGCGCTCCACGTAGCGCCCGGTCCAGTACAAGGTCTCGGCGATCCGGCTGAGCAGCTCGCTGTTCACTGGTCGGGAGCGCTTTGACGTCCGACGGCCGCGCTCTCGGGGCTGCCAAGGGGGCGCGGGGCTGATAGCGGCGCGGGGGCATGGGGGGTGCGCAACTTCCTATTGCGGGGTGTCCAGGTTGACCGTCCCCCCGGACTAGCAGCGGCAAGCACCCAGGTGTCTTTCGAGCCCCCGCCCTGGCTCGAGTTCACCTTCAGCTCGCCCTCGGGCAGGGCGACCCTGGTCAGCCCGCCGGGCAGCACCCAGACGTCGCTGCCGTCGTTGACCGCGAACGGCCGCAGGTCGATGTGCCTGGGCGCGAGCTTCTCGCCGACGAGAACCGGCGAGGTGGACAGCGCCACCGGGCGCTGGGCCATCCAGCCGCGCGGGTTGGCCGCGACCTTGGTCCTGACGTCGGCGAGCTCGCCGGCGGTGGCGCGCGGGCCGATGACGATGCCCGCGCCGCCCGCGCCGTCCACCGGCTTGAGCACGAGCTCGGCGAGCGAGCCGAGCGCCCACGCGAGCACGTCGGGGTCGTCGAGGCGGTACGACTCCACGTTCTCGAGCAGCGGCTCCTCGCCCAGGTAATAGCGGATCAGGTCGGGCAGGTAGGTGTAGATGAGCTTGTCGTCGGCGACCCCGTTGCCGATCGCGTTGGCGATCGTGACGTTGCCCGCGCGCGCTGCGTTGAGCAGGCCCGGGCAGCCGAGCAGCGATTCGGGGCGGAAGTGCATCGGGTCGAGCCAGTCGTCGTCCACCCGCCGGTAGATGACGTCGACGGGGCGGCGGCCGTGCGTGGTGTGCACGTACACCCGGTTCCGCCAGCAGAACAGGTCACGGCCCTCGACGAGCTCCACGCCCATCAGGCGGGCGAGCAGCGTGTGCTCGAAGTAGGCGGCGTTGTGCACGCCGGGCGTGAGCACGACCACGAACGGGTCCACCAGGCCGTGCGGCGCCGCGGCGCGCAGCGCGCCAAGCAGCCTGGAGGGGTACTCGTCCACCTGGTGCACCCGCTGCTCGGCGAAGAGCGCGGGGAAAGTCCTGGTCATGGCGAGGCGGTTCTCGATCACGTAGCTGACCCCAGACGGGACGCGCACGTTGTCCTCGAGGACACGGAACTTGCCGTTCTCGTCGCGGATGAGATCGATGCCGGCGACGTGGACCCGGACCCCGTTCGGCGGGGTGATGCCGGAGACTTCGCGGCGGAACTTCTCGCTCGTGTAAACGAGGCGCCATGGGACGACCCCGTCGTCGAACGCGCGGCCGGCGCCGTAGGCGTCGGCGAGAAAGGCCTCGAGCGCCTGGACCCGCTGCCGGACACCCCTAGCGACGAGATCCCACTCGACGGCGTCGATCACCCGCGGGATCAGGTCGAGCGGGAACGGCCGCTCCTCGCCCGCGTAGTCGTAGGTGACTCCCCGGTCGGTGAATACCCGGGCTAGCTGATCAGCGCGGAACCGCAGCTCACCAGGGTCCATCGGCTGCAGCACGGAGACGAGCGCGTCATAGGCCGCGCGGGGCTTGCCGGGGGCCGCGAACATCTCGTCCCAGGCCTCGGCGAGCCGGTATCCATCGAAAATGTCCGCCACGTCCTCCAGCGTAGGCACCTGCTGTTCCACGTCTATTTCAGCAGGTGACGGCTATGTTTCCTACTGTTTCCCCGGATATCCCGGCGGCCCCGTCCGTCGCGCGCCGGGTCTTCACCGTGGCGGCCGCCGATGGCACGCTCGCCGACGGCGATCACCCGGTTAACCTGGTGGGGAGAGGACGTGAGATATGTACATTCCGGCCCATTTCGCCCCTGATGACACGATGGTCGGCGAACTGCTGCACCATCACGGCGCCGCCGACCTGGTGACGCTGACGGCGGAAGGGCTGGTGGCGACCATGCTGCCGTTCATCTACGTGCCCGGCGCCGGCGAGCACGGTGCGCTGCACGGGCACGTGGCGCGCAACAACAGCCAGTGGAAGCTGCCCGCCCAGGGCGAGTCGCTTGTCATCGTCCGCGGCCCGGACGCCTACATCACGCCGACCTGGTACGCGTCCAAGGCCGAGCACGGCCGGGTGGTGCCGACCTGGAACTACGTGACGGCGCACGTGTACGGCCGGCTGCTGGTGCACGACGACGCGGCGTGGACCGAGGATCTGGTCCGCCGCCTGACCGCCAAGCACGAGGCCGGCAACCCGCGTCCGTGGTCGGTGGACGACGCTCCGCCGGAGTTCATCGCCGGGCAGTTGCGCGCCATCGTCGGCGTGGAACTGCTGATCAGCCGGATCGAGGCGAAGGCCAAGCTGAGCCAGAACCGGCCGCCCGCCGATGTGGAAGGCGTGATCGGCGGGCTGCGCGCCCGGGGCGACGCGAGCAGCGCCGACGCGGTGGAACGGGCGCGGCAGGCTGCCGCCCGGCACTAGCAACGGGCCGCGGCGCGGCGGGCTATCTCGGCTTCGCCCGCGGCGCGCATCGCCTCGAGCGGCGCGGGCTTGCCCGTCATCAGTTCCACCTGCGCGGCCGCCTGGTGGAGCAGCATGGCGAAGCCGCTCGCCACCAGCGCGCCCGCGGCGGCGGCGGCCTCGGCGAGCCGGGTCGGCCACGGGGCGTACACCACGTCGAGCACGGCGGCGGGCGCGCGACCGTGCGCCTGGATGGCCGCGGCGAGCGCGTCGGCGACGCCGGCCGGGACGGTGGAGATCAGCAAGCCGGGCATGGGGTCTTCGACGATGCCGCCGAACGGCCGGAACCTGACCCGAAGGTGCAGGCGCTCCGCGACACCGAGCAGCCCGCTAGCCCTGGCGGGGTCCCTGACCACGATGTCCGCGCCCTTCGCGCCGAGTTCGGGCAGCGCGGCGAGCGCCGAGCAGGCCGTCGCGCCCGCGCCGAGGATGGTGACGCTGCCCGGCGCGGGGGCGCCTGCCTCGGTCAGCGCGTCGACGATGCCCTGCACGTCCGTGTTGTAGCCGTACCGCCCGTCGGGACGGAACACGACGGTGTTCGCCCCCCCGGTCACCGACACCAGCGGGTCGGCGTGGTCGAGCAGCGACAGCACGGTGCGCTTCAGCGGCATCGTCAGCGACAGCCCGGCCCACTCGGGGCCGAGCGACTCGATGAGGCCAGCCAGGCCGGCCTCATCGCACTCGATGGCGTCATACGTCCAGTCGTCGAGGCCGAGCGCCGCATAGCCCGCACGGTGCAGCGCGGGCGACAGCGAATGCGCGATCGGCGACCCGAGGACGGCTGCTCTCATACGTGGCGAGGGTAGCCGCTCACTGACCAGTCAGGGGGGTCGGCGAGAACTCCGACTTGCCGCCCGGCTTGGTGATGAAGTACAGCCAGTCGCCGGTCGCGGGGTGCAAGATGGCGCGGATAGCCAGGTCGCCCGGGTTGCAGATGGGTCCCGCCGGCAGGCCGGGGTTCAGGTACGTGTTGTACGGGCCAGGGATCTTAGTCTCCGCGATCGTGGCGCTGACAGCGTACTTGCCCAGGCCGTAGAGCACCGTGCTGTCGAACTCCAGGTGCATGCCGATCCTGAGCCGGTTGATGATCACCCGGGCGATCTTCGGGTAGTCAGAGACCGAGCCGCCCTCCGCCTGCGCCATGCTGGCCTCGGTGATCACCTGGGCCGACGTCAGGCCCACGTTCCTGGCCGCGCTTGCCAGGTTGACCTGCTGCGCCTCGACGTCGTAGCGCTGCACCATGGCCTGCAGGATCTGCAGGGCCGTTTCGTTCGGCTGGATGTCGTAGGTGGCGGGGAACAAGTAGCCCTCGACCTTGCCCTTGGCGTACGACGGCAGGCCGAGCCCAGCGGGATTGTCGATCACCTTCTGGAAGTCGGCCGCCGGGATGGATGTCGCCTTGGCAAGCAGCAAGACGACCTGCGAGGCACGTTTGCCCTCGGGGATGGTGACGACCAACTGCACCCGGTCCTTCGGGTTGAGCAGCGCGGCCCAGGCCAGGCTGGCCTGCATGTGGTGGTTCAGCCTGAAGAAGCCGACCTCAAGGCCCGTCGAGTTCGAGCTGGCCTCGGCCGCGAGCTCGAACGCCCGGGCACTGGCGATCACCCCGAGCGCCTGCAGCCGCGGGCCAAGGGTAAACGCGGTGTCCCCGTTCTTCACCTGGACTGTCAGCGTGGGACCGACGCCCGGACCTGAGTAGTCGGCCGGGTGAACCTTGTTCTCATACAGGTGGTACACGTACAGGCCGCCGATGACCAGCGGCGTGAGGATCACCAGCAGCGCGATCCACGGCGCCAGCCGGCGGACCGGACCCCGGCGCCGGCGCCGGCCTCCGTCGTCCCAGCCGCGGCCGTCGCCGCGGCCGCCGCGACCGCCGCCTGACCGCCGCCCGCGGCGGTCGCCGGCGTACTCGTCCTCGCCGTAGCCGCGGGGCTCGCCCGCGTACCGACCGCCGGGGCCGCCGGAGGCGCCGGGGGCGCCAGACCCGCGGCCCGGACCGCGCCCGGCGTCGAACTCGTCGGGGCGCCCGAAGCCCGGCACGAACGAGCCGTCGCGGGCATCGGGGTCCCAGCCCTGCTGTCCTGGCTGGCCGAACCGCCCGTCGCCGCGGCCTTGGTAGCCTCCCGCGGGGTAACCCTGGCCCGGATAACCGTCGCCCGGGTAGCCGTCGGCCGCACGGCCCGGGGCCGCGCCGCGGGGATCGTACCCGCGTGGCACCTGGCGCGCCGGACCAGTGCCGCGCTGCGCCGGGCGCGGACCGGTGCCGAAGTCAGGACCCTGCTGCGCACCACTCCCCCGCTGCGCCGGACGCGGTCCGGTGCTGCCGCGCTGGCCCTGCTGCCACTCGCCGCCACGCTGGACCGGCTGCGGGCCGGTTCGCGGGTTGTACTGCTGTGGGCCACCATCGGGGCGCTGGCTCTGTGCCCGGGGATCTGGCCAGCCGCCGGGCTGGCCGTAGCCAGGCCCGTACCCATCGGGCTGGGCCCGCTGCCAGTAGGGGTCGTCCCACGACGGCTGGGCGCCCGGCTGGCCGGCCGCTTCACGGCCGTCGTCGCCGTAGCCCTGCCCGCCGTAGTCCTCGTCGCCGTAACCGGATTCGCCGTAACCGGATTCGCCATAGCTACCGCGCCCGCTGCCCGCACCGCCGCGGCCGCCGGCGCCGTAACCGCCGCTCACCGGCTCGTCCCTGCATGACCGGTCCGCGGGATCGCACTCGACGGAGCGCTCGTGGCACCCGGGCTGACCAGGTCGCCCGGCGCGATCCCGGTGCGGCGCTCGGACTCGAGCGCGGCCTCGAGAAGTACCGCGGCGGCGGCCGAATCGACACTCTGCCGGCGCGCACGGGAGTCGTGGCCGCCCGCGCGCAGCGCGTCGTGCGCCGTGGCGGTGGTGAAACGCTCGTCGACGAGCCGCACCGGCAGCGGCGCGACCCGGGCGGCCAGGTCCGCCGCGAACTCCTTCGCGGTGACCGCGGCTGGGCCTTCATGGCCTGAAAGGGACCGGGGAAGACCCACCAAAATCTCCATTGCATCCTCGGCAACGGCGAGCGAGGCGAGCGCGTCCAGATCGCCCTTGCCCCGCCGCACGACGGTCAGCGGCGTGGCGAGCACTCCGCCCGGATCACAGCGCGCCACGCCAATGCGGACCGAACCCGGGTCGACGGCCAGACGCACCCCTGGCCTCACCGGAAGTCCGGTCCGCAAAAGCATGGCCACACGTTACCCGCCAGATCGACTGCTGTCCCGCAAAGCGCGGCGAACAGTATCAAATGCCGCATTTACCTCACCAGCCCCAGCGTTGGGCGCACCCCCACCCTGTGCGATGTCCGGTTTTCCGCCCCCGCCACCGCCTAGTGCCTTGGCCGCACCGCCGACTAGCGTACCGGCCGACAGGCCCGCTCCGCGGCCTGCTTCATTCACAGCGATCACTACCACCGGCCGGTCCGCCGGCACGCCGGTGACCATGACCACCGCCGGCTGCAGCGCCGGGATCCTGGACCGCACGTCGAGCGCCAGCTTGCGCATTCCGTCCGCGTCGGTGCCTTCGGGCACCCGGTGGGTGACGAAGGCGACGCCCGCGATGTTCTCCGCCCCGGCCGCGATCGCGCCGGCGGACTCGAGGAGCTGAGCGGAACGGAGCCGGTTCAGCTCACGCTCCGCCTCGCGAAGCCGCGACACCACGCCCGAGATGCGCTCCGGCAGCTCTTCCGGGCGCGCCTTCAGCTGCTCGCTGAGCTGGTTGACCAGCACGCTTTCCCGCGCGAGGAAACGGAACGCGTCGATGCCGACGAGCGCCTCGATCCTTCGCACGCCGGATCCGATGGACGACTCGCCGAGCAGCTTGACCAGGCCGAGCTGGCCGGACCTGGCGACGTGCGTGCCGCCGCACAGCTCGCGGGAGTACTCGCCTACCTCCACGACCCGGACCTCGCCGCCGTACTTCTCGCCGAAGAGCGCGAGCGCTCCCATCGACCGCGCTTCCTCGATCGAGGTGTGGAACGCGCGCACCGAAAGGTCGTCGATCAGCACCCGGTTGACCTCGTCCTCGACCTCGCGCAGCACGCTGACAGGCACCGCGCCGGAGGCGGTGAAGTCGAACCGGAGCCGGCCAGGCGCGTTCTCCGACCCGGCCTGCGCCGCCGACTCGCCGAGCGCGCCGCGCAGCGCGCGGTGCACCAGGTGGGTGGCGGTGTGCGAGCGCGAGGTCGCGCGGCGGCGCTCGACGTCGATCTCCGCGTACGCGTGCGCTCCGGTCGTCACCTCACCGGACCGCACGATGCCGCGGTGCACGATCAGGCCGGGCAGCGGCGCCTGGACGTCGGTGACCGTGATCTCGGCCGGGCCGCCGGGGCCCTCCGTCCTGATCACGCCCGCGTCCGGCAGCTGGCCGCCGCCCTCCGCGTAGAACGGAGTCCGGTCGAGAACGACGGAGACCTCGGAACCAGCCGCCGCCGACCGCACCGGCACCCCGCGGGACAGCAGCCCGACCACCGTGGCCTCGCCCGCCGCCTGGTCGTAGCCGGTGAACGTGACCCGGCCCGCCTGCTCGAGCAGCGTCGCGAACACCGAGATGTCGGCGTTGCCCGTCTTCTTCTCCGCGGCGTCCTTCTTCGCCCGCGCGCGCTGTTCCGCCATGAGCCGGCGGAAACCCTCCTCGTCCACCGACAGGCCCTGCTCCGCGGCCATCTCGAGAGTGAGGTCGATCGGGAAGCCGTAGGTGTCGTGCAGCTGGAACGCCTGCGCGCCGGAGAGCACCGTGGACTGCTTGCGCCTGGTCTCCTCCACCGCCACGTCGAAGATGGCGGTGCCGGTGCGCAGCGTGCCCGCGAACGCCGCCTCCTCCGCGTCGATGACCGTGTGGATGTTCGCCGCATCCCGGCGCAGTTCGGGGAACTGCTCGCCCATCGCGTCGATGGCGACCGCCGTCAGCTCGTGCATGAACCCGGTGCCCGCGCCCGCGCCGCCGCCGCGCTGGCCGCCCGCGAGCAGCCGCAGGTTGCGGATGGACCGGCGCAGCAGCCGGCGCAGCACGTACCCGCCAGCCTCGTTGCTCGGCAGCACGCCGTCCTCGATCAGCATCACCGCGCTGCGTACGTGATCCGCGACCACGCGCAGCGCCACGTCGCTGCGATGATCGCGCCCGTAGTCCTGCTCGGTGAGTTCGGCCGCCTTGTCGAGAATCTTGAACGTGGTGTCGATCTCGTAGATGTTGTCCACGCCCTGCAGCAGCGCGGCCATCCGCTCCAGGCCCATGCCGGTGTCGACGTTCTTGAACGGGAGCGGGCCCTCGACGTCGAAGTCGTCCTTGGCCCGTACCGCGCTCAGCTGGTCCTGCATGAAGACCAGGTTCCAGACCTCCAGGTACCGGTCCTCATCGGCCTCCGGGCCGCCCTCACGCCCGTACTCAGGGCCGCGGTCGTAGTAGATCTCCGAGCAGGGGCCGCCGGGTCCGGGCACGCCCATGTGCCAGTAGTTGTCCTTCAGCCCGCGGCGCTGGATCCGGCTTTCCGGCAGGCCGATCTCGTCCCGCCAGATGGCGTACGCCTCGTCGTCGCCGTGCAGCACGGTCGCCCACATCTTCGACTCGGGGAATCCGAACCCGCCGTCCCGCTCGGACTTGGTCAGCAGCTCCCACGCGAACGGGATCGCGCCTTCCTTGAAATAGTCACCGAACGACCAGTTGCCCAGCATCTGGAAGAACGTCGCGTGCCTGGTCGTCTTGCCGACCTCTTCGATGTCCAGCGTCCGCACGCACTTTTGCACGTCCGCCACCCGCTTGAACGGCGGCGTCTGCTGGCCGAGCAGGTAGGGCTTGAACGGCTGCATCCCGGCGACCACGAACAGCAGGGTGGGATCGTCGGCGACGAGGCTGGCCGAGGGCACGATGGAATGCCCTTGCGCCTCGAAGTACGCCAGGAAACGGCGGGCGATCTCAGCCGACTGCATCAGCGGTCATCCTTTTCTCTGTTGTCTGCGTCTGCGCTTGCTCCGAGGGTAGGGCCTACCCGGCCCGGATGCCGAGCCATATACAGGTCCATGCCCTCCCGTACGTCCCGCGTGAACCGGTAAGTCTCGCGAACCCAGCGCCGCCGGGGGGGAATGGGGGGGCGGGCAGTCCCCCCATGCGCGGGGGGTCTCCGGGGGGTCGCCACCCGGGCAAACAGAGCGACGACCCGGCGGTAGCCCATGATCCCGCCGGTCGCGCCGACGGCCAGCCAGAAGCCTCTGCGGATCATCGGTGTTTACCTCCCGCCGGCCCGGCTGGCGGACGGGAGCTCCGCGCCGTTCACGATGTGGCCCGGCTCTGCTTGCTTCAGGGGGGACGACCCCCCTGAGACCCCCCGGACAACCATGAGGCGCCTGGGAGCACGGCGCAGCGCGACCGCGTGGCGTACCCCGTACGCCACCGCGGCGGCCCGGCCAACCGGGCCGGCCGCGAGTGCCCGGCCCAGGCCGGCCAGCGTCGAGACCTGCCCGGCTAGTTCGGACACCCCGGCGCCGAGCTCGTCCATGCTCGCCACCACCGCGTCCGTACGGTCGAGTTGCGCGTTCGCCCTGTCGACCGCGGCGCTGGCGCGGGCGAGCACCGCCTGCTGCTCCGCGCGCGTCTCGCGCACCAGCGTGGTCGCCTCGCCGAGCACCCGGGTCAGCCGTACCGCCAGGTACACCGCGGCACCGGCGATGACGGCGAAGCTAACCGCCGCGATCAGCGCGGCCACACCGGTGACGCTCATAGCACCTCGCTCACTTCCCGTCCCCCTCGTCAGCAGCGCCTCCGCCAGGCCCGCCAGCTGATTCAGCACGCAAGATCGCACGAATCAGCCGCGACCGTTCGGAAAAACGGTTTTCCATGCCATGGCTTGTGGGCTCGTAATAAGTGCGTCCAGTCACCACGTCGGGCGCGTACTGCTGCGCCACGATGCCCTCGGCCAGATCGTGCGGGTACACATACCCGTCGCCATGCCCGAGACGCGTGGCCCCAGCGTAATGCGTATCCCTCAGGTGCGCCGGCACCGCCCCGATCAGGCCGGCGCGCACGTCCGCCTGGGCGGCGCTGATCGCCTTGACGACCGCGTTGGACTTCGGCGCCAGCGCCAGGTGGATGACCGCCTGCGCCAGGTTGATCCGCGCCTCGGGCAGGCCGACGAACTCAACCGCGTGCGCGGCGGCGACGGCGGTCTGCAGCGCGGTCGGGTCGGCCATCCCGACGTCCTCGCTCGCGTGCACGATCAGCCGCCGCGCGATGAACCGCGGGTCCTCCCCCGCTTCGATCATCCGGGCCAGGTAATGCAGCGCGGCGTCCGCGTCGCTGCCCCTGATCGACTTGATGAACGCGCTGATCACGTCGTAGTGCTGGTCGCCGTCGCGGTCGTAGCGGACGGCGGCGCGATCGACGGCCCGTTCGAGGGTGGGGGTGTCAATGTGCTGGGTGCCGAGCGCGGCGGCCTCCAGGTAGGTGAGCGCGCGTCGTCCGTCACCGCCGGCCAGGCGGGTGAGGTGGTCTCGCGCCTCCGGCTCGATGGTGACGCGGTCCCCGAGGCCGCGCTCATCTGTCAGCGCCCGGTCTATCAATGCCCGTATGTCGTCGTCCTCGAGCGGCTTGAGTGTCAGCAGCAGCGATCGCGACAGCAGCGGTGAGACCACGGAGAAGGACGGGTTTTCCGTGGTCGCGCCGATGAAGCTCACCCAGCGGTTCTCGACCGCGGGCAGCAGCGCGTCCTGCTGCGTCTTGCTGAACCGGTGCACCTCGTCGATGAACAGCACGGTCTGCCGGTCGTTGAGGCCCATTTCCCTTCTCGCGGCGTCCACCGCCGCGCGGACGTCCTTCACGCCCGCGGTCACCGCGGAGAGCTCGGTGAAGCGCCTCTTCGTGACCTGGCTGACCACGTACGCGAGCGTCGTCTTGCCGGTGCCCGGCGGGCCCCACAGCACCAGCGACATCGGCGCGTCGTTGTCGATGAGCTTGCGGAACGGCGTGCCTGGCGCCGTCAGGTGCTGCTGGCCGATCACCTCATCCAGGGTCCTGGGACGCATCCGGACGGCGAGCGGCGCCGCTTCCGCGGCTGCCCGTTCCTCCGCCTCATCGAACAAACTGTTCACGAGCTGAGCCTACTGCGCGGGCAGCCCTGTTACCTGGCGCCGGCAATCGCGCATTGGGGCGAGCACCGTTTCGGGTATCCCTGCCAGCCGCGGTTCACCAGCACGGTCGCGGTCATGGCCGCGGTGTCGCAGGTCTGGTGCCGTACGTGCTTCCAGCCGAACCGGAGGGTCTGGTTTCGCTGGGTAGCGGCGTGGTTGTCACGCTCGCGGTCAGCCCACCGGTTCTCTTCCGGGTGCGCGGACGTGCCATCCAGCTCGACGAGCACCCCGTATTCCTGGTAGTGGCGGTCGCGGAAGCCCTTGCCGCCGTCGGGCTTGGTGTACGGCGTCTGACGCGCTGACCTGGGGAGGCCGTGAGCTCTCTCGACGTCGCGGTCGTAGCCGTGCTCAAGGAGCGAGTGCGTGCCAAGGGCCGCTTCCGTGATGAGCGCGTCCACGTCGCTTCGCCACCGCAGCCGCTTGCGCAGTTGCGCGGTCGCCCGGAGCCTTCCCTCACTGGTCAGCCGCCGACCGAACGCGCGGGTGACCAATGCGCACGCCTCGTCGAACGTCGTAGCCTGGTCGACGAGGTCCAGGATGGTGTCGTCGACGAACGTCTGCGGCAGCACGCCGGGCGGGAACGGCTGATCGGCTATGAGAGTCCGTGATCTATGGATCTTCAGGCCTTCTTGCAGCGCAACTCGCCGCGCGAACGGAACCGTTACGTGGATGAGCGGCGCGGGCTTGTCGATCAGCCGCTGGAGTTCGGCTGCCGTCTCGTGGCTGAGCACCGCGCCGGCGCCCGCATAAAGCACCGCCGCCCACAATTGGGCCTGGCGGGGCACTGGGCCGCTGAAAGTGGCGAACACGCCCTCATAGAGTCGCTGCCATCGCCCCGTCGCGACTCGGTGCGCGACCGCGCCCCGCGACAGGCCTGACCCGAACGCCTGGGCGCGTGTGACAACCCCTGCCTGGTAGCGCACGACCAAGTCGAATGGCATCTCCATGCCCTCAGCATGCTCGCGGGCACCGACAAAACAGCGCGAGTCGCTTAACGTGGAGGATCCGGCAGTCCCCAGCTAGCCGGATCCTCCACGTTGTCGCGGCGCGGGACGCGCAGGGGGCGGCGCGGAGCGCCGGGGCACCTCGGCCGGCGGAGCCGGCCTGATGGGTGTGGGGAACGTGGGAGTGGTGGGGATAGCGGGAGGTCGCGGGCGGTGCTGGGCGCCGACCGTTCCGCTAGAGGCCGGCAGGGCCGGGATTAGGGGCGGCCGTTAGGGGGTGGGGGGCTTGGGTGGGGTGGGGTTCGCGTCTATGCCGGCTTCTTTGCGCTGGGCTGGGGTGATCGGGGTGGGGGCGCCGGTCAGGGGGTCGGCGCCGGAGGCGGCCTTGGGGAAGGCGATCACGTCGCGGATGGTTTCGGCGCCGGCCAGCAGCATCACCACGCGGTCCCAGCCGAAGGCGATGCCGCCGTGCGGCGGCGGCCCGTACTTGAACGCGTCGAGGAGGAACCCGAACTGGGAGCGCGCTTCCTCAGGCGACAGGCCGATCACGTCGAAGACTGCCTGCTGCATGGACGAGCGGTGGATACGGATCGACCCGCCGCCGATCTCGTAGCCGTTGCACACGATGTCGTAGGCGTCCGCGAGAGCGTCGTCCGGCTCCAGGGTGAATTTGTCGGCCCACTCGGGGAGCGGGGCGGTGAACGGGTGGTGCACCGAGGTCCAGCCGCCCTCGCCGTCGTCCTCGAACATCGGCGCGTCCACCACCCACAGGAACGACCAGGCGGATTCGTCGATCAGCCCGCAGCGGCGGCCGATCTCGAGCCGCGCCGCGCCGAGCAGTTCCTGGGACGGCACCACGTTGCCCGCCGCGAAGAACACGGCGTCACCGGGCGCCGCGCCCACGGCTTCGGCCAGCCCGGAACGCTCCGGTTCGGAAAGGTTCTTGGCGACCGGGCCGCCAATAGTGCCGTCCCCGCCGATCAGCACGTAGGCGAGCCCGCGCGCGCCGCGCGACTTGGCCCAGTCCTGCCAGGCGTCGAGCTCGCGGCGGGTCTGCGACGCGCCGCCGGGCATCACCACGGCGCCCACGTACGCCGCCTGGAACACTCGGAACTCGGTCCCGGCGAAATACTTTGTCAGGTCGGTCAGTTCCACGCCGAACCGCAGGTCCGGCTTGTCCGACCCGTACCTGGCCATCGCGTCCGCGTAGGTCATCCGCGCCAGCGGCCTGGGCACGGGATAGCCGACGATCTGCGACCACAGCGTGCCCACGATGTCCTCGGCCACCGCGATCACGTCCTCGCGGGTCACGAACGACATTTCCAGGTCGATCTGGGTGAACTCGGGCTGCCTGTCCTTGCGGAAGTCCTCGTCGCGGAAGCAGCGCGCGAGCTGGTAGTACCGCTCAAGCCCGCCCACCATCAAGAGCTGCTTGAACAGCTGCGGCGACTGCGGCAGCGCGTACCAGTTGCCGGGACGCAGCCGGACCGGGACGAGGAAGTCACGCGCGCCTTCCGGCGTGGACCTGGTGAGATAAGGGGTTTCCACGTTCACGAACCGGTGCTCGCGCATCACGTCGCTGAGCAGGTAAGCGGCCTGCGAGCGGACGCGCAGCGCCCGCGCGGTCTCCTCGCGCCTGATGTCCAGGTAGCGGTACTTGATCCGGACGTCCTCGCTCACGTCGGTGTCGCCCTCGACGGGGAACGGCAGCGGGTCCGCCGCGCTGAGCACCTCGACGGAGTCGGCGACCACCTCGATCTGACCGGTCGGCAGCTCCGGGTTCTCGTTCCCGGCCGGCCGCCGACGCACCTCGCCGGGCACCCGGATGCAGAACTCGGAGCGCAGCTCGTGTGCCACGGCTTCCTCGCCACGCCACACCACCTGCACGACACCGCTGGCGTCCCGCAGGTCGATGAACACCACGCCGCCGTGGTCGCGCCGCCGCGCCACCCAGCCGGCCAGTACCACCCGCTCCCCCGCATGCTCCGCACGCAGCGTCCCGGCCTCGTGGCTCCGTATCACTATGACAACCTCTCTATCAGCCACGCCGCGGCATCGGTGGCGGGCACGTCGTGCTGCTCGCCGTTAACAAGATTTTTCATCCGAACGGTGCCGTGGCGTCTCTCCTGGTCACCGATCAGCGCGGCGAAGGCTGCCCCGGAACGGTCAGCAGACTTCATCGCGCCCTTCAGGCTCCTGGTGCCGAACGCCATGTCGGCTGGCACCCCGGCCCGGCGCAGCGCCGTGATCAGGGTAAGCACGTCACGGTGAGTGTCCTCGCCGAGCGGCACGCCGAAGACCTGGCAGCCGGCGGCGGGCTGGGCAGCCGCCCCCGTCCGTTCGGACTCTATGGCAAGAACTATACGGTCCAGGCCGACCGCGAACCCGATGCCCGGCAGCGGCGGCCCGCCGATGTCCTCCGAGAGGCCGTCGTACCTGCCGCCGCCGCCGATGCCCGACTGAGCGCCGAGCAGCGCGTGGTCGAACTCGTAGGTGGTGCGGCCGTAGTAGTCCAGGCCGCGGACCAGCCGGGGCGCGTCGGTGAACGGGATGCCCAGGCTGGTGAGCATGCCGCGCACGGTCTCGTGGTGCGCGGCGCAGTCCGCGCACAGGTAGTCGGTGGTCACCGGCACGTTCGCGAGTTGCTCGCGCACTTGCGGGCGCTTGTCGTCGAGCACGCGCAGCGGGTTCAGCTCGATCCGCTCCCGAGTCTCGGCGTCCAGGTCGAGGCCGCGCAGGAAACTCTGCAGCGCCTCGCGGTAGACGGGGCGGCATTTGGCATCGCCGAGCGAGTTGACAAGCAGTGTGAACTGGCGCAGGCCGAGCGCGGTGTAGGCGTCCCAGGCGACGGCGATCGTCTCCGCGTCCACCGCCGGGTCCTCGGTGCCGATCGCCTCGAGGTCGAACTGGTAGAACTGCCGGTACCGGCCGGCCTGCGGGCGCTCGTAGCGGAACGCGGCGCCCGACGTCCACACCTTCACGGGCAGCGCGCCCTTGTGCAGGTTGTGCTCGAGCACCGAGCGAAGCACGCCCGCGGTGAACTCCGGGCGCAGCGTGATCTCGCGGCCGCCGCGGTCTTCGAAGGAGTACATCTCCTTGCGCACCACGTCGCTCGACTCGCCGACGCCGCGCACGAACAGCGCGGTGTCCTCGAACACCGCGGTCTCGATGTAGCCGTAGCAGGCGCGGCGGGCGGAGGTCGCGAACGCCTCGCGGGCCTCCTCCAGGAGCGCGCTGCGCGGCGGTACGTATTCTGAGACCCCCTTGGGGGCCTGGAAGGTCATGAGTTAGAGCCCCTTCTGGGCTGGCTGAAGTCCGGTAAGGAACGGATTGGCCCGGCGTTCGGCGCCGATGGTCGTCTGCGGCCCGTGGCCGGGCAGCACGAGGGTGTCATCGGGCAGCGTGAGCGTGCGCGCGAGGCTGCGCAGCATCGCCCGGTGGTCGCCGCCGGGCAGGTCGGTGCGGCCGATGGAGCCCGCGAACAGCAGGTCGCCGGTGAACAGCGTGACGCTGGTGTCGTGCTCGTCCGGCGCCTCGTCGCTGCGGAACGTCACGCTGCCGGGTGTATGACCCGGAACGTGGCCCACCGTAAAGTCGCAGCCGCCCAGGGTCAGCGAGCAGCCGTCTGCCAGCAGCAGCACGTCGTCGGGCTCGGTGAAGGTGATCCCGCCGAACAGCTGCTGGCCGACGGACGGCGGCAGGCCCTTGGCCGGGTCGGCGAGCAGGCCGCGGTCGCCCGGATGAATGTACGCCGGGATGCCCTTCGCGCCGCAGACGGGCCCGGCCGACCAGACATGATCTGCGTGACCATGCGTGAGCAGCACCGCGATAGGCTTCAGCCGGAAGCGGGCGAGCACCTCCTCGATGCCCCGTTGCGCGTCCTGGCCAGGGTCGATGATCACGCATTCCTCGGCGGGGGCCGGCGCCACCACGTAGCAGTTGGCGGCGAAGGCACCCGCGGGAAACCCAGTGACTAGCACGCAGACAGGCTACCGAGTCGGCGCGCACTGCAGCGAACCGATAACGACAGTACCGATTCGGGCGGCAGCCAGGTACGATTCGCGAACGATCGCGAACGATCGTACGGTTACGCCACCAACATAGACGTTACCGCTGTATTGGGATACGGGAGGTCAGGAGCCTTGGCGGGCAACAAAGACCGGGAGCGCCGGCGCGCTCGCGAGCGTTATGAGCGCCAGCGGGAGGAGCGCCTCCAGCGGCGGGCCAAGATCCGTCAGCGGACAGGAATCGCCTCGGCCGTCGTCCTCGTGCTCGGGCTCGTCGCGGGCCTGACCATCGCATTCATCGGCGGCGGGTCGCCGAAGGCGTCTTCGTCGCCGAGCGCCAAGGCGACGCACTCCGCGTCGGCCACGCCGTCCGCGTCGGCGTCGGCCACGCCGTCCGCGTCCACGGTCGCCGAGCCCGCGACGCACTGCACGTACACCCCGTCGGGGACCGCCGCCAAGAAGGTGAGCCTGCCGCCGGCCACGCCTGACTACAAGGCCACCTACACGGCGACGATCAACACCAACCTCGGCAAAATCGAGATCGCGCTGCTGAACTCCAAGGCGACCTGCACCGTCAACTCGTTCGTGCACCTGGCTTCCGCCGACTTCTGGAATGGCAGCCAGTGCCATCGGGTAACCACCCAGGGCGGGCTTTACGTTCTGCAATGCGGTGACCCGTACGCGAAGGCCGCCGCCAAGCTGACCTGCGGCACGAGCGCCGGCTCGCCTGGAACCGGCGGGCCTGGGTACGAATTCAACGACGAAAACCTGACCGGGGCGACGTACAAGACCGGAACGGTCGCGATGGCCAACAGCGGCGCTAACACCAACGGAAGCCAGTTCTTCCTGGTGTACAAGAACAGTACCCTGTCGCCCAATTACACCCCGTTCGGGACAATTACCTCAGGCCTGGATATCCTGCAGAAAGTAGCGAATGCTGGAGTCTCGTGCACCTATAACGGCGACCCGGGCGATGGCGCGCCTAAGGAGAAAGTCATCATCGACAGCGTGACGATCAAGAAGACCTGAGAGCAACAAACATCGCCCCGAAGACTGGGGCAGCAGAGAACCAGGAGGTTCGCCCGTGACCACCGCCAACGATCCCTGGGGTCGGGTAGACGCCGACGGGACGGTCTACGTGCGTACCGCCGATGGCGAGCGGGTGATCGGCTCGTGGGCGGCGGGGAGCCCGGAAGAGGCGCTCGCGTTCTTCCGGCGCAAGTTCCAGTCGCTTGAGACCGAGGTCGCGCTCATCGAGCAGCGGATCGCTTCGACCGAGATCGCCCCTGCCCAGGCGCAGGCGACCGTGCAGCGACTGCTGCACAGCGTGGCGGACGCCAACGCGCTCGGCGACCTGGAGGGGCTCCGCACGCGGCTCGAGGCGCTGACGACCGCGGTCGACCATCGCCGTGAGGAAGTCAAGGCCGCCCGCGAGCACGCGCGCACCGAGGCACGCGAGATCAAGGAACGGATCGTCGACGAGGCCGAGCGCATCGCCGCCGAGGCCACCCACTGGAAGGCCAGCGGCGAGCGGATGGCCGAGCTGCTCGAGGAGTGGAAGGCCGCGCCGCACGCCGAGCGCACCGTCGAGGCCGTGCTGTGGAAGCGGCTGTCCGCCGCGCGCAACGCCTTCACCAAGCGGCGCAAGTCCTACTTCGCCTCGCTCGAGGCGGAACGGGAGTCGGTTCGCGTCCGCAAGGAGAAGCTGGTCGAAGAGGCGGAGGGGCTGTCGTCCTCAACCGACTGGGGTGCCACCACGTCGGCGTACCGCGAGCTCATGCGGCAGTGGAAGGAAGCGGGCCGGGCCGGCCGCGAGGCCGAGGCGGACCTGTGGAAGCGGTTCCGCGACGCGCAGGACAAGTTCTTCGCCGCGCGCAGCGATGTGTTCGCCGCCAAGGAGTCCGAACTTCGCTCGCACGCCACCGTGAAGGAGCAACTGGTCGCCGAGGCGCAGGCGCTGCTGCCGGTCACCGACGTGCGCGCGGCGCGCAGCGCGCTGCGCTCCATCCAGGAGCGCTGGGAGCAGGCCGGGCCGGTGCCGCGCGAGTCGCGCGAGCAGCTCGAGTCCGGGCTGCGCCGCGTCGAGGAAGCGGTGCGCAAGGCCGAGGAAACACAGTGGCGGCGCTCCAACCCCGAGGCGCTGGCGCGGGCCGAGGGGACGGTGGCGCAGCTGCGTTCGGCGATCTCGTCACTGGAGACGCAGCTGGCGCGGGCGCGCGAGCGCGGCGACACCGCCGGGATCCGCAACGCCTCTGAGGCCCTGGCCGCGCGGCGGTCCTGGCTCGAAGAGGCCGAGCGCACCCTCGCCGAGTTCACGAGCTAGTTTTCCTGTCCCGCTCGCGGGACTAATTGGTGACCCGGTAGACGTCGTAAACGCCGTCTACGCCGCGGACCGCGCGCAGCACGTCGCCCAGGTGCTTGGGGTCACCCATCTCGAAGCTGAACTTGCTGATCGCGACCCGGTCCCTGCTCGTGTTCACGAACGCGGACAGGATGTTGACGTGCTGGTCGGACAGCACCCTCGTCACGTCGGACAGCAGCCTGGTCCGGTCGAGCGCCTCCACCTGGATGGAGACGCGGAACACCGAGGTGTCGGACGGCGCCCAGTGCACCGCGACCATCCGCTCCTTCTGCGTGTCGGACAGGTGCGCCAGGTTCACGCAGTCCACGCGGTGCACGGAAACCCCGTGGCCGTGCGTGACGAACCCCTGGATCTCATCGCCCGGTACCGGCGTGCAGCACTTGGACAGCCGCACCCACACGTCCGACACGCCCTCGACCTCGACGCCGGAGTCGCTGGCGCTCGGCGCGCTCGGCGCGCGCGCCGCCCGCGCGGGGGTGGTGGCCTCGGCCAGGTCCTCGTCCGCGCCGGCCAGCCCGCCCACCATGTGCACCAGCTTGGCGACCACGGACTGGGCGCTGATCCGGCCCTCGCCGACCGCCGCGTACAGCCCGGACAGGTCCTGGTGGTGCAGGTCCCTGGCAAGCGTCAGCAGCGTGTCAGCGCTCATCAGGCGCTGCAGCGGCAGGCCCTGCTTACGCATCACCTTGGCGATCTGGTCCTTGCCCGCCTCGACCGCGGCCTCACGGCGCTCCTTGGAAAACCACTGCCGGATCTTGTTCCGGGCCCGGGCGCTCTTGACGAAGTTGAGCCAGTCCCTGTTCGGCCCGGCCTCCTGAGCCTTGGAGGTGAAGATCTCCACGGTGTCGCCGTTGTCCAGCGTGGACTCCAGCGCCACGAGGCGGCCGTTCACCCGGGCGCCGATCGTGCGGTGCCCGACCTCGGTGTGGATCGCGTACGCGAAGTCGACCGGGGTCGAGTCCTGCGGGAGCGCGATCACCTCACCGCGCGGGGTGAACACGTAGACTTCGGCGCCGGCCAGGTCGAACCTGAGCGAGTCGAGGAACTCGGCCGGGTCTTCGGTCTCGCGCTGCCAGTCGACGAGCTGGCGCAGCCAGGCCATCTCCGTGGTCTCGTCCTTGGCCTTCCTTGCCTTGGTAGCGTCCCGGCCGGCGCCGCGGGCCGGCCCGAAGACCGTCTCTTCCTTGTACTTCCAGTGCGCCGCGACCCCGTACTCGGCCCGCTTGTGCATGTCCCAGGTGCGGATCTGCAGCTCGACCGGCCTGCCGCCGGGGCCGATGACCGTGGTGTGCAGCGACTGGTACATGTTGAACTTGGGCATCGCGATGTAGTCCTTGAACCGGCCCGGGACCGGGTTCCATCGCGCGTGAATCGTGCCGAGGGTCGCGTAGCAGTCCCGCACCGAGTCGACGAGGACCCGGATGCCCACCAGGTCGTAGATGTCGTCGAACCCGACGCCGTGGGCGATCATCTTCTGGTAGATCGAGTAGTAGTGCTTGGGCCGGCCGGTCACGGTGCCCTTGATCTTCGCGTCCCGCAGGTCCTCGTACAGGTCCGCGATGACCTCCTGCAGGAACACGTCCCTGCGCGGCGCCCGCTGCGAGACGAGCCTGGCGATCTCGTCGTACCGCTTGGGGTACATCGTGGCGAAGCTCAGGTCTTCGAGCTCCCACTTGATCGTGTTCATGCCCAGCCGGTGCGCGAGCGGGGCGAAGATCTCCAGCGTCTCGCGCGACTTGCGCTCCTGCTTGTCCCTGGGCATGTAGCGCAGCGTCCGCATGTTGTGCAGCCGGTCGGCGAGCTTGATGACGAGCACCCTGATGTCCCTGGACATCGCGACGACCATCTTGCGCACGGTTTCCGCCTCGGCGGAGTCGCCGTACTTGACCTTGTCCAGCTTGGTCACGCCGTCCACGAGCGCGGCGATGTCCTCGCCGAACTCGCCTCTGAGCTCGACCAGCGTGTAGGCGGTGTCCTCGACGGTGTCGTGCAGCAGGGCCGCGCAGATCGTCTCGGTGTTCATGCCGAGCTCGGCGAGGATCGTCGCTACCGCCAGCGGGTGCGTGATGTACGGGTCGCCGCTTCTGCGCTTCTGGTCCCGGTGCCAGTAGGCGGCTACGTCATACGCTTTTTCCACCATCCGGATGTCGGCCTTGGGATGGGTGGCGCGGATGGTCTTGATGAGCGGTTCGAGTACAGGGTTCACACCGGACCCCCGCTGGGCTCCGAGCCTCGCGAGACGCCGGCGCACGCCGACGCTGGGCGGGCCAGGCTGCGCTGCCGACGCTGGTTCCTCGCGCTGATCACGCTGCTGGCGCGCTGGCTCCTGACGTGCGGGCACGGGGCCTTCCGGCGCGGCATTGTCCGCCCCGTTCGCGTTCTCGTTCGCGGGCGCGTTCTCGTTCGCGGGCGCATCGTCTTTCGGGTTCGCGGGCACGCCACGTCGCGACCGGGTCGCGGTCGCCTGGTCCGTGTCGCCGCGGGCTTCGCTGGGAAGCTCCGCCGTATCCCCGATCCGGGCAGCCTCGGCGCCGGCCGTGGCGGTCGTGATCACATCACCGGCCACTCGCGCTCCTCGCATCTGCCAAGCCACCAGTCTACTTAGTGTTGTTAACTCTGGTGCAGACACCCGACATTCCGCCACGGACCGGCCGTCTGGCGTCGTCCCAGGCTGGCACCAGGTTCCGGAGGCGCGCGCAGACTGGTGTCCGGCGGCGTCGCCCTACTTATGCCCTATTTCGTGATCATGGACGACTGAGGTGGGTCAGACGGTGAGAAGGGCGCGGACGTCTAGGCCGGTGAGGGCGGAGCGGCCGCTGAGGAAGGAAAGTTCCATCAGCACAGAGATGCCCGCGACCTCGGCGCCGCACTGCCGGACGAGGCTGGCGGTGGCCCGCGCGGTGCCGCCGGTGGCGAGCACGTCGTCCACGATGAGCACCCGGTCGCCGGGCGCGAACGCGTCCTGGTGCACCTCCAGGGTGGCGGTGCCGTACTCGAGCTGGTACTCCTGCGCGAACGTGGCCGAGGGCAGCTTGCCCTTCTTCCGCACCGGGACGAACCCGGCCCCGGTGCGGTATGCCACCGGGGCGGCCAGGATGAACCCGCGCGCCTCGATGCCGACCACCTTGTCCACCGGGCCGAATTCGTCCGCGAGGGCGTCCACCACGGCGCCGAACGCCGCTGGCTCCCCGAGCAGCGGCGTGATGTCCTTGAACAGCACACCGGGCTGCGGGTAGTCGGGGATGTCGCGGACGTGCGACCTGATCAGGCTGACGATGTCCGTTTCCTGAGCCTGGCCCACGGCCGCGCTACCGCCTCTTCTTCCTGGCACCCGGGCGGCGCTGGGCGCTGCCGCCGCGACGTGGCTGCTGCCTGATCGTCGGCCGGGCGCCGTCGGCGGGGCGCCGCGCCGTCGCGCCTTGTGCGGCGGAAACCGTCACCTCATCGTCATCGGCCGCGCGCTCGTCCTCGGCGGGCTCGCTGCCCGCACCGTCGGCCGGACCGCTGGCGGCCAGGGCGCTAGACCCGGCGGCCGCGAACCCGGCGGTTCCGCCGTTGGTTTCAGGGGGGGCACCCGCGGACGCGGCGAGCACCGAGCCCTCCGCCCCCGCAGAGCGGGCAGCCGCCCGCTTGGCGGCGCGGCCGCCGGTCTCGCGCAGCGCGACCCGCCTGGCCAGCTCCTTGTACTGCGGCTGGCGCTCCTTCAGGTCGGCCAGCACCGGGGTGGCGATGAAGATCGAGGAGTAGGTGCCGGAGAGCATGCCGACGAACAGCACCAGGGACAGGTCCTTGAGCGTGCCCGCGCCGAGCAGGCCGGCGCCGACGAACAGGATCGACGCGACGGGGATCAGCGCGGTCAGCGAGGTGTTGATCGACCGGACCAGGGTCTGGTTCAGCGCCAGGTTGGCCGCCTGGCTGTAGGTACTGCGGCCGGTCGTCAGGATGCCGGCGGTATTCTCGCGTACCTTGTCGAACACCACCACGGTGTCGTAGAGCGAGTAACCGAGGATCGTCAGCAGGCCGATCACCGAGGTCGGGCTGACCTGGAAGCCGGTCAGCGCGTAGACGCCGGTGGTGATCACGATGTCGTGGATGAGCGCCACGAACGCGGCGACCGCCATCCGCCACTCGAACGCGATAGACAGGTAGGCCACGATCACCACGAGGAAGATGATCAGCGCCTCGACGGCCTTGCTGGTGATCGTGCTGCCCCAGGTCGGGCCGATCTGCTGGATGGTCATCTGACTCTGGGTCAAGCCGTAGCGGTGCTCAAGCGCGGTGGCGACCTTCGTGGTCACGTCGACCGGCTGACTCGGCAGCACTTGGGTCTGGACCTGCCACTGGGAGGTAAGTCCGGAAATATGCTGCACGGTCGAGTCCCCGCCGCCCGCGGCAGTCACCACGCGCGAGATCTCGCCCTGGCTCATCGACGACGTCGCCGGGAACTGGAAGACCGAGCCGCCCTTGAATTCGACGCTGAAGTTCAGCCCGCGCGTCAGCAGCGCGACAACGCTGATCAGCAGGATGACGCCGGAGATCGTGTACCAGAGCCGCTGGCGGCCGACGAAGTTGATGGATACGTCACCTCGGTAGAGCCGCCCGCCGATGTTGCCAAGGCGCGACATCATGCCTCCCGCGTGGTCGTCGAGGAGCTAGCCGAGGGTCTGCCGCCGGAGACCGTGCGCTGTGTCCGTACGACACGCCGGGTCGAGGAGCGCCACAGGGTCTTGGCGCCGAGCCGCTCTGGGTCGAGCCCGGACCAGCGGTGCCCGCCGCCGAAGAACTCTGTGCCCGCGAGCAGCGTCACCATGGGCTTGGTGAACAGGAACACGACCAGGACGTCGATCAGGGTGGTCAGGCCGAGCGTGTAGGCGAAGCCCTGCACGTCGCTGACGGCGAACTTGTAGAGCAGCACCGCCGCGAGGAACGACACCGTGTCCGACACCAGGATCGTGCGCCTGGCACGCTTCCAGCCGCTCTCCACCGCCGGGCGCAGCGTCTTGCCCTCGCGCACCTCGTCGCGAAGCCGTTCGAAGAACACGATGAACGAGTCCGCCGTGATGCCGATCGCCACCACGAGTCCGGCGATGGCCGACAGCGACATCGTGAAGTTCTGGTACTTGCTGAGCAGCACCACCGCCAGGTAGGCGATCAGCGCGGCGAGCAGCAGGCTGGACACCGACACCAGGCCGAGACCCCGGTAGTAGATGAACAAGTAGATCACCACGAGCGCGAGGCCGATGATCGCGGCGATCAGGCCCGCGTCCAGGGAGTTGTGGCCTACCTGCGCGGAGACGCCGTTGACCGACAGCTGGTTGAAGGTCAGCGGCAGCGAGCCGTACTTGAGCACGTTCGCCAGATCGGTCGCCTGCGCCTCCGTGAACCCGTTGCTGCCGCCGCCGGTGATCTGGACCAGGCCGGCGGGGATAGCCGAGTTAATCGTCGGCGCCGACACGACGTCGCCGTCGAGGACCATCGCGAACTCGTCGAGCGCCATGTCGTTCTGGTCGCCGCTCTGGTACCCCGCGTAGTAGGAGTTGAACTGGTTCTCGGTCGACGTCGCGAACGCCGAGGTGGCCGGGCCGTCCAGCGTAAAGTTCACCGCCCACTGCGTGCTGTTCTGCAGCAGCCCGGCGCTGACCGACTGGACGTCCTTGCCGACGAAGGTCGGCGGGCCCAGGACGTACTTGATCCCGCTGGGGTCGCAGGAGACGATCTGGGTGTTGCTGTCCCACTGGTCGCCCTGCAGGGAGTAGCCGACCGTTTTCTTCCAGTTGGGGTCGGTCGTGGTGGAGTTGGTGCCCGGCTTGCACACTTCCTTGTCGAACAGCTTCAGGGTCGCCGCGTTGACCAGGCTGGCGTTGCCGTACTCGATGGCCGGCGTGGACGAGGAAGAGGCCGGGGTCGGGCTGGCCGAGGGGGTCGCGCTCGCCGTGGGCGACGGGGTCGCCTTCGCGGACGTGCTCGCCTTCGGCGTCGCGGTGGGGCTGGCGCTCGGGCTGGCGAGCTTGGCCGACACGGCCGCGGTAGACGCCTTGGGGCTGGCGCTCGTGGTCGCCTTGGCCGATGCCGACGTGCTCGGTGTGGCGCTCGTGCTCGGCGTGGGCGTCGCGCTTGGCGAAGTCGACGCCTTCACCTTCGTCGACGACGAGGTGCCCGACGAGCTGGTGGCCGGCGGGATGTACGGCGCCTCGAGCAGGACCGGCCGGAAGCTCAGCTGGGCGGTGCTGCTCACCAGGCTGATGACATCCTGGGGGGCCTTGCCGGGAACCGACACGTTGATCAGGTCGGTGCCCTGCTCCTGCACCTGGGCACCGGAGTTACCTGTGCCGTTCACCCGGGACTCGATGACCGAGATCGCCTGCTGCATCGCGCCGGGGTCCGGCTGCTTGCCGTTGTGGGTCACCGCCTGGAGCACCACCTGGGTGCCGCTCGACAGGTCAAGCCCGAGGCCGACCTTGAACTGGTTGTGCCAGTCGCCGGGGCTGAACGTTTCCTTGCCGAGGACCGAGATCAGCATGACCAAGATGACCACGGCCAGCCCGGCCAGCGCGCGGACCGGCCGCGAGCCGCTTCTGCTTGGGGGTGCCACTTATTCCTGCCTGTCGAAGTCGCCTGCCTGCGCTGAAGCGCCCGTTAGTCCTTCTTGCCGGTGGCCGACTCTGCCACGTCGTCGTCGGCCTCGGCGGTCACCGTGTCCGCGGGCTCGTCATCGGCGTCGTCCTCGGCCGAGTCCGCGAGCGTCTCCTCGGTGTCCTCCGGCTCCTCGCCAGGGCTGACCACGTCCATGACGGCGCGCTTCATGTAGCGCACCTCGACGCCGGGGGCCACCTCGAGGAGCACGTCGTCGCCGTCCACCTCGATGACCGTCGCGTACATGCCCGCGGTGGTGCGCACCCGGGCGCCTGGCTGCACGGAGTTCTGCTGCTGCATGGCCTGCTGGCGGCGGCGCTGCTGCGGCCTGATCATCAGCATGTAAAAACCGACCACCACGATCAGGATCAGGATCAGGTACGACGCGTTGAAGCCAGCGGGCTTCGTCGTCGTCGAGGTGGCCAAGATCAAATTGCCCATCGCCGGGGCGTCCTTCCAGTTGACTTTCCGCTTTGCGGGCCGGCGCCGTCGTTCCAGGACGGCCACATGCCAACCTGCGCAGTGTAGCGGCGCTATGCACAACGCATAACCAGCCTACGAGGATTCCAGCCGTGATCGTTACCCTCGACACCATTTGGATTGCGGATCCGGACATCTGGGACAACTGGGGCACGGGTTTCAGTCGAACAGCGTGGGCATCTCGGTGACAGCGGGCGGGGTGAGACCGAGGTGCTCCCAGGCCGCCCTGGTGGCCACCCGGCCGCGCGGCGTCCTGGCGAGCAGGCCATGCCTGACGAGGAACGGCTCGGCTACCACCTCGACCGTCTCGGCCTCCTCCCCGACCGCCACGGCGAGCGTGGACAGCCCCACCGGTCCCCCGCCGAACCGCCGGATCAGCGCGTCGAGCACGCCACGGTCCAGCCGGTCAAGGCCCATCTCGTCCACCTCGTACAGCTCGAGCGCGGTGCGGGTGATCTCCCTGGTAACAAGGCCATCGGCGCGCACCTCCGCGTAGTCGCGAACCCGGCGCAGCAGCCGGTTGGCGATCCGGGGCGTGCCCCGCGACCGCGACGCGAGCTCGTCGATGCCACGGTCCTCGATCTGGACGCCGAGCAGCCCCGCGGACCTGCGGACGATCACGCGGAGCTCCTCGGGAAGGTAGAAGTCCAGGTGCGCGGTGAAACCGAACCGGTCCCGCAGCGGCGCGGGCAGCAGCCCCGCCCTCGTCGTGGCGCCCACCAGCGTGAACGGCGCGATGTCCAGCGGGATCGCGGTCGCGCCAGGTCCCTTGCCGACAACGATGTCGACCCGGAAGTCCTCCATCGCCAGGTACAGCATCTCCTCGGCCGGGCGGGCCAGCCGGTGAATCTCGTCGATGAAGACGACCTCGCCCTCGCTGAGCGTGGACAGCACGGCGGCGAGGTCACCTGACCGCTCGATGGCCGGTCCCGAGGTGATCCGCAGCGGGGCGCCGAGCTCGGCCGCGATGATCATGGCGATCGTTGTCTTGCCGAGGCCGGGCGGGCCGGACAGCAGCACGTGGTCCGGCGGCCGGCCGCGGCGCAGCGCGCTGCGCAGCAACAGGGACAACTGCTCGCGCACCCGGGCCTGCCCGACGAAGTCATCGAGCCGCTTCGGCCGCAGCGCGCCCTCGATCACCCGCTCGTCGCTGTCCGCGAGCGGCGAGACGACGCTGGCGTCGGCGCGATATGCGCCGCCCAGGTCCGGGCCGCCGTCGTCTGCGGCCCAGCCTGGGCCGTCGCGGTCGTCGCCCGCGACGCGGCGCCGGGAGAGTTCGGCTTCCTCGGCCCGGGCGAGGGCGTCACCGGCCTCGGTCACGACTTGCTCAGCTTCCGCAGCGCGGCGCGCAGGGCGGTGGCCACGTCGGGCGCGGGAGCGCCGGGCGCCCCGAGCGCCCCGTCTGACTCGGCCTCCACGGCGGCGATGGCCACCTCGGCGTCACGCGCCGACCAGCCGAGGTTGGTCAGGCCGGTCTGCACCTGGTCGCGCCAGGACGGTTCGGCCCTGCGAGCCGGCGCGTAACCGTTGCCAGCGAAGTCGCCGGGCGCGCCGAGACGGTCCTTGAGCTCGAGCACGATCCGCTGCGCCCCCTTCCTGCCGATGCCCGGCACCATAATCAGCGCGTTCAGGTCTTCCGTCGCCACCGCGCGGCGCAGCGCGTCGGGCGAGTGCACGGCCAGCATGGCGAGCGCCAGCCGCGGTCCGATGCCGCTCGCCGTCTGTAGCAGCTCGAATACGTTCCGCTCATCCTCGCTGCCGAACCCGAACAGGGTGAGCGAGTCCTCCCTGACGATAAGCGCGGTCGCCACCCGGGCGGGCTCGCCGAGTCGCAGCGACGCGAGCGTGTCGGGTGTGCACTGAACCCGCAGGCCCACGCCGCCGACATCGATGACCGCCCCGTCAGGGCTGACACCCGCCACTGTCCCGTTCAGGTGCGCGATCATCTGCCGCCTCCACTCACCGCCGCGCCTGGTGCGGCGCCCAGTCCGGATCGTGCCACCGCGGTCCGCGCCGCGATGGCACTATCGCGCCACAGGTGGCAGATGGCGAGCGCGAGCGCGTCCGCGGCGTCCGCCGGGCGGGGCCGGTCGGGCATCCGCAGCAGCCGCATCACCATCGTCGTCACCTGGTCCTTGTCCGCTCGGCCGTTCCCCGTCACGGCGGCCTTGACCTCGCTCGGGGTGTGCAGCGCCACAGGCAGCCCGCGGCGCGCCGCGCATACGATCGCCACCGCGCCGGCTTGCGCGGTGCCCATCACCGTCCGCACGTTGTGCTGGCTGAACACGCGCTCGACCGCCACCGTGTCGGGACGGTAGTCGGTCAGCCAGCGCTCGATCTCCGCTTCGATGGCGAGCAGCCTGGCCGCGATGTGGTCGTCGGCCGCGGTGCGGACCACGCCGACCGCCACCAGGCTCGGCGGCCGGCCGGGCACGCCGTCTACCACGCCGAGGCCGCACCTGGTCAGCCCCGGGTCGACGCCGAGCACCCTGACGTGCGGGCGCGGCGTGTACAGCGTCATCGCCCCAGGCACCACCTGATCGTCTAGTCAGCGAACATCTGTTCGTTAGGACCCTACCGCGCCGCCACCGCGCGTGTCGCGCAGCGCGGGGGCGTGTCGGCCGGGAGTCGCGTTGGGTTGAATGCGCATTCGGCCCGGATAGAGTGGGTCGAATGCGCATTCGGCAGAATGGGGGCGGCGGCGTTAGAAGTCGTCGAGCATGTAGGGGGTGGCGGCGAAGGCGCCGTCCAGGGCGCTGTCGGCGTCCGGGGAGCCGCCGGAGGCCAGGCCGGCTAGCCGGAGGCTGGCTACCGGGGTGCCCGCGTAGAGGGCGGCAAGGCCGCGCGCGCCGAGCGTGAGCGGCACGCGTGAGCCACCCGATGGGGGCGGGCCGGTCGCGTAGGCATGGCTTTGCGTGCTGCCGAGGATGCCGGGACCGTTCGGAATGAGGATTCCCTTGCCGTCGCCGACGGTCAGTTCCCAGCCGCCGGAGTTGGCCGGGCGGGCGTGATCGTTGATGATCAGCGGCACGATCAGCGAGACGCCGACCGGGAACGCGCGCTCCTCGATCGCGGCGGGCGCGTCGACGACGCGCAGCATCCACATCGACCGCCTCGTGATGGTGGCGTCGCGCTCGCGGGTGAGCCACCAGAACGGGTCGGCCGGGCCGGTCAGCACCCGGACGGAGTGCGCGATCGAGGAGTGCGAGGCGATCACCGACCACAGCGCGCGCACCGCCTCGGCGGAGGCGCCGTGCACGCGCTCGACGAACAGTTCGTCGTTGCCGTTGCGCCAGCGGTAGGCCGCGAAGCCGTCGCCGGTCAGGTAGGCGTACATGTCCTCGCGGGACAGCCAGCGCGCCGCGGGCTCGAGGTCCCAGGTCAGCGGGCCGCTATCACGCGCCGACTCGTGGGCGCGGGCGATCACCTCGTTCATGGCGGCGGCGTCGCCGGGGCCGGCCCGGCGCACCTGCGCCGCCTGTGCATGCTGGCCAAGCGCCCCAGGCGCCGCGGCGGCCGCCGCGTCCGGGGCGAGCAGCGAGTGCAGGGAGCGCGCCGGGACGACCGCGGTGTACTTGCCGCCGGCCAGTTCCCAGCCGAGCGACCGGTACAGCGGCATCGTCGCCGGGTACAGCGCGGACACCGGGTAGCCGCGCTCGGCGATCAGGTCGAGCACGGCCGTCATCAGTCGTCTGCCGATGCCCATGCCGCGGTGTTCGGGCGCGACCTTGACGCTCGCCACGCCGGCGCAGGGCACGGCACGGCCGTGCCACCACTGCCGCATGTCGTGCACGATGGCCGCGCCGACCGGGCGCCCGGCGTCGAACGCCCCGAGGAACATGCCCTGCCTGACGCGGATCCCGGCGACGTGGGCCCAGCTAGCCCGCTGCGCGGGCGAGTACGGGCCGAATGCACGCTGGCCCAGGTCGAGCTGGGCGTCCATGTCATCGTCCTGGCCGAGCGGCCTGATCTCCACCTCGGTCACCGCGGACCCCCGGGTCAGCCGATCTTCTCCATGATGTCGTCGGACACGGAGTAGTTCGCGTACACGTCCTGCACGTCGTCGGAGTCCTCGAGCGCGTCGATCATCTTGAACACGCGCTTGGCCTGGTCCTCGTCGAGTTCGATCTCCACGCTCGGCAGGAACGCGGCGTCGGCGGACTCGTAGTCGATCCCGGCTTCCTGCAGCGCGGTGCGGACCGCCACCATGTCGTGCGGCTCGGAGATGATCTCGAAGGACTCGCCGAGATCGTTGACCTCTTCGGCGCCCGCCTCAAGGACCGCGGTGAGCACGTCGTCCTCGGTCAGGCCGCCGGTCTTGCTGACGAGAACCACGCCCTTGCGGCTGAACAGGTAGGACACCGAGCCCGGGTCGGCCATCGACCCGCCGTTGCGCGTGAACGCGACCCGGACGTCAGAAGCGGCGCGGTTCCTGTTGTCGGTCAGGCACTGGACGAGCACCGCCACCCCGCCGGGGCCGTAGCCCTCGTAGGTGATGGTCTCGTACTGGGCGCCCCCGGCCTCGAGCCCGGCGCCGCGCCGGACGGCGCGGTCGATGTTGTCGTTCGGCACCGAGCTCTTCTTGGCCTTCTGGATCGCGTCGAACAGCGTCGGGTTCCCTGCCGGGTCGCCGCCGCCGGTCCGCGCGGCCACCTCGACGTTCTTGATCAGCTTGGCGAACAGCTTGCCGCGCTTGGCGTCGACCACCGCCTTCTTGTGCTTGGTGGTGGCCCACTTGGAGTGGCCGCTCATGACGTTCCCTTCACCATTGAAACGAAAAGCTCGTGAATGCGCCGGTCCGGAGTCAGTTCCGGATGGAAGGCAGTGGCGAGCAAAACCCCCTGCCGGACGGCGACGATCCTACCTTCGTCCCGGCCAAGTACGCAGACGCCGGGCCCGGCTCGCTCGACCCAGGGCGCGCGGATGAACACCGCGTGGAACGGCTTTCCTGCTAGGTCGACCTGACGTTCGAAGGAGTCGACCTGGCGGCCGAACGCGTTGCGGCGCACCGTCATGTCGATGCCACCGAACGTCTGCTGGCCCTCGACGCCGTCCTGCAGGCGGTCGGCGAGCATGATCATCCCGGCGCAGGACCCGAACGCGGGCAGCCCGCTGGCGATCAGCTTCTGCAGCGGGTCCAGCAGGTCGAAGGCCACCGCGAGGCGCCACAGCGTGGTCGACTCCCCGCCGGGTATCACGAGGCCGTCCACCGCCTCGATCTCGGTGCGGCGGCGCACCGGACGTGCCTGCGCGCCGCCCTCCTCGAGCGCGCGCAGGTGCTCCCGGACGTCGCCTTGCAGGGCGAGCACTCCAATTGCCGGCAAAGTTCCGATTCCTCCTTGCAGTCCTCTGGCCCGGGCCGGGACGTGCGTCATCGCCGCCGCGGTCAGAGGATCTATAGGTGAAACACGGTATCTGAGGCGGCTCTTCCCGGCGTGCCGGCTCCGGCGTACCGTGCCAGGCATGATCGATACCCACCAGCACCTGTGGGACCTGTCGGTGCGCGCGCAGCCGTGGCTCACCGGTGACCAGGCATGGGCGACCGAGGAAGAACTAACGCCGCTGCGGCGCTCGTTCACGGTGGCCGACCTCGAGGCGGCCGCGGCCGGCTCGGACGTCACAGGTACGGTGGTGGTCCAGGTGCTCGCCGACCCTGCCGAGACCGCGGACCTGCTCGCTGTCGCCGGCGCGGGCGGGCTTGTGCAGGCGGTCGTCGGGTGGGCCGAGCTGACCGCGCCTGACGTCGCCGGGCGGATCGCCGCGTGCCGGGAGCTTGCTGGCGGGGACCGGCTGGCGGGCGTGCGGCACCCGCTGCTCGCCGAGCCGGATCCGGAGTGGCTGGCGCGGCCGGCGGTGCGAAGCGGGCTGCGGGAACTCGGGGCCGCCGGGCTGTGCTTCGACCTCACCCTGTTCTGGAGTCAGTTGCCGCTGGCAGTCGGCACCGCCCGTTCGGTACCCGAATTGATCTTCGTTCTCGATCATCTGGGCAACCCGCCAGTGGAGAGCGGCGGTGACGACGAGTTCGCGGCGTGGGCGGCGGCCATCGCCGACCTGGGCAGGCTGGACAACGTGGTCTGCAAGCTGTCCGGCGCGCACACCGCGCCGGTCAGCGCGGCGCGGCTGCGGCCGTATTTCGAGGCGGCGCTGGCGGCGTTCGGTGCGTCGCGGCTGATGGCCGGCTCGGACTGGCCGGTGTCGTCGCTGACGGCGCCGTACCAGGAGATAACGGCGATGTACCGGGCGCTGATCGCGGACCTGACGCCAGCCGAGCAAGACGCCATTCTGGCCGGGACCGCGCGGCGCGTGTACCGGCTGGCAGCATGATCCGTGCGGAAGCTCGGGATTAGTACTTGCTCAGGCAGACTCGCCACTATCACCGAATCATAATTCCCGAATGACGCCCGGTCTCCGAATACCGGTAAGGTCCGCCGCTCCCCTGGGAATCGTACGCGTTGCCCGCTGCGCTGCCCAGGGTGCTACCAGCCGCGCCCGGCGTAGTGCTGGTCGGCCGGGAGGGTGTCGATGTTGATGCCGACCATCGCCTCGCCGAGGCCGCGGGACACCTTGGCGACCACGTCCGGGTCGTCGTAGAACGTCGTCGCCTTGACGATCGCGGCGGCGCGCTTGGCCGGGTCGCCGGACTTGAAGATGCCGGAGCCGACGAACACGCCCTCGGCGCCGAGCTGCATCATCATCGCGGCGTCCGCGGGGGTCGCGATGCCGCCTGCGGTGAAAAGCACGACCGGCAGCTTGCCCGCCTTGGCCACCTCGGCGACTAGGTCATAGGGCGCCTGCAGTTCCTTGGCGGCGGTGAAGAGCTCCTCCGCGGGCAGGTTCGCCAGGCGGCGGATCCCCGCGGACAGCGAGCGCATGTGCCGGGTCGCCTCGACCACGTTGCCGGTGCCCGCCTCGCCCTTGGAGCGGATCATCGCGGCGCCCTCGGCGATCCGGCGCAGTGCCTCGCCCAGGTTGGTCGCGCCGCAGACGAACGGCACGGTGAACTTCCATTTGTCCACGTGGTTGGCCTCGTCGGCCGGGGTGAGCACCTCGGACTCGTCGATGTAGTCGACGCCGATCGCCTGCAGCACCTGCGCCTCGGCGAAGTGCCCGATCCGGCACTTGGCCATGACGGGGATGGACACCGCGCCGATGATCGAGTCGATCATGTCCGGGTCGCTCATCCTGGCGACGCCGCCCTGGACTCGGATGTCGGCGGGCACCCGCTCGAGGGCCATGACCGCGACCGCGCCGGCGTCCTCGGCGATCTTCGCGTGGTCGGGTGTCACCACATCCATGATCACGCCGCCCTTGAGCATCTCCGCCATGCCCCGCTTCACCCGCGCGGTGCCCGTCTCCGCGGGGGGCTGCGTGGGCTTGTCGACAGTGGACATGTGAAAACCTCCTGGTACTGGCGTGCTTGTTTACATCGTATGCGAGCGGTCTCGGGTCAGCCGGGGCCCGAGCCGTTGCCGAGCGAATCGTCCATCTCGAAGAACTCCGGCTGCGGGGCGTTGCCCGACAGCCGGAACACCCGGGCGAGCGGCCGGCGCCGGGCATCCATCGTGCGCGCGGCGACGTCGTTGTAGAACTTGCGGGCGATGAACACCTGCTGCGCGGCCGCGTCGACCTCGGCGACCAGTTCGGTGGCGCCGTCCACGCCGTCGAGCTCGGTGCGAAAGCCCGGCTGGCTGAACGTGGCGCGCAGCGCCCTGGTGAGGTCGCTTTCCGCCAGGTCGCGTTCGGCCTGGTCGGCGTCCTTGGCGCGGCGCACCGCGGACGCGAGCAGCACGCTGTTGGCCGGGTCGAGGAGGCCTGAGGAGGCCAGCTCGTAGGCTGACGAACTGCGCCGCACCATGGCCAGGTCCAGCGAGGTGCGCGCGGCCTCGACGCGGTTGTGCATCCGGTCGAGCCGGCCCGCCCGCCAGGAGACGTAGACGACGAACAGCAGGACGACGAACAGCGCGATGACGATGAGGGTCCAGGTCACTGCGCCACCTCGACGATCGGGCGGCCGAGGACGACGGTCTCGTAGACGCTCGCCACGTCCCGGGCAACGACCTCCCAGTCGTAGCTGGCCACCGCGGCGAGCGCGGCGACCGACAGTTCGGCGCGCCGCGCCGGGTCGTCAAGCAGCCGGGCGGCGGCCGCCGCCAGGGCGGCCGGGTCGCCGGCGGCGAACAGCTCGCCGGCCCTGCCGCCGCGCAGCACCTGGCGGAACGCGTCGATGTCGCTGGCGACGATCGGCACGCCGGCCGCCATCGCCTCGGCGGTGACGATGCCGAACGACTCACCGCCGGTGTTCGGCGAGCAGAAGACGTCGACCGAGTGCAGCACGCGGATCTTGTCCTCTTCGGTGACCTCGCCGAGGAACAGCGCCCGGTCGCGAATGCCGGCCGGCAGCTTCTGGCTCTGCTCGTCGGCGTCTCCCGGGCCCGCGATGAGCAGCCGCAGGCCGTCCCGCTCGGGCGCGAGGATCTCGAAGGCCTTGAGCAGCACCGGCAGGCCCTTGCGCGGCTCGTCCATCCGGCCGAGGAAGCCGATCGCGCCGCCCTGGCCGGGCCAGCCGGTCAGCGGCTCGGCGTGCCGGTACCGCTTGGTGGCGACGCCGTTCGGGATCAGTACCGCGTCGCCGCCGAGGTGCTCGACCAGCGTCGTCCGGGCCGCCTCCGACACCGCGATCCGCCCGTTGATCTTCTCTAGCGCGCTGCGCAGCACCGGCTGGGCGGCGAGCAGCCAGCGCGAGCGTGGCATCGCCGTGTGCACGGTGGCCACGATCGGGCCCGTGGCCACCCAGCAGGCCAGCAGCGAAAGGCTCGGGACGGCGGGCTCGTGCACGTGCAGGACGTCGAAGTTGCCGTCCTTGACCCAGCGGCGCACCCGGCTCACCGACAGCGGCCCGAAGGCCAGCCGCGCCACCGACCCGTTGTACGGCACCGGCATCGCCTTGCCCGCCGGGACCACGTAGTCGGGCAGCGGCTTGTCGTCGTCGGCCGGCGCGATCACCGAGACTTCGTGGCCGAGCCCGATCAGCGCCTCGGCCAGGTCCCTGATGTGCTGCTGCACCCCGCCGGGGACGTCCCAGGAGTACGGGCAGGCGATGCCGATCCTCACTGGGTTCTCCTGGACAACCGCTCCGGGTCAAGGTCGGCGACGAACAGGCGCTGCAGCATGTGCCAGTTTTCCGGGTGCTCGCAGATCGCCTGCTCGAATACGGTGGCCAGCTGCTGCGTCATCGCGGCGACCTTCTGCTTGCGGTCGCCGGCCGCCGGCACGGGTATCTCGTCGTACACGTGCGTGCCCCACTCGGTGTCGCCGACGAACCAGCAGGCGACGGGCATCAGCGCCGCGCCGGTCTGCACCGCCAGCGCGGCCGGGCCGGCCGGCAGCAGCGCCTTCTCGCCGAAGAAGTCCACCTCCACGCCGGTTTCCGAGAGGTCGCGGTCGGCGACGAGGCAGACCAGCTTTCCGGCCCGCAGTCGCTGTGCCATGATGCCGAACGGATGCGGGCCGCCCGTGGTCGGCAGCACCTCCATGCCGATTGCCTCACGGAACTTCACGAAGCGCTGGAAGACCGACTCGGGCTTGAGCCGTTCGGCCACCGTGGTGAACGAGCCCGCCCCCTGGCCGATGATCCAGGCGCCGGCCTGCTCGAAGTCGGCCATGTGCGGCAGCGCGTAGATGACCCCGCGGCCGTTTCTCAGGTACTCGATCGTGCGGGGCACGTTGGGGCCCTCTTCGTGCATCCCCTCGGTGAGGCGCTCTACCGGGATGTTCTGCAGCCGGAACGCCTCCATGTAGTACCTGGCGTAGGACCGCAGCACCGCACGGGACAAGGTTCGCAACTCCTTGCCGTCGATTTCATAGTGCTCTGGAGAGTCGCCCGCCTTCGTTCGGAGGACTCGAATGAGATTTCCTTCCAAGATCTGCACGCCGCGGCCCTGCCGCCGCCAGGCGATATCGGCGCCGACGTTGAAAAGCGCGCGCGCCCATGACTCCGGCATCCGGCACACCAGAGTCCAGCCAGCTCCGAACGCCGCGCCGATCAGCCGCTCCCGCAGCACAGTCTCCTCAGCTTTCCCCGGTTCTTTCGCCGGTTCGCGTGGTATCCGCGCCCGTGGTGCTCTTGGAATCCAGGTATACCGCGCGCATCCGCTGGCACAAGGTGATCAGGCTGCCCGCCGCGAGCGCCCACATCCCGATGGGCAAAATGTACGGCACGCCGAGCCCGGACACCCCGATCGAGGTCAGGCCGATGAGCATCCGCTCCGGGCGCTCGATGAGGCCGACGTCGCACTTGAGGCCGAGGCTCTGCGCCCGGGCCTTGACGTACGACACGCACATCCCGCAGGCCAGGCAGAACAGCGACACGACCGCCAGCAGGTGGTCGGCGGGGTTGCGCATGAACCAGATCGTGATGCCGCCGAACACCGCGGCGTCCCCCACCCGGTCCATGGTGGAGTCGAGGAACGCGCCCCACCGGCCGCTGGTGCCCTTTACCCGGGCCAGCATGCCGTCGAGCATGTCCGTGAAGACGAAGAACGTGGCGGACGCGGCGCCGGGGAACAGCTCGCCGATCGGGAACAGGACGAGCGCGCTCGCGGACACCCCGACCGTGCCGGCCACGGTGATCATGTTGGGCGTGACCGGCGTGCGAACCAGCGCCTGTATCACCGGATTGAACAGGCGCGAGAAAGCGGGGCGGAGGAAGTTCAGCATGGCCGTCAAGATCTTACTTGTGAGGAGCTACCCGTTCTCCGCCGTCATCTGTTAGCCACCTGACGGATTCTCCGCATGGGGCTTGTGGTAACGCGGCCGTCGGGTTCAGGCTGTGAAGACGACTGTGAAGACGGCAGCTCATCCAGCGCAAGGAGGCGACGGGAGTGACGGACACTACGGGCCCGGCAGGCGCAGCAGGCCAGGCAAGCGGCAGGGTACCTTCGGCCGGCCAGCCGGGAAACGTGCGAAACGTGGTGCTGGTCGGCCATTCGGGAACCGGGAAGACGACGCTTGTCGAGGCCCTGCTAGGGCATACCGGTACGGTCCAGCGACTGGGCCGGATAGAGGACGGCTCGACGGTCAGCGACTTCGATGAGGTAGAGATCCGGCAGCAACGGTCGGTGAACCTCACCCTGGCACCCATCACGGTGGGGGCGATCACGGTGAACCTGCTCGACACGCCCGGCTACGCCGACTTCACCGGCGACCTGCGGGCGGGGCTGCGGGCGGCCGACTCCGCACTGTTCGTCGTGTCCGCGACCGACGGCGTCGACGGGGTCACGCAGATGCTCTGGGACGAGTGCGCGGCCGTCGGGATGCCGCGCGCCGTCGTGATCACCAAGATCGACCACCAGCGGGCGGACTTCGAGGCGGCGCTCGCCGCGTGCCGTACCGCGTTCGGGGACGCGGTCGCGCCGCTGTACCTGCCGGTGCCTGGCGGCTCGGGGTCGGGTGTCAGCGGCCTCATCGGGCTGCTGTCCCAGAAGCTTTACGACTACTCCGGCGGTTCCCGCGCCGAGGGCACGCCGTCCGGCGACGCCGCCGACCGCATGGAAGAGCTGCGCGGCGAGCTGATCGAGGGCATCATCACCGAAAGCGAAGACGAGACCCTCATGGACAGGTACCTGTCCGGCGAGGAGATCGACCCGGGCATCCTTATCGAGGACCTGGAGAAGGCCGTCGCGCGGGGCAGCTTCCACCCGGTGCTCGCGGTCGCGTCGCCGGCCGGCATCGGCATGGCCGAGCTCGTCGAGGTGATGACGCAGGCGTTCCCGTCCCCCCTGGAGCACCCGCTGCCGGCGGTGACCACGCCTGACGGCAAGCCTGTGTCGGGGCTCAGCTGCGACCCCGACGGGCCGCTGCTCGCCGAGATCGTCAAGACCACCTCCGACCCGTACGTCGGCCGGATCAGCCTGGTCCGGGTGTTCTCCGGCACGCTGCGCCCGGACGCGACCGTGCACGTCTCCGGGCACGGCCGGGCCGCGCGCGGGCACCCCGACCACGACGACGACGAGCGGATCGGCGCGCTGACCTCGCCGCTGGGCAAGCAGCAGCGGCCGCTGTCGTCGTGTTCGGCCGGGAACATCTGCGCGGTCGCCAAGCTCGGCACCGCCGAGACCGGGGACACCCTGTCCGACAAGGACCAGCCGATGCTCATGGAGCCGTGGACCATGCCGGACCCGCTGCTGCCCGTCGCGATCGTCGCCAAGTCCAAGGCCGACGAGGACAAGCTGTCGGCGGGGCTGCAGCGGCTGGTCTTCGAGGACCCCACGATGCGCCTGGAGATGAACGCCGAGACCCGCCAGCTCGTGCTCTGGTCCATGGGCGAGGCGCACGCGGACGTGCTGCTCGACCGGCTCGCCAACCGGTACGGCGTCTCCGTCAACACCGTCGACCTGCGGGTGCCGCTGCGCGAGACGATCGCCACCACGGCCCGCGGTCTCGGGCGTAACGTCAAGCAGACCGGCGGGCACGGCGAGTACGGCATCTGCCAGATCGAGGTGGAGCCACTGCCTGAGGCCGCGGGCTTCGAGTTCGTCGATAAGATCGTCGGCGGCGTGGTGCCCCGCCAGTACATCCCGTCTGTGGAGAAGGGCGTGCGCGCCCAGCTCGAGCAGGGCGTCCTGGCCGGCTACCCGATGACCGGCGTCCGGGTGACGCTGTTCGACGGGAAGGCGCATTCTGTCGACTCCTCGGACATGGCGTTCCAGAAGGCGGGCCGCGCCGCGCTGAAGGACGCGGCGGAGAAGGCGCAGCCGATGCTGCTCGAGCCGGTCGACGAGGTGTCCATCCTGGTGCCCGACGACTATGTCGGCGCGGTCATGTCGGACCTGTCGGGCAGGCGCGGGCGCGTGCTCGGCACCGAGCCGGTGGGCGTCGGCCGGACGCTGATCCGCGCCGAGGTCCCCGAACTCGAGATCACCAGGTACTCGATCGACCTGCGCTCGGTCTCGCACGGAACCGGGTCCTTCACCCGCGGCTACCTGCGCCACGAGCCGCTGCCCTCGCACCTGGCCGCCAAGGTGGCCGCCGACAGCCGGCCCGGGTAGGGGTTTGCGCCGCTGGGCCGGCCCGCGTTGCGCGGGCCGGCCCAGCGGCATGTCCGGGCGCTGGCCAGGGCCAAAGGTAGCGACAAAGGTCCCCAACCGAAGATGCCGCATCGACGTCTACAGAGCCGTAAGGAAATACCTAAATCCGGTCACCAGATTCCCCGGGTTCCCAGTTTCCGGGTTTCCCGGTTTCCCCGGCGGCCGACGGCGAAAGGGGATCCCCATGTTGTCAGTCTTGCGGGCGCCACGAATTAGTGCCGCCCTCGTAACGAGCGCACTGTTGACAACCTTCGCGCTGGCCGGCTGCGGGTCGGCGCAGCCGACCGCGCCCGGCGCTGGCGGCGCCACAACGCCCGCGGCGACGCCTACGTCGTCCGTCAGCGCCACCCCGAAGACCACGGCTCCGGCCACGCATCCGGCCACTAGCACGCCGTCCAGCCCGGCGTCGACGGTGCCGGCCGGCGGGCCGGTGCCGGCCGGGTTCGTTGCCACGTCGGTCACATTTGTCTCGGCTGACGAGGCGTTTGTCCTTGGCACCGCGCCGTGCTCGCACGCGCCGTGCACCTCGATCGTGCGCACCCTGGACCGGGGCGCCAGCTGGGTCGGGCTGCCCGCTCCCGTGGTGCCGCTCGGCCAGCGATGGTCGGCTGCCGGGCCAGCGGTGTGGGGCATCCGGTTCGCCAACCCTGAGCATGGGTTCGTGTTCGGCAACGGGCTGTGGGTGACGACCGATGGCGGCGAGCACTGGGCCAAGATCGCCAGCCCGCCGGGCTCGATCCTGTCGCTGGAGGTAATCGACGGTCAGGTTCTCGCGCTCACCACCACGTGCCAGCCGCAGTCCGGCTGCGCGCAGACCGGCACCCTGTTCCGCCGGGCGCTGGGCGGAGGCTCCTGGTACAAGGTCGCGGTAGTGCCTAACCCGGGCGTGATCTCGACGCAGGCACGGGTGGCCGCCCTGCTGGACGGCACCAGCGTCCTCGTCACCAGCAATGGCGGGCTCAGCTACAGCACGCATGCCACTCCGTGCACAGTCCAGGGAGTCGCGATGGCCTCGTCGGTCGCGGTGACCGGGCCGGACAACCTCGCCCTGCTCTGCACCGGGGGCGCCGCGATGGGCAGCGTGACCAAGACGCTCTACGTCAGCAACGACCTGGGGGCGGACTGGACCAGGGCTGGGTCGCCCGCCCGCGGCGGTGACCCGGTCGCGATCGCGGCGGGCACGCCGGCGCGCATCGTGGTGGCCGCGGAAAGCGGCGGGAGCTGGCTGTACTACTCCGGCGACAGCGCCGCGAGCTGGGGTACCGCCTACTTCGCCGGTGACGGCGGCCAGGGCTTCAACGACCTGGGCTTCACCACCCCAAGCGACGGAGTTGTGGTACACGGACCGGCCCTGAGCGACAGCAACCAGGAAGGCCGTCCCGGGCAGCTGCTGCTGACCAGCGACGGCGGCGCGACCTGGCAGCTGGTGCACTTCTAGGTCAACCAGGCTGGTGGCCCCCGGGCGGTACACCGCCCGGGGGCCACGCCGTTCGTGCGCTAAGCGTCCGGCCAGGCGTCGGCGAGCAGCTTGCGGGTGTCGGCGAGCAGTTGCGGCAGCACCCGGGTGCGGCCGACCACCGGCATGAAGTTGGTGTCGCCGCCCCAGCGGGGCACCACGTGCTGGTGCAGGTGCGCGGCGATCCCGGCGCCCGCCACCGAGCCGAGGTTCATTCCGATGTTGAAGCCGTGCGGGCCGGACGCCGCGCGCAGCGCCCGGATCGCGCGCGTCGTGTAGTCGCCGAATTCCGCCGTCTCCGCGGCGGACAGCTCGGTGTAGTCGGCCAGGTGCCGGTACGGGCAGACCAGGACGTGTCCGGGGTTGTACGGGTACAGGTTGAGGATCGCGTAGACCAGCGACCCCCGCGCCACGATCAGCGCCTCTTCGTCGGACAGCGTCGGCGCCACGCAGAACGGGCAGCCCTCGTCCGCTCCCGGGCCTGTCGGCTTCCCCGCCGCCCCCTGGATATAGGCAAGCCGGTGCGGCGTCCACAGCCGCCCGAACGCGTCCGGCACGCCGGGGCCGGCGTAGGTCTCGGCGGGCATGTCAGGATTCGGCTCAGGCTGCGAAGGCGGCACCGACGGCCCCGGCGGCACGGTCATCCGGCGAGGGTGATCCGAGGCTGCTGGCTGGACACGGCGGGCTCCTTCGACGTCGGCACTGGTCCGTTACCTGATGCTATAGGTGCGTGCGCCCGGCCGCGCGCGGGTGCCCCGCCGCGCTCCGTCCGTTCCGCCCGGCCGACGGAGATAACCCATCGCGGGCCCGATGCCCCGGCCCGCTGCGCTAGGCGGGCACGTAGGTAAGGATCGTCACCCCGTCAGGCCCGACCCGCTGGCTGCCGGCGAGGGCGAACCGCGACAGCGGCGCCCCCCCTCGAACGCCGCAGGTGCGGTCCGCGCTGTGCAGACGGCGTGCCGCCAGGAGATTCAGCGGCCCGCCAGGTCGAGCAGGTCGTCGAGGATGCGGCCGATCGCGGTGACGACCATGGTCAGGTGTCCCGCGCCGGGCTCCAGGTGAACCCGGGCACCGGGGATGTGCGCGGCCAGCCATTTGCCGTGCGCGAACGGGACCATGCGGTCCTGGTCTCCCTGCCAGATGGCGACCCGGCCGGCCGGCGCGTCCAGGCTGAACCCCCAGTCGGTGGCGAACGACAGGTCGTCGTCCCGCCAGCCGGCCACCCCTTCGCGGATCGCGGCGCGACTGCTCGCCGCGAGCTCATCGGCGAACTCGCCTGTCAGGACCGCCGCGTCCGCGCCGGAGATGAGGCCGCCAAGCGCCGCCGCGATCTGCTCGCCGGTAAGCTCACGCAGGGCTTCGGCCACCTGCTCCAGGTACGGGGTAAGCGCGTCGGTGCCTTCGAGCGCCAGGCCGAACTCCTCGACGTTCTCCGGTCCCATGCCGGCCAGGAAGTCCAGGTCCTCGGCCCCGTAGGGCCCGACCCCCGCCACCGACGCGGCGGCCAGGCAGCGCCCTGGCAGCAGCGCCGCGCAGGCCAGCGAGTGCGGGCCGCCGCCCGACATGCCGATCGACACGAACTGGCCGGCGCCGAGCGCGTCAAGCACCACAGCTATGTCGGCCGCCACGTCGGCCACCCGGCGGCCGGGCCGCGGCGTCGATCCCTCGTATCCCGGCCGCGCCGTCAGGACGAATCGCAGTCCGCGCTGCGCCGCGGCCGTCGCCAGTTTCGTCTCCACGACCAGGCCGCTCGGCGTCCCGCCGTGCACCACCAGCGGGAAGCCGTCCGCGGGACCCGTCGTCAGCACATCGATGTCCCTGCCGTCCGGCAGGGGGATCAGCATTCGCTCTGTTTCCACGTGCTCAGCCTAGGCCGGTCACTGGCCGGGGTTGGCGTAAACACGCTCGGGGTGAACGAAGACGGCGGCCCGCCGCTCGGCGAGCATCACCCGGTCGTAGGTCTCGAAATCCTCGTGGGTGCCGCCCGCCGCGGTGAAGATCTCCCGCAGCAGCAACCGCAGCCGTTCGGTGTCGATGCCGGTCATCGGGTCGTCGGGTCCGGCCAGTTCGGCCCGGCCCTCGGCCGCCGCCCACTGCCAGCCGGCCCGCACCACCACGTTGGCGTACGGGCGCTTGCGCAGGTGGTCCAGCTTGCGCGTGCCGCCCCTGATCACCATCCCGACCACCATCGCGCCGGTGAGCGGGTGCGCCAGCACCCCCGCGTTCACCACCGACGACGCGATCGTCCCGTCGTCTCGCAGCGTGGAAACCACGACCAGCCCGTGGTCCGCGCCTATCAGCCGCCCGAAGTCCGCGATGTCAGCCACGCCCCCCATTCAACACCGTCGGCCGGGAGCGGTAGCGAGATAGGAGGAAGGATCGTGCAGCCTCCGGCACGCAGGATCTTTCGTCTTAATTGAGGTCAGCCGGCGGGGCGGGCGTGGCCCGGCGGCTCAGGGGCGGTCGTCGCGGCGGCGGGGTTTGGGGGCGCCTGGCTTGCCCTTGGCTTGCGTGCCGGAGCCGTCGACCAGGCCGGCGCGGCGCAGGGCATCGGCCATCGCGCTGTTGGCCGGCGCGGACGCGCCGGCGCGGGCGTCGGGGGTCCCGCCGCGGCGGGGGGTGGCGCCGGGAGAGTCGGGGCGGCGGGTGGTCGCGCCGCGTGGGGAGGAGGGGGCGGGCGGGGAGGCGGCACCACTCGTTCGGGATGAGGATGGGCGAGATCCCCGTGCGGGCCTGGCAGCGCTTGCACCGCCTTCGGCCGGGTCGTCGAGGCGCATCGTCAGGGAGATGCGCTGCCTGGGGATGTCGACGGACAGCACCTTCACCCGCACCACGTCGCCGGACTTGGCGACCGAGCGGGGGTCGGATACGAAGCCGGCGGCCATCGCGGACACGTGCACCAGGCCGTCCTGGTGCACGCCGATGTCGACGAACGCGCCGAACGCGGCGACGTTGGTCACCACGCCCTCGAGGATCATGCCGGGCTCTAGGTCTTCCAGGGTGTGCACACCCTCGGCGAACGTCGCGGTCTGGAACTCCGGGCGCGGGTCGCGGCCGGGCTTCTCGAGCTCGCGCAGGATGTCGTTGACGGTCGGCAGGCCGAACGCGTCGTCGGTGAACTCGGCCGGGTTCAGGCCGCGCAGCACGGCCGTGTTGCCGATCAGGGCCGGCACGTCGGTGCCGGTCTTGGCGAGGATGCGGCGGACGACCGGGTACGACTCCGGGTGCACGCCGGATGCGTCGAGAGGGTCGCCGCCGCCCCGGATGCGCAGGAAGCCGGCACACTGCTCGAACGCCTTCAGGCCGAGCCGCGGGACGCTCATCAGCTGCTGGCGGGTCGTGAAGGGGCCGTCGGCGTCGCGGCGGGCGACGATCGCGCCGGCCAGGCTGTCGGTGATGCCGGACACCCGCGCCAGCAGCGGCCGGGAGGCCGTGTTCACTTCTACGCCGACCGCGTTGACCGCGTCCTCGACCACGGCGTCGAGGGATCGTTCCAGCTTGCTGCCGGTGACGTCGTGCTGGTACTGGCCGACGCCGATGGACTTGGGGTCTATCTTGACGAGTTCGGCGAGCGGATCCTGCAGCCTTCTGGCGATCGAGACCGCGCCGCGCAGCGAGACGTCCAGGCCGGGGAGTTCGGTGGAGGCGTAGGCGGAGGCGGAGTAGACGCTGGCGCCCGCCTCGGAGACGACGATCTTGGTCAGGCTCAGCTCGGGGTGCCGCGCGATGAGGTCGCCGGCGAGCTTGTCGGTCTCGCGGGACGCGGTGCCGTTGCCGATCGCGATCAGCTCCACGCCGTGCCGGCAGGCCAGGTGCGCCAGGATGTGCAGCGACTCGTCCCACTTGTGCTGCGGGACGTGCGGGTAGATCGTGTGCGTCGCGGTGACCTTGCCGGTCTGGTCGACGACAGCCACCTTCACACCGGTGCGGAAGCCAGGGTCGAGGCCCATCGTGGCCCGCTGGCCGGCGGGCGCGGCGAGCAGCAGGTCCCTCAGGTTGGCGGCGAAGACGTCGACCGCCTCGGCTTCGGCCGCCTGCCACAGGCGCATCCGCAGGTCGACGCTCAGGTGCACCTGGATGCGGGTGCGCCACGCCCATCGGACGGTGTCGTTGAGCCAGCCGTCGGCGGGGCGGCCTCTGTCTTCGATCCCGAAGCGTTCCGCGATCGGCTGCTCGTAGCTCTCCCCCAGCTCGTCGCTGGGGTCCAGGGTGAGGTCGAGGATCTCCTCTTTCTCGGCGCGGAACATGGCGAGCACGCGGTGCGCCTTGAGCCGGCCGAACGGCTCGGCGAAGTCGAAGTAGTCCGAGTACTTCTTGCCCTCGTCTTCCTTGCCGTCGCGGACCTTGGCCGTGAGCGTGCCGCGAGACCACATCCTCTCGCGGAGCTGGCCGATCAGGTCCGCGTCCTCGGCGAAGCGCTCCACGAGAATCGCGCGGGCGCCGTCCAGGGCGGCGGTCACGTCGGGCACGTTCTCGCCGAGGTAGCCGGCCGCTTCCTGGTGCGGGTCGTTTTCCGGGGCGCACAGGAGCAGGTCGGCGAGCGGCTCCAGGCCGTTCTCGCGGGCGATCTGGGCCTTGGTCCGGCGCTTGGGCTTGTACGGGAGGTACAGGTCCTCGAGGCGGGCCTTGGTGTCCGCGTTCTCTATCTGGGCCTTCAGCTCGTCGGTGAGCTTGCCCTGCTCGTCGATGGAGGCGAGGATCGCCGCCCGCCGCTCCTCGAGCTCGCGCAGGTACCGCAGCCGCTCCTCGAGCGTTCGCAGCTGGGCGTCGTCCAGCGTGCCGGTGGCTTCCTTGCGGTAGCGGGCGATGAACGGGACGGTCGCGCCGCCGTCGAGCAGGTCGACGGCGGCGGCGACCTGGCCGTGCCGGACCCCCAGTTCGGCGGCGATCCGCGCGATCACGGACGCGGTCGTCTGCGCGGCCTGGTTCGCTGTGTTGTCCGTGGCGCCGGTGGTCTGCGTGGTCACGATCTGGTGCGGCCTTCCTGCCTGCTGCTGCCATGCGATGTCCAGCAGCGAGCCTAACGGGCGCGGGCGTACCGCGGGCGCACCGCGAGGACACTGCGGGCACACCGCGCCGGATCCGCTAGCCGCGAGGTGACGCTTTCCTTTCGTTTCAGTTACTTCATTGTCGCCAATTGTGGGGCTTTCCGTTTATGTTCACGCGGACGCGGGGAGCGGGTGGCGGGGGGGCGGGGACGTATTCGGAGGTGCGATGATGAATAGCGGCAATGTCGCCCAGAATCGATGGAATTTCCGGCATCGGAGATGGCGGTTCACCATCGTCGCGGCGGCTGCCCTGGCGGCGCTGATCGCGCTGCCGATCGCCGGATCGGCGAACGCGGCCCTCACGGCCTTCAAAGGAGGTGCGCGCTCCACCGCTGACGCCAGCTGCCCCTGGGTAACCTCCAGGGCGCCGATCTACCAGCGTGTCGCGCAGCTCATGAGCCAGATGACCCTGGCCGACAAGATCTCGATGGTGGAAGGCCACGGCACCAGCAACCCGTACGTCTTCTACACGCCGGCGATCCCCGCGCTGTGCATCCCCGCGGTCGGGCTCGAGGACGGCCCGGCCGGTGTCGCCGACGGCATGACGGGCGTCACCCAGCTTCCGGCCGGGGTCGCCCTGGCCGCCACCTGGAACCCGTCGCTGGCCCGCCAGTACGGGACGGTCATCGGCGCCGAGGAGGCCGGCAAGGGCGCCAGCGCCAACCTCGGCCCGACGGTGAACATCGACCGCGACCCGCGGTGGGGCCGATCGTTCGAGGCGCTGTCGGAGGACCCGTTCCTCAACTCGGCTCTCGACGTTCCCGAGATCGAGGGCATCCAGAGCCAGGACGTCGAGGACCAGGTCAAGCACTACGACGCGTACAACCAGGAGACGTACCGCAACACGCCCGCGGACAACGTGATCGTCAGCGACCGGGCATTGCACGAGATCTACATGCCGTCGTTCTACAACGCGGTGACGAAGGCGGACGCGGCGTCGGTGATGTGCGCCTACTCGTACGTCAACGGCAACGCTTCCTGCAACAACTCCTACCTCGAGACGACCGTGCTGCGCGACGAGTGGAACTTCCCCGGGTTCGTGATGTCCGACTACGGGGCCCTGCACTCCACCCAGGGCGCGGTCGAGGGAACCGACCAGGAGCAGCCGTTCAACACGTACTACGGCACCGCGCTGCAGACTGACGTGACCAATGGCACGATCCCGCTGAGCGCGCTGAACACGATGGTGCAGCGCGTGTTCACCGAGATGTTCCGGTTCAACCTGTTCAGCCAGCCGCGTACCGGCTCGCCTTCTGCCACCGTCACCACGCCGGCGCACCAGGCGCTTGCCAACCAGGTCGCCGTGGCCAGCACGACGCTGCTGAAGAACGCGGGCGGCACGCTGCCGCTGTCGTCCAAGGCCTCGGTCGCGGTCATCGGGCCGGCGGCCTCGGCGTCGCCGGTCTACACCGGCGGCGGCAGCGCGTACGTGATCCCATCGTCTACGGTTACGCCGCTCGCCGGGATCCAGGCGGTCGACTCCGGCGCCACCTACACGCAGGGCCTGCCAACGGACACCTCGCTGGCGTCCATCACGGGCCTGTCCCCGCCTTATCCCTCTGCGGGCACCCCGTTCGGCGGCAGCTACACCGGCACGCTGACCGCGCCGGAAACCGGCACCTACGTGCTGGGCATCACCAACCCGTGTGGCTGCTACACGTCCACGTACCTGAGCGTGAACGGCACGCAGGTGATCGACGACCCGAGCACGCCGCCGGTGCACACCTACTCAGTCGCGATGAACCTGACGGCGGGCACCACGTACACGCTGTCGATCAGCGGTGCCTCGTCGCAGCTGCTGTGGGCTACGCCGTCCGACCTGGCGCCGGGCCTGTCCGCGGCAGTCGCCGCCGCCAAGTCGGCGTCAGTCGCGGTCGTGGTCGTCTCCGACGACACCGAATCGGAGGCGACCGACCGGCCGAGCCTGTCCCTGCCGTCCGCCCAGGACGAGCTGATCTCGGCCGTCGCGGCGGCCAACCCGCACACCGTGGTGGTGGTCAACGCGGGCGCGCCGGTCGCGATGCCCTGGCTGAACCAGGTCGCCGCCGTGGTCGATGCCTGGTACCCAGGTCAGACCAGCGGCACGGCACTGGCCAGCGTGCTGTTCGGGCGCGCCGATCCGGGCGGCCACCTGCCGGTGACGTTCCCGATGTCGCTGTCGCAGGTGCCGGCGTCCACGACGGCGCAGTTCCCGGGCAACGGCTCGGAAGTGCTGTACTCCGAGGGCGTCGACGTGGGCTACCGCTGGTACGACGCGAAGGCCGAGACGCCGCTGTTCCCGTTCGGGTACGGCCTGTCGTACACCAGGTTCGCGTTCTCGAACTTGCGTCTTAGCCGTACTTCGGTCACGGGCACTGCCAATGTGCGGGTCTCGGCAACCATCACCAACACGGGATCCCGAACGGGCAGTGACGTTGCCCAGCTCTACGTCGGCGATCCCCCGGCTACCGGTGAACCACCCCGGGAGCTTTCCGGGTTCCAGCGGGTGACCCTGGCCCCGGGCCAGTCGGCGCGGGTGTCGTTCGCCCTCACGCCCGCGCAGCTGTCCTGGTGGAGCGACAGCGTCAACGGCTGGACGGAAAGCCGCGGCAGCTACCGCGTCTACGTCGGCGACTCCTCGGCGCTGGCGAACCTGCCGCTGCGCGGCAGGTTCACGGTGACGTCGACGCCTGGTGGCCGGCAGGTCGTGGTGACCGGGCCGTCCACGGTGACCGCGGGCAAGCGCTTCATTGCCCGGGTCACGCTGACCGCGGGCGGGAGCCAGACGCTGCACGCCGTCCGGCTCGCGCTCCAGCTGCCGCAGGGCTGGACCGCGGTGCCGGTCGGGCGGACCGTGTTCGGCACCGTCCGGCCGGGTCAGGCGATCGCGGCGACGTTCCGGGTGACGCCGCCCGCTGACTCACCGGCCGTCAGCGCGGTGGTGCACGCTACCGCGACGATGGGCAGCGCCATGCGGGAGAACGGGATCACCGTGAACGTGATCAGCGTCTGAGTTTCTCCCTCGTCCCCCGGTTCCGGATGCCAGCCCGTGCTAGCCCCTGCTAGCCCGTGCTAGCCCCGGAGCCGGGGCATGGGGCCAGTCGTCCTGACGCGCGCCATCGGGCCGGTCTGCAGGCGCGGCATCGGGGCGGTCGGCGGGCCGAACCGCAGCACGGCGCGCTCGCCGATCAGCTGGTAGCCGAGCCGCGCCGCCTGCCGCTCCGGTGAGTTCCTGTCGGTGATCAGCACCATCTCGTTCGCCTGACCGGACAGCGCGGCGCGGCTGACGGCGAGCATCACCGCGGTCGCGTAGCCGTTGTGGCGCCATTGCGGCGGCGTGTAAACGGTGTTGAGCCGCACCGTCCCCGCCACTAGGCGCGTGACCGTGGCCATCGCGGTCGGCTGTCCGTCCGCCTCCCAGAACGCCGCGCCGCCGTAGCCGAGCAGGTCGTCGGCGTCCGCCTCGGGCGCGCTCGTGAGCTCGCCTACCTCGGCACCGAACGCCCGCAGCCACTCCACGAGGAGCGCGCGGTCGGCCCAGGTCGCGACCCGGTACCGGCCGGCCGGCCCCATCTGATTCGGCGCCGTCCCGGCCAGCCGGTACACCCGGCTGTGCCGGTGCACCCGGACGGTCACGCCTGCTCGCTGGCTCCATGCCGCCGCGAACGCGTCCGCCGCGCCGGTCAGCGCGTCGACGCCGCAGACCCCCCGTCCCGTCCTGGCGAGCGCGCCTGCGAGCGCGGCGGCGGTCTCGGGTGCCCGGGCGGCCAGCAGCACCGGCGAGGCCTGGTCGTGCATGAAGGCGCCGCGCGGATCGCTGCCATCGGGCGGTTCCCACCAGCCGAAGAGCAGTCCGTCGCCTCCTGGGGTGGCGCGCGCTGCGGCACCGGCCTGGCGGGCGGCGCTTGCGCTCGGCATGACGTTGCCCGGGGCGTTACGCGGGGCGTCGCGGGAGGCGCCGACCTGAGCGTCGCACGCGGCCTGGGTGGCCGTGAGCAGCAGCGTGTGCTCCGCCGCCCTCGACCTCAGGTAGCCACCGGCGGCCGCCAGGAAGCGATCAAGGTCAGAGGTCGTACACCAGCCCATGCGATCATGCTTCCCGTCGTGCGTCCATGCCGTGACTACCGGGGTATGCGACGTTTGCCTGGGTCGAGAGTTCCACTCTCACGCCGCGGCTCGCTAAGGCGGTGAGTTTGCTGAGCAGAACCGAAAAATCTCGGCGAAGCAACATAACGCCTTCAAGTATCAGCAGACCGCGGCGCGAAACGCAAGGTTGACGACCGGTAGTTATCGCCCGGTAAAAGACAGCGCCACCCGGTCCTCGACCGCCAGGTAGCCGATGCGCTGGTAGATGGAATTGCTCACCGGGTTGGCCAGATCCGTGTAGAGCAGCACTTCCTCGGCACCCGCGGCGAGTGCCGCCCGGCTCACCTCGGCGGTGGCGGCGCTGGCGTAGCCGCGGCCGCGGAACCGCGGCGGCGTGTAGACGGGACCGACCCGGACCATGCCCGCGACCTGCCTGGTAACCCCGGCGAGGCACACCGAGCCACCGTCGGCTTCCCACAGCGTGAGCCCTCCGTAGCTCAGCTTGTCGCGTACCGCGGCCTCGTGATCCTCCCCGCCCATGTCGTGCACTTCGACCGCGAACGCCTCGAACCAATCCGTGAGCAGCGCGACGTCACGATCCCCAGGCGTGCGCGGCGCGCCCCCGGGCGGCGGATCCGGCCAGGTCAGCTCGCCGAGCCGGTACAGCCGCATCCTGACGTGCACGTCGGCGCCGCCGCCGGTGCGTGCGGTCCAGGCGGCGGCGAACGCGGTCGCCGCGTCCTCGTTCCCGTTGACCCCGGTGAGCGGGCGGTCGGCCAGCACGCTCGCCGCGAGTTCGGCGGCGGGCTCCGCGGGGACAGCCGAGAGCAAGAGCGGGTGCGGCGGGGTGTGCAGGAACGCCCCGCGTACCGCTTGTCCGGCTTGTCCGTCGGTCCACCAGCCGAACAGCTGCCGCGCTGACGCCTCGCTTCCCGCTTCGCTTCCCGCGCCGTAGATCCCAGGGTTCACGAGCGCGGTCTCCGCCACGGTGAGCAGGACGGTGTTCCGAACGCGGTCCGCGCGCAGGAAATCGCCCGCTGCCTCGAGGAACTCGGCCACGTCGCCGGTCGTCACCCAACCCATGCGGGCCATGGTTCCACGCGGCTCGCGCGGCGCGCATCCGAATTATCCGGGCTACCGCGGATACGGTCGCGCCCGGCCCTGTGGCTTGCAATGGGCGTTTTCCGCGGGGAACTCAAGTCCGCCAAATGGCCTTAGCCGGGACTAGGCGCTCGCTATGTATTCTGTGATCGCTAAAGATATTTGGCGTAAATGCAACGCTCCTCGCGCGCACGGGCTGCGCACTGGCACCATAAACGCTCTGGGCTACTCGCGCGCACTCTCCCGCCAGTCGTGCCGGTCGCCCCGCGAGTACCGTCCGCCACCACGGCGCGCAGGCCCTTGGGGCGCGCTTGCTGTCGGGGCGCGCTGAGGCCCTCGCGGCGCGCTGGAGCCCTCCGCAGCCTCGCTCCACCGCCACCGTTGCCACACCGGGCTCAAAGCGAACAAAACGTGGCCATGATCGCGAAAGGTATTTTTCGGGGGAGACATTTTGTAGCTATTGCGACGAAAACTCTTCGCGTTGAAAAGGTCTTCGCGTTGACGTGGGTGCCGCGTTAGGCGAGTGAACATCAGAGGTTGGCGTGACGGCTGATGTGCGGCCGCGAGGTGGCGCGGCCGGCGGAACGGCGCGCGGTGCCGCAGGCGCTAAAGAGGGACGCCGAGCGGGCGAGAACCGGCACGCCGCGCAGCGGCGGGGACGGAAGCGGCCGACGGGGACCCGCACGGGCGGGTACCGGCACGCCGTGAAGCGGCGGGGACGGAAGCGGCCGACGGCAAGCCGTGGGCGGGGGAAGCGGCCGCCGCGGAAGCAGGCGGCAGCGCAGCGGCCAGAGGGGCGGAGAGCGCTGGCGGAGAGGCTGCGGAGAGGGAAATTGTGGCGGGGGCCAATTGGCGAGGGGGGCGATCGAGGGCGCCCACGGAGGGTCGCCAAGATTGTTGACAATTTGGCGGGGATTTCATAGCCTCCCCGCATGCCCAGACCTACGCCGGGCGGCCCGCAGGCTGGGGAGCCTGCGCGGACGCATGCCCTTGCCGCGCTCCGGCTTGCGATCCTCAGCGGCGATGTCGCGCCTGGACAGCGGCTGGTCGAGGAGGAGCTGGCCAGCATGCTCGGGGTGACGAGAGCAAGCCTGCGTGCGGCGCTGATCGACCTCGCGGCCGAGGGCCTCGTCGAGCGGGTACCCAACCGGGGGGCGCGGGTTCGCGTGGTCAGCCTGCAAGAGGCGGTCGCGATCACCGAATGCCGGATGGCACTCGAGGCGCTATGCGCCGGCAAGGCCGCGCAGAACGTGACCGACGACGAGGCGGCGCAGCTCCGCGAACTCGGCAAGAACCTGACACGCGCCGTCGCCGACGGCAACCCGCTGAAGTACTCCGAGCTCAACCGGGAGCTGCACCGCCGGGTCGGCGTCATCTCCCGGCAGGCCGTCGCGGTCAGCCTGCTCGAGCGGCTGCACGCCCAGATCGTCCGGCACCAGTTCCAGCTGGCACTGCGCCCCGGCCGGCCCGAAACCTCGCTCGCCGAGCACCTGGCCATCCTCAACGCGATCGCCGACCGTCGTCCCGAAGACGCCGAGCAAGCTGCCCGGCGGCACCTGAGCAGCGTGATCGAGGCGCTGCGGTCGGCCGGGGACGCGGAGGGCCCCGTACCGCTATAACCGCTACTCGCCCACAGACGCCGAGAGACAGGAACAGCCATGCTGAACGTCGTCGTCACCGACCCGCCGCGAGCCGACCTCGCGGAGGTCGACAAGCTCGCCGAGTACGGCGTCGCCACCGTGCACGAGGCCATTGGCAGGAACGGCTATCTCGGGCCGGGCATCCGGCCGATCCAGAGCGGCGCCCGGATCGCCGGCACCGCGCTGACCGTGCTCTGCTGGCCGGGCGACAACCTGATGCTGCACGTCGCGGTCGAGCAGGCAAAGCCTGGTGACATCATCGTGGTCACCACGACGTCGCCGAGCACGGACGGGCTGTTCGGCGAGCTGATCGCGGCGTCCCTGGCGGCCCACGGGGTGCGCGGCATCGTCATGGGCGCCGGGCTGCGCGACACCGCCGAGCTGCGCGAGATGGGCTTCCCCGCCTGGACGGCGAACGTCAGCGCGCAGGGCACCGTGAAGGAGACGCCGGGCGCGGTCAACGTCCCGGTGACGATCGGCGGGCAGGTCATCAGGCCGGGCGACGCGATCGTGGCCGACGACGACGGCGTGGCCTGCGTGCCGCGGCTCGACGTCGGCAAGGCGGTCACCGCGTCGGCGGCCCGGATCGCCAAGGAAGACACCAACCGCAAGGCGCTCGCGGACGGCCAGCTCGGCCTGGACATGTACGGGCTGCGCCCCAAGCTGGCCAAGGTTGAGTACATCACCGCCGCCGAATACGCCCGGCGGGCGGGCGAGGGGGCGTCGTGAGCGGCGACGGCATCCGCTGCATGCTGATGCGCGGCGGCACGTCCAAGGGCGCGTACTTCCTCGCCGACGACCTCCCGCAGGACACGGCCGAACGCGACGACCTGCTGCTGCGGATCATGGGCAGCCCGGACCCGCGGCAGATCGACGGGGTGGGCGGCGCCCACCCGCTCACCTCCAAGGTCGCGGTAGTCTCCGCCTCGCGAGTACCCGGTGTCGACGTGGACTACCTATTCCTGCAGGTCGTGGTGGACCAGCCGATCGTGACCGACAAGCAGAACTGCGGCAACATCCTGGCCGGCATCGGCCCGTTCGCGGTCGAGCGCGGCCTGGTCCCCGCCGGTCGGCAGGAGACCAAGGTCCGCATCCGGATGGTGAACACCGACGGGATCGTGACGGCGACGTTCGCCACGCCGGGTGGCAGGCCGCGGTACGACGGCGACACGGCGATCGACGGGGTGCCGGGCACCGCCGCGCCGATCGTCCTTGACTTCGAGGACTCGGGCGCCGGCGGCTCGGTGCTGCCGACAGGCAACATCACGGACGAGTTCGGCGGCATCACCGTCACCTGCGTGGACAACGGGATGCCCGTCGTCGTGGTCGCGGCGGGCAGCTTCGGCAAGACCGGCTACGAGTCGATAGCCGAACTCGAGTCGGACGAGGAGCTGAACAGGCGGGTTCAGGAGCTGCGCCTCGAGGCGGCCAAGGCGATGGGACTCGGCGACGTCAGCGGCACCACAGTCCCGAAGATCTCGCTGGTGGCCCCGCCGGCCGCGGGCGGGACGATCTCCACGCGCACCTTCATCCCGATCCGGGTGCACGAGTCCATCGGCGTGCTCGGCGCGGTCAGCGTGGCCACCGCGGTCATGCTTCCGGGCGCGGTGGGCAGCGACCTGGCCGCGAAACCGGAAGGCTCGCGGCTGAGCGTCGAGCACCCAAGCGGGGCACTCCAGGTCGAGGTGGAACTCGACACCACGACCACGCCGCCGGCCGTGCTGCGGTCCGGCGTGGTGCGGACGGCACGCAAGCTATTCGACGGCACCGTCTTTCCCAGATGAACACGGGCTTTCCCAGATAGCACCCCGATAGCGGTGGCGGTCACCGCTAACGGCTGACGAAAGGCCCCGCGGCGGTCACCCGCCGGGGGGCCTCGTCATTCGCCCGCGGGCATCATTCGCCCGGGGGCATCGAGATCAGCGAGAACACGGCGCCCTGGTCGTCGGTGACGGTGGCAAGACGACCGTACGGGCTGTCCTCGGCCGGCCGGACGACGCTCCCGCCGTTCTTCGTCGCCAGCGCTACAGCGGCGTCGGTGTCCGCGGTGGCGAAGTACGTCGCCCAGGTCGCGGGAACGGACGCGGGCACGTCTTCTGGGTACTGGCCGATGCCCCCCACCTCGTGCCCGCCAAGAAGCAGCGTCGCGTAGCTGAACCCGTCGCTGCTCATGTCTCCGTACTCGTAACCGAACACCGCCGCGTAGAACGCCTTGGCCCCCTCGAAATCGCGGCTCATGTGCTCGCTCCAGGTCAGCGCACCCGGCACGTTGGCGATCCCGGCACCGGTGTGGGCCCGCGCCTGCCAGATGCCGAACGCGGCACCTGTGACGTCCATGGCCACGGCCATCCGGCCGACGTCCATGACGTCCATGGGGTCCATCAGCAGCTGGCCCCCGGCCCCCTTGACCTTCGCGGCGGTCGCGTCGGCGTCCTCGGTCGCCAGGTAGGTCGTCCAGGCGCTCGGCGCGTCGGGCGGTCCCATCTTCGGCCCGATTCCGGCCACGGTCCTGCCGTCCAGGTGGGCGATCGAGTAACCGCCGGCCTCCGGCGGACCCTCCTGGACATCCCAGCCGAACTGCGCAGTGTAGAAAGCGATCGCCTTCGCGATATCGCTGACACCGAGGTCGACCCAGCAGGGCGTCCCCGCCGGCCATGGTGTGTCGCGGGTAACCACATCTCACCTCCGTATCTAAAAAGGCACGCTCTGTCGCGGGCCGTGTTACCGCTGACGGTAACACCCCGGCAGCCGGCTGCTGTGCGCGGCGGCACGAACCGCTCAGCAATGGCGGGCGCTTCCTCCTACAATGAGGCGATCATGTACAGCAAGACCAGCCTCGGCTCGGACCAGCTATCCGGCGGACCCAAGCTGAGCCGACGCGGCAAGTGGATCGTGTTCACGGTCTGCGGCGTCGTGCTCGCCGCCGCCATCGCCCTCGGCGTGTGGAGCGCGGTCGGCAGCGACCGCTACGGCCCTTCGGCGAACGGCTGCGTGAACGTCACCATCCCCAGCTCAACGGGCGGCGCGACGCTGCACTACTGCGGACAGCAGGCGAAGTCGTTCTGCAAGAGCGCCTTCGCCGCCGCCGACCCGATTTCGCTGCGCGGCCGCCCGCAGTGCGTGCTGGCCGGCCTCACTGAGGCCAAGGTCTCCGCCGGCTAAGGCCGTCGTCTTTATCCCGAACGGAACCGCAGCGTCTGCGACCAGCCGCCTCTTGCTGTTATCAGAAGTCGACGATGATCGTGACCGGCCCGTCGTTGACCAGCGCGACCTTCATGTCGGCGCCGAATACGCCGGTCTCGACGTGAGCGCCCAGCTTGCGCAGTTCGCTGACCACCGCGTCCACGAGCGGCTCGGCGACCGGGCCGGGCGCGGCGTTCAGCCAGGCCGGACGGCGGCCCTTGCCCAGGTCCGCGTACAGCGTGAACTGGCTGATCACCAGCAGCGGGGCGGCGAGGTCCGAGCAGGACTTCTCGCCCTCGAGGATGCGCAGTCCCCACAGCTTGGCGGCGAGCCTGGCGGCCTTGGCCGGGGTGTCGTCATGGGTGACGCCGACGAGGACGAGCAGCCCCGGTTCCTCGATCGCGCCGGTGACCCGCCCGTCCACGGTCACGCTGGCCTGACTCACCCGCTGCACAACTGCCCGCACGAGGTGCCAGCCTAGCCGGAGTTGCCAGCGGCCGGCCGACCTCGGCTTTAGCGTGGATCGTTTTCCAGGCCTGAGCCTTGAAAACGTTCCACGTTGCTGATGGTCGGCACCGGGCGGCGGCGTAACGGGCGTACCGGACGGGGTGGTACGTATCGGATCGATTGGGACAGGCTGAGCTGCGCGACAGGCAATAATATGCGGGTGACTGTGGACCAACTGTCCCCGAGCGAGCTATCGATGAACCCGGTGCTCGCCGAAGTTATCCGGTCCGGAATCG
>Ga0187807_1000002_pt1 | contig 66372 bp, 63 predicted proteins | sample NC_wetland_sal_i_4_FD_132432 | JGI IMG/M metagenome (GOLD analysis project Ga0187807, IMG submission 132432) | Wetland sediment microbial communities from Neuse River Estuary, North Carolina, USA - ASW_2 | ecosystem: Environmental > Aquatic > Freshwater > Wetlands > Sediment | place: USA: North...
GCCCGCTCCCTGCCGCGGCCCACCCGGCCGCGCAGCTGGTGCAGCTGTGACAGCCCGGCCGCGTCGGCCCGGTCCACGATCAGCGTGTTCGCGTTCGGGATGTCGAGCCCGGACTCCACGATCGTCGTCGCCACGAGGACGTCGAACGCGCGATCCCAGAAGTCCACCATGATCTTCTCGAGCTCGTGCTCGTTCATCTGCCCGTGCGCGACCGCGACCCGGGCCTCGGGCACGAGCTCGGCGACCCGCCCAGCGACCCGCCTGATGGACTGCACCCTGTTGTGCACATAGAACACCTGGCCGTCGCGCAGCAGCTCGCGGCGGATCGCAGCGCCGATCTGCTTTTCGTCGTAGCCGCCGACGAACGTCAGCACCGGGTGCCGCTCCTCGGGCGGGGTGAGGATCGTCGACATCTCCCTGATGCCGGCCACGCCCATCTCCAGCGTGCGCGGGATCGGGGTGGCGGACATCGCGAGCACGTCCACCTCGGTGCGCAGCCGCTTGAGGTACTCCTTGTGCTCGACGCCGAACCGCTGCTCCTCGTCGATGATCACCAGGCCGAGCCGCTTGAAGCGGGTCTCGGGAGACAGCAGCCGGTGGGTGCCGATCACCACGTCCACGGTGCCGTCGGCCATGCCGCGCAGCGTTTCTGTCACTTCCGCGCCGGACTGGAACCGCGACAGCGGGCGCACCGTCACCGGGAACGGCGCGTACCGCTCTGAGAACGTGTTGATGTGCTGCTGCGCGAGCAGCGTGGTCGGCACCAGGACCGCCACCTGCTTGCCGTCCTGCACCGCCTTGAACGCCGCCCGCACGGCGATCTCCGTCTTGCCGTAGCCGACGTCGCCGCAGATCAGCCGGTCCATCGGCACCGGCCGTTCCATGTCGCGCTTGACTTCGTCGATGGCCGCGAGCTGATCGGGCGTCTCCACGTAGGGGAACGCGTCCTCCAGCTCGCGCTGCCATGGCGTGTCCGGCCCGAACGCGTATCCCGGCGAGGCCATCCGCGCCGAGTACAGCCGGATGAGCTCGGCCGCGATCTCGCGCACCGCCTTGCGCGCCCGGCTCTTGGTCTTGGCCCAGTCGGCGCCGCCGAGCCGGTGCAGCGCGGGCGCCTCGCCACCGGAGTACCTGGTGACCTCGTCCAGCTGGTCGGTCGGCACGTACAGCCGGTCAGGCGGGTGACCGCGCTTGGCCGGCGCGTACTCGAGCACCAGGTACTCGCGGGTCGCGCCCGCGGCGGTCCGGCTGGTCATCTCGACGAACCGGCCAACCCCGTGCTGCTCGTGCACCACGTAGTCGCCCGGCTTGAGCTGCAGCGGGTCGACACCGCCGCGCCGCCGGGTGGACGGCATCCGCCGCTCGTCCCTGCTGCCCGGCCGGGACGTGCCGCGCGCCACGAGGTCGGCCTCGGTGAGCAGGGCCAGCCTGACCGACGGCCAGCTGAACCCCTGCCGCAGCTCCCCGGTGGACACGTACGGGACGCCGGCCTCGGGTTCGGCCGTGATGTCGCCGAGCCTGGCGCCGAACCCCTCACCGCGCAGCATCTCGGCGAGCCGCTGCGCCGGCCCGTGCCCCTCGGTGACGAGCACGACCCGCCACCTGTCGGAGAGCCAGCCGCGAACGTCCGCGAGCATCCGCGCCGTATCGCCGCGATAGGCAGCGGCGGGTGCTGCGTTAATTGTCCCGAACGAAGCGGGCTGGCTCTGGTCGTCAGATGGCTCTTCCGCTGGCTCGGCATCCTCGACGCCAAAGGGAGCGAGCGTCCACCACGGCACGCCGAGGTCGGCTGCCGCCTCGCGGATCCGGGCGATCGGCTGGAACGCCGACCCGCCGAGGTCGACCGGCGCCTCGCCGCCGACCGCCGCGCTTACCCAGGATGCCTCGAGGAACTCCTGGCTGGTCGTGACCAGCTCCATCGCCCGGGTCCTGATCCGCTCGGGGTCGCACGCCAGCACCACGCCGCCGAGCGGTACATGGTCAAGGAGCAGTTCCATCCGGTCGGCGAGGACAGAGGCGAAGGCCTCCATGCCCTCGACGGCGATCCCGTCGGCGAGCTTGCTGAGCAGTTCGGCGAGCACCGGGTGCTGGTCGGCGAGCTCCTTGGCGCGGGCGCGGACGGACGGGGTGAGCAGCAGCTCACGGCACGGCGGCGCCCACAGCCCGTGCGGCGCCTTGCCGGAACTGCGCTGGTCGGCGACCCGGAAATAACGGGTTTCCTCCACGGTGTCGCCGAAGAACTCCACGCGCAGCGGATGCTCCTCGGTCGGCGGGAACACGTCGAGCAGCCCGCCGCGCACGGCGAGCTCGCCGCGCTTGCTGACCATCTCCACCCGCGTGTAGCCGATTTCCACCAGCCGGGCGATCACGTCGTCCGGGTCGGCGTCCTGCCCCTCGCGCAGCCGCACCGGCTCCAGGTCGCCCAGTCCCGCGACGATCGGCTGCAGCATGCTGCGAACGGGCGCGACAACAACCTTGAGCGGACCCCCGAGCCCCCCATCAAGCCCGCCATCGTTCTTGCTGTTATCAGCATCAGCCTGGACGACTGGGTGCGCGAGGCGGCGCAGGACGGCTATCCGCTGGCCTACCGTGTCCGAACGCGGCGACAGGCGCTCGTGGGGCAGCGTCTCCCAGCCGGGGAAGCAGGCGACCGAGTGCGGCGGCAGGAACGCGCCGAGCGCCGCGGTCAGGTCGTCTGCCTCGCGCGCGGTCGCAGTCACCGCGAGCACGAAGCGACCCGTCCCGCCCGCCGTGCCGGAGGCGAGCGCGGCGACGATCAGCGGACGCAGCGCGGGCGGTGCGACGAGGTCGCGCTCGGGCGCGCCGGTATCCGCGAGGACGCTGCGGAGTTGGGGATCTTCGGCTACGGCGGCGAGAAGTCCGGCGAGGCTCATGCTGTCCCAATGTCGAAGTTTGCGGCGACGTCCAGCTTACGTGGCGGGCCGTGGCCCACTGGCCCCAGCCCGTACACCTGCAGCGAACAAAGGCACTGCACTGCGTAATTAATCAACTACGATGCGGTGTTATGACTACTGCCGACCGTGGCACACCCAGTGCGCAGCGGACGACGAACCGGTTTTTCGCTGATCCGCTGCGCGACTACGCGCTGCAGACCCTGGCCAAGCCGGTCAGCCTGCTCCAGGCGGGCTGCCTCGCGCCGTTGCGCGAGCTCGGCATCGGTCAGCTCGCCGAGGACGGGTTCGAGATCTCTGTCACCGCGGTGGACGCCGATCACCCGCTGGCCAAAAAGGTACTGCACGACACCGGGAGCGCATACGACGACGTGATCGTCGGCGACCTGCGCACGGTTCCCATCCCGCAGCGCAAGTATGACATCGTCTACTGCGCGCTGCTGCTCGAGCGCGTGGAGCACGTCGAGCTGGTGCTCGACCGGCTGGTCGGCGCGCTCAAACCGGGCGGCCTGCTGCTGCTGCGGACAGGTGACCGGCGCTGCGCGGCCGGGCTGCTCGACCGGCTGCTTCCGAAGCCCGTGCGCAAGGCCCTCTGGTCCAGGCTGCACCCCGGCATCCCCGGCCCGTTCCCCGCCGTCTATGAGAAATCCGTCTGTGACCAGGGCATCTCGTCCTACACGCTGATGCGCGGCCTCGTCATCGCGGCGCGCGGCGCGCGGCGGAGCCTGCCGGAGCGGCCGGCGCGGCTATCATCGTCTGTGCGTATCACCTGTGCCGCCATCTCCCGGCTCAGCCGGGGGCGGTTCGAAGACGGCCACGACGAGCTGCTCTACGTGATCCGCAAGCCGCAGGACCGCTTCGCCCGCGTCGTCTAGCAGCGCACGGCGACTTACCGCACAAAATAACAACACGGAGGCGCACGTGACGGGGGAGCAGCTGCCCGCGGAGCTGGCCAGCTGGCCCGCCTGGACCCCAGGCGACGCGCAACTCGGGGAACTCGAGCTCATCACCTCGGGTGCCTTCGCCCCGCTCACGGGCTACCTGACCACCGCCGACCTGACCGCGGTCGCGGCCAGGCGCGAGCTCGCGGACGGTACGCCGTGGCCGATGCCCGTCACGCTCACCGTGCCGGCGAGCACCGTCCCCGGCGACGCCGGCCACCTGGTGCTGCAGGACCAGGAAGGCTCGCCGCTCGCCGTGGTGGAGATCACCGAACGCGGCCTTAGCGACGCCTCCGGCGCCATGCTGCGCGTCGCCGGGCCGGTCACCGCGCTGCGCACACCGGAGCACGGCCCGTTCCGCGCGATGCGGCGGGCACCCGCCGACGTGCGGGCGGAGCTAGCCGGCGCGCCCGTGCTGGCACTAGCCACCCGGCGGCCGCTCAACCAGCGGCACATCGGGCAGCTCAGGTACCTGGCCGGACAGCTCAAGGCACGGATCTTGCTGCTACCCCTGGTGGCCGGGACGACCGACGTGGTGCGGCGGCCGGAGGCTCTGGTCCGCGCGGTGCTCGCCGCGGCCAGGCAGCTGCCTGACGGCACGCTGGTCGTCCCGGTGCCGCTGCCGCCCCGCACCAACAAGGACGAGGACCTGTCGGCGCGCGTGGTGGTCGCCGCCGCGCACGGTGCGACGCACTTGCTGACGGAGGGAGCCGGCGCTGTTCGTTCGGGAGAACCGGTTTTTGAAAAGTTCGGTGTCACTGTCATCTCGGCGGGCGAGTGGGCCTACGACCCGGTCTCCGAGGTATGGCGGCCGCTCGGCCTGATCGAGCCGGGCGCCGAGCGGGGCGAGTTGTCCGACGGGGAGCTGGGCGCGCTGCTCGACGCCGGGGACAGCGTGCCCTCGTGGCTGATGCCGGCCGGCGTGGCAGCCGAGTTGCGCCGGGCTAGGCCGCCGAGGTCCGCGCGCGGGCTGGTCGTGTTCTGCACCGGGCTGTCCGGGTCAGGCAAGTCGACGCTCGCGCGAGACCTGCGGGACGCGCTGCTCGAGCGAGGTGACCGGACCGTGTCGCTGCTCGACGGCGATCTGGTGCGGCGGCTGCTGTCGGCGGGGCTCACGTTCTCCCGGGAGGACCGCGACCTGAACATCGCCCGGATCGGGTACGTCGCGACCGAGGTGGCACGGCACGGCGGGATCGCGATCTGCGCGCCGATCGCGCCGTACGCCGCGGCCCGCGCGAGCGTCCGGTCGATGGTGACCGAGGTCGGCGACTTCGTGCTCGTGCACGTGTCCACGCCGCTCGCCGTGTGCGAGGAGCGGGACCGTAAGGGGCTGTACGCGAAGGCACGCGCCGGGGTCATCGGCTCGTTCACCGGGATCTCCGATCCCTATGAGGAGCCCGCGGACGAGGACCTCGTGGTCGACACCTCGGTGGTGTCGCGCCGGGACGCGGTCGCCGCCGTGCTCGCGCTGCTCACTCGCGGCGGATGGCTGGCACCCGCGGGCTAGGTCCTAGTTCGCGTCCCTGGCCTCGGCCAAAGACGCCTCCGCCGTGTCGTCCTCAGCCGCGTCATCCGGCTCGTCCTCGGCGGCGGCGCCTTCCTCGATCCTGGCGCGCAACTCGGCGGCCTTGCGGCCGACCCTGCCAAACCGCCGGTTCAGCGCGGCCGACATGACATCCCGCTGCTTGGACAGCAGCACGTAGCTCGCGAGCGCGCTGACGAGGAACGCGAGCGCGAGCAGCACGAAACCGCGTGCCCCTGCCAGGTAGAGCAGCCCCATCGCGGCGATCAGCAGCAGGATCCGCGCGGACGTGTAGGCAAGTCCCGTTCGCATAGCACTACCCAGTGTAGGACTGGCTTCGCGGTGCCAGCACCCGGGCCAGCATGGACGGGTCGATGTTGCCGCCGGACAGGACCGTGACCAGCGGCCCGCCGGCGCCGGCGCCTGTCAGCCCGAGTTCGGCCGGGGAGCGGAACAGCGCGGCCGCGACCGCGGCCGCACCGCCCGGCTCGGCCACCAGGCGGGCCTGCGTCGCCAGCCTCGCGACGGCGGTCAGCATCTCCTCCTCGGTCACCGTGACGATGTCGTCGACGAGCGCCTGGATGTGCGGGAAGGTCAGCTCGCCGACCTGCTCTACACGCAGCGAGTCCGCCGCGGTGCGCGCGACGTCGCTGGCCGGCCAGGCCACCCGGGTGCCGGTGCGGAACGACTCGCGAGCGTCCGCGGCGAGCTCCGGCTCGACGCCGATGACCCTGGTTTCCGGGGTGAGCGCTTTGATCGCGACGGCGATGCCGGAGATCAGGCCGCCGCCGCTGACCGGGACGAGGACGGCCGCGGGCGTCTGAGGCCGGCAGTCTTCGGCGATCTCGAGGCCGACCGTGCCCTGCCCGGCGATCACCCGCCGGTCGTCGAAGGGCGGTATCGGCGCGTAGCCGCGGGTGTTCGCGATGTCCTCGGCGGCCTCGATCCGGGCGGCGAGCGTCGGCTTGACCCGGACCAGTTCGGCGCCGACGGCGAGGATGGCGTCCGTCTTGACCGTCGGCGCGTTGTCCGGCACGACGATGGCGGCACTGACGCCGAGCAGGGCGGCCGCGTAGGCGACGGCGTACCCGTGGTTGCCGCTCGAATGGGCGACCACACCGCGCCGTCTGTCCGCCTCCGGCAGCGAGGCGATCGCGTTGTACGCGCCGCGCAGCTTGAACGCGCCGGTCGGCTGGAGCGACTCGGGCTTGATCAGCACCCGCGCCGGTCCGGCGGCGGGGAACGGGAGTAGCGGCGTGCGGACGGTGATGCCCTGCAGCCTGCGCGCCGCGGCGCGAACCTCGTCCAGCGAAACCAGCTCAGCCACCCCGTCACCCTAACCGAGCCCGCGGGTGCCGCTGGTCCGTACACGATTGACGGCTATCCCGCCGCCACGTTGCCCCACCTCACGCTAAAGCTACTCACGAGTCACCATGAGCTATCCCGGAATCGAAGGGCCAATTTCGCGAAATCTAGGCAGAAAGTACCCGTTTGTCGCCAAACTAGGGGCATACTCCGACGAGTTCGAGGAGATGGGACGTGGACGGCAACAATGAGCGGCTGCTCACCCCTGGCGAGGTAGCCGCCCTGTTCCGGGTGGATCCGAAGACCGTCACCCGGTGGGCGGCGTCAGGGCGGATCACCAGCATCCGCACGCCCGGCGGGCACCGACGGTTCCGTGAATCCGAGGTGCGCGCCCTGCTGCGCGGCGACAGTGAGGCTTCACCCGAAGGACAAACGGTGGCCTGAGGCCACGCGCTCCCGCAGGGCGCGCCGTCGTTTACTGGCGGCGCGCCTGTTATTGAGGCCGCCCGTTCCTTCCGGCCGCCCGCGTTCGCCGCGCCGCCCTGTTCTTCGCGGCCGCCTTGTTCTTTGCGGCCGCTCAGTCAGAGTCCGGGCCTGGCTCCTGGCCTGGCCAGTACTGATCGCCGACGAGCCGCGCGAACTCGAGGAATTCACGCTGCAGCGCGGCGTCGCCCTCGCGCCATCGCGCACGCCGCTGTTCCGCCTCATCGGGGGTCAGGGCCTGGGCGGCAAGCCTCTCGTAGTCAGCGTCCTGCGGCCCGATCTCGACATACGCGTCGCCGATGACGCGCCCGTCCTGGCGGATGGCTGTCTGCGGAACCCGCAGGTTCCCGTTCGGTAGACGAATGACAAACATCGCACGATCACCCTAGATGCCATAACGCCGGTTGAAGTACAGCATCACCCTGAGCGCCATTCGCGTGTTGCCGCTCAGCATGTCGACAAGCGCTGGCCGCTGCGCGGACGCGATAGCGGCGAAAGCGTCGGCGAAGAATTCCTTACGGCCGAGGCCGCCCCGCTGCCGGTGAAAGTCGCTCGCGATAAATGACTGGCACTGATCATAGATCATCCTGAACTCGGCAGAGTCCGACTGCCACTTCCCCGGCGGGCTGTCGATGTCGTCGAGCGCGTGTCCCACCTCGTGGCACATCACGTCTGGCGTCGGGGAAGGGCGCGATCCGACGACTATCTTGCGTTCGCCATAGGCGCCGGCGCAGGCGTCCCAGGTCGCCCGGCCCGCGGGCAGCGGAACGCCGTGCAGCGCGGACATGTCGTCGAGGTCAGGCACCCCGCCGGCGCCCACGTAGATTCCGTCCAGCCGGGCGGCCAGCTTCTCCTGGAGCTGCCTGGGCAGCTCCGCCAGCCGGTCGATCGCCTCGACCACCTCAGGCGGCGGGAGCGTAGCGGCGTCCCACTGCCGCCACAGGATCGCCTCGAGCGCGCCGCAGTTCCTCCGGCCGTCCGCGGCCGGCGGCAGACCAAGCCGATGCGGGGGCGCGAACGGCAGCGCTCCGCCGCGGGCGCTGCGCGTGGTACGCGCCGCCGCGCGGGCCACCGATTCGGGGCCGCCGCCGGCCGGCTGCCTGGCCAGGCCGACGGGTTCGCCCACTACCTGGTACCAGGGCTGCCTTGGCACCGCGACGCCCGGCGCGGACCCGTCCGCTTGCTGCAGCTCATGCCCCACCGCCACCGACTCCACCGGCGCGGCGCCGTAGGGGGCCTCCCTGATCCTGGCGCGCCCGACCCCGCCACCCCCAGCCCCCGGCCGGCCGTCCGCCACCGGCCTGCCGTCGCCGGGGGCGGGCCTGCCGCCGGGTGCGGGCCAGCCAGCCCCGGCCGCCGGGCCGCCAGCTCCGGCCGCCGGGCGGCCAGATCCCGCGCCGGCCAGCCCGGTGGTGTAGTTCCCGGGCGCCTGCGCCCCGGGCGCGCTGCCCGTCCACCCGTTCGCCTGCGGCGGCGTTGGCCCCGGCAACCTAGACGGCCCGGCGCTCCTGCGGTGCCTGCCGGCATCCTCGCGAGGGCCGGAGTCCCGCCTCCAGCCACGTCCCTGGGCCCGCGAGCCGGCAGGCCAGCCGGCGAGCCGGCGGAGCCGCTCGAAAAGGCGTAGCCGCATTATGGGTACTCCCCTGATTTCGCTCCTAGGCCCAGAGCCTGCCAAGAGTCCAGAGTATGCCGAAATGACCGGCACGTCACCCCGGGTGACAGACGGTGATTAGACAGGCAGATGGTAAAAGATGGCCATTCCGGATACGAGGTGGCACGCCGGAGGTTAGGCTTTCGCCATGTTGCTGTCAGGTGTCCTATTTGTCCTTTTCCTGGCCGGCTGCTGGCTCTACTGCCTTACCGACGCGGCGCTGACACCCGCGAGTGAGTTCCGGCGCCTGACCAAGGGCGCCTGGATTGGCATCATCGCCGCCACGTTCATCGCGGGCGCCATCGCGTGGCTTATCACCCGGCGTTCGTGGCGGGCCAAGTCGCTTCCTGACAGCCACACGGCACTCCTGACGCTGGCCAGCCACGACGAACCCGATTTCACCTGGCACACGCGTTGGACCGCGGCCGACGACGCGATCGCCCGCCATCCGGCTGGCCGCTCGCGCATGCCAGTGGACGGCTTGATCCCCAAGGGTCCGGACGACGACCCCGACTTCCTCCGCCTGCTCGACCAGCGCATCCGCGGCACCTCCGCCGACGCCGGCGACTAGGCGTGCAGCCGCGGACGGCCCGCGACGCACCCGCCCGCCCTCGCGGGATTGCTGGCGGTCGCTGTCCGCCCTGCCGTGGGAACCGGGGAACGATAAAGCCGCCAGTTATATGCCGTTTTGCGCTAATTGCCGGAACCCGAACTTGAGCTTTTGCCGTCACACGCCATGATCACGAAGCTAATTCGATGCTATAGCGTGATTTGTTTACGTGATAAAACATGTCTTCGTGATCATGGCCTGGTCGAGGCGCCTGTAATGTGGCGCCAGTGAACGGCTTGAGGTACTGCGGCGCTCGATGCCCGGGAGGCGAGCGCCCCCGGCATCGGTGGCGGCCGTGAGCGGTCTTTAGGCCGCGCTAGGCGGCTCCAGCAGCCGGTCCCGCCGCTAAGCCGCCGCCCCGGAGACGATCAGCCGACGCCCGCGTAGCTGTGCATGCCGGTGATGAAGACCTGGACCACGAGCATGTTGAACGTCAGGCTCGCGAAGCCGAGCAGCTGCAGGTAGTGCGCGCGGCGGCCGCGCCAGCCGGCGGTGGCGCGCGCGTGCAGGTAGGTCGCGTAGAGGACCCACGTGATGAACGCGAAGGTCTCGACGGGGTCCCAGCCCCAGTACCGGCCCCATGCCTGGTCCGCCCAGATGGCGCCGGCGATGACGCCGAACGTCCAGATCGGGAACCCGAAGATCACCGTCCGGTAGGTGAGCTTGTCGAGCTGCGCGGACGACGGGATCCGTTCGAGCAGCCCGTTGCCAGGCTGCGCCTTGCCTGCCGCGACCCGGGCCCGGTACCGTTCGGCGACCAGGTACATGATCCCGAGCACCGCCGCGACGAAGAAGATGCCTGTCGACAGCGTCATCGCGGTGACATGGATGCTCAGCCAGTATGACTGCAGGGCAGGCACGAGCGGGCCGGCCGTGGTGTAGATGACAGTCTCGGCGAGCCCGAGCGCCACGACGACCGCGCCCATCACGAACACGCCGAGCGCCCAGGCGCGGTAGCGGATCATGACGTACACGAAGAAGATCGCGGCCACGCACGTCAGCGCGGTCACGAACTCGTACATGTTGCCCCATGGCGCGCGGTGCACCGCGAATCCCCGGGTGATGACGGCCACCACGTGCGCGAGGATGCCGACCGCGCTGAGCGTCACCGCGACCCGCACCCAGGGGCCCGCCTGCCAGATGGCACGGAACGGGGGCACCGGCCGGGCCGGGAGAGCGTTGGCCCCCCCGCCACCGCCCGCCGCCAGAGTCGCGGGAGCCGCCGCACCGGGACCGCTAGGCCCGCCGCCGGCACCGTTCACCGCAGCGCCAGCCGCGCCCGCGGCACCAGAAACACCAGCGGCGCCGACCGCGGCCAGTTCGGCCGCCCGGTCCGCGTCCGCGAGCGCGACGGGGGTCACCGCTGAGGCCGTGGACTTCCTGGTCGCCCGGCGCGGCCGGCCGAAGGCGAAGTCGCCGGCGAAGGCGAGCACCGCCAGCGAGTAGATCATCAGCGCCGCGATCATGAAGTCGCTGCTGACTTGCGCCAAGCCTAGGTTGACGGCCACGAGCGTCACGCTCCCGTTTCTGGCTGGTTGTTAGGCTCAAGTTCTTCTTGCCGGACCCCGCCGACGGAGTCCGCGGCGAGCGCCGCGGCGTCCGCGGCGGCCAGTTCGGCCGACAGCGAGGCGAACTCGTCCTCAAAGCCGCCGCTCGCGTCGGTGCGGGCCAGCCCGCCGACCGCTACCACAGACCCAGTCCCGGAGGCCGCGGGCACCGCGCGCACGAACACCCGCCGCCGCCGCACGAGGAACGAGAGCAGCAGGCCGCCAAGCGCGAGGATGCCGCAGACTAGGGCGGGCACCTGACCGGGGTCGTAGGTGATTGCCAGGCTTACCCACTGCTTGTAGCCGACGAAAGTGATCTTCCCGTTCCCGCCGGGAAGTGTCCACGTCTGGCCGGGCAACAGCACCTGTGGCGCGGCGGTCAGCTGCCGCAGCCCGGTCGTGTCGAGCTGGTAGACCGACTGCGGAATGCCCGAGTTCACGCCGAGATTGCCCGAATAGCCGATCAGCGAGACAACCGGGTTGTCGGCCGCCGGGAACACGGACTCAAGCGTGCCGCCGACCGACACCGCGGTCGGCACGAACACGCCCATGAAGCCGAGCTGCGATGGCGCGGCATCGGGGACCTTGACCACTCCGTCGGAGAGGAAGGTGCTGGTGTTGGCCGGGATGAACGGCGTCGGCTGGTCGTATACCACCTGACCGGCCGCGGTCGTCACCTTGAACACCGGGGCGTACCCGTGCCCGATCAGGTACACCTTGGTCGAGTCGACCGAAAGCGGATGGTTCACCTGCAGGTCGAACGAGTGCGGGGCAGCGCCTGGCGACGCCGTGTACGTGATGTAGGCGTGGAACGCCGCGGGCTGGCCGCGGGATTCACCCGAATTCAGGTAGCTCGCGGTGAAGGAGTTCAGCGTGATGCTGAACGGCGCGAGGTCGGACCCGGACACCAGCCGGCCGGGGTGGAACTCGTCCAGCGCGGCCGCCGTGTCGGCGAACTGCTGTCCCTCGACGAGCAGCTTGTCCGCCTTGTAGCCGAACAGCCCGCCCAGCGCGATGGACACGAGCACGCCGAGCAGCGCGAGGTGGAACAGCAGGTTCCCCGCTTCGCGCAGGTAGCCCTTCTCCGCGGAGACCCAGTGGCCCGAATCGGGGGCATCAGGCCGCCGCATCCTGAAGCGGTGCCCGCCGAGCACCGAGGCGGCCACCGCGACCGCGGCGTCCGGCGGCAGGGCCGACGAATACGACGCCGAGTGCGGCAGCCGCTCCAGGTTTCGCGGTGCGCGCGGCGGCGGCGTGCGGGCGGACCCGGCGAGCCGGAACGTGCGCGGCACCACGCACCCGACAAGGGACGTGAAGAGCAGCAGGTAGATCGCCGCGAACCAGGGCGCGGCGAACACGTTGAACAGGCCGAGGTGGTTCAGCCACGGCGCGAGCCCCGGGTGCGACGTGAAGTACTGCTGCACCGCGCCGGGGTCCGAGCCCTGCTGCGGCAGCACCGCCCCGGGCACCGAGCCGAGCGCGAGCAGGAACAGCAGCACGAGCGCGGTCCGCATGGAGGTGAGCTGCCGCCACCCCCAGCGCAGCCAGTCAGCACCGGCCGCGGGCGGTCCCACCGTAGCGCCGCCACCGGTCCCGTCGAGTTCTGTTTCCGCTACTCCAAACGGAGCCGTGGCGTCTGCCCCAGCCGACACTGTGTCCGAAGGCGCGTGCACGTCGGTCATGTGGTCACCGCCGCCTCGCCGAGCAGCGACGTCAGCTCCGAGTACGTCGCGGTGCCGTATATCTCGCCGGCGATGTGCCCGGTGCGGTCGACCACGATCGTGGTCGGCGTGGCGCTGACCAGCACCACCCGCCCGAAGTCCGCCGTCACGGCGTATCCGGAGTCGTTCACGCTCGGATAGGTGATCCCCTCTTTCCGCGTGAACGCCAGGGCGTTCGCCGGGGTGTCGCTAACGTCAACGCCGAGGAACGAAACGTCGCGCGATCTGTACTGCTCGGCGACCACCGCGAGCGTCGGGGCCTCACGGCGGCACGGATCACACCATGAGCCCCAGAAATTGACGACGACGACCTTGCCCCGATAGCTGCCGAAGCGAATCGGCGTCCCGGTCAGCGAGGTCGCGGTGAAGTCCGGTGCAAGCGGCCGGTGGCCCACCGGGTAGACGACCAGGTTCGGGTCGGCGGCCTGCCCTGTCCCCTGCGTGAGCGTCACCACCAAGGCGCCTGTCAGCAGCGCGGCAGCAACGGCCGCCACGCTGACGACCGTCCGGCGCTTAGCTCTGACCACCGGCGGGTCCCTACGCTCTCCTACAGGGGGTAGTACGCCGACTATTGTGCCGTATCCGGATCGCGTACCTGTCGGCGGGGCGGCACCGTGTAGGAGACCTCACGCAACTCGCCGCCGGTGAACGTCAGGCTCGTCACGCTGCCGAGCACGCACTGGCGGCTGTTCGGGTTGTGCCACAGGCGCTTGTTCTCCGCGGCGAGTCGGCTGACCCAGATCGGCAGCTGGTGACTGACGCAGACCGCCTCACGGCCTCGTGCCGCCTCGCGCGCCCGCTCGATGACCGTGCGCATCCGGGCCACGACCTGCTGGTACGGCTCACCCCAGGACGGCGTGAACGGGTTCCACAGGTGGCGCCAGTTGAGCGGATTCAGCGCCAGCTGGGCCAGCGTGACGGTCTTGCCCTGGAGCACGTTCGCCGACTCGATTAGCCGGTCGTCGGTGACGATGTCCAGGCCCAGGCGCTCGGCCACCGGCTGCGCCGTCTCCTGCGCGCGTTCAAGCGGTGAGGCGAAAACAGCCGCCACCGGCCGTTCGGAGAAAAAATCGGCGGCGGCGGCCGCCATCTGCCTGCCGTTCGCGGACAGGTGGTAGCCGGGCAGGCGTCCATAGAGGACGCCGTTGGGGTTATGAACTTCACCGTGCCGCAGCAGGTGAACGACGGTTGTCTCGGCCATGGCCCCGCCAGCTTACCGGCTCAGCCGAGGACCCCTGCGGCGGCAGTCGCCGCCGCCGGAAGGGCGTCGGCGATGCGGGACAGCGCGACGTCGTCGTGGGCCGCGGAGACGAACCACGCCTCGAACGCCGACGGCGGCAGGTAGACGCCGCCGGCCAGCATGGCGTGGAAGAACGCCGCGTACGCGTCGGTGGACTGGGCCTTGGCGTCGGCGAAGTTCGTCACCGGATCGGTGCGGCCGAGGTACACCGTGAACAGGTTCCCGGCCATCGACAGGTAGTGCGGTACGCCCGCCTCGGCGAGCGCCGACGACACCAGCTTGGCGACCGCGCCGGCGAACGAGTCGACCGCGGCGTACACCTCGGGGGTGCAGGCCCGCAGCGTGGCCAGGCCCGCCGCGGTCGCCAGCGGGTTCCCCGACAGCGTGCCTGCCTGGTAGACGGGGCCCACGGGGGCCAGGCGCGACATGATCTCCGCACGCCCGCCAAACGCCGCGCACGGCAGCCCGCCGCCCATCACCTTGCCGAACGTCACGAGGTCTCCGCGCACGCCATCAAGCCCGTACCATCCGGACGCGCTGACCCGGAAGCCGGTGAGCACCTCATCCATGATCAGCAGCGCGCCCGAAGCGTCACACAGCGACCGCAGCAGCGCGTTGAAACCCTCGGCGGGCGGCACCACGCCCATGTTGGCCGGGCAGGCCTCGGTGATCACGCAGGCGATCTCGTCGCCGCGGGCGGCGAACAGGTCCGCCACCGCGGCGGCGTCGTTGTACGGCAGCACCACCGTGTCGGCCGCGGACGCGCCGGTGACGCCCGGCGTGTCCGGCAGGCCGAGCGTGGCGACACCGGACCCGGCCGCGACAAGCAGCGCGTCCACGTGGCCGTGGTAGCAGCCGGCGAACTTCACCACCAGCGAGCGGCCGGTGTAGCCGCGGGCAAGCCGCAGCGCGGACATCGTGGCCTCGGTCCCCGAGTTGACCAGCCGCACCTGCTCGACCGGCGCCCGCGCCACGATCTCGGCCGCGAGCTCGACCTCGCCGGGTGTGGCCGCACCGAACGACGTGCCGCGGGCGAGCGCCGCGGAGACGGCGGCCACCACGGACGGGTGCGCGTGCCCGAGGATCATCGGCCCCCACGAGCACACCAGGTCCACGTACTCCCGGCCGTCGACGTCGAACAGGTAGGCGCCAGCGCCCCGCTCGATGAATCGTGGAACCCCGCCGACCGGCCCGAACGCGCGGACCGGCGAGTTGACACCGCCCGGAGTCACCTTGATCGCACGGGAGAACAGTTCGGCGGAGCGGTCGGTCACGGCTAGGTGCCTTCTTCCTCGCAGGCGTCGACAAGGAACTCCAGCAGTCGCAGCGCATCCGGTAGCGGATGCCCGGCGGGCTGCCGGACCCAGCGTACGTCCTGGCCAGAGCCGAAGCGGGACGGCGGCGCGAGCACGAAGCTGTCGCGGCAGTGCCAGCGCAGCGACTCCGTCTGCACGGATGTGTCAGGTGAGCTGTCCAGCCCGCAGGACCACCACTCCTCTTCGTCCACGGGTGCGCCCCGTGTCGTGACGAAGAACAGCATCCGCTCGGTACCCTGCACCGCGACCGGCCCGGTGGGCACCCCAGCCGCGGACATCCTGGCCAGAGCTGACGCACCGGCCAGCGCGGGGACGTCCAGAACGTCAAAAACCCGCCCGGTGACGAGTATCACGTTCGCCTCCGGGCGGGTTTCCCACCACTGCCTTATCGTCTCGCTGTCCACCGTCGCCTGCATCTGCCAGGTCGGTGACACCGGGTGAGCCCCCGGTGCCGGGCATCCCACCCGGTCGCACGAACACGCCCGGCCAGGCTCGGGCGTCCCGTCCATCCCCCGGCTCGAGTGCACCCCCGGGCATACCGGCCACCCCATCGCGGCGTACTGCCGTGCCGCCGCGTCAAGCGCGGGCGGCCGCTGCGCCGCACGGCGCCTGCCCCGCCGCCGCATCATCGTCACCATCCAGGCCCCGCACTTCTACTCGTCCGCCACCGCCCCCCGCACCGTCGGCGCCGGGGAATGCGAAACACCCGCTTAATGCCAGTCGGTGGGATAGCGGAAATCGTACACGGTATTTCCCCCGGGGGCCGACCCCCCGGTGACCCCCCGCATGGGGGGCTACGCTCCCCCATACCCCCTGCGCCCCCGCATGGGGGTTACGGGTGCGCCCCCACATATGGGAGGAATCCGGCTCCGATAGCCCGCGCCCGGCGGGCTTAACGAAGGCGGCGGGCGACTTCCGTTGCCCAGTAGGTGAGGATGACGCTGGCGCCGGCCCGGCGGATCGCGGTGAGGGTTTCCATGATCGCCTTGTCGCGGTCCACCCAGCCGTTCGCCGCCGCCGCCTCGACCATGGCGAATTCGCCGCTGACCTGGTACGCCGCCACGGGCACGCGCACCGTGTCGGCGACCCGCCTGATGACGTCGAGGTAGCTGAGCGCGGGCTTGACCATCACCATGTCCGCCCCCTCGGCGAGGTCGAGTTCGACCTCCCTGACCGCCTCGAGGGCGTTCGCCGGGTCCTGCTGGTGGGTGGCGCGGTCGCCGAACTTGGGTGCGCCCTCCGCGGCCTCGCGGAACGGCCCGTAGAACGCCGACGCGTACTTGGCCGAGTAGGCGCAAATCGGAATGTTCTTGTAACCTGCCCGGTCCAGGGCCTTCCTGATGGCGCCGACCTGACCGTCCATCATGCCGCTCGGCGCGACCATGTGCGCGCCCGCTTTCGCCTGGGCGACGGCGATGCTGGCGTACCGCTCCAGCGTGGCGTCGTTGTCCACGTCGCCCGCTTCGGTGACGATGCCGCAGTGGCCGTGGTCGGTGTATTCGCACAGGCACAGGTCGGCCATGACCACGAGGTCGTCGCCGACCTCCGCCCTGACGTCGGAGATCGCGACCTGCGAGATGCCCTCGGGGTCGTCCGCGCCGCTGCCGAGCCCGTCCTTTTCCGCCGGGACACCGAACACGATGATGCCGCCGACCCCGGCCTCGACGGCCTCGGTGGCCGCCTTGCGCAGGCTATCCCTGGTGTGCTGTACCACCCCGGGCATCGAGCCGATCGGCTGCGGGTCGACGAGTCCTTCCTTGACGAACACCGGGAGGACCAGTTCGGCGGGGCGCAGCGTGGTCTCGGCCACCATCGCGCGCAGCGCCCTCGTGCCGCGCAGCCGCCGCGGCCTGACCTCAGGAAAGCCAGCGGTCATGACACCTCTCCCGTCTTCACCAACGCCCTGAACCGCATGAATGGGACATCCATACGGTTATAGGCGCATGAATGGGACATTCATGCGCCCCGGCAGGAGCTAGCGGAGGCGGCGGCGGGCACCGCGGCGGCGTTCGCTGGGCCTGCGCAGTGGCTCGCCGGCCTCCGCCGCCGCATCACGTTGCGCGGCGCCGAATTCCGCGAGCGCGTCGACAAGCGCGGTGACCGACGCCTTCGGCGCCACCACGTCGACCCGCAGCCCGAACTCCGCAGCGGTCTTGGCCGTCTGCGGGCCGATGACGCCGATCACCGTCACCGCGTGCGGCTTGCCCGCGATGCCGACGAGGTTCCTGACCGTCGAGGAGGACGTGAACAGCACCGCGTCGAACCCGCCGCCCTTGATCGCCTCCCGGATCGGGGCGGGCGGCGGCGCCGCGCGCACCGTGCGGTACGCGGTCACGTCTTCGGCCTCCCAGCCGAGGTCGGTCAGCCTCGCGACGAGGGTCTCCGTCGCGATATCCGCCCGCGGTAGCAGCACCCTGTTGATCGGGTCGAGCAGGTCGTCGAACGGCGGCCACGCGTCGGCGAGGCCCTCGGCGGACTGCTGGCCCTCGGGCATCAGGTCAGGCCGGATGCCGAATTCGAGCAGCGCCGCCGCGGTCTGCTCGCCCACCGCCGCCACCTTGACGCCGGCGAAGGCGCGCGCGTCCAGGCCGTACTCCTCGATCTTCTCGCGAATCGCCTTGACCGCGTTCGTCGAGGTGAACGCCACCCACTGGTACCTGCCCTGGACCAGGCCCCGGACGGCGCGTTCCATCTGCTGCGGGGTGCGCGGCGGCTCGACCGCGATCGTCGGGACCTCCTCGGGCACAGCGCCATACTCGCGCAGCCGGTCGGAGACCACCGAGGCCTGCTCCCTGGTCCGCGGCACGAGCACCCGCCAGCCGAACAGAGGCTTGGTCTCGTACCAGGAAAACCGGCCTTGCGCGGCCGCCGCGGCGCCGACGACCGCGACGGCGCCGCCGCGCGTCGTGGCGACGGTCACCCCTGCCGCCTTCAGGTCGGGCCCGATCCGGCCGAGCGTGGTGACCACGGTCTGCTGATCGGTGGTTGTCCCGTCCCAGGTGATCGCGAACGGCGTCACGTCGGGCCAGCCCGCGGCGATAAGCATCTTGCCGAGATCCTGCGGGCCTGTTTCCGCGCCGAGGACGACCAGCGTGCCAGGGCCGTACGACACCTGGCTGGCCTCGCCCGCGTGGATCACCCGGAGCTCTCCGGCGCCGTCGCCGGTCAGCGGAATGCCCGCGTAGCCGGGCACCGCGGTGGCGGTCGGCACGCCGGGGACGATCTCGAACCGTACCCTCGCCTTCGCGCACGCCTGCACCTCACCCGCCGCGCCGGACAGCAGCGGGTCGCCGGGGTACAGCCGGATGGCCAGGCGTCCGGCCTTGGCGGCCTGCAGCAGCGTGCGCGCCGTTCCCGCCGCGTCGGACGGCTCGACGACCTCGACGCCGTCCTTCATCAGATGGCTAACCCGGTCCGCCAGCTCTGGTTCGGCGACGGCAAGGCCCGCCGCGCCGAGCAGCCGGACCGCGCGCATGGTCAGCAGGCTGTCGTCTCCAGGGCCGGCGCCGACAAACGCGACCCAGCCGTCCATGTCAGTCATGCGCATCATCCCTGTCGGTCTTCGCGCCTATCAGGTCCGCCGCGCCGAGCGCCAGCATCCGCGCCGCCAGTTCGCGCCCAAGGCGGACCGCGTCCGCCGTCTCCGCCTCGCCCCGTTCGCGCACCACCATTGTCACGCCAGCCGCGGCCCCGTCCAGTCCGCCCGCCCGCTCAGCTGCCGCCGGCGCTGTCGCCCCCCGCATCCCGAGGACCACGCCCTGCAGGTGGAGCCGGTCGGTCCCGACGGCGTAAGCACCGATGGGTGCGCTGCACCCGGCCTCGAGCGCGGCGAGCAGAGTGCGCTCCGCCGTCACCGCGGCACGGGTAGCCGGATGATCGATCGTCGCGAGTAGCGTGGCCAGCTCGGCGTCTACCGCGCGGCACTCCACGGCAAGCGCTCCCTGGCCCGGCGCGGGCACCATGTCGTCGGGCTCGAAGATCTCGCTGACCAAGTCTGTGCGGCCGAGCCTGGCAAGCCCGGCGTAGGCGAGCACCACCGCGTCGAGTTCACCGTCGCGCACCTTCGCCAGCCGGGTGTTCGCGTTGCCGCGGATCGGCACGCAGCTAACGTCTGCGCGCAGCAGCCCTAGCTGCGCCGCGCGGCGTGGTGATCCGGTGCCGATCCGTGCGCCCGCCGGCAGATCGGCGAGTTTGGCGCCGTCGCGGGCGATCAGCGCGTCACGCGGGTCGTCGCGGGCCGGGATCGCGGCAAGCGTGATCCCGGGCGCGGCCCCGGTCGGCAGGTCCTTGAGCGAGTGCACCGCGAAGTCCACCTCCCCGCGGAGCAGGCTTTCCCGCAATGCGCTGACGAAAACCCCCGTGCCGCCGATCTGGGTGAGGTGCTCGCGGCTGACGTCGCCGAGGGTGGTGACTCCCACGATCTCCACCTGGCGGCCAGTGCGCTCGGTGAGAAGCCTGGCCACCTCGCCGGACTGCGCCACAGCCATCGGGCTGCGGCGGCTGCCCAGCCGTAGCGTGTCGGGCTTCACTGGCACCCCTCCTGGTCAGTAGCGTTCGAGGACTCGACTTCGGCACGCGTCACTGCCTCGACGGCACGCGGGTCGAGGTCGAAGAGGACCCGCAGCGCGGTCGCGTACTCTTCGCCAGCTGGCGAGGATGCGAGTTCTTTTACCCGGACCGTAGGCGCGTGCAACAGCTTGTCTACCACTCGGCGCACCGTCTGGGCTATTTCATCGAGCGCGCGCCCGCTCAAGCCGTCCTCGCTGAGACGTCCGGCGAGCCTGGCGAGCTCCGCGTCGACGACGGTGGCCGCCTTCGCCCGCAGCGCCACCACGGTGGGCGTCACGCGCGCGGCGCGGACGGCGGACCCGTAGACCGCGAACTCCTCCTCGACGATCGCGCGGACCGCGGCCACCTCTTCTGTGCCGACCGCTACGCCGCCGCTGTCGCGCAGCTCGTCCAGGCCGATCACGCGTACGCCAGGCAGTCCGGCCGCCGCGCGGTCCACGTCGTGCGGCATGGCGAGGTCGAGCAGGACGAGCGGGCGGGCCTGCCGCTGGCTGACCGCGGCGCGCACCACGGGCTCGGTGACCACGAGCCCGGACGCCCCGGTGCACGAGATGACCAGGTCGGCGGACGCGATCGCGCCGGGAAGGCTGGCCAGGTCGGCGACCTCCCCGCCGACACTGGCCGCCAGCCGCTGCGCATGCTCGCGGGTGCGGTTGGCGACGACTATTCGCGCGGCGCCCGAGCGAGCGGCGGTGGCGACCGCGAGACCGCTCATCGCGCCGGCACCGACCACAAGGACATCGCGGCCGGACAGCAGCAGGTCGCGGTCGGGAGCGGGCCACGATGAGGTGGCGAGCTCGATTCCGACGCTGACCAGGCTGACCCCGAGCCTGTCGATCCCGGTTTCCGCGCGGGCGCGCTTCCCGGCGCGCAGCGCGAGCCGGCCGAGGTCGCGCAGCGACCTGCCGAGCGTCCCGTGCTCGCCGGCCAGCCGCAGCGCGGTCCGCACCTGGCCGAGTATCTGGTCCTCGCCCACGACCATCGAGTCGAGCCCGCTGGCCACGGCCAGCAGATGCTGGACCGCGCGGTCCTCATAGTGCACGTAGAGGCTTGACGTCAGCTCGCCGGGCTGAATGGCGGAGTAGCGGGCGAGCAGCTCGCACACCCCGGTGACGGCGCCATGGAACCGGTGCACCTCGGCGTAGACCTCCACCCGGTTGCAGGTGGAGATGACGAAGGTCTCGGCGATGTCCGGCAGGTGCGCGACGTCGTGCAGCAACTTGCTGAGCGTGTCCCCGCTGACCGCGGCACGCTCCAAGGTTGCGACCGAGGCACTCTTGTGGCTCAGGCCTACGACGAGGACGCTCACCTCTGCACCGCCTACGCTTCTGCCGCTGCCTGGCCCGCCACCTGCCCGAACCGCTCGGCGGACCGCCGCTGCGCGTGGAAGGCGAGGATCTGCAGCTCAATCGATAGGTCGACCTTACGCACATCGACGCCCTCTGGCACATTCAACACCACGGGCGCGAAGTTGAGGATGCTGGTCACCCCGGCCGCCACCAGCCGGTCGCATACTCCCTGCGCCGCTCCGGCGGGCACCGCGATCACGCCGATGGCGACGCCGCTGCTTGAGACGATCTCCTCTAGCTCGCTTGCGTGGCGGACGATCACGGAGCCAAGTTCCCGGCCGACGAGTGCCTGGTCGCTGTCGAGCACGGCGGCTATCCGGAACCCGCGGGTGACGAAGCCGCCGTAGTTCGCCAGCGCGCGGCCGAGATTACCGGCGCCGACGATGACCACGGGCCAGTTCTGCGTCAGTCCCAGCGCACGGGAGACCTGGTACACAAGGTAATCAACGTCGTATCCGACGCCCCTGATCCCGTAGGAGCCGAGGTATGACAGATCCTTGCGCAGCTTGGCGGAGTTGACGCCGGCCGCAGTCGCCAGTTCCTCACTCGCAACCGTGCCCACGCCCCGGTCCGCCAGCGTGTAGAGCGCACGCAGGTAGACAGGCAGCCTGGCCACGGTGGCTTCGGGAATGCCGCCAGGGTAGGGACGCTCGCCGGACTGGGCGACCGGATCGTCGCCTGGGTCGGGCTGACCGACGACCTTGCGCGCGCCATTAGGCCGGAGCATCCGGGCGCCGGTCGCGACGTCAATGGTCTGGGATACCTCGTCGGCTCCATGACCCTGCGCCGTACCACGGGGCAGTTCGGCGGGGCTGGGCAACTCGGCGGCACTGGACATGCGGCGCTCCCGGGGGCGGATCGACGCTAGGGCGGGGCACGCGCTGGCCGGCGGCCCGCTAGAGGTATGGCGTATCGGGGTAGTCAGGCCACCGCCGACCACTGCGGTCGATCGCGGCCGCTTACTACCATACGTCGTTTGTGAATAGATGCACAAAGTCGCTTCGCTGACCCGTGGCCAGAGCACATCAACGCGTCTCCATGGCCTTCCCCGGCGGGTGCCGGGACCAGGCGCTCCCCGCCCCCAGCCATCTCGCATCCCAGCCGCCGCCTTTCGGGGTCAGTCCGCACCTCGCAGCCGCCTGCGGTCTGGCAGCGGGCCGTATCCCGAAGACCTTTTTCTTCACGAAGACTTTTCTGCGCAATAGCCACCAAAGGTCTTCGCGTTAAAAATAGTTTTCGCATCATGTGCATCTGATTGCGCACGGTGCGCAGAAGGCACTCTGTACAGAGCCGGGAGTGGCTGCGGGCCCGGAATCGGGCACCGAACCACGGTGCTCGGCGTGGCTGGAGGCATCAGGCGGAGGCCGCACCCGACTAGAGGTTGCGCCGCGGGCGCGCCGGGCGCGAGCGGCGGCCATGAGGGAGGCGCAGCCTTTGCCATGAGCCGGAACGGGCCCGGGCGAGAGCGAGGCGGGCCGCTTGGATAAGGATGGGGGTTCTTTATTCACGAAACGGCGATCGCATGCGACTCTCAGTAACGCCAGGGTTACCCGGGTACCGGTCATAGCCGGACGCTGAAATACATCGGTCACAGTGAACGCGCGGACCACCTCATGAACGCGTTAATCACAGAGACAACCATGCGCCATTCAGCTAAGCAGGCCCCTTGGTAATTCCCATCAGTGATATGACGGCTACCTGGTGAAAGATGACCCGCTCAGCGCTGCGCGGAGCCGATCTTCAGAGACTCGCCAGAAGTCGTGCTGCACGCCGTCTACAAGCGTGACGGGGATCTTCTCCCAGTATTCACGCAGGTCCTGTTCCGACTGGGTGATGTCACGTTCCTCCCACGCCACCCCGAGATCGCCGGCCACCCGGCGGATGACCTCTCGCGCGTCGTCGCACAGGTGACACCCGGGCCTGCTGAGCAGCGTGATCCGGGGCGCGGTCATCTAGCTTCCTCCGTACCGTCCGCCCTGGTAGGAGGGCTGATCCCAGTCCGGGGCCGGGGACCACGGAGGACGGCCATCCGACCCGGTCAGGCGATCCGGGGCCGATCCGGCGTGCCGGCCACCGCCGCCGCCGGCCGCACGGCCATTGCCGGGCTCGGCATACTCGCCGTTGCCCGGACCGGAGTACTGTCCGCTGCCGTGCGGGCTGAAGGACGGCGCCCGAGTCGCGGATTCCAGGGCCCTGGGCGTCCAAGCCAGCGGCGTTTCTTCCGCTGGCGCAGGCCTTTGAGGCGTGGCGAGCGCCGCTACTTTGGCGTATTTCAGCCTGAGGTCAATTATGTTGGTTGCGAGCACGCAAGCTTTACGGTCAGCGGCAAAACGCTGGATATGCGGCTGCCGCTCGTGGCTCTCAAAGGCCGCGCGATCGCGGTAAATCTCGTAGATGATGCGCTGCATTGGTGCCTTAGGCACAACGTGGATGACATATACGAGCGTGTCAGGCTCAGCCGTGCGGACACCTTCGGCGGCAAGCTCGGCCAGCCGGTCGAATTCCGCCGCCTTATCCTCAAGCAACGTAAAAATGGAAAGCCGCCCGTACGGCCGTGGAGTTGCGGGCGAGCTCCCATTCGCCGTCGCGGCCCAGTCGGATACCTCGTATTCCCCGCTGGCCAGATCGGGTCCCTGCCCAGAAGACAACTGAGGCGGCGACAACCGTCCGTACTGCGCGGTCGCGGAAGTTTCACCGAATCCATAGGACGCCTGCCCGATGCCCGGGTCCTGATACCCGCCGGATTTGTCCTGGCCGCCGAATCCTGCGTCCCCGAGCCCCGAGCCGGCGTAGTCGTACGAGGGGCTGGCGTGCTCGCCATACCCGGAAGCGCCGTACCCGCCCGGGGCGCCGTACGCGGCGGCGTCACGCGCGGCACCAAGGGCGCCGGCACCTGAGTGGCCAGTCTCCGCGTAACCGGGACCACCGGGCCGCTGCCCGCCGCCGCCAAAAGCCGGAGCGCCGTAGGCGGAGTCGCCGTACCCCTGGCCCGCGCCACCGAAGGCCGGACCACCCCGGGCAACGTCACCGGAGACCTGCCCAGGGCCGTCGAAGGAAGGAACTGCCCGAGACGCACCCCCGAAGGCCTGGCCAGTGCCACCGAATACGCGACCGCCTCTGCTGGTGTCCCCGAACCCCTGAGCAGGGCTATCGAAGGCAGGGCCGCTTCTGGTAGGTTCGCCGATCCCCGGAGCAGGGCCATCGAAGGCAGGGCCGCCTCTGGTAGGTTCGCCGAACGCCTGAGCAGGGCCATCGAAGGCCGGAACGCTGCGGGTGGCATCGCCGAAGCCCTGGCTGCCGCCGGAACCCTGGTCACCAGGCCACTGCCCGGCATGCCCCGCGGGACCGCGCCCCGCGCCGCCGAACGCGGCGGGGCCATCCGGCCGCTGGTAGCCAGTCACGCCTGGCCAGTCGCCGGAACCGGAGCGGTCACCAGGACCGGACCGGTCACCGGCTGCCGCGTTCGGTCCGGCAGGTGTCGCACCGGGCGGTCCGGGCGGGTCAAGCCGGATAAAGCTGTCCGTGCGATTGCGCTTGGTCCAGTCGTCAGGAAGGCCATTCGACCAGGTGTCGCCCTGGTCGTCTGGTGCGCCCTCTCCCCACTCGTCGTCGCGTCGACGTCTACCCCTCATGTCCGTCCCGCCCTCGGTGTAAGCTTCCCCGCTTGTACCATTGTCAGGCATTTGGCCGCTACGGTCGCGCAGTTGGGCTACACCAGTGTCACATAAGCGTGCTGTGCAGCAGGATCGCCCCACGCGTGACCCCTAGGAGCGTCAGCAGGCCGGGGCCGCCAGCCTTTGCGGCGGGGCTTAACAACCAGGCCGGATCCTCCTGTCGCCCGCTAGATGCCATCCACCGCCGGACGCGGGACAGCGCCCAGCGGCAGATGCGCGGCGCAACCGCTACTTCTTGTTCCTGCGCTGGATCCGCGTCTTCTTCAGCAGTTTGCGGTGCTTCTTCTTCGCCATCCGCTTGCGGCGCTTCTTGATGACTGAGCCCATCAGGCCACCACCCTCCTCGGCACAACGGCAGACGGGCACGCCATCACGCTCACCCGAGACGGGAGGGCTGGGCACACGCCCGAAATTACAGGGACTGCGTGAGCGGCACTCGCTCACGCAGTCCCCAAGCGTACCCGCTACCGCCCAGCGGTGTTGCGGCCCGGTCCAGCTTCCGCGTAAACGCGGCAGACCGCGACTGTCCGGCATCCGGGTGCCGGCCGCGTGGCGGCTGGCTCCCGGATGCCGGACAAGCCGAACGAAAAGGCCGGCAGAACACATGCCCCCGGTGCTGCGGCGGTTCCGGTCTCCCGCGCTCAGCAGCCAGCGGCAGTGCTCAGCCGGTGCCTACGAACGCGGCCCGCAGATACTGGTTAACCGCCTGTTCGGGAACCCGGAAAGAACGACCGACCCGGATAGCCTCTAGCTCGCCAGAGTGCACCAGCCGATAGACGGTCATCTTAGATACCCGCATGATGGTGGCTACTTCGGCGACGGTAAGGAATCTCACGTCGCTTAGGGGAGTTTCGGTTGCCATCATTGCCTTCTTCCGCGCGAAGCCGAGCACGCCTGACCGGATTCAGCGCACCAGTCACGTACGTATCCCAGGGTAAGTCTCGTACAGAAAAGAGCAAGCCCTCCGAATAGCCTCATTGTTGTTACTCTTCGGCCTCAAGCAGACCGCAGCCCCTCAAGACCGCTGCAGAATCTAAGAAAAACGCCGAAAGAAGCACGTCACGGGTGCGCTAGCAGCCCATGTGCGGGAAACACAGCACTGCGGGTTCGCATGATCGCGCGGTCAACCGGATCGGCCGGATCCATGCCGGAACTAAAAGGCACATAGTGCGCGGACGCGCCGTCCGTCATGGTCAGCGGGGCCGTTTCACCGGTCAAGGACCTGGCCAGTTCGCGCCACTTGACGGGCGTCTCCATTACCGGGTCGACCGGCGCACCCGCCGCGATCGCCAGCAGGTGCGTCCAGGTTCTCGGCACGACCTCGACAAGCGCGTAACCGCCGCCGCCGGTGACCAGCCACCTGCCGTCGCACAGTTCGTGCGCCAGGTCGTGCAGCGCGATCTGCGCGGATCGTTGCGCGTCGACGCTCAGCTCCAGGTGGGCGAGCGGGTCCAGCCGGTGGCTGTCGCAGCCGTGCTGGCTGACGAGAATCACCGGCTTGAAGGTGCGCAGCAACGGCGGCACCACCGCGTCGAAGGCACGCAGCCACCCCGCGTCGCCCGTGCCCGCTGGCAGCGCCACGTTGACCGCGTATCCCTCGCCCGCCCCTTCGCCCGTCTCACCGGGCAGGCCGGTGCCAGGGAAGAGCGTGGCCGGGTGCTCATGCAGGCTGATCGTGAGCACCCTCGGGTCGTCGTAGAACGCCGCCTGCACGCCGTCCCCGTGGTGCACGTCGACGTCAACGTAGGCGACACGCTCCGCGCCAGCGGTAAGCAGCCACCTGATCGCGATCGCCGGGTCGTTGTAGACGCAGAACCCGCTGGCGGCGCGGCGCATGGCGTGGTGCAGCCCGCCCGCGATGCTCGCCCCGTGCACCGCCGACCCGGACCAGACGGCCCGGGCAGCGGCGAGCGTGGCGCCGGCGATCAGGGCTGACGCCTCATGCATCCCCTCGAAGACCGGGTCGTCCGGGGTACCCAGACCGAACCGCGGGTCCGGGATGAGCGACCGGCCCGCCTGCCGGACGGCCGCGATGTACTCGTCGTCGTGCACGGTGGCCAGTTCGGCGTCGGTGGCGGGAGCAGGGGAAAGCACGGATACGGACGGCGCGGACAGCACCCCCAGCTCCTCGGCCAGCGCGACCGTCAGCGCCACCCGCACCGGCGCGAGCGGGTGCCCCGGCCCGAAGTCGTACTGCGTGAGCGCGTCGTCCCAGGCGAGCAATAGCGAACCGGCCATCGGTACCTCCAGGAGTTGCCGTCAGGAGCCGCCGAGCTCCTTACCGCGATCGCGGGCCGCCTCGATCGCGGCGAGGAACGCCGCGCGCACCCCGTGCTTCTCGAGTTCCCTGATGGCGGAGATCGTCGTGCCGCCCGGTGACGTTACCGCTTCCCGCAGGATCACCGGATGCTCGCCGGACTCGCGCAGCATCGTCGCGGCGCCGTAGACCGCCTGGGTGACCATCTCGAGCGCGGTCCTGCGGGGCATGCCGAGCAGGATGCCGGCGTCGACCATCGCCTCGACCAGGTAGTACACATAGGCGGGACCGCTGCCGGAGAGCGCCGTCGCGGCGTCCTGCTGTGACTCGGGTATCCGGAGCACCTGGCCGACCGGGCGCAGCAGGTCCTCGGCCGCGGCCAGATGCCGCTCGCTGGCGAACGAGCCAGGCGAGATCACCGACATCGCCTCGTCCACGAGCACCGGAGTGTTGGACATCACCCGTACCACCGGAACCTCGACGGGGAAATGCCGCTCGATGAACGACGTCGTGATCCCGGCGGCGACCGAGATGATCAGCTGCGACTGGTCCACGAAGTCGGCGATCTCGCTGAGCAGCCGCGCCATGTCCTGCGGCTTGACGGTGATCACCAGGGTGCCCGCGGTCTTCGCCGCCTCCTCGGCGCTGATCACGGGTACGCCGTAGGCGGTACGCAGCTCGTCAGCCCGCGCCTCGCGCCGCACCACGGCGGCCACGCCGGTAACCGGCCGGCCCGCGCGCAGCAACCCGGAAAGCAGCGCCTCGCCCATCTTGCCGGTGCCGAGTATCGCGATCACGGCGTGACCCCAATCATGAGGACGACCTTAGCGAACGGAGGAAGAACGCCAGGTTCGCCGGGCGTTCGGCCAGCCGCCTGACCAGGTACCCGTACCAGTCGTCACCGTACGGCAGGTATACCCGGACGCGCGCCCCCGTCCCCGCCAGGCGGCGCTGCTCATCTGGGCGTACCCCGTACAGCATCTGGTACTCGAAGCTTTCCGGCGGGCGGCGGAGCCCGAGCGACCGGGTGATCGCGATCAGCCGTGGATCGTGCGTGGCTATCATCGGGTACCCGGGGCCCTCGAGCAGGATCCGCAGGCACCTCGCGAACGCCTTGTCGACCTCGTGCCGTGCGGTGAACGCCTCGGACACCGGCTCGGCGTAGGCGCCCTTGCACAGCCGCACGCGCACGCCGGGGGCCGCGAGGTCCCGCACGTCGGTCTCAGTGCGCCGCAGGCCGGCCTGCACCACGCTGCCGAGCCAGGGGAACCGGGACCGCAGGGTCGCCGCGATCCGCAGCACGGCGTCGGTCGTCCTGTGGTCCTCGGCGTCGAGCGTCACCGTCGTTCCGGCGTCCCGCGCCACGATCGCTATCCGCTCGATGTGCCCGGCCGCGGTCTTCATCCCGAGCGCGGTGACCCGGCCGGAACCCTCGGCGCTCCCAGCGCCCTCGGCGGACCCGAGCAGCAGCCCGACCGCTGTCGGCTTGACCGACACTTCCACGGCCCCGTCCTCGGTCAGCCCCTCCGCGGCCAGCTTGCCAAGCAACTGCACGTACTGGGTGGCGACGGCGGACGCTTGCAGCGAGTCGGTCGTGTCCTCGCCCAGGTAGTCAAGTGACACGAGCAGCCCGGCCTCGCGCAGTGACCTGGCCACGCGCACCGCGTCACCGAGGCTCTCCCCGGCGACGTACCGGTCGACGACGGCGCGGGTGGCCGCAGTGGTCGTCACGAACCCGCGAATCTGCTTGCTGGCGGCAGCGGCCAGCAGCGCCCGGCGCAGCATTAGGTCCTCCCGGTGGTACGACCCGTTACAGCAGCTTGCGGCCGGCCGGCGGCGGCGGCACGGCATCCCGCCGCAGCGTGACGCGCACATTGGCGCCCGCGTCCGGCGAGACTACCACCTCCTGAGCGGCGGCGACCCCGTCCGCGAGCAGCGTAGCCGCCACGGGCACGGTGCGCTTGATCAGCCCCAGCCCGATCGGCCCCAGCTCGAAGTGGCGAGCGGCCGACCCGGTAAAGCCGACCTGGGTCCCGTCGGGCAGCGTGATCGCGGATCCGTGCGCCGGAAGCCGGTCGGCGCTGCCGTCCAGGTGCAGGAACACCAGCCGCCGTGGCGGGTGGCCGAGGTTGTGGATGCGGGCGACCGTTTCCTGGCCGCGGTAGCACCCCTTGTTCAGGTGCACGGCCGGCTCGATCATCCCCACCTCGTGCGGCAGCGTCTTGTGGTCGGTGTCCAGCCCCGGGCGCGCCACCCGGCCGGCGATCCGCGCCGCCTCGAAGGCCCACATCCCGGCTGGGGTCCTGGAAAGCTTTCCCACGTCACCGCGCTTGACAATCAGATCCATCCCGAACGGTCCCATGGTGACTGCCTGCGTCAACCCGGCTGCGTCAGGCGGGGCTGACGCGAGGCAGTCTCCCAGATACCCCCCTGGCGGAATGGGGCCGGCCAGCGTTTGCACGGCGAACTCCGCGGTCACGTCGGCGACCTCGACGCGCATCATGAACCGCATCGAGTCCAGGTAGTCCGCCAGGGCGGGAGCAGTTCCCGGTTCTACGTGCGCCCAGACCGCGGTGCCGTCGTCGGTCAGGGTCAGGTGGTGCTCGAGCTGGCCCTGCGGGTTGAGGATAAGCGCCTGCGCCGTGATGCCCCGGGGCAAGCGCTCCAGGTGCTGGCTGGTCAGGCTGTGCAGCCAGGTGAGCCTGTCCTGGCCGGTTATCTTCACCACGCCGCGGTTGGAGCGGTCGACGAGCACCTGGCCTTCGCTCATGTCGCGCTGCTCGCGCATCGGGTCGCCGTAGTGCGCGGCGACGCCTTCGTCCGGCCACTGCGCCTCGACGGCGCCTGCGATGTCAAGCATTGCTCTTTCCCCTGCACTCCCTGCAGCGACCGAACACGGTCAGGTGCGCCACGTCGGTCTCGAACCCCTGGCCCTCGTCAAGCGCCGTGATCAGCGGCCGGATGGCCTCCGGGCTGACCTGCAGGACCCGGCCGCAATCCTGGCAGACCAGGTGCACGTGGTCCGCGTCGCTCGCCAGATGGTAGATCGGCGCGCCGTGGTTCAGGTGCGTGTGCCTGACCAGGCCGAGGTTGTCGAGGAGCTCCAGCGTCCGGTAGATCGTGGAGATGTTGACGCCGCTCGCCGTCTCCTGGACGCTGGCCGCGATCTCTTCCGGGGTCGCGTGGTCGAGCTTCGCGACCGCCTCGAGCACGAGCTGGCGCTGCGGGGTGACCCGGTAGCCACGGGACCGTAGCTCCTCGTCCCAGGTGCGCCGCAGGTCTTGCTCCATGGTGTCGAGTCTAGTTCCGCGTGACCGGACAGTAATCCTCTTGCGTCAGCGCGGCAGGCTCGCGTAGCGTGCGAGATACGCGGAAAGGAGGTGGTCCGAAGTATGCATAGTTATCGGACTTGCGAGGTGGCTGTCAGCTAGCCGCCGCCCCCGCCGAGTGGGCCTGTCATCAGGTCCCGGCCCAGTTGGGCGGCGGCGGGCTAATTTTAGGCATACACCGGACCCCCGGGCTGACCGGCCTTGTCCAGCCGGTCCCGCGAAAGCGTGAGTCGCCCGGGGGTTTGCCTTTCCCGGAACTGCTACTCAGTCCAGACCCACTCCAGATGCGCTGCCCAGAGGTGGGGCTGGAGGGGCTGGCCCATTGCGGCCATATCGTAGGCGTAGGCGAGGTCCTTCTCGCCGGGACGGCGCACGCTGTCGACGAGGCCGTACAGGCGATGCCCGGCGGTATACACCTTGGCGGACTCGGTGCGGACCACGGCGTCCGTCGCCATCTCGATCTTGGTACCGGCCACCTCGCCGAGGTAGATCTCGGTTATCCCGGTCGGGTGCGTGAGCAGCACCTCGACGCGGTTGTCCGGCTGCGGACGCCAGAAGCCCGCCTCGACCGCGAGCGGCGCGCCCTTCGCGGGCGCTCCGTCCGCGTCCTGCTCGAGGCGCCACGACCTGCTCGTGTAGATCAGGTATGGCTTGCCGATGTGGGTGAACGTGAGCTGCTGGATGAAGTCGAAGGCCTCGATCGTCGGGTAGTCGCCCTTGCCGGTGCCCTCCCACCGGCCGAGAAGGAAGCTCAGCGGCGCGATCGCCGGGTGCTCGCCTGGCAGTCCGTCATCCGTCATGCGGTCCTCCCCGGATCACCTTGACCGCCGTATACCCCGCGGCGACGGCGATCAGGGCGTAGGCGAGGATCATAACCGCCGCGCTCACGATGCCATGCACATCGGGGAGCCTAGTCCGCTCCGTCCGCAACGGACCCGCGGCGCGCCGTATTGTCCCGGTCGGGTTAGAGTTCAGTGGTGGCAGGCACTTTGGTGATCAAGGTCACCGCGGGCAAGGACGAACCCGAGCGCTGCAACCAGGCGTTCACAGTGGCAGCGGCGGCCGCGGCCAGCGGCGTCAGCGTCTCGCTGTGGCTGACCGGCGAATCCGCGTGGTTCGCCCTGCCGGGCCGGGCTTCCGACTTCTCGCTGCCGCACGCAGCGCCGCTTGAGGACCTGCTGACCTCGGTGCTCGCGGCCGGCACGATCACGGTGTGCACCCAGTGCGCCGCCCGCAGGGACATCACGCCGGACGACGTGATGACCGGAATCCGGATCGCCGGCGCAGCCACGTTCGTCGCCGAGATCATGGCCGCCGACACCCAGGCGCTCGTCTACTGACCCGCCCCGGCCAGGACGCCCACCGTCGGCTATGACGGCTGCGCGCTGACCGCGGCGAGACGCTCCTCGCGGAGGCGCTGCGCGAGTTCTTCCGCCTGCGGCGGCAGCGGCGGGAGCGGGCCGACGGCCCACGAGAGCAGCAGGTCGGCCAGCCCCGGGTTACGCACGAGCGCGGGGCCGTGCAGGTAGGTGCCGAGTACCCGGCCCGCATAGGCGCCTTCCGTGCCGTCGCCGTTGCCGGTGCCGAGCGCGGTACGAGCCAGCGGCCTGGACCCGGGGCCGAGCCTGGTCACGCCCTGGTGGTTCTCGAACCCGGTGAGGCGGGGCACGTTCAGCGCGGGGTCTACGTCGGCCACGATCTCGCCGACCGCACGGCGCTCGCCGCGCCCGCTGCGGATGTCGAGCAGGCCGAGCCCGGCCACCGCCTGGTCGTCCGCGCCGCCGAACTCCAGCCCGAGCATCTGGTAGCCGGCACAGACCGCGAAGAGCACCGCGCCCCGGCCGACCGCCTCGTGGAGCCCGCCGTCCGCCTGCAGCCTGCGGGTCGCCAGCGTCTGCGGAAGGTCCTCGCCGCCGCCCATCGTGTAGATGTGGCCGTCCTGCGGTATCGCCTGGTCGGAGTTCACTTCGATGACCTCGACCGGCAGCCCGCGCAGCCTGGCGCGCCGCTCAAGCACCAGCACGTTGCCGCGGTCGCCGTAGGTGCTGAGCAGGTCCGGATAGATCCATACCAGCCGCAGCGGCCTCATTGTGTCCTCCCGAGGACGGCCCGGTACTGCTGGAACGCGGTGTAGTTCGCGAGCACTTCCAGGGTCGGCGACCCTGCCAGGCCGACCGCCTGGTCGATGTCGTTCACCAGCCGGAACGGCACTTCGTCGGCCTCGAGCCTGACGGCCAGGTCGAGCCTGCGCTCGCCGCCGACCAGCACCGCCCGGCCGCGCAGCCGGCGGAAGTCCACGTCCCAGAGCCACGAGGTGTCCTTGCCGTCGGGACCCTGCGCGTTCACCGAGAGCAGCACGGGCACCGGTGGCGGAGCGAGCACGTCGAGGGCCTCCAGCCAGCCGGCCGGATTCTTGGCGAGCAGCAGCCTGATATCGCAGCCACGCCGGCTGACCTGCGTGTAACGGCCCGCCACCGAGGTCACCGCGCGCAGTTCGCGCAGCGCGTGGACGGTGTTGACGCCGAAGGCGTCGGCGACGGCAAGCGCAACCACCGCGTTGGCCCGGTTGGCCCGGCCAGGCAGCGCGAGCTCGAGCGGACGGGCGCGCCCCGACGGGTCGATCACCTGATCGCCGGTCAGCACCCAGCTGACCGGCGGCCGGCGGTTGGCGCATTCACGGCATGCCCAGTCGTCGCCCTCGCGCTCCAGGTGCGCGCCGCAACGCGGGCAGCACCACGAGTCGTCCCGCCAGCGCTGGCCGGCCGCCACCCAGGTGACCTGACGGGCCCCGCTGGCCGCCCACGCCACCAGGGGATCATCGGCGTTGGCCACCACACGGCAGCCGGGCGCGCCGGCGAGCGCCTCCCGCCAGCGGCGCGCGAGCAGCCAGATCTCGGCGGCGCGGTCCATCTGGTCGCGGCTCAGGTTGAGCAGCACGACGACCCGCGGCGCCGTCGCCTTGACCATCGCCGGGATGTACTTTTCGTCCGTCTCCAGGACCGCGAGCGGCGCGTCAGGGGCCCGGCTGAGCGCCGCGGTCAGGCCCGCCTCCATGTTCGCGCCGTAGATGTTCGACGCGATCTGGCGGCAAAGCGGGCTCAGCGCCGCCGTGATCAGCCGGGTGGTAGTCGTCTTGCCATTCGTTCCCGTGACGAGGACGACCTGACGCCCGCGGGCCAGCAGCGACAGCAGATCGGGCTCGAGCCGCAGCCCGACGATGCCGCCGATCACCGAGCCGTCGCCCTTCCCCGCGAGGCGGGAGACTGTGGCGGCGGCACCGCCGACCGTGGTCGCGAGCCTGGCCCGCATCGGGAGCCTGGAACGGTGGTTGTTCGCGTCCATTGCGGCTGATGCTATCCGGTCGCCGGCTGCCCGAGGACCGTGACGGGAGATGGTCAGCGCCGGCGCCAGTCCAGCCGTGCGGACGGCGGGCCCAGGTTAGGCTGCGGTCCGTCCGCGCCGGGAGCGGTGGCGCGGAACGTGCCCGCCTCCGCGAGCGGGGTCATCGTGGCCGCGGCCAGGTTGCCAATCGCCGGATTGGCGTCGGCGAGGAGGACCTGACGGCCCGCCGCCGAGGCGTAGCTGACGATCATCGCGGTGGGCGGCAGCCGCTGCAGTTCGCTCGCCTCGACCAGGAATTCCCGTGAGCGCTGCAGGGACTCGGCAAGCGACTGACTGTCACCCGCCGCGCTGGACGTTGACGCGCCCCATGCCGTGCTCGCGGAGATCTGCGCGGTGACAGACTCGGACACGCTCGTGCCGCGTGATTCGCCCGTCTCGGCGGAACGGGACCTGCTCGTGCCGGCGAACGGCAGGAAGCCGCTGTCCGCCGAGCGGGCGTGCCCGGCACCCCGGGACACAGACTCGCTGTCGGAACTGGACGTGGCCACCGAGGCCGACCCGCCGACCGTGCTTGTGTAGGAAACCCCCGCCGTGTCCGTCACCGAGGTGCCGACGGTCTCGGTGAGCTGTGCGAGCACGAAGCGATGCTCGGTGCCGATCTGCTCGCTCGCGGCCTTCGCGTCCTCGGCGTTGCCGAGCCGCATGAACGCCACCGCGGCGTTTCCCCTGCCCAGCCGCTGCCGTACCGGCGGCGGGATCGACCGGTAGGCGAGCACCAGTCCGGATTTCGCGTTCTCGCAGGCGTCGGTGAGCCGGTCGAGCACGTCGTCGCGCAGCCGTTCGGCGCCGAGCAGGAAGACCGTGTGCTGCCAGGGCCGCCCCGCCGGGGCCTGGCCGAGTAGGTGGGTTAGCGCCGTGACCACGAAACTGCCGAGGATCTTCGCCGAGAGCACGCCAACTCGCTTGTCGAGCGCGACCACGCGCAGCCCGCTGCGCGGCAGCGACACCGGCTCACTGCCCGTGGCGGCCAGCTTGCGAAGCTGCGACTCGATCCCCAGTGCCCGTTCGAGGATCACCCGGTCGGTCGCGCCCTGGCCGTAGAGCGTGCGCACCCGGCCGGCCTCCTGCTCGGTGAGCAGCCCCGCGGTCACATCGGTGCTCGGGTCGCCCACCTGCGCTAGCGCGCGCAGCGCGGCCGCGACCTTGGCCAGCGGCACCCTGTCGCCGCGATCAAGGACGCCCATGACCCGCTCGAGAATCGAGTTGTCGACGGCGAGGGCCGTGGTGGACCCGCGGTCTTCGGCCACGCTGACCGCCAGCGCGAGGACGTCGGCGAGTTCCTCCGTGTTCAGTGAATTCGCGAGGTCGAGCCTGGGCAGGTCGTGCGGCAGGACCCAGACCGCCGGGTCGATGCCGCTGCCGCGGGCGACGGACAGCAGGTCCGTCGCGGCCGCCCCGCCGGACAGGTCAACGACGGTCACCTCGCCGCCCGCGGCCAGCCGGTGGGCGGCGGTCATGGTCACCAGCGCCGACCAGCCGGCCAGCGTGCCGCCGGCGACGTCTACCCTGTCGATCCCCGCCGGGAGCGATACCGCGTACCAGCGCTTCTGGCTGTCGTAAGCGAACCGCCGGCGCTGCCATTCGGTGACCTGCCGCGCGTGCTCGGCCTGGCCGGCGAACAGGCGGCTCTCCTGCTCCGCGCGGAACCGCTCGACGCGAAGCCGCTCGGCCGCGATGCGCACGCCGAGCGCACGATGGCCCTGCCAGATCGCGTAGCCGCTTAGCCCCGCGGCCAGCAGGCACACCGCGACGGCTGGCGCCGCGACGACGACGGACAGCCACCCGGCGGCGGCCGAGACGATCAGCGCGAGCAGCACGGCCGCGCCGGCCCAGCACGCGATCCGCAGCGGCCTGTTTATCTGTCTCTCCTCCCGCCGCTGCGCCTCCAGCCAGGCGGCTGACAGCTGCTCCCGCTCCGGCGGCACCGGCCGCCGCGGCGGCGGGCCGGGGTCCGGCTGGGTGGTCACGAACTGCCAGCCCAGGTAGAGCCGGTCCGGTAGCGGTCGGGGCAGTCCCGGCGGCGGTGTCATGGCCCCGCTCCTCGCGGCAGCCGGGCTGGTACCACCTGGCCCAGCCGGACGAGCCGGCGCCGAGGTGAGTTCACCGCGAGCACGAACTGTGCGGGAGCAAGCGAGAGCAGGGTCTGCGCCGGCACCGCCGGACGCGGTACGAGCTCCGCCCCGCCTTCGGCGGCCGGGACCATCCGGGTGCCGGTGCGCTCCGCCAGGGTGGCGGCCGCCGTGCCGTCGGCCAGCCGGTGGATGAGCACGGCGTTCATCAGGCCCGCCAGGTCCGCGACCGAAGCCGACGTCGCCGAGACGAGCACCGCGAGCCCGCTGGCCGTCCCGCCGGTCACCAGGCCCGCAAGCCGGCTCGCGATGGCGGGTTCCCAGCCGTGCAGCCAGACCAGCGCGTCCGCGTCGACGCCGATCCTGCGCAGATCCTCGCCGAGAGCGGCGACGTCGGCGCATATCAGGCGGGCCAGGCCCGCGTTCCCGACGCGGAACAGCGCCGCCGAGCGCTCCCGCACCACGCTCCCGAGGTCGATCCCCCCGTCCGCGGACGGCGGCCTGCTCCCGGCCGCGAGCTGACGGGCAGCCGTCAGCAGGGCCTGCGGGTTTGCCTGGGCCAGCTGCGCGGACGCCCGCACCAGGTCCGCGAGCGCGTCCCGGCGCTGGACGGCCTGCGGCACCAGCCCCATGCGTGCTTGCAACGCCAGCGGATTGAGCAGGTGCCTGGCGTCCTCGAGTACCGGGGTTCGCGGATCCGCCGGGACGGCGTCAATCAGCTCGAACACGGCACGCAGATAGGTTGTCAGGCCGTCGGCGGACCCGGCGCCACGGTCAGGCTTGTCTTCGGCGCCAAGCAGCGCCAGCGTCATGGCCAGCCGCCGGGCCGGCCCGGCGTGGCGAAACGGCTCGTAGGAGCCTTCCGTTTCGCCGAATACCCGCAGTGGGCTTCCGGTCGCGGCGCACACCGCGGCCATGGCGTGGCCGGCGGCCGTGTCCCCGGACATGTCGACCGCGATGACCGGCTTGCGACGGCGCAGCGCCGCGTGCACGAGCTGGAAGCTGGTGACGGTGAGGATCTCCGGCGCCGCGCCGGTGATGAGGACTCCGCCCGTGGCCTCCGGCCAGCTGACCGACACCCGGGCACCGGTTTCCGGCGCGACGCCGAGTGCGCAGCCATCCCTGGTGACCATGGCGCCCGCGCGGATGGCACGCCGGTTCGCCGCGCTCCTGACCGCCGCGAAGGCGCCGGGTCGCGGCGCGGGAACCGCCCATTCGTCGGTGTGCACCCAGTCCAGCCAGCCGGCCAGCGCGGCCTCGACCGCCGCAGCGGCAAGTGCGATCGGGACCTGCCGTGGCAGCCAGCTCCCTGCGCCGGAGAACGCGCTGGCCGGCTGCCCCAGACGGCTCAGCGGATGGCCGCCGGCACCCAGGAAGGCGAGGATCTGGGCCGGCCCCGCGGCGAATCCCGCGAGCGCGGCGCGCGGCCCGATCGCCAGTGTCCAGGCCACGCCCGCAAGCAAGGGGACAGTCAGCCACGACCTGCGCCATCTGGTCGCCCTGCTCACCAGCGCGAACGTGACCGCCAGCAGCAAGGTGAGCTGCGCGAGCAGCAGGTGAGCTAGCAGGACGAACACGGCGCAGGCGGCTATGACCTCCCCGCGGCGCGGGAGCTGTGTCGGGATCAGGTGACGGGCACGCCGCGGCATCGACCCCGTCCCTGGCACCACCTCAGCCGGCATCGACTCTAGGTTGCCAGTAAGGCACCGTGCGTGTCCAGATATCCCCGGCTTATCCGGACTCGGGCCGCGGTTCGCCGCGCATGGTTAGCGGCCCGCCTATCTCGACAACGACACGGAACTGGTCGGGCTTCAAGATGACGACGGTCAGGCCGACAGGCGCCGCCGTGGCCGGATCGTCGAACCTGATCGTCACCGAGATGGCGGGCTGGCCCGGAACCAGCCGCAGGCTCCGCGCCACCGACGGCTGCGGCGGTGCCAATTCGAGGTCAACCGCCCTGGCACATGGCGCTTCGGCGCCCGGGCCCGCGGCCGGGATCGACCGCAGCGTGGCCTCGAAAGAGTCAAGGTCCTGCCCGATCAGCGATTCGGCCACCGCCTCCGGCACGTAAGCGGTGGAGATGGCGACAGGCTCGGCGCCGGTCGCCCACACGCACCGCACGATCCGGACCGGCGCCTCCCCGTCGACGCCGAGGGCCCAGGCCACGTCCTGCGGCGCGCCGCGCTGCGACACGTGCCTGGCCTGGCAGCTGATGTCGCCGCCCATGGGGTCAAGCCGGGTGCTGAGCCCGCCGATCCCTTCCACGGGGATCAGGTATTCCGCCGGGCTGGCACGGTAGAGCTGGCCATCGGGCAGCCTGCGGATCAGTGACCTGCGGGTGAGCTCGGCTATCGCCGCGTCGATCTCCGCGATGCTGACGTTGTACCGCCGGGCGAGCGCGCTGCGCCTCGGCAGCCGCCAGCCCGGTTCGCGGTGCACTAGGGCCGCCGCTACCCGATCGGCGAGAACGCCGGCGGCCACCCGCTGCGGCGGTACCTCAGCGTCCACCGCGACGTGCTTGCGCTGGCTCCCCGCGCCCAGCGCGCTAGGTCCTCTGCCTGGACCAGGCATGCCGGCCGAGCCCCTTCCCCTGTGCGGTGTGGCATCGCCCTGGGCATGCGCCGTCGTGCCAGGCACGGAACCGCCCTGCGCCGGCACCTGATCGCTGCTCCCCCCGGAGCCAGAAGTCATACGGCATATCGCCCGTGGCTTAGCGACAGGTTCTCCGTGTCATCGCCGGCCCATCCGGCCGGCCCGGCACCGCACATGCCCGTCCGTGCCTCCAGCCTGCTCAAGGATGGCTTAGCCATCGCCGAAAGAGGGTCGCACTTGTCCGGCATCGTCCAACGGCAACTTGCCCTCACGGGTACCCGGCCGAAACAAATGGCAAAATTCTGCTTGTCCACGCCCATTGATATTCACCTTAGGTTAACAATAGTTGAATGGATGGGTACCAAAAAAGGTCCTTCTTCATGTCATGTGGGTGAACAAAGGGCCGCGTCAGGTGACCGCGGCGGCGTCCAGGCGGGGGGCACGACGCGGCGACAACATGTGCGCCGGGTAGCCCGCGGTGCCCCGCATCGGCTTCAGAGCGTAGCCGTACCATCGCAATGAGATCGTTATCCCCGGGACAGCGCCTTACGGCCGTGGTGGGGTCCTGACCTGGGGCGGCAATTCCGATGAGTGTCTTGCTCAGGAGGTGTGAAGCCATCCCGAGCAGGAGACATTGATCACACGGGCGCTGCGCGGACGGCACGCGGAACTCCGGCGCCGCCGGGGTTCCCGGAAGCTAATTCACCAGAAGTTAACCTCCTGGACTTCTTTTGTCCACCTTATATTCACTCATTTGTCCTGGCGGCATCGCAAGACTGTACATACTCGGGCGACACCGTTTGCGGGCCGACCGCCAGGCCGGGTTAACTCGTCGCGGGCGGGAAACGCTAAATACCCACAAGGAGAAACCTGATATGCGAATTCGAGGCGGAAAACAGGTCACAGTGGCGGGGGGCGCCGTGGTGGCCATGACTCTGGCCCTCGCCGCGTGTTCCTCGTCGAGCTCCTCGCCGAGCTCCTCGTCGTCCACCCCGGCGGGTGGCGGTTCCTCAGCAAGCAGCGGGCCGGTCAGCGGCACGCTCAACGGCGCCGGATCGTCGTTCCAGAACACCTTCCAGGAGTCGGCCATCCAGGGCTTCAAGTCGGTCCAGTCCGGCATGACGGTCAACTACAACAGCGTCGGCTCGGGGACCGGGCGCACGGACCTGGCCTCGGGGGTTGTCAACTTCGCGGGTTCCGACTCGCCCATTCCCTCAACGGAGCAGGCGAGCTTCAAGGGCAAGACGGTGCTGTACTTCCCCGTCCTTATCGGCCCGATCACCCTGTCGTACAACCTGTCGGGCATCAGCAACCTCAAGCTCACCGCGCCGGTCATCGCGCAGATCTTCTCGGGCAAGATCACGAACTGGAACAACCCGGCGATCGCGTCGATCAACCCCGGCGTCAAGCTGCCCAGTGAGACGATCACCCCCGCCGTCCGCTCGGACTCCTCGGGCACGACGCAGAACTTCGCCCTGTTCCTCCAGACGGCCGCGCCCAGCGACTGGTCGCTCGGCGACAGCTCGACGGTCAAGTGGCCGTCCTCGGCCCGCGCCGGCGCCCAGAACACCGGTGTGGCCCAGATCGTCAAGTCCACCCCCGGCGCCATCGGGTACGTGGACTACGCCGACGCCAAGGCCTCCGGCCTGACCTTCGCGTCCGTCCAGAACAAGTCCGGTGACTACATCGCGCCGTCGTCGGCCGGGGCGTCGGCGTCCGCGGCCGGCGTCACCGTGGCGTCTAACCTCACGTTCCACGCCGTCTGGGGCTCGGGCGCGACGGCATACCCCATCACCTACCAGTCGTGGGTGCTGGTCTACGCGAAGCAGGCAAACGCGAACGACGTGGCAATGCTCCAGGCTTACATCGGCTATCTGCTCGGTGACGGCCAGAGCCTGCTCACGCAGCTCGGCTACGCGCCGCTGCCGTCGAGCATCGACTCGATGGCCAAGGCGCAGCTCAGCCAGATAACCTCGTGACGATGAGCCTTCTGATGCGGAAAGACAAGATCGGTCCGTCATCGTGAGCACGGTGGTAAAGGCGGATTCGGCCGTTCCGGCCGAATCCGCCCACCCGTTGGCGCGACGCCGGCCGCTTGGCGATCGCGCCTTCGCGCTCCTCGCGCTCGCGGCCGGCCTGCTGGTGCTGGTGATCCTCATCCTGATCGTCATCTCGACCAGCCAGCAGGCCTCGTCGTGGTTCAGCACCGAGGGCTGGGGCATCTTCGCGTACAACTGGAACCCGGGGGCCAACCAGTTCGGAGTGCTGGCCTTCATCTACGGCACGGCCGTCACCGCGGTGATCGCGGTCGTCATCGCCGTCCCGGTCAGCATCGGCATCGCGCTGCTGCTGACCGAGGTCGTGCCGCGCCGCTGGGCGCGGCCGATCGTGTACGTGGTCGACCTGCTGGCGGTTGTGCCCTCAGTGGTCTGGGGCCTGTGGGGGATCCTGGTGTTCGCGCCGTGGGCCAATCACATCTACGGCTCGATAGCCTCGGGCGTCAACGGCATCTGGGTGCTCGGCTTCCTGTTCGGGGGCAACAACATCAGCGGGGCCTCGTTCTTCACCGCCGGCCTCATCCTGGCCTTCATGATCACGCCGATCGTGACCTCGCTGTCCCGCGAGGTGGTCGCGACGACGCCGTCGATCGACAAGCAGGGCGCGTACGCGCTCGGCGCCACCCGGTGGGAGATGATCCGCGGCGTGGTCTGGCCGCACAGCCAGGGCGGGGTCGTCGGGGCCGTGCTGCTCGGCCTGGGCCGGGCGATGGGCGAGACGATCGCGGTGGCGCTCGTGATCGGCTCCAACCCCGTGATCACGTCGCACCTGTTCTCCCCTGGCTACAACATGCCCGCGGGCATCGCGAACTTGTTCGGCGAGTCCAGCGGCGTGTTCCGGGCCGCGCTGATGGGCATGGGCGTGCTCCTGTTCGCCTTCACGATCATCATCAACGTCATCGCTCGCGGGGTCGTAGCACGCTCCGCCCGACGCGCACGGGGTGCCTGATGGCCGTCACGTCGCAACCGCAGGCCGAACCGCAGAAGGCCGACTTGCGAGAGCCGCCGTCGTGGCGGCGCACCAAGAACCAGATCATGACCGTGCTGATGGTGGTCGCGTTCGCGCTCACCATGATCCCGCTGGGGTTCGTCCTCGTCACGGTGATCGCGAAGGGCGCCTCGGTCATCAGCTGGTCGTTCCTGACCAGCTCGATCCCGCCGAACGTGCTGCCCGCGAACGTAGGCGGAATGGGACCCGCGATCGCCGGGACGCTCGTGATCACCGCCCTCGCCACGGTCATCGCGGTGCCGCTGGGCATTCTCGGCGCGATCTACATCAACGAGTACGGCGGCAAGGGAATCCTGGCGCGGGTCATCGGGTTCATGTCCGACGTGATGACCGGGGTCCCGTCGATCATCATGGGCCTGTTCATCTTCACGCTGTGGACCTTGCACTTCCAGTACTCGGGCCTGGGCGGCGCGTTCGCCCTGGCCTGCCTCATGCTGCCGATTGTGATCCGCTCCAGTGAGGAGATGCTCAAGCTGGTGCCCGACTCGCTGCGGCAGGGAGCATACGCGCTCGGCGCCACCAAGGCCCGAGTGACGATGACGGTGGTCCTGCCTGCCGCACTCGGCGGCATCGTCAGCGGCGCGCTGCTCGCGGTCGCCAGGGCCGCGGGCGAAACCGCGCCGCTGCTGTTCACCATCGGCATTGTCACCTCGGTGAACTGGAACGTGTTCAGCGGCGCCAACACCTCGCTGCCCTCGCAGATCTTCCTGAACGCGTCGCAGCCGTACACGGGCGCGCAGGCCCGCGGGTGGGGCGCGGCGCTCACGCTCATCGTCATCGCGTTCATCTTCATGATCTCCGCTCGCCTCGTCACCGCCCGATACGCCAGATACTCGAGCTAGGAACCGCTATGGAACAGTCTGAGCAGGACGTCGTCGCCAAGGCAGAGCAGAACGCCGCCAAGGAGCCGCTGATCAGGCAGCCGGCGGCGCCCGTCGGCACCGGCAACGTCATCTTCGACGTGCGGGACATGGCCGTCTGGTACGGCTCCTTCAAGGCGGTGACGGACGTAACCTTGCCGATCTACGAGAACGAGATCACGGCGTTCATCGGCTCGTCGGGAAGCGGCAAGTCGACCGTGCTGCGGGCGTTCAACCGCATGAACGACCTCGTGCCCGGCGCCCGTGTGGACGGTGAGATGTACTACCGGGGCGCCAACCTCTACGGCAGTGGCGTGTCGCCGATCGCCGTGCGGCGGCGCATCGGCATGGTGTTCCAGAAGCCGAACCCGTTCCCGAAGTCGATCTACGACAATGTCGCCTACGGGCCGCGCATCAACGGCGAGCGCAACAAGAAGAAGCTGGACGAGATCGTCGAGCAATCACTGCGCGCTGCGGCGCTATGGGACGAGGTGAAGAACCGGCTGAAGATGTCGGGCCTGAGCCTGTCCGGCGGGCAGGCGCAGCGGCTGTGCATCGCGCGGACGATCGCCGTCGAGCCTGACGTGGTCCTGATGGACGAGCCCGCCTCGGCGCTCGACCCGATCTCGACCGGTGCCATCGAGGACTTGATGAAGGACCTCAAGTCGAAGTACACGATCGTCATCGTCACGCACAACATGCAGCAGGCCACCCGGGTTAGCGACCGCACCGCGTTTTTCTACGTGCTCACGGACGCCAAGAGCGACACGCGCACCGGCGTGCTGGTCGAGTACGGCTCGACGAAGCAGATCTTCGAGGACCCGCGCGACAGCCGGACCCAGGCATACGTAACCGGCCGGATGGGCTAGGCCGGATCCCCGCAGGCGGGGTCCGGTCAGATCCCGTCGGGTAGTCCCGCGGATCCCGCCAGGTAGATCACTCTGCGGGCGATGTTCACGGCGTGCGCGCCGAGGCGCTCGTAGTCGCGCGCCACCAGCGCCATCTCCATCGTCACGGGGACGGCCATCTGCCCGGACGCGAGCTCGGCGATCAGGCTGGCGTGCAGTTCGTCCATGTCCTCGTCGCGCTCGGCCAGCGTGAACGCGGCGGACCGGTCGCGCTGGTACCAGGAGTCGGCCGCCTGCCGCCACATGGCGGACGCCAGGCCTCCCATCCGCTCGACGAGCCCGCGGGTGCGCGGCGAGAGATCCTCGCCGAGGATGTGATTGGCACGGGTGGCGATGTGCATCACCAGGTCGTGAGAGCGCTCGAGTTCGGGCACGATCCGCAGCACGGAGAGCAGGAAGCGCAGGTCCGAGGCGACGGGTGCCTGCAGCAGGATCTCGCGGTTGGCCAGTTCCTCGATCTCGGGGTAGAGGGCGTCGATGACCTGCTCGCGCTCGGAGAGCGCCTCGAGCGCGTCGCCGTCGCCGGTCAGCAGCGCGGTTGTGGCCTTTGGCAGGTCCTCGGCGACCATGGCGAACAGCTCGATGACCTTGGCCTCGATGCCCTCAAGCTCACCATGGAATTCTTGTCGATGCTCGACCATAGCCAAAGCCTACCGGCGGCCTCCCCGGTCCCGGGAGGCCCCGGACACGAGCAGACCCCGGGTCGGCGCTCTGCGCCGACCCGGGGTCTGCCTGGCCTGGCGGTCGCTAGACGGCGACCTCGACCTTGGTGATCTGGCCGATGTCCGCTGCCACCGTGCACTCGGTGCGCACCCCGCCGGGCGCGAGCACGCGCAGCGTCCACTCGCCCGGGGCGGCGAAGAACCGGAAGCCGCCGTCCGCGCCCAGCGGCACCTCGGCGACGAACTCGTCGCCGGTGCCGAGCAGCCGGGCGTAACCGGTGCCGACCGGCGCGCCGTCGCGCAGCACGTGACCCTCGACGATGGCCTGGTTACCGGCGGCTTCAGCCGTCACGGTGACACCGCCGGCCGGTGCTCCGCAGCCGCTCTGATCCGTGCTCATCGGGCATCCCCCAGTTCGATCGGCACGCCGACGAGCGAGCCGTATTCGGTCCATGATCCGTCGTAGTTCTTGACGTTCGGCAGGCCCAGGATCTCGTGCAGCACGAACCAGGTGTGCGCCGAGCGCTCGCCGATCCGGCAGTACGCGATCGTGTCCTTGCTGAAGTCGACACCCGCGTCGTCCTTGTAGAGCGTCTCGAGCTCGTTGTCGGACTTGAAGGTCCCGTCCTCGTTCGCGGCCTTGGACCACGGGACGTTGCGCGCGGTCGGGATGTGCCCGCCGCGCTGCGCCTGCTCCTGCGGCAGGTGCGCCGGGGCGAGCAGCCGCCCGGCGAACTCGTCGGGAGACCGGACGTCGACGAGGTTCCGCTTGCCGATCGCGCCGATCACCTCGTCGCGCAGCGCGCGCAGCGAGGAGTCCTGCTCGGACGCGGTGTAGCTGGTCTTGTCGCGAACGGGGACGTCGGTGCTCAGCTCGCGCGAGTCGAGCTCCCACTTCTTCCTGCCGCCGTCGAGCAGCAGCACGTTCTGGTGCCCGTACAGCCTGAAGTACCAGTACGCGTACGCGGCGAACCAGTTGTTGTTGCCGCCGTAGAGCACAACGGTGTCGTCGTTCGAGATGCCGCGCTCGGACAGCAGCGCCTCGAAGCCGGCCTTGTCCACGAAGTCGCGGCGAACCGGGTCCTGCAGGTCCTTCTTCCAGTCGATCTTGATCGCGCTCGGGATGTGGCCCCCGTCGTAGGCGCTGGTGTCCTCGTCTACCTCGACGAGGACGACCCCGGGCTCACCGATGTGGGCCTCGACCCAGTCGGCGTCGACTAGGACGTCGGAACGGCTCATGACTTTGGAAACCTCTTTTCCTGTTGGCCCGCCTCAGTCGGCCGGCCTGATCCGTTGGATGAGTAGGTACATCTGGCAGCCGAGGCACAGGTCGAAGACCGCGTTCAGGAACGCGGCGGCCAGCGCGAGCCCGGCGAAGACGAGCCCCGCCGTGGTCTGGCCGGCCGCGAAGCAGATCGAGCCGATCCCGGCGATCACCATGCCGACGCCCTGTGCGAACCGGGGCGGGGCTTCCGCCTCCGTCCTCGACGGTGGTCCGAGCCGCGGCCGGACCAGGGAGCGGTACAGGAATCCGTAGGGCGCGTAGCGCAGGCCGGCCAGCGCCCCAAGCGCGAATACCAGCGTCTGGGCGAACAGCAGCCAGCCACTCGCGGTGACCAGGACGACCGCGAGCACCACGGTGGTGATAGCCGCGCCGAAGCGCGGCCCCCGCGGATCGATGTTCATGGGTGTGCTCCCGTTGCAGGTGAGATGGGTACTGTTTCCCCGCCTGCCCACGGGATAACCGGGGCTTGGTCAGGCGGCCGACGGCGACGACGGCCGACAGATCGCGGTCGTCACCCGGCAGAAATCGACAGCACGCCGCTTGGTCAGCATCTGCGCTGTTCGGGAAGACACGTACCAGATGCTATTCACCCGCGGCCCCGCTGTCACTTCCCGCCTTGCCAGCCCGGGGATAATTGTCGCCCAGCCCGGTGGGAAATTCAAGAGACGCCGTGTTGAGGACAGTGCTCACCGCCGCGACCACATCGGCCCTGCGCGGCTGCCCGGAGGCACGCTGCGCGATCGACCCGTCGGGCGTGAGCACAAGGACCGTCGGCGTGCTGAGCACGTTCAGCCGCCTGGTGAGGTCGAGCCGGCTCGCCGCGTCGATCTCGATGAGCGCCACGCCGTCCCGCGACTGTGCGATGTCGGCGAGCAGCTCACGGGTAGGCCCGCAGTAGGTGCAGAAATCGGTGGAGAACTGGACGAGCGTCGCCCGCTCGCCCAGCGGCGCGCCTAGGTCATCGGCGGTCAGCACGGCTCCCGAGCCGCTGCTTGCCCGCCTGGAGCCGGCACCGGCCGTTCGGGATGACCCTGACGATGCGGCCTGGGACCGGAACCTGCCGTTGCGCGACCGGATGCCCCAGCCCGCGGCCGAAGCCGCTGCCAGCACCACGACGAGAACGATCACGCCAGCCACCACGCACGTACCAGCGCCGGCGGCTCGCCGCGGTATTCCCGGCCTGCTCAGGAGTCGGCCGTGATCGACCCGGCCTTGCCGACGGTGATCACGAACTTCTGCACGGCTTGGGCGGAGACCGCGGCCGACGCCGGGTACCAGACACTGCCCTCGTTCCAGTCGACCGTCCAGCTGCCGGCCAGGATGCGGCCCTTGCCAGGCACGACGACCCAGATCTGGCAGGTGGTGCCGGCCGGGATGCCGTTCACCTTTGCGGTGAGCAGGGTCCCCCAGGGCATCTGCGCGTACCGCACTGTCGCGGCCATGCCGTGCGATCGCCCGGTGGCGGTCTGCCACGAGCCTGGAGTACCGATATACGGCAAGGCGGAATTCCCCGGCGTGGACGATGCGGGGGATGCGGTCGTCCGCAGGCCGCCGAACACGCCGGCCGCGATGACGAGCGCGGCAGCCGCGGCGAGGATTCCCTCGCGCCATCTGCGCCGCCGACGGCGGGCCGCCGCCAGATCGAGGACCGTGCCGACCAGCCTGTCCGGCGGTGCCTGTGCCTCTTCCTCCCACGCTGGCCGCTGGTCGCTCATCGCGAGGGAGATAGCTTCCTCTGCGCCCACCCGGGCGAGCAGCGCGGGCAGCCCCGCGAGGCCGGCCAGTTCGTCCCGGCAGTCGCGGCAGGTGGTCAGGTGGTGGTCCACCATCGCGCGCTCGGCAGGGTCGATGGCGCCGAGCACATAGACGCCCAGCGACACCCGCGCCTCAGAACAGTCCATCATCTGTGTCATGGCGCGAGTCCTCGTTCCTGAAGTGCCAGCTTGAGCGCCTTCAGCGCGTAGAACGTGCGCGATTTCACGGTTCCCGCCGGTATGCCAAGGGTGGCTGCCGCCTCAGCCACCGAACACCCTCGATAGTACGTCTCGACAAGTACCTTGCGGTGATCTGGGCGAAGCGATGCGAGCGCCTCCGCGACCGCCCACGACTCGAGCGTGCGGTCCGCGTCGTCGTCGGCCGGAAGCGTGTCGAGCACCGCCTGCCCGACCTCGGGCGGCCGCGACTGACGCGCCCGGTACGCGTCGACCGCCAGGTTGCGCGCCACGGCGAACAGCCATGGCCGCGCGGGGCGGTCGGCGAGCGCATCCGGGTGGCGCCATGCCCGCACGATGGTCTCTTGCACTAGGTCCTCCGCCCGTTGCCTGTCGCCTCCGGTCAGGTGCAGGGCATATCTGAAGAGAGCGCCGCCATGTTCGGCGTACAGCGCCCTGATAAACGCTTCGTCCGCCACGCGTTCTCGCCTGGCTGCCGTTCCAGCGCTTGGCACATTAGCTAGAACGTCGCCGGCTCCTGGGCGGTTCACCCCGCTAGGAGGATGTTCGTGCCCGGCTCGACCAGGCTCGTTGCTCATGGTCACTGACCGGGCTCCTTGATCACGGTCGCCGGGCGGTGACCACCGTGCGGGTATGGGGACAGGGTCCATCGCTTCGGACGGCTCCTCCCCGATATACCCGCCTGGACCCTTAGGAGGCAACTGAATCGCAATGTTTCGTTACTGCGCGTGCCCATTGTTCCCGGTGTTCCCGGACGGAATCCGAGCCTTATGGCGTCAGCCGGTCCGCTGCGCAGTCATCCGCCCGCGAACGGCGGCAGCACTTCGATCACCGCGCCATCATCGAGCACGATCGACTCGATCGCCGCCCGGCGGACGGGCGCGGCGTCGACCAGGAACGACGATCTCGCGAAAATTTCAGGCAGCCGGGTGCCCGGGTCGCGGCGCGCGATGGCCGCGTTGAGCGCGTCGGCGAGTGAGACCGCTTCCAGGGACTCCTCCGGCATGCCCGCGGCGTCCTTGGCTGCTGCCCAGTACCTGATCGTAACCTTGGCCATCTCGGGTTATCCTTGTCTCAACGGGACCCGGGCAGTGTTGCCCCCGGGTTCCGTTCGCGTTTTATACAGATAATGATGGCGTTCACGCGCCGCTAGAGCGGAGGTGGCATCAGGTGAGCGAATTGCTGCTGGTGACCGGTGTTCTCGAGCCCTCAGCGGAGGTTCTGCCGGCTCTCGGCCTGCTGCTGCACTCCGTTCGCGTGCTGCCCGCTGACGCTTCTGCGCTGGTGGAGGCCCCTCCCGCGGATGTCGTTCTGGTCGACGCGCGACGCGACCTCGCGCACGCCAAGAGTATCTGCCGGCTGCTGCACACGACAGGACTCGACTGTCCGATGCTCGCCATCGTCACCGAAGGCGGACTTGCCGCCGTCAGCGCCGAGTGGAACGCTGACGATGTGATTCTGAACACTGCCGGGCCCGCCGAGGTCGAGGCGAGGCTCCGGCTCGCCGTCGGCCGCCGCGCCATGCGCGCCGCGGCGGACGCGCCTGACGAGATCCGGTCGGGCGACCTGGCAATCGACGAGGCCACGTACTCGGCCCGGCTTCGCGGTCGCGTGCTCGACCTGACCTTCAAGGAGTTCGAGCTGCTGAAGTTCCTGGCCCAGCACCCGGGCCGGGTGTTCACCCGCGCGCACCTGCTGCAGGAAGTCTGGGGCTACGACTACTTCGGCGGTACCAGGACGGTAGATGTTCATGTCCGGCGGCTGCGCGCCAAGCTCGGCCCGGAACACGAGGCGCTGATCGGGACGGTGCGCAACGTCGGCTACCGGTTCGTGCCCGTCAAGGGCGCCCCTGAGGACCGCGACGGCTCCGGGGTGCTCGGTCCGGACGCGCCGGACGCCATCACGGCGGACCGGTGATCGGGTCCGCAACCCCCATCTCAGAAGGACCTCTCTCCCCGGACCAGGCCGCACTGGTTCTCGAACTGGCTAACGCCGCGCGCCAGGCGGACGGCGTCGCGCCGCTGTCCGAGCACGTCTTGCTGCATGTGCGGCACGGCGGTGCGCAGGGGTCGCGCGATCTGCTGGTGCTCGCGGACGACATCGTCGCCGGCTACGCGCACCTCGACGCCGCGGAGAGGCCCGGCGATATGAGCGGCGAGCTTGTCGTGCACCCCGCATACCGTCGCCGGGGATTCGGCTCCGCACTGATCTCCGCGCTGAGCGCCGGGGCGGACGACCACGGCATCAGGCTGTGGGCGCACGGCGACCTGCCCAGCGCAGCGGCACTCGCCCGGTCCGCGGGTTTGCGCCGGGTCCGTGCGCTCTGGCAGATGCGCATGCCGCTGACCAGGCCGGCGGTCGCGAGCCCGGTCCTTCCCGCGGGGATCAGCTTGCGCACGTTCCGGCCGGGGCAGGACGAGCAGGCCTGGCTGCGAATGAACCGGCTGGCCTTCGCGGATCATCCCGAACAGGGCAGCTGGACCATGCAGGACCTAGAGCTGCGGGAGGCCGAGCCCTGGTTCGACCCTGCCGGTTTCTTCCTGGCCGAGCGTGACGGCGAACTAGCCGGCTTCCACTGGACGAAGGTGCATCAGCCCGAACCCGGCGGCTCACCCGTCGGCGAGGTCTACGTGGTAGGCGTCGACCCCGCGCGCCAAGGCGGCGGCCTAGGCCGCGCGCTGACGCTCGCGGGCCTGGAGTACCTGCAGCGTCTTGGCCTCGAGCAGGTGATGCTCTACGTCGATGAGTCCAACACCGCAGCCGTCAAAATGTACACGGCCCTGGGGTTCAGCCTGTGGAGCACGGACGTGATGTACCGGCGCCCGTGAGCGCGATCAGCCTGTGACTGCGATCAGCCTGTGACTGCGATCAGGAGGCGCAGCCGCACACGCGGTGGACACCGAGCACGGCGTCCAGCTCCGTCGGCGAGAGCGGACCGTCGCTGGCCGCGACCGCGCTGAGCACCTCGGCGTATAGCTCGATCTCGTCCATGGCCACGTCGTCGTGAACACGAAGATCGACCTGCCTGGGAATCGTGCTCACCTCCGTTGATGGGGAACTTTCTCGCCCGTTCTCCAGGTTACGTCGTGACACTATTCCTCCGCATGACCCATCGGGGTCATTCGCACACCACCCTTGCGTACGGTTTTACCCGCGATCGGCGTAACGATTCCGCGAACGGACCGCGGAATGTGTTCCCTCCTGGTAACGGGCATCCGATTACTTCCTGAACTGCTCTTGCCATATTTGCCCGGACGCCCCCATGACATCATCTGCCCGGTTTCGCCACAGAACGCGTCAAATGTCCATGTATCGCATGGTAATGGCTCGACTACAGAATGTCTATGACTGGCGCGCGCCGTGCCCGGGGGCGGTCCGCGCCGCGGCCGCGGCCGGGCCGCGACGTCACGATTCGGAAGCGGAGTGCCGGGGTATGGCCAAGATCGCATTAGCCCTCAGTAGCAGCATCATGACACAGAAAGCACCTGAGAAACTTTCGTCACCTGGCAAGTTGGGATATAACAGGACACTCGGCCGTTTCGGTTGCGGGCCGAGGTCTGTCGGGAGAAGAGTCAGACGGGTAACTGTTCACGCATCTGTTCCCAGACACGACGCTCGTGCCATACATCCGAGACGTTCCGGTGGGCGTACGACCGGTCGCCGCCCGGCTGCCCGTGCCGCGGGCGGCGGGACGCGCCCGCGGACATCAGCCCGCTAGTCCGTCCCGACCACATCGGGCCCGCCACCGGGCGCGGCCCGTTAGACTCCGGACATCGTTCCTGCCAACCCACTGGACACAAAGATTCTCGTGATGCCATGAATGAAAATAGCGATCTTCTGCCGAACCTCCTGCATGATGAATTTGAGTTGCAGATGCGCGGCTATAGCCGCCGACAGGTTGACGACTTCGTAACTCGCCGCAACAACGAGATCCGTGAGCTTGAGCAGCGCCTCGCGCGGGCACTTGACGAGTCCGAGCACATGCGCCGTGAACTTTCCACTCTCCGCCAGCAGGCGCTTTCCGGCAGGCCAGCGCACGAGGAGGTCAGCGAGCGGATCTCGCAGATCCTCAAGCTGGCAGACGACGAGGCGAAGGCCCAGAAGAACAAGGCCGATGAAGATATCGGCAAGCTCAGGGCCGATGCGCAGCAGGAATCAGAGCGCGTCCGCGCCGACGCGCGCGAGCAAGCCGAACGGATGCTGACCGCTGCTCAGGAGCAGGCGGAGCGGACCATTTCAGCGGCGCGGAACGAGGCGGACAAGACCCGTACCGCGGCGCGCACCGAGGCGGACCGGCTCACCAGCGACACCAGGAAGAAGGCGGACGCCGCTCTCGCCAACGCCAAGGGCCAGGCCAAGAAGGTGCTCGACGAGGCAACCGCCCGTGCCACGGCGATTCACGACGGAGCCGAGCGCAGGCTGAATCTGCTCAGCACCCGGCACACGGAGACAGTCCGGCGGCTCACCGACATCCTGGACGGCGTCCAGGGCCTTGTCGCCGCCGAGGCTGCCCGCATGTCTCTTGAGGAAGAGGTGGCGCAGTCCGTGAGCAAGGCGGTCAGCATGGCGGAGGCCGCCGACGCCGCCGACGCGGCCGGCAGCCGCGGCCCCGACCCCGACCTTGATCTCGCGCTGCTCGCACCGCCGGCGCCCGAGACGGTCGCGGCCGGCGCCGCGGCCCCGCCACGCAACGGTGCCGACCCCAGGCCGGCCGCGCCTCCGCCACCCCCGCCGCCTCCGCCGGCGGCCCGGCCCATGCCCACGCGTCCGGGCCCGGACTCCGGACTCGACGGACCTGGTCCGGTCAGCGGTGGCATGCCGCCCGGCGCCGGGCGGGTACCGCCAGGGCGGCCGGGACCGGTTCCGCCAGCGCCCGCCATGCCGGGCGGCCCGCCGCGACTCGGCGGCCCCACGCCGGAGGGCGCGCCGCGGCTCGGCGGCTCCATGCCCCAGAGCGCGCCGCGGCTCGGCGGCTCCATGCCCGAGGGCGCGCCGCGGCCGCCCATGCCGATGCCAACCGGATCGCCTCGCCCTGGGCCGTCGATTCCGGGTACGCCCCCGTCGCTTCCCGGGCTCGGCGACCCCCTCGCGACAGACCGGGACGGCAAGCGGGACCCCGGCCGCGCCGGGCTCGCCGACCCCGACGACCCCACCGACGGCCTGCGTATACGCCCGTAACACCAGCAACACGCCCGGGGGGCGCCGCCGGCATTGCCGGGGGCGCCCCCCGGGCGTTGGCCCGCCAGGTTGTGGCGGAATTCCGGATCCCGCACCGGCCTGGGTTGCCTTGATGGTTGCGGTAGTCGCCTCCTTATGCGCCTGAGTCTCAGAGGGCTCGTCCGTGTCAACCTCGCGCCCCCCGATCCGGCCACTAACACGAAAACATTTTTTACACGCAGACAAATGGCACCAATAGGTACTGAATATTTTCGCGATCATCGCTGCCGCCCGGAGAGAAGCCAACGAGCGTGGCTCGTGTGACGGCTGGGGAAATGCCAGTGGTCGGCCGGGGTCGAGGAACCAGGCCGGCCAGGCGTGGCGGGTGGACCCTGGCCGGGGCCGGTGCGCTAGGTGAGGGTGTCCAGGCGCTTGAGGATTACGCCTTCGCGCAGGGCCCAGGGGCAGATCTCTAGCTGGGTGACGCCCATCAGGTCCATCACCGCGTCGGCCACGATCGCGCCGGCCAGCGCCTGGGCCGCCCTGGCCTCGGAGACTCCGGGCTGCCTGGCCCGCTCGGCCCGGTCCATGGCGGCCAGCCGCTCGGCCCAGGTGGCGACGTCGGAGTGCTTGAGGAACCGCTTCACGTAGAAGCCCTCGCTTGACGGCGCCGCGCCCGCGATCCGCGCGAGCTGGCGGAACGTCTTGGACGTGCCGACCGCGTGATCGACCGGGCCGCGGCGGAGCACGCCGCCGGCCAGCCGGGCGATCTCCGCTCGCACGTGCTTGCGCATCGCGCGCACCTCTTCGGGGGACGGCGGGTCGGTGGTGAACCAGTCCCTGGTGAGGCGCACCGCGCCGAGCGGCAGTGACATCACCGCCTCTGGCTCCTCGTCCAGGCCCGTGGCGACCTCGAGGGAGCCGCCGCCGATGTCGATGACGAGCAGCCGCCCGGACGACCAGCCGAACCACCGGCGGGCGGCGAGGAACGTCAGCCGTGCCTCGTGCTCGCCGGACAGCACCATGATCGACGCCCCGGTCTGTTCCTGGACGCGGGCGAGCACGTCGTCGCCGTTGCCCGCGTCCCGCACCGCGGAGGTGGCGAAGGCGAGGAATTCCTCGACCCCCTTGTCCTCGGCGACCCGCATCGCCTCCGACACCACGGACGTCAGCCGCTGCTCACCGACCTTGGAGAGCTTGTTGTCGGGGTCAAGGTGGGCGGCGAGCGAAAGCTCGACCTTGTGCGAGAACGCCGGAAGCGGGCGCGCTCCCGGGTAGGCATCGACGACCAGCAGGTGAACGGTGTTCGAGCCGACGTCTAGCACCCCAAGTCGCATGATCAGACGGTACCTTGCGATCTTCCCTGGTCGACAGGCCCGGGTTCGTCAGCGTATTCGCGGGGCGGTGCGGGCCCGGCGGTGACCGGCCCGCCGACGAGGTAACGGACCGTTGTCCATCCCGAACGAGCGGTGCCGTCTCACCAGCACGATGTCGCTCCCGGTGATCGGCGGACGAGCGACATGGAGTACCGTCGCCACCATGCGTAACGGCGAAGTCTCCTTTTGGTGGCGGGCGCGCGGCGGCTTCCCGCCCCGGCGGCCGTCGCTGCCAAGGCCGGAAGAGGCCGACGTCTGCATCGTGGGGGCCGGCTACACCGGCCTGTGGACGGCCTACTACCTCACGGGCATGCGACCGGACTTGCGCGTGGTGGTGCTCGAAGCGGCGTTCGCCGGATACGGGGCCTCGGGTCGCAACGGGGGCTGGGTGACGGCCGCGCTGCCCGGGTCGCGGGCCCGGTACGCGCGCGGGCCGCGCGGAGCCGACGGCGTGCGCGCGCTCGAGGCCGCGTTGCGGTCGACGGTGGACGAGGTCGGGCGGGTGTGCGCCGCGGAGGGTATCGCCGCCGACTTCGTCAAGGGCGGCCGCGTCACGGTGGCGACGTCTCCCACGCAGCTCACGCGGGTGCGCGCCACGCTCGCGCACGACCGGAAGTGGGGCGACGGGGAGGACGTGGTCCGTTTCCTGTCGCGCGACGAGATGCGGGAACGTATCAACGTGGCGGGCGCGCTCGGCGGCCTATACGCCCCGGACAGCGCGCGGATCCAGCCGGCGGCGCTGGCGGAAGGGCTCGCCGCCGCCGCCGAGCGCCGCGGCGCGGACATCTACGAGGCGACACCGGTCACCGCGATCCTTCCGGGCACCGGTGGCTCCGGGGGCGTAGCGCGGACGCCGTTCGGCGACGTGCGAGCGAAGTCGGTGCTGCGGTGCACAGAGGGGTTCACCGCCGCGTTCCCCGACGCGCGGCGCGCGCTGCTGCCGATGAACAGCTCCATGGTGGTGACCGAGCCGCTTCCCGAAGCGACGTGGAAGGAAATCGGCTGGGGCGGCTTCGAGACGCTCGGCGACGAGGCGCACGCCTACATGTACGCGCAGCGGACCGCGGACGGGCGGATCGCGCTTGGCGGCCGCGGCGTGCCGTATCGGTTCGGTTCGGCGACCGACCAGCTCGGCGAGACCAGTCCGGCCACGGCGGCCGCGCTCGGCGACATCCTGCGGCGGATGTTTCCCGCCGCCGCGTCGGCCCAGCTCGAGCACGCCTGGTGCGGCGTGCTCGGCGTGCCGCGCGACTGGTGCGCCGCGGTGACTTACGATGCCGGGTCCGGCATGGGCTGGGCGGGCGGGTACACCGGGCACGGCGTCGCCGCCGCGAACCTGGCCGGCCGCACCCTCGCCGACCTCGTGCTCGGGATGTCCTCGGACCTGACGTCGCTGCCATGGGTGGGACACCGCAGCCGGAGCTGGGAGCCGGAGCCCGCCCGCTGGGCGGGCGTGCACGGCCTCTACGTGCTGTACCGGCTCGCCGACCGGCTCGAGACACCTGGCGAGGGCGGCCCGGGCGGCTCGGGCGGCCAGGCGAAGGTCACGCTCGGCGCGGCCCTCGGCCGTGTCGGCGACGCCATTTCCGGCTTCCCCCACTAACCCCCAGCAGGGGGACGCGTCGCGCGGCGGGGCGCCCCCTTTGGCTCGCGGGGGCTCGGCCGGGCACACTGGTGGTGTGCCCGGGATCAGCGGAGATGACGTGCGCCCCGTGCCGCGTGACGGTGACGCGGCGCACCCAGGCAGCGCGCACGTTGTCGACGGGATCAAGTCGCTGCACGGCCGGCTCGACGACCTGGAACGGCTGGTCGCGCAGCGGCTGGAGGAGCAGGGCAAGCGCCCGGCGGAATGGCTGCACGAGCACGCCGACGTGCGCCACCAGCTTCCCGCGTGGCGGCGCAAGACGAACGGCGAGGCGCGGTGGACGGTCGCGATCGTCGTCGCGATCGGGATCGCGCTGCAGATCGCGGTGCCCAACCGGCTGGTCCTGCTGCGCCCGGTGTGGGTAGCGCCCGCCGCGCAGGGAGCGCTCCTGCTGGCCCTGGTGCTCGCCAACCCGCACCGGATCAACAGGGAATCGCGGATGCTGCGGGCGCTGAGCCTCATCCTGGCCGCCATGCTCAGCCTGGCCAACGGATGGTCGGTGGCATTGCTGGCGGTCGGCGTCACGGACGGCACCCTCGGCAAGACCACCGCCAAGACCTTGCTGATCACCGGCGCCGCGATCTGGCTCACCAACGTCGTCGCCTTCGCCCTGTGGTACTGGGAGTTCGACCGTGGCGGGCCGGTCGCCCGCGCCCTGGCCACCCACCCCTACCCCGACTTCCAGTTCCCGCAGATGCTCACGCCCGAGATGGCGCCGCCGCACTGGGAGCCGACGTTCGCCGACTACCTGTACCTCGCGTTCACCAACGCCTCCGCGTTCAGCCCGACCGACGTGATGCCGCTGTCCCGCTGGGCGAAGATACTGATGACCATCCAGTCGATCCTTTCCATCGTGACCGTGGCGCTCGTGGTGGCCCGCGCGGTCAACATCCTGCCGTGAGCGGACACTTGTCCGACAGGCGTATACACAACATGTCTTCCGGCGTAACGTGCATGTCATGCTTTTGCCCACGTCACTCGTTGGAAGTTATCCACAGCCCGACTGGCTGATAGACCGTGCCCGGCTGGCCGGCCGCTTCCCGCCCCGGGTACGCGCACGCGAGCTGTGGCGGGTCGCCCCCGAGTTCCTGGAGCAGGCCCAGCGGGATGCCACGCTGCTTGCCATCCGCGCGCAGGAGGACGCCGGACTCGACATCATCACCGACGGCGAGATCTGCCGTGAGAGCTACTCAAACCGGTTCGCGACGGCGCTCGACGGCGTCGACATCGACAACCCGGGCACCGCGCTTGACCGCAGCGGCCACCCGAACCCGGTGCCCCGCGTCGCCGGCCCGATCCGGCGCAGGCACCCGGTCGAGGTCGAGGACCTGAAGTTCCTGCGCGCCCACACTGGCCGGACCATCAAGATCACGGTGCCGGGGCCGTTCACGATGGCGCAGCAGGCGCAGGACGACTACTACGGGAGCAAGGAGGCGCTCGCATTCGGCTACGCGGAGGCGGTGAACGAGGAAGTTCACGACCTGTTCGCGGCGGGCGCCGACATCGTCCAGCTAGACGAGCCGTACCTGCAGGCCCGCCCCGGCGAGGCGCAGCAGTACGGCGTCAAGGTGATCAACCGGGCGCTTGACGGCGTGACCGGGACGACCGCGCTGCACCTGTGCTTCGGCTACGCCGCGATCATCCACGAGCGCCCGGCGGGATACTCGTTCCTGCCCGAGCTGGCGGCCTGCGACTGCGACCAGATCTCCATCGAGACGGCGCAGTCGAACCTGGACTGCTCGGTGCTCACCGCGCTGGACGGCAAGACCGTCATCCTCGGCGTGATCGACCTGAACGACACCGCGGTGGAGACTCCGGACACCGTGGTGGAGCGGGTCCGGCGGGCGCTGCCGTACGTGCCGGCGGCCCGGCTGGTGCTCGCGCCCGACTGCGGCATGAAGTACATCCCGCGCGAGTCGGCGTTCGGCAAGCTGACCTCCCTGACCGCTGCTGCCGTGCGGCTGCGAGCCGAGCTGGGCGACTGATCCGGTCTGACAGCTCCGGGACGAAACGACCGGGCCGCCTGGCGGGGCGGCCCGGTCGTTTTCACTCCTCGCCGGAGAACCTCGCCCACGCCGACTGGCGCGTCATGCCGAGGGCCTCTCCGATGCGCGCCCAGGTAGCCCCGAGCTCGCGGCATCGCCCCACCCACCCGGCCAGGCTCTGCTCGACGAGCGCCGCCGCCCTGGCGATGCGCGGCAGGTTCTCGAGCGCGGCGTCGAGACCGATGTCCTGCTGCCATGGAGCCAGTTGCGGCACCGTGGCGGGCTTGGCGTCGATCACCTGCTGGGCTAGCGCGACACACTCGTCGCAGATGTACACGCCCGGCCCGGCGACGAGCGACGCGACCGCCGTGTTCGGCTTGCCGCAGAAGGAGCACGAGGCGATCACCGGCGCGTCAGCTGCTGTCGTCATGGCAGGAACCTCCTAAGCGTGTCAGTCTTGAACTGACAGGTTGTCAGTCGCCACCTTACAGCGTCAGTTGCGAACTGACAACTATGAACCTCCGCTGAAGCGCGCCCCGCATACGGAATCTGCCGGGCAAGTGCCATACGTTGGGGTCGTGACCCGCATGCGGACGCAGGCCCGGCGCGGCGCACGGACCAGGGCGTGCCTGCTTATGGTGGCCGGCCTGAGTTCCGCGCTCGCGTCGTGCAGCCCGGCCGCTGCGCCGGGTCATGCCGCTGCCGCGGGGCCAGCGCGCGCCGCGCGGTCGGCGCGCCCGGTCGCGTCGCGGACGGCGGCCCCCCCGCGCGCCGACGGCCCGGCCGTCGGTGCCGCCCTGCCGGCGCCCGCCCCGCTTGCCCTATCCGGCGGCCCCGCGTTCGCCGGCGAGGGCGCCTGGCGCCCGGCCGGCCGTGTCGTCGACGGCATGCCCGCCGTCTACGAGACCACGGTCATCCCGCCCGGTGGCGGCCAGCGGGCCGGGATCGCGTGGATGGACACCGGGCTGCTGTCCGCCCGGCTGTACTCGGGCTCCACGAGCCCGGGCGGCGGCCCCTACCGGTACACCGCCCCGATCGAGCCCGCCCAGGCGGCGTCGCTGGTCGCGGCGTTCAACGGCGGCTTCAAGATGGCCGACGCGCACGGCGGCTACTACACCGAAGGCCGGGTCATCGTCCCGCTGGTGCCGGGCGCGGCGTCACTGGTGATCTATGCCGACGGGAACGTCACCGTCGGCGCCTGGGGCACTGACGTCATGATGACGCCGAACGTGATCGCCGTCCGCCAGAACCTGGTGCCGCTGGTCGCGGGCGGCCGTCCGACCGGACTGGCGGCCAGCGGCGACTGGAAGGCGTGGGGCAACACATGCGGCGCGTATTCGTGTGCCGCCTCGGTGCCGGGAATCGAGCACCAGTGGCGGTCCGGGATCGGCGTCACCGCCGACGGCGCCCTGGTCTACGCCGTCGGCCCGGGTCTGGATCCGTTGCAGCTGGCCATGCTGCTCGTACGCGCCGGAGTGGTGCGCGGCATGCAACTCGACATCAATCCCTCATGGCCGGTCTTCGCCAGCTACGATCCCCCGATGCCTGGAGGCGTCGCGGCGCCGTCCAACGGCAGCAAGCTGCTCGCCTCGACAAGGCAGGGACCCTGGACGTTCTTCGAGCCATGGTGGGCGCGCGACTTCATCACGATGTCGGCCCGCCATACAGGTTCACGTGGCTCTTGAGGACCATGTACTTCCAGGCCTCACTGGTTCGGTTCGGCGAAGGAGCCAGCGATATGCTGCACGGGGGAAGCAGGCTAACAGCTCTGCTTGGGGGGTTACAGACATCTCGATTCCGTTGCCGCGCCGGGGCGCTCCGCCTTACGGGCTCGCAGTTATGAGGGAACTTATCGCGAGCCTGCCGGCGGCCGTGGCCTATCTATCCGGACCAGACCTGGTCATCGATTTCGCCAATGACGCGTGCTTCGAGCTGGTCGGAGACCGGGACCTGGTTGGCAGGCCACTGCGCGAGGCCCTGCCGGAACTGGCCGAGCAGGGCGCGGTGGACAGGCTTACCGGGATCATGGAAACGGGCGAACCGGTCCGCGGCAGCGAGGCAGCGGTGCGGATCCATCGTCACGGTCGTGCCGAGCTGCGTTTCGTCGATTACGTCTACCAGCCGGTTCTGGACGCCGGCGGCGACGTCGCGGGTGTGCTGCTCTACGCCGCCGACGTGACCGCGCATGTCCAGGACCGGCGAGAGCTGGAAGAGCTCGCGGGCCAGCTGGCCGTCGCGGAAGAGCGGCTCAGGGCCCTGTTCGAGACCCTGCCGACCGGTGTGGTTCACTACGGCGCCGACGGGTCCGTCCTAGAGGCGAACCCGGCGGCACGGCGACTTCTCGGCCTGTCGGAATCCGAGATGACCAGCTGGCCCCTGGCCACGGTAATGCGGGCGGTGCACGAGGACGGGACGCGCTTCAGGGCGGAGGAGCTTCCGGTATACCGGGCGCTGAGCAGCGGTGAGATGGTTTGCGACGTGATGATGGGGGTGCCGGACGGGCAGACTGGCGAGCTCCGCTGGCTGCTGGCCACCGCGGTCCCCGATGCCCGGGACGGCCAGGGACGGCCAGATCGGGCATACGTGATGTTCGCCGACCTGACCGAGCAGCGTCAGATGGAGAGCGCCGAGCGCGACCGCGCCGAACTTATGGCGCGCGAGCGGGCCGCCCAGGCGGAGGCCAGCAGTGCCCGGGAACGCCTGGCATTCCTGCTGCGGGCAGGGGCGCTGGTCGCCGCCACCCGTGACCAGGACGCACTGCTCGATCAGGTTACCCAGCTCGTGGTGCCAAGCCTGGCGGACTACTGCGTGGTGTTCCTGCCCACGGCTGACGGCGAACTGCGCGCCGGCGCGCTCACCCACGCCGATCCCGTCCTAGCCCGGAAGCTCGCCTCCTTGCGGGACTACCCGATTCCCGCGGCCGGCCCGCTGATGTCCCAGATCGCGTATTCCACGGGCAGCACTCACCTTGCCCGCGACGTCGCCAGCGAATTGCCGGTTTGGGCAGCCGCCGCCCCGGATGTCGCCGAGATCGTCGCCAGCATCCGGTCGCACAGCGCGCTGGCGGCACCGTTGCAGGCCGGCCAGCAGACACTGGGCGTCATGGTCTTCGGTCGCGGCCGGGACCGTCCGCGGTTCGCCAGCACCGACGTCGAGGTAGTCGAGGAGATCGCCCGCCGGCTGGCCGTCGGCCTGGCGAACGCCAACACCTTCGCCCGCGAGCACGCGATCGCGGAAACACTGCAGCGCTCGATCCTGCCCGACACCTTGCCCCAGATCCCCGGACTCGATCTGGCGGTGCGCTACCTGCCCGCCACCGAAGGGGCCAACGTCGGTGGCGACTGGTACGACGCGTTCGGTGTCGGCGACGGCCGGATCGCCTTGGTGATCGGCGATGTCGCGGGGCATAGCATCGGCTCGGCGTCGGTCATGGGCCAGCTGCGAAGTGTGCTGCGCGCCTACGCGATCGACAACCCGGACCCAGGCCGCGTACTGCGGCAGACGAACATGGCGCTCCCCCGGCTGCTGCCGCAAGCGCTTGCCAGCGTCGTCTACGCCGTCCTCGACCTGACCACCGGCGAGCTGATCTACGCCAACGCGGGGCACCCGCCGCCGGTCCTCATCGCCAACGGCCGGGCCGAATATCTCGACGACACCTCCGGGATCATGCTGGGCGCCTGCGCGGACACCACATTCACCACTGGCACCCGGCTGCTTTCCCCCGGCACCGCGCTGCTCTGCTACACCGACGGGCTCATCGAGCACCGGCACCGGGACCTCTCCGAGGGTCTGGCCCTCCTTGCCGAGACGCTGCGGCGCGCCGCGCCCCGGTCGGCCGAGAAGATCTGCGCGACCGCGCAAGCTTCGCTGCTCGGCACGGCACAGCGCGCTGACGACGTTTGCCTGCTGGCGGCGCGCCGGACTGAGGCTAGGCAGTCACCACCCCTCGTTCCGCATCAATATCGCGCTCCCTGACGGCGAGCTTGAGCCGCTCCTGCGCCAGTGCGGCGAAGTGATCGTCGATCTCCGCCACATACGCCCTGCGCCCGAGAGCAACGGCGGCCACTGACGCCGACGCGAGGCCGCCGAACGGCTCCCACACGACGTCACCCGGGTCGGTCACCGCGTAGATGACGCGCTCCATGAACTCGAGCGGCTTCTGGTTCAGGTGCGCCGCGCTGGCTCCCGTCGGCCTGTACACCCGCGGCGCCGCCCGCCGCAGCGTCCCCTTCAGGCGCTCCGCGTCGTGCAGCGGCGGCCTGCTCCAGACATTCGTCAGGCCGTGCGCGTGATTCCACCGGTAGCGGAGCGCGTCCCAGGCCTTGGCCGTCACGGGATTCTCGCCGTCCAGTGAGAAGTACGGCCAGCCCGACTCGGCGCCGTGGTCGCAGGCGTACGCCGCGAGGCGCTCCATCATCGGCCCGGGCGGCCAGTACCAGAGCCAGTCACGCGTCAGGTACTTCCTGGTGGCCGCGTTCTTCACGCCGCACGCCACGTTGGCCAGGTAGAGCGGAAGACCTGAGCGGAGCCATTCGTGGCGGAGCCACCGCTGCACCGGCATCGGACCGTCCGGCCCGTCCAGTTCCAGCCGACGCTGGTACAGCACGCACACCTCGCTGACGACGGGAAAACGCCGGATCGTCTGGCCGTTGACGTTACCCGCGATGTGCGCCAGCCCCTTGTCCCAGGTAACGGTCTGCACGTACTCCCACCCGCTCGCGGCAAGTAGCGGATGCACGGACGCCCAGCCGACTTCGGTGTTCCAGAACCACAGCGTCGTGGCCGGATGAGCGGCCCGGCCCCACTCCTCGACATGCCGGCGGTACCACTCGGCGAGCCCGTCAGGCCCGGTCGTGTCGCCGTGGAAACCGCGCACGCCGTAGGCGCCGTCACTGACGATGGTGGCGGGGACGGGCCAGTGGCGATACGCGTCGAGCACGTCGCCGCGGTGCAGAACGTACGCCGCGTCCGCACACCGCCCATCCATGACAACGACCGTACCGCTTTGGCGGCGCGAGCCCCGTTATCGTCAGCGTGCCGGCTCGGTCGTCAGCGTCCTGATCCGCGCCGCGCGGGTCTAGTCGTCCTGGCCTTGGTCACTCTCCATCAGGTCAATCGCCAGGCCGAGTGCCTCGACGATCTTGGAGGCCGCCGCCATCGTCCTGGGCGTGCCTACGATCGGCGCCACGGCGACCAGCACATCCTGGGCCTGGTCGACGGTGACGCCGACGTCCGCCGCGGGGCCGATGTGCATCAGGTACGACGACGGCGGGGCGTCCATCGCGACGAGAGCCGCGAGCCGGACGAGGATGAGCGTCGCCGGGTCCAGCTCGGTCCGCTCGAGTGACACGGCGTTGATGTCGGCCAGTGTCTCGAGCACTGGCGATTGTCCTTTGGCCATGGCCTGACTCCTATCTGTTCGGCTATCTGTTCGGCGACGTCCTGTTCCGCGGCGTCTGGGCCGTTACCGCTCATTCGAGCGAACCGAGATGACCGCCGCATCATCCGAATCGGATGATCCGGCCAGCCGCCACGCTCGCGCCGGTCGCGCCGGTCAGCCCTTGACGACGCCGGACATCAGGCCGCGGATGTAGAAGCGCTGCAATCCGATGTACAGCAGCACGCACGGCACCATGGCGATAACCGCACCTGCCTCGAGGTAGCCGAAGTTCACCTGGCCCACGCTGCCGTACTCCATGTTGAGCAGCGCGAGCGGCAGCGTGTACAGGCCCTGCGTCGTGAGGAACGTGAGCGCGCCGACGAACTCGGTCCAGGAGAACAAGAACGCGTACAGCACCGTGGTGGCGATGCCGGGCACCACCAGCGGGCGCAGCACCGAGATCAGCGTCCGGGCCGTCGAGGCGCCGTCCACCGCCGCTGCCTCGGACAGCTCCCAGGGGATCTGCAGGAACGTGTTCCGCATGACGAACACGCCGAACGGCAGGTTGAACGTCGTGTAGAACAGCGCCAGGCCGAGCAGGCTGTTGGTCAGCCGCAGTGAGTGCATCTCCAGGAACAGCGGGGTCAGCAGCGCCTGGAACGGGACCATCAGCGTGGCCAGCACCAGCGCGAACACCACACCGGAACCACGGAACCTGAACCGAGCGAACCCGTACCCGGCCATCGTCGCGACGATCGCGGTCAGCAACCCGGTGCCGCCCGCGACGAGCAGGCTGTTCAGCGTGTAGTGCAGGATGTCGTTCGATGTGATCAGGCCCGAATAATTCGCGGTGGTCAGGTGCGAGAAGTCCGCCCCCGACGGGGCCTGGGTCACCAGACTCGACGGCATGAACGACCGGAGCACGGCCCAGGCCAGCGGCAGCAGGAACACGACGCTGGCCAGCGTGCCGCCGGTCAGGTACAGGATGAACCCGGAGTTCTTCTTCACCGGCGCACCGGCTTATCGTCGCGGAGCAGGTAGAACTGGGCGGCGCTGATGATGCCGACGACGAGCACGAGCGCGATCGCGCCCGCGGTCGCGTAGCCCAGGTGGTACTGCACGAAGGCCTCCTCGTAGATCCACATCACGACCGGCTGCGTGGAGGTGCCTGGCCCGCCCTCGGTGAGGATGTAGAACTGGTTGAAGGCCAGGAAGGAGCCGATCACCGAGATGATCAGCGCCAGCGCGATGTTCCTGCGCAGCAGCGGGAGGGTGATGCGGCGTTCCTTCTGCCACCAGGTGGCGCCGTCCACCTCGGAAGCCTCGTAAAGGTCGCGCGGTATGCCCTGCATGCCGGCCATCAAGATCATCATTGTCAGGCCGGACGCGAACCAGACCACGAAAACGCAAATGGCGGTCAGCGCCAGGTTGTACTGCACGGTCCACGCGGTGTCCGCGTGCGCCAGCCGCAGCCGCGAAAGGACCCAGTCGGCGGCTCCCGAGTCGGGCTGCAGCTCGAGCAACAGCATGAACGACTCGGTGGCCAGCCCGACGATGAACGGCAGGAAGAACGCGGTGCGGAAGAACACCGAGCCGCGCCGGTTCGCCCGGACCAGCACCGCCATCGCGTACCCGACGATGAGGATCGGGCCGGTCACGATCGCCGTGTACAGCAGGGTGAACAGCACTGAGTGCACGAATCCCGGATCGTGGACCAGCTCGCTGTAGTTCCTGCCGCCGATGAAGTGGTACGGCCCGATCAGCGGCCAGTCGGTCAGCGATATGTACACCGCGAACCCGAGCGGGAACAGCACGAAGACGGCCACCAGCGCGAACGCCGGCGAGACCAGGATCATCCCGGTCCGCGACCGCCTCGCCCGCAGTGTGCCCCAGCGCACACGACGTTGTCCCGCCCGGGGGCCGAGACCGGCCCGCGGACGGGACAACAGCTCGCTACGACTGATCACTGAGTTGCCTGCTGGAGCAGGCGAGTCAGACCCGACTGGCCCTGTTGCAAGGCGAGATTCATGTTGCCGTCGTACACCGCGGCGAGCCACGGTACGCCAGGCTCGCGTGGAGCCACGAACTGTACTGCGCCGGACACCTCATCCAGGCCGCGATCGCCCTGCACCGCGGCGCCGGCGACTCCGGGCTGCTCGACATCGCTACCCGGCTCGCCGACCACCTCGTCAGCGAGTTCGCGAGCACGGAGAAAGGCCTGGACGGGCATCCCATCATCGAGGCCGCGCTCGCCGAGCTGTACCGCGAGACGGGCAGCGGCGCGTACCTCGCGCTGGCCCGCCAGTTCGTCGATCAGCGCGGCCACGGGCTGGCCGGCGATTCCGGCATGGGCCGCCGCTACCTGCAAGACCACGTGCCCGTCCGCGAGTTGGTCAGTGAAACCGGACATGCCGTCCGGGCGCTGTACCTGGAAGCCGGGATCACCGACGTGGCGACCGAAACGCACGACCACGAACTGCTCGCCTCATCGATCCGCCGCTGGGACGACATGCTCGCCGCGAAGACGTACCTGACCGGCGGAAACGGTTCCCGGCATGCCGACGAGGGGTTCGGTGACCGGTTCGAGCTGCCGCCGGACCGCGCGTACAACGAGACCTGCGCCGCGATCGCCAGCTTCCAGTGGAGCTGGCGCCTGCTGCTCGCCACCGGCGACGCGAAGTACGCCGACCACATGGAGCGCGTGCTCTACAACGGCTTCGCCGCCGCGATCTCCGCTGACGGTGATCGCTTCTTCTACGTGAATCCGCTGCAGCGTCGCGAGGATCATTTCGAGAAGGACGACCCTGGCCGCCGCCGCGCCTGGTTCAGCTGTGCCTGCTGCCCACCGAACATCATGCGGCTGCTGGCTTCACTAGATCAATACCTGGCCACAAGGGCCCACGACACGCTGTACATCCACCACTACACCGGCGCCCGCCTGGCCGGAGCCGGCGTCGACCTGGAGCTGGTCACCGGCTATCCCTGGTCCGGTCTGGTGACGCTGCGAGTGCTCGCCGCGCCGTCGGCGGCCCGCGGGCTGGCGCTGCGCATCCCCGGATGGAGCGCCGCCACCACGTTCGCGATCAACGATTCTTCCGAACGACCGGTGCCGTCTCACACCGGTTACCTGAACCTGCACCGGGAGTGGCGTTCCGGTGACGAGATCACGCTGCGGCTCGACATGACTCCGCGCTGGACCTGTCCCGACCGCCGGGTTGACGCCGTCCGCGGGTGCGCGGCCATCGAGCGCGGCCCGCTCGTCTACTGCTTCGAGCAGGCCGACCAGGCCGTCCGGCTCGACGAGCTTGCCGTCTCGCCCGGCACGGAGCTAACCGAGCGCGAGGTCACGCTGGACGGCATCGGCCGCACTGTCCAGGTGAGCGCGCCTGGGCGGCACGTGCCGCCCGAGCCCGCGTCGGCTGCGCAGGAAACGACCGCCGTCGCGATCCCCTACTTCCAGTGGGACAACCGGGACGGCCGCGCGATGCGCATCTGGATGCCCCTGCGAGACGTCAAGAACGACGAGTCCCTGCCCGCTTGATGACCTCCTCCTCGGTGAGCGGGCTCGGCGGATGGTAGCTCAGGCACATCGGCGTGCGGATCTCCC
>Ga0187807_1000003_pt1 | contig 55367 bp, 49 predicted proteins | sample NC_wetland_sal_i_4_FD_132432 | JGI IMG/M metagenome (GOLD analysis project Ga0187807, IMG submission 132432) | Wetland sediment microbial communities from Neuse River Estuary, North Carolina, USA - ASW_2 | ecosystem: Environmental > Aquatic > Freshwater > Wetlands > Sediment | place: USA: North...
ACCCCCAGCCGCCTCGCCTCGCCTTGCACCCCCGCCTCCTCGGCCCCACCCGAACCGGGTTCCGGGCCGTGATTTGAGGTGAATGGCCCCGTGCCCTCATCTTGTGAGGTGAATGGCCCCCTGCCCTCACTGAACCCCTGGCGATGCGCCGACGGCGACATGGACCCTGATCTCTGATAACAGCAAGAGGCGTCGGCCCCCTGCCGCCGGCGCCCGGCCCCGGCGGCCGGTGCTAAGACCCGCGGGGGGAGGCCGAACGCGGCGAAGAACTCGGTGCCGTCCTTGTCGTCGAGCACGAGGAAAGCGGTTACCGCGGCGATCTTGCCGGCGGACAGGGTCAGAACGTCGATGACGTGCGGCACGAAGTCGCCGGCGTCGTCGTCGTACAGGTAGCCGCCGACGGCGAGCTGGCCGTTCACGGTGGTGGGGGAGTGCCGCCAGCGTAGCGGCAACGGGTCGCGCAACAGCCACTGACGGAGCTCGGCGTGGCCGCGGAACCAGGTCGGGATCGGCGGCATGGACCAGGTCGCGTCCTCGGTGAGCATGCCGAGCAGCGCGTCCACGTCCCCGGTCTCGATGGCGTCCGCATATCGTCTGGCGAGCTCCGTTACGCGCCCCGGGCCCAGCGCGCGCAGCTCGGACTGCTGACTGGCAGCCGGCCGCGACTGCGCTGCTGACCTGGCGCGCTGCAGCGCGCTATTGACCGCCGCGACCGACGTGCCGAGCTGCGCGGCCGCCTCGGCGGCCGGGAAACCCAGCACGTCGCGCAGGATGAGCGCGGCGCGCTGCAGCGGCGGCAGCCGCTGCAGCATGACCATGAAGGCGAGTTCCACGCTCTCACGCTGCTCGTAGCGCGCCTCGGGGGACGTGGCGGAGGTCAGCCACGAGTCCGGGCAGGGCTCTAGCCAGACCGGGTCGGTCACCGCGGGTTCCAGCTCGGCGCCCGCCGAAGCGGCATGGCCGAAGCCGACAGGCAGCTCGCGCCTCGAGCGCTGCCGGACGGCGTCGAGCGCGGTGTTCGTGGCGATGGAGTACAGCCAGGAACGCACCGTGCTCCGCCCTTCGAATCGTGCCAGGCCGCGCCACGCGCGGAGCATCGCGTTCTGCACGGCGTCCTCGGCGTCCTCGATGGAGCCCAGCATCCGGTAGCAGTAGGCCCTGAGCTCGCCCCGGTGTGGCTCGACAAGCGCGGCGAACGCTCCCTCGTCGCCAATCCTGGCCAGCGCGAGCAAGCTCGCTTCGACGGTGTCCTGGTGGGTGGCCGTGCTGATTTCCATAGAGAGTAGGACTCCTTCAGTCGTCGGGATTCATCGGCGGAATCGCGGGAATTCGGCGATGAATTCGGCCGTCGGTGGCCGGTCTAAACAGCCGAGACCAACCGAACGCCGCGGCCAAGAGGGGCGCGGCCGGCCAAGGAGGAACCATGTACCCGCTGATCATCCAGACCATCGCAACCGACCAGGTCAGGGAGCGCACCGAGCGCGCGCAGCAGCGCGCGCGCATCCGCCAGGCAAGGGCCGCGGCCCGTCAGGGCGGCGGCCGCACGCCGCGCCGCATGTCGGTCACAGTCTTCGGGCTGCGCCCTGCCGCGTTCAGCCGCCCTCGATGAGCTGCTCGTTCCCATGTGCGAAATGACTCCTTCGGCGGCCGGGACTAATCAGGGACATACGCCGGGACCCTTGGCCCTCGTCCGGGCCTTGCGGGCGGCGAAGGCTTGGTGCCAGGAAGGGAGGTGCCCTATGCGAGTACTAGTGACTGTCGGTTCGGCGCGTGGCGGCACCCAGGGACTCGGCGAGATGGTGGCGGAGGACCTGCGCGAGGAGGGGTTCGACGTCGACCTGAAGCTGCCGCGCGTGATGCGGCGGCTTGACGACTACGACGCGGTCGTCGTGGGCGGCGCGCTCTACGCGTTTCGCTGGCACAAGGACGCGCGGCGGTTCGTGAAGCGGCACGCGACCGAGCTGAGCACCAGGCCGGTCTACTTCTTCTCCAGCGGCCCCCTGGACGACTCCGCGACGAGAAAGGACATTCCGCCGGTCAAGGGCGTCAGCGCCTTGATGCAGCGGGTCGGCGCGCGCGGCCACATCACCTTCGGAGGCCGGCTCGCGCCGGACGCCAAGGGGTTCCCGGCGAGCGCGATGGCCAAGAAGAACGCTGGTGACTGGCGCGATCCGAAGCAGGTCAGGGACTGGACGCGGACCGTCGCCGCGGAGCTCAGGACGGTTACGGTCCCCTAGCCCCGCGGCGACGGTCGTCTCGGTCACGCGCCGCGCCTGCGGACCAGCACCACGGTTCCGGCGATCAGCAGCGCGGAGACCGCGAGCAGCCAGCCGCCCTCGATCAGCTGGAACTGCCAGAACCGCGAGTCCGGCTGCACCGACTGCCACATCGTGTAGCCGTGCTGGGTGAGCCAGTCGGTGAAGGCGTTGGGGTCCGGTGAGTTCTGCACGCTGGCGGGCAGGTGCGCGGCCACGTTGCCCAGATCCGCCTGGCTGAGGATCTGGCCGTTGGGCGCCTTGGCCCAACTGCTGATCACCCAGCCCGCGCCGGCGTTGCCGTTCCAGCCCTGTTCGGTGACGGGCGTCAGGTAGTGCTGCCGGATCACGGTCGCCGTGCCGATGGCCAGCGCGATGTAGACCACGAGCGTGACCGCCATCGCGGGCACCGTGCGCCGGAACAGGGTCCCGGTGAACGCCGTCACCGCGAAGGCGAACAGCGTCCACGCGGCGAATGCCACCCCGAGTAGCGCGAACGCCAGCGGCAGCATGTCGCTGACCTGCCCGTCGGCGAGGAACGGGCGGAAGTACCAGTAGAACAGCGCGGTGAACGCGCCGGTCACCGCGGTGAGCAGCACCGCGGGCAGCACCAGCGTGCTGACCGACCAGCGGGTCCGGCCGGCGCCCTGCGTCCAGGCGAACCGGAACGTCCCCGACTCGAACTCGCGGGCCAGCAGCGGTCCCCCGACGAACGCGCCGAGCAGCACAGGCAGCGCGAACAGCAGGCTGGAGACGGTCTGCGCGCCGCCGCTCTGGATCACCCGGCCGCCGCCGCCCCAGTAGTCCCTGGTGAAGGCCTGCGCGAGCTGCTGGCACCTCAGCGCTGCGGCCGGGTGGCACGCCTGCACAGCGGCGTACGCGTTGTTCTGGATGATCGCCATGATCAGCAGGTACGCGGCGAACACGCCGAGCACGACGGACGTGCCGATGACCGCGCCGCGGCGCTGGCGCAGCGTCACCCAGGCGAGCCTGGTCCATGGCACAGGACGCCGCCCGGTGGCCGTCGCGGGCTGGGCAGCAGGCGGGCTCGATATCATGCCGCCCCCTCCGTTCTGGATAGCGATGAGACGCCCGCCCGCAGGTAGCGGAGAGCTATCTCCTCAAGCCCGGCCCCGTGCGAGGCGAGCAGTTCCCGCACCGTGCCCGCGACCTGCACCTGGCCGCGGGTGAGCACGATCAGGTAGGTGGCGACCCGCTCGAGCTCGGCGAGCACGTGCGAGGACAGCACCACGGAGATGCCGTCTTCCTCGGCCGCAGCGACGACGGCGCCCATGAAGTCGTCCCTGGCCACCGGGTCGAGGGAGGCGAGCGGCTCGTCGAGCACGAGCAGGCCGGGCCGCCGCGCCAGCGCGATCGTCAGCGCGAGCTGCGCCTTCTGGCCGCCGGACAGCTCGCCGACCTTCTGGCTGAGCGGGATTTCCAGCTGCACCAGGCGGTCTTCCGCGCGCCGCTGGTCCCACGTCTTGTTCAGGTTGCGGGACAGGTGCAACATGTGGGCGACCGGCAGGTTCCGGTAGAGGGGTGCGTCCTGCGCGACGAAGGCGATCCGGTCGAGGGCCTGCGGCGAGCCGGCCGGCTCGCCGCCGAGCACGCTGACTGTGCCTTCCGTGGGCCTGGTCAGGCCGACGGCCATGGTGAGCAGCGTGGTCTTTCCCGCGCCGTTCGGGCCGACCAGGGCGACGATGTGGCCGCCGGGGATAGCGAGCGTGCAGTCGTGCAGCGCCCACTTCCGCCGGTAGCGCTTCCCGAGCGCGTTGGTTTCGATGACGTTCATGACTGGTTACCGTATGAACCGGGCGCCCGCGCCCGATATACGGCTGAGCAGCGTTTCCCGGGTGTACCTATGTACACCGCGGATTGGGGGTGCGGCGACACTGTGGCCCCGTGCGGCCGCGCTGCAGACTGGTAGCGAGCGTAGGAGAAGGGCAGGCAGGCGGATGAGCGGCACGGCGATATCCCGGCGGGCGTTCGGCGGGGGCCCGCTCGCGTTGGCGCGAGCGGTGGCGTTCCTTGGCCTGATGATCGCCGGGATCGCCGCGCTGATCGTGGTGATCGCGCCGCCGCTGCTCGCCGTGCTCGGGCTCGGGCACTTGCTCCAGGACATGCTGACCAGGCAGGGTGTCGGCGGGGACGAGGCCACCCGGGACCTGGCTGGCGGGCTCGCCGGACTGATCTGCTGCCGTTTCGTGCTGCCCCGCGCGCTGCTCGTCATCCGCTCGCTCGCGACGCGGACGCGGACGCTGTCCCGGCGGTGGTGCGGGGTGCCGATCGGCAGCGCCTACCAGCCGCCGCCCGCCGATCCGAGGCGGCTCGGCTACCTGCAGCGGATGAGCTGGCTGGTCAACGACGTGGGGACCTGGCAGGACCTGCTGTGGCTCGCAGTCAGCGCCGTCGTCGGCTCGGTGCTGCTGATCGTGCCTGTCATGCTCGTGGGTGTCGGCGTGGTCGCCTTCATCGTCCCGGCGCTCAGCCTGGCCGGGCTCAACATCGACGGCCTGCGGGACGTGATCCCGCCGCCCGCGTTTCCCGGCAACACGCCGGCCGTGCTGTTCGTGATCGGCCTGGCGCTCGTGGCACTCGGCCTGTGGACCGCGCCTTCGATGCTGCGCGGTTACGCGGGTCTCGCCCGGTTCGTGCTCTCCCCGTCCGAGCAGGCCGAACTCGAGCTGCGCGTCATGCACCTGGACAAGACCCGGCGGGAGACGCTGGACACCGGGGCGGCGGAGCTGCGCCGGATCGAGCGCGACCTGCACGACGGGGCGCAGGCCAGGCTGGTCGCGATGGGCCTGACGCTGGACGCCGCGGGACGGCTGATCGACACCGACCCGGCAGCGGCGCGCGCCCTGCTGATCGAGGCCCGCGACGCCTCGGCCAAGGCGCTCGCCGAGCTGCGCGACCTGGTACGCGGCATCCACCCGCCGGTGCTCGCCGACCGCGGCCTCGCGGACGCCGTCCGCGCGCTGGCGCTGGACTCCCCGCTGCGGGTGACCGTGACCGGCGCGCTCGCCGGGCGCCCGCCCGCACCGGTGGAGTCGGCCGCCTACTTCGCGGTCAGCGAGCTGCTCACCAACGTGGCCAAGCACTCAGGCGCGCACGCCGCCGAGGTCGACCTGCGGCACTCCTCGGGCGCGCTGCGCATCAGCGTGCGTGATAACGGGCCCGGCGGCGCCGACCCCTCCCGCGGCACCGGGCTGCGCGGCATCGAACGCCGGGTGGCCGCGTTCGACGGAGTGCTCGTCGTGTCCAGCCCGGCGGGCGGCCCGACCGTCGTCACCTTGGAAGTGCCGTGCGCGTTGTCATAGCCGAGGACCTGTTCCTGCTCCGCGAAGGCCTGATCCGGCTGCTCGAGGCCTATGGCTTCGAGGTCGCCGCGGCGGTGGACAACGGCGAGGATTTCCTGTCCGCCGTGCGGACGCACCGTCCAGACGTGGCCGTGGTGGATGTCCGGCTGCCGCCGTCGTTCACCGACGAGGGGCTGCGCGCGGCGCTCGCGGCTCGCGGGGAGATCCCCGGCCTGCCGATCCTGGTGCTGTCCCAGTACGTCGAGCAGCTGTACGCCCGCGAGCTGCTCGCCGACGGCGCGGGCGCGGTCGGCTACCTGCTCAAGGACCGGGTGTTCGACGGCGACCAGTTCACCGACGCGATCAAGCGGGTCGCCGACGGCGGCACCGCGATGGATCCCGAGGTGATCGCCAGGCTGCTGGCCCGCAACGTCGCCGCGGAAGGCCCGCTGGCCCGGCTGAGCCCGCGTGAGCGCGAGGTACTCGAGCTCATGGCGGAAGGCCGCTCCAACGCCGCCATCGCGCAGCGACTTTTCGTCACCGAGCGCGCGGTCGCCAAGCACACCGCCGCGATCTTCACCAAGCTCGACCTGCAGCAATCCGACGACGACAACCGCCGCGTCCTGGCTGTCCTCGCCTACCTGGGCCGCTAGCCCCGACGACGACAACGGCCCGCGGCCCGCCAGGCCACCACAGCCCCCAAGCATCACGTCCGTCTCAAAGCAAACAAAACGTTGTGGTGATCACGAAAATTATTTTTAACGCGAAAACAAATGATCGCTATAGGTGCAAAAATTCTTCGAGAAGAAATAAGTCTTCGCGCTAACGCCGCCACGCGCCCGATAATCGACCTGGAAGGGGCAGTCGGGCACTGTTCACCGGCGGTTCGCGGGGGCGGGCACCAGGCACCCGCCCTGAAATGGGACAATGGGGACATGGCGTGGATCGATCTTGAGGGTGCCGTCAACGTTCGCGACCTGGGCGGGCTGCCCACCGCGGACGGCGGCAGCACCGTGCCGGGCAGGCTGCTGCGCTCGGAGAACTTGCAAGAGCTGTCCTCAGCGGACGTCAAGAGGCTCGTCGAAGAGATCGGCGTGACGACGATCGTGGACCTGCGCACCACCACCGAGGTCGAGTTCGAAGGCCCGGGCCCGCTGGATACCGTGCCCTCGGTGCGGCACGCCCACCACCCGGTGCTGCCGGAACTCGGGTCGCGCACCGACGCGGTCGCCGAGGCGCTCCTGGTCAAGAAGGCCGCGGCGGACCGGTCACGCTTCCCCGACGACATCATGTGCGGGCACTACCTGGGCTACCTGGAAGAGCGGCCGGAGGAAGTGACCGGCGCGCTGCGGTCCATCGCGGCCTCGGAAGGCGCCGCGATCGTGCACTGCGCGGCGGGCAAGGACAGGACCGGCGTTATCGTCGCGCTCGCGCTCAGCGTGGCCGGCGTGGAACCCGAGGCCATCGTGGCCGACTACATGGCGACCGGCGACCGGATCGAGGCGATCATCGAGCGGCTGCGCAGGTCGAAGACGTACGCAAGCGACGTGAACGGCAGGCCGGTCCAGGCGCACCTGCCGCGGGAAGAGACGATGAAGGCATTCCTCGAGCAACTCCACGTCCGCTACGGCGGGCTTGAGCAGTGGCTCACCGGCAACGGGTTCGACGGCGACGAGCTGGGCCTGCTCCGCGCCAAGCTCCGCCAGGCCTGAATCCCGTGGTCACCGCGTGCCTCGTCGACGTCTACGACACCATCCTGTACTCCGACTTCACGGCGCGCGTGCGGGCCCTGACCCCGCTGATCGGCGTCGATCCAGGCGTCTGGGCGAAGGAGTGGCTGAAGACGGGCACCGAACGAGGCGAGGGAAAGCTCTCCATGGCCGACTCGTTCGCCCTGACCCTGGGAGCCTGCGGCATTGACCCGTCTCCCGCCCTGGTGCGCGACCTCGTCAGCGCGGACGCCGAACTCCTGCGCAACGACAGCCACCTCTACGACGACACGGTGCCGTTTCTCGTCGAGATCAGGTCGCGGGGCATGGGCATCGCCCTGGTCAGCAACTGCTCGCAGAGCACCAGGCAGATGCTGGAGTACCTCGGCGTGATCGCGCTGACGGACGCGGCCATCTTGTCCTGCGAGATCGGCTTCCTGAAGCCGTCGCCGGAGATCTACCTCGACGCCCTTGAGGCTCTCGGCGTCGCGCCCGCTGACGCCGTGATGGTCGACGACCAGGCGCGGTTCTGCGCCGGCGCGGAGGCGGTCGGCGTCCGCGCGATCCAGATCTCCCGCGACGATCCCATCGCCCCCGACGGCCCAGGCGACCACGGTAGCCCCGGCGGCCAGCCGCCGGATCCAGGCTTCCCCGTCGTGCGCACCCTGCTCGACGCGCTCCGGCTGCTCTGACAGTCACGCCCCTGTGGCAGGCTTATAGACCATGACGCAAACCCCCCACGTGGTCGTTGTCGGCGGCGGGATCACGGGGCTCGCGGCCGCCTTCTTCCTCAGGGACGAACCCGTGCGGGTCACCGTCCTTGAGGGCTCGCCGCTGATCGGGGGCAAGCTCGCCGCGAGCGAGGTCGCCGGAGTCCCGATGGACGAGGGAGCTGAGGCGCTGCTCGCCCGGCGGCCGGAAGGCATCGAGCTGATAACAGCAACAGGCCTGGGCGAGCACCTCGTGCCGGCCGGGGTCACTTCGTCGGCCCTCTACACCCGCGGCACGATGCGCGCGCTGCCGCGCCGGCAGTTCATGGGCGTGCCCGCCGACATGGACGAACTGGCCGCCGCAGGCGTCGTCTCCGATCAAGGGGTCGCCCGCGCGCGGCACGAGCCCGACCTGCCCGCGCTACGAGGCGACGTCTCGGTCACGGACTACATCGGCGCGCGGCTCGGCGCCGAGGTGGTCGACCGGCTCGTCGACCCGCTGCTCGGCGGCGTCTACGCCGGCCGCAGCGAAGACCTCTCCTTCGAGGCGACCCTGGCCCCGCTGGCCGCCGCGACCGGGAAGTACCGGACCCTCACCGAGGCCGCCGCCTCCCTCATCCCCGCCGCCCCGACCGCCTCGGCCTCCGCTGATAACAGCAAGAGGCAGCCGCTGGTGCGGCCGCCCGTGCAGCCGCCGGTTTTCGTGACGCTCACCACCGGCCTCGGGGCGCTGCCCGAGGCTCTCGCCAAGGCCAGCGAAGCAACGGTCCGCACCGGCGCGATGGTCCGCGACCTCGCCCGCACGCCAGCCGGCTGGCGGCTCACCGTCGGGTCCGCCGCCGATCCCGAATACCTGCAAGCCGACGCGGTCATCATGGCCGCCCCGGCCGCGCCCGCATCAAGACTTCTATCCCGAACGGTCCCTGCCGCCTCTTCGGCACTCGCCGAGATCCCGTACGCCAGTATGGCGATCATCACACTGGCTTTCCGCGACGAAGACTTCCCCGGGCAGGCGCGCAGCGGCTACCTCGTGCCGGCCGTGGACGGCAAGACGGTCAAGGCGGTCACGTTCTCCACGGTCAAGTGGCCGCACCTGGCGCGGCACGCGCCGGTGCAGGTCGTCCGCTGCTCCATTGGCCGCATCGGCGAAGTCGCCGTGCTCCAGCGTGACGACAGTGACCTGGTACGACTCGCGGCGGCCGAACTCGCCGAGGCGACCGGCATCACGAAGGCGCCGGTCGCGAGCCGGGTGACCCGGTGGGGCGGCGCGCTGCCGCAGTACAACGTCGGCCACCTGGACCGGGTCGCGCGCATCCGCGCGGCCGTCGACGTCCAGCCGGGCCTGGCCGTCGCGGGCGCCGCCTTCGACGGGGTCGGCATCCCCGCGTGCGTCGCCACCGCCAGGGCGGCCGCCGGACAGGTGATGCGGTACCTGGAAGCGACTGATCGCGCGGAATAGGGATCTAAGATCGTGACCATGAGTGAGGACGAGAAGCGGCTCAAGCCCAGGGAGCTGAACGAGCTGATCCGGTACACCATGTGGGCGGTGTTCCGGGTGTCCGACCGGACCGTGCTCGACGGTGACGGCGACCGCGACCGGTGCGCGGCCGAGCTCGCCGAGCTGATCGACCAGGGGGCCGGCAAGGGCATCGTCACCCGCGGCTGCTACGACCTGCAGGGGATGCGCGCCGACGCCGACTACATGCTGTGGTGGGTCGCGCCGACCTCCGACGAGCTTCAGGAGATGTACGTGCGGTTCCGGCGGACCAGGCTCGGCCGGGCCAGCGAGCCGGTGTGGAGCGCGATGGCGCTGCACCGGCCCGCCGAATTTAACAAGGGGCACATTCCGGCGTTCCTGGCCGGGGAGCAGCCGCGGAACTACGTGAGCGTGTACCCGTTCGTCCGCTCCTACGAGTGGTACCTGCTCGACCCGGCCGAGCGCAGGACGATGCTCGCCGAGCACGGCATGATGGCACGCGAGTACCCGGACGTGCGGGCGAACACGGTCAGCTGCTTCGCGCTCAACGACTACGAGTGGATGCTCGCGTTCGAGGCCGATGAACTGCACCGCATCGTCGACCTGATGCGTCACCTGCGCGGCGCGGAAGCCCGGCGGCACACCCGGGTGGAGATACCGTTCTTCACCGGCCGCCGCAAGCCCGTCGCTGAGCTCGTCGCCGACCTGGCCTAGCCGCCGGTCCCGCCTCATGGACCGGGGTCGTCTCGAGGCATTCAGCGACGGAGTCTTCGCGGTCGCGATTACCTTGCTCGCGCTGAGCCTCGCGGTGAAGGGCCCTGGCACTGGCAACGGTTCGCTCGGGCACCAGCTCTGGCGCGAATGGCCGGGTTTCGTCGCCTACCTGATCAGCTTCGCTACGATCGGCATTATCTGGGTCAACCATCACGCGCTGGTGTCCAACGTCGCGGTCGTCACCCGGGTGCTGCTGTTCCTGAACCTGCTGCTGCTGCTGTTCGTGGTGCTGCTGCCGTTCGCGACGAACACGGTGGCCGATTACCTCGGGCCGGGCGGTGCCGACGCCAGACTGGCGGTCGCGGTGTACGGGATCGTGCTGCTGGGGATGTCGACCGGGTTCGGGTCGATGCTGGAGTGGTCGCTGGGTGAAGGGCACATGCTCGTTCCGGTGCCGCCAGACAAACGCTGGTCGGCCCGGCGGCGGTTCGCCGGCGGCGGGCTGGTCTACCTGCTGGTCATCGGGCTGGCGTTCGCCAGCGCGCCGGCGGCGTTCGCCTTGTCCGGTGCCGTGGCGGTGTACTACGTGTTCGAGCGGACGCCGTCAGGCGCGGGCGGGCCGTCGGGTGACTCGGCGGCCCGCTGAGCCGTCTTCTGGCCTAGCTGCCGGCCGGGCGCTGGCCCCGCTGCGCCAGCCGGCGCCTGATCCAGAACGCCAGGGCACCGAGCAGCGCGACGACCGCCGCGAACGGCGCGACCGCGCCGACTATGGCGAGGAACCACGACACCGTCGTGCGGAACGCCCGCCAGCCGCCGGAAATGCCGCTGGTGAACCCGGGCGGCGCCTTCTGCTTGGCCGGCTTGGGCACGGCCTTCGGCCCGAGGACGGTGACGGTGACCGTGGCGTACGAGGTCTCGTGGTTCAGCGCGCTCTGCTGCGCCAGCATCGCCTCGAGGTCGGACTCTTCGGAGTTGATCTGATCCTGCACGCTGAGCAGGTCCCCGACCGAGCCGGCATGCCGCAGCAGCGCCCGCAGCTGCGCGATCGCCGCCTCGTCGGAGGCGACCCGGCTGCTGACGTCGGCGACCTGCTCGGTGACGTCCTGTGCCTGCTGCTGCAGGGACAGCTGCGTCCCGAGGCCGGTGGACAGCTGGCTCAGCGTGGCGGCGTACACCGCCGCCGGGATCTTGAGCTCGATGGTGGCGGTGGCCTGCGCCGGGTGGTTCGGGTCGCTGCTCGCGTTCTCCGCCGAGACGTAGCCGCCCGCGCCGGTCACGATCGACGTCGCGCGGGTGACCGCGGCGGCGACGCTGCTGGTGCGCACGGTGAGCTGCGCGGTGTAGATGATCTGCTGCCCGGTCGGCGCGAGCCGTGCTGCCGACTGCGACTGCTCGGAACCGCCGCCGCCGACGCCGGCGGCGGCGTTGGCCGGACCCGCCGCGGCGGACGCGGATGCGGCGGGGGCCATGGCTGACGGTACGGCGGGCGCGCGGACCGCCGATGAGCTGGAGGCGGACCCGCCGCTGGAGCAGCCGGCCAGCGCCACCATCGCGATAAGTGTCAGGCCCGCCGGTACCACGACGACAGCGAGCCGGCGGCGGTGCGCCGCGGAGTGCGAGTTACGCATGCCCCTTCGACGGCACCGCGCCGCCGCCCGGTTGCCGCCCCCAGATCACGATTTGGCGTTCCCCCCAAGGGCGCCGCGCAGCGAACCCCGGCGCCGCTCGGCACGGCCGCTCTCCGGACATCACCTGTCGCGAAGGGCACACCCTTACCAGGCACTCTCCGGCAAGCGTCATGATCGCGAAAATATTTTTTAATATGTAAACGATTCGCACCTATAACTGCTAAAAGCTTTCGTGATCATGAAATGACCCGGTGGGCGCCGCGGCCGCGGTCGCACGACGGCCACCGCACCCCGCGGCGTCGGCGATCCTGGAACGGTGGCCGATGATCTGCGCGTGAACGGCTGGCTGGTGATCCCGGGCAGCGAGCTCGACGAGCGCTTCTCCCGCTCCTCCGGGCCCGGCGGGCAGTCGGTCAACACGACGGACAGCCGGGTCGAGCTGTCCTTCGACCTGGCGAACTCCCAAAGCCTCCCCGAGCACGCCAAACGCCGCGCGCTGGAACGCCTCAAGAACCGGCTGACCGACGGCGTGCTCACGGTGGCCGCCTCCCGCGAGCGCAGCCAGCTGCTGAACCGGCTGGCCGCCCGCGACCGCCTCGCCGGACTGCTGCGCGAGGCGATCGCCCCGCCGCCCCGTCCGCGGATCGCGACCAGGCCGAGCCGCGCGGCGCGGCAGCGCCGCCTGGACGACAAGCGCCGGCGCGCGCAAACCAAGCGCAACCGGCGCTTTGACGCTGGCGACCAGTAAGCACCGCGATGCCGTTGCCGCCGCCACCGCATAAATGAGATAGTACTCGTTACCAATGCAGGTCGCCGCTCGAGCACATCGGAGCTGGGCCATGGGATATCTGCTGCACGTCGACCCCGACGTTGATATGTGGCTCGCGGACACCCGCGAGCGGAGCCCCGACGACGCCAAGCAGGTCGACGAGGCACTGGACGCGCTGCGGCAAAGCGGAGCAGAACTAGGCCCGCCGCTCGTGGTCCGGGTCGACTACCGCCCAGTCAACGGCGACATGGTGCCCGAACTCGAATCCCTCTGCCAGTACCTGTCCCAGGCGCTGACCCGGGTGCGCAGGGAGGCGGCCGAGGCGGCGACCCTGCGGGCCACGCTGGAACGCCACCTGGACCAGTCGCTGACCGACGACCAGCGCGAACGGCTACGCAGCGCCTACGACGGGATCCGCGCGCAGGAAACCAGGGTCACCGAGGCGTCCAGGCGCATGACGCGCGACGTGGGCACGTTCCGCCTTCGCAAGGAGACGCTCAAGGCGTCATGCACGCAAGCGCTGGTCGACGGGATCTCGCTCGTCTTCGACGCGCGCCTGGCAAGCGGCGACGAGGACACCGAACCACCGCAGCTCCTGGAACTGCGCCCCGGCGCCCCCGGCCGGATCGTCGCCCGCCTGCTGTTCACGGCAAGCCCGGCCGGCGTGGCGCACGTCATCACCGCCGCGACCGACGACGACCTGCTGCGTGCCTGGTACGGCGAGGTAATCCCGGCCGCCATCCCGGAGTACGGATTCAGCTCACCGCGCACCAGCGGCGCGAGCTTATCCGGTCGGCTCCAGCGTCAGCGACACCGAGTTGATGCACCACCGCTCGTCGGTGGGCGTTTCGTACCCCTCGCCGGTGAACACGTGCCCGAGGTGGGAGTCGCACCGCGCGCAGCGGGCCTCTACCCGGATCATCCCGTGCGAGCGGTCCTCGATCAGCACGACCGCGTCGGAGGACGAAGGCTCGTAGAACGACGGCCAGCCGCAATGCGACTCGAACTTGGCGTCCGAACGGAACAGCTCCGCCCCGCACGCACGGCACTTGTACACGCCGATCGTCTTAGTGTCGGTGTACTCGCCGGTGAACGGCGCCTCGGTCCCAGCCTGGCGCAGCACCCGGTACTCCTCGGGCGAGAGCGCTTCGCGCCACTGCGCGTCGGTTCTGTTCACCTTCTCCATCGGATCCCCTTCTCCATAGACCCGAGGTTAATTGATTCGAGCCGATGCCGCCTCAGCAGGGATAATCGTGGATATGGGGACATTGGTGGGCCGCGACGCCGAACTTGCCCGGTTCCGCACCCTGCTCGACGCCGCCGCCAGCGGCCGGGCGGTCGCGGCGCTGGTCGGCGGCGACGCGGGCGTGGGCAAGTCACGGCTGGTCGCCGAGGTGATGAGCGTCGCCGCGCCGCAGGGCTTCACCGTGCTGTGCGGCCAGTGCGCGGAGATCGGCGACAGTGTGCCGTACCTGCCGTTCGCGGACGCGATCCGGTCGCCCTCGCCGGAGCTCGAGGCCGCGGTGAAGGCCCGCCCGGTGCTCGCCAGGCTGCTGCCCGACGGCGGCGGCGGCCAGCAGGCCGAGGGTGACTGGTCCGGGCTGACCAGGCAGCAGATGTTCGGCGCCGTGCTCGGGCTGCTCGCCGAGCTGTCCGAACGCGCCCCTGTGCTGCTCGTCCTCGAGGACCTGCACTGGGCCGACGCGTCCACCCGTGACCTGGTCACGTTCCTGCTCCGCATGCTGAACCGCGAGCGCGTCGCGACGATCGGCACCTACCGGACCGACGACATGCACCGCCGGCACCCGCTCCGGCCGGTGGTGGCTGACCTGCTCAGGCTTCCCTCGGTGGTGTCGGTGGAGCTCGGACCGCTGCCACCGGCCGCGCTCGGGGAGCTCCTTTCTTGCATCCCGAACGGTGCGGGCCGGCTCTCCGCGGCCACGCTCAACCGGATCGTCGCCCGCGCCGAAGGCAACGCCTACTACGCCGAGGAACTGCTCGCTTCGGTGTCCGGCGCGGCGCCCGCCGGGGATCCACCGGCCGAGGCCGGGCTGCCCTCCGGGCTCGCGGCGACGCTGCTGTCCCGTGTGGACCGGGTGTCGGACGCGGCGCAGCAGGTGCTGCGGGTGACGGCGGTGGCCGGCCGGCGGGCCGCCGACGACCTGGTCCGCCGGGCCGTCCAGCTGCCGGACGCCGACTACGACGATGCGGTGCGTGAGGCGGTCGCGCACCAGCTGCTTGTGCCCGACGCGGACGGGTACCGGTTCCGGCACGCGCTGCTGCGCGAGGCGGTCTACAACGACCTGCTGCCCGGAGAGCGCACCAGGCTGCACGCCCGGCTCGCCGTGCTGCTTTCGGACGTGCCCGGCGCCGCCGCCGAAATCGCGCACCACAGCCTGGCCAGCCATGACGTGCCCGGCGCGTTCGCCGCGTCGATCCGCGCCGGGGCCGAGGCGCAGCGGCTCGGCGCGCCCACCGAGGCGCACCGGCACTTCGACCAGGCGCTGGCGCTGTGGGACCGGGTGGACGAGGCGGCCAAGATCGCCGGGATGAGCCGCGGCAAGCTCGGCCACAAGTCCGCGACCGCCGCGGCGGCCGCGGGTGACGTGCCCCGCGCGGTGCAGCTGCTGCGCCGGATCCGCAGCGTGCTGGCGGAGAAGCCGGACGAAGCGGATCCCGAGCTGAGCAGCCGGGTGGGGGAGCGGCTGGCGTACTACCTGCTGCAGACCGAGGAGAAGGACGCCTTCGCCGAGGCGCTGGGGGTCGCGGCGGAGACGGTCGAGCGGACCCCGGCCGAACCGCCCACCTGGTACCTGGCCCGCGCGATGGCGACCTACTCGATCGCGCTGATGGTCGACGGGGACAACGACGCGGCGCGCGACTGGGCGGAGCGGGCCCGCGCGGTCGCGGGGAAGGCCGACGCGCCGTCGGTGGAGGCGGACGCGCTGGTCACGCTCGGCGTGCTGAGCAGCCGCGCGGGCGACGCGGACGAGGCCATCCGGCTGTACACCGCCGCTTTCGAGCAGGCCGCCGCGGTGCGAGTGCTCGGCGTGGAGCTGCGCGCCGCCTACAGCCTCGCCAACGCGCACCTGATCCGTGGCGAGCTCGGCGAAGCCGCGCGGGTGGCCCACCTGGGGGTGCGCCGGGCGGACGACGAGGGACTCGGCCTGGCCCCGTTCGGCATGGACCTGCAGCACCTGCACTTCCAGGCGCACTTCGCCGACGGGGAGTGGGAGCACGCGCAGGGGATCGCCGACGGCTTCCCCGTCCGGGTCACCAGCCAGCCGGAGGCCGTGCTGTCCGCGATGGCCCTATTCATCGACGTGGCCAGGGGCAACCAGGCGGCCGACGAACGGCGGACCTGGCTGGAGCCGTTCTGGGGCGACTCGTTTGTCGCCTACATCGGCCGTGGCCTGCTCGCCGAGCAGGCGCTCTGGCGCGGTGACACCGAGCTGGCGCTGTCCCACGCGCAGGCGGCGATCACCGCGGACGAGTGGTACAAGCACGCCCCGCCGGTCATCCGGGTGGCCGCGGTGGCGGTCGCCGCGCGCGCCGACCGTGCGGTCGCCGCGCGCGCCGCCGGGAACGAGGCCGCGGCGGCCGCGGAGGCGGCGCAGGCGCACGAGCTGCTCGAGCTCGCCAGGGAAGGAGCGCGGTTCCCGGCCAGGCCCAAGGCGGTGCTCGGACCCGAGGGCCGGGGCTGGCTAGCCCGGGCGGAGGCCGAATATCTGCGGGCCCGCGGCGAGAATTCGCCGCGGGCCTGGGAGACCGTGCTGGCCACGTTCGGTCCCGGCTACGTGTACGAGACCGCCCGGGTCCAGGCAAGGCTGGCCGAGGCGCTCGCCGAGGCCGGCCGCCGGGACGAGGCTGCCACGGTGTGGCGCGCCGCCGCGGCGACGGCCGGACAGCTAGGCGCCGCGCCGCTGTCCGCGGTCCTGCGCGACCTGGCCCGCCGCGCCCGGCTGGATGTCGGCTCCGCCGGCGGCTCCCGCAACGGGCACGGTGACGGGCGGCTGACCGGATCGCTGACCGACCGCGAGCTCGAGGTGCTGCGCCTGCTCGCCCGCGGCCTGTCCAACCGCGAGATCGGCGCGGAACTGTTCATCACCCCGAAGACCGCCAGCGTGCACGTCTCCAACATCCTCGCCAAGCTAGGCGCCGCCAGCCGCACCGAGGCCGCCGCGATCGCCCATCGCGACGGCCTGTGAGCCGTCATCCGCTCTTGGGCGCGCCCGTCTCGATCAGGGTCTGGGTGCTGCCGTCCGCGGCCTTGTAGCCGCCGACGAAGAAGCAGCTGCCGGAGGTTGGGCAGGCGGCCGAGTCGAAGAAGACGAACTGCTTGGCCACGGCCGCGCCGGCCGGGAGAGGCGCACGCACCGCCGTCCAGGTGCCGCCCGACTGCGCGTCGAGCACGCCCTCGAGCGTGCCGTTGCGCACGATGTAGGAACCGCCGGCCAGGCACGTGCCGACCGCCTGGCAGGTCATCGCGGTGAGACCCGTGATTTCGCTTGAACTCCATTGCTGGGTCGCCGCGGCGTCAGGTGGCAACGGGGTGGCCGCCGGGATCCACGTGCCGCCCGACTGGGTCGCGACCAGATCGCGGCTCTGGCCACCGCGGGTGTTGTAGTGGCCGCCTGCCACGCAGGACCCGGGTGCCTGGCAGGCGACGGCCCACAGGAAGGCGTACGGATTGGGCGCCGCCGCGTTGCCGGGAACCGGTCCCCTGTCCGCCGTCCAGGTTCCGTCCGACAGCGTGTCGATCAGCGGCTGCATGCCGCCGCTGAGGTCGGTGTAGTCCCCGGTCGCCACGCAGTCACCGACCGTCGCGCACCTCACCACGATCAGGGCGGTGGGCGGCAGGCCCCCGTTCGCCGGGAACGGATGCACGGAAGCGTCGTCGGGAACCGGAGCCCTGAACGCCGTCCACGTTCCGCCCGACAGTGTCTCGATGAGCCCCTCGACGTCGTTATTGCTGTCGATATACCAGCCAATCGCCACGCACGAGCCCGGCGCCGGGCAGGCGACCTCGCTGAGGAACGCGGCCTTATTCTGATCGGCGTCGCCGGGAAGCCCGAGCCGGGCCGGTATCCAGGTGCTCCCTGAGCGTGTCTCGGTCAGCGGCCGTTCGATGTTCTGCCGGTCGTAGTAGGAGCCAACGGCCACGCACGTCCCCATCGACGGGCATGCGACTCCGTCGAGGTCGACGAATGTAACCTGGGTGGCGCCTGGCACGGTGGCCGGCACCGCGGATGGGGTCCAGACGCCGCCGGACAGCGTTTCGATAAGACCGCGGCCGACGTTCGCGCTGCTGCCGCTGTCGTAGAAGCCGACGGCAACGCAGCTGCCGGCGCCGGGGCAGGCCACGTCGTTCAGGGAGGCGTCCTGGCTTGCCGTTCGCGTCGCGTCGGCGGGCAGCGCCGCCTGCGCCGGGGTCCATGTCAAGGCCGGCGGTGCCGCGCTGCCGAACAGCGCCGGAGGCCAGTGCACGCGCCAGCCGACGACCGCGAGGCCACCCAGGACGATCACGGCCGCCGCGGCGATCGCCCGATGGTGCCGCAGCAGCGGCGACCCGCCATCGGGGGCGGCCGGGGCGGCGGGGGCGGCAGGCTGCGGCGGCGTGTACGCGGGGACGGGCTGCGGCGGCGTGTACGCGGGGACGGCAGGCTGCGGCGGCGTGTAGGCAGGGACGGGCTGCGGCGGCGTGTACGCGGGGGCGGCGGGCTGCGGCGGCGGGTAACTGGGGGTGGCCGGCGGCGGATACTCAACCGGCGGCACCGCGCGGCTCGCCCAGTAGCTAGTCCTGGCGGGTGGCGCGGACTCGGACGCGGGCGCCGGCGGCTGTCGCGCGGCGGCCGCGGGCGGCGCTTGCTCCGGCGGCGCCTGCGGATCCCTGTTGGCCTCGTCCATCTGGCTGCCGCATCGGCCGCAGAACCTGGCTGTGTCCGACTGAGCGGCTCCGCAATGAGTGCAGTACATGGCTCCCCCAGCCCTGCACGGCGCGACTTGTCCGCGCCTAGGCGTTTGGCGGAAGCCTGGCAGTATTTGCTCTAGGCGTCAACCGTGCTCGTGACCGATCGGGGCCTAGCTCGGCGGGGTCCAGTCGAGCAGCCGGAAAAGGCCGGTCACGACCTCGCCATGACCACCGCGCGCACCATGCTTGACCTGCTGCTCGAGATCCAGGAGCGTACCGGTGTGTCCTACACGTTCATCTCGCACGACCTGCTCGCGGGAATCCGGTCAGGACGCAGCCGATGAGGGCGCCGATCGCGCTGCGCGTCGCGCTGCTGCGCCTTGCCGCGCGGCTCACCGGCAACGACGAAGGCCGGGCCCGCGCCGCCGCCCTCCGCCCGCTGGTGCCCGACGGAATAGCGGCTCACCTGGACCTGCGCTACGACCCCGGCGACCGCGACGCGCTGCTCGACGTCTTCCATCCCGCCGGCGCCACGGCGGCGTTGCCTACCATTGCGTGGGTGCACGGTGGAAGCTGGATCGGCGGCAGCAAGCGCGACATGCGTGAGTACCTGCAGATCCTCGCCGGACACGGCTACACCACGGTCGGCGTCGAATACTCGCTGGCCCCGCGCCGCCACCACCCCGCGCAGGCCCGTCAGGTTGGCACCGCCCTCGGCTACTTGCGCGACAGCGCGCCCGGCCTGCCCGTCGATCCCGGCCGCTTCGTGCTCGCGGGAGACTCCGCGGGGGCGCAGATCGCCGCCCAGCTCGCCTGCGTCATCACCGACCCCGGCTACGCGACCGTGCTGGGCATTCAGCCCCCTGTCGGCCCGGCCAGCCTGCGCGCCGCCGTCCTGATGTGCGGCGTCTACGACCTGGTACAGGCGCCCAGGCCCAGACGCGAGCAACGGGTCATCGACACCGTCCTGCGGGCCTATTCAGGTGTCAGGGACTACGCCCGCGACCCGCTCTTCCGGTACGCCTCGGTCGCCCGCTGGCTCACACCCGCGTTCCCGCCCACGTTCATCACCGCGGGGAACGGCGACGTCTTCCTTCCCCAGTCCCGGCGGATGGCCGCCGCGCTGGCGGGCCTCGGGGCCCCCATCGACGCGCTGTTCTTCGACGACACCCCAGACGACCTCGCTCCGCACGAATACCACCTGGACCTGCACACCGGGCCGGCGCGGACCGCGCTCGACCGCATGCTCGCCCACCTCAAGCGCCACGCCTAGACCTGGAGCCCCATGCCCACCCCCTTCCCCCCGCACTTCCTGTGGGGCGCCGCCACCTCCGCCCACCAGATCGAGGGGAACAACACCACCAGCGACATCTGGGCGCTGGAGAACAGGACTGACTCGCCGCTGCGTGAGCGCTCCGGGGACGCCTGCGACAGCCTGCACCGCTGGGCGGACGACCTGGACCTCGTCGCCGGCCTTGGGCTCATCTCCCCTGGCGGGAACAGCTGCGGGTCGGTGGCCAGGGTCGCGACGTACTTCTGCACGCAGTCGTCGCCGGTGCCGGTGTCGGTGAAGATGTCGCCTTCGAAGCCGGCCGTGTGGCACAGCAGCTGCCGTGCGGTCATGACCTGCGACGCCGCGTCGTCGGCGACGCGGAAGTCCGGCAGGTACCGGCGGACCAGGGCGTCGATGTCCAGCAGCCCCTCGTCGGCGAGCTGCATGATCAGGGTCGCGGTCCAGGTCTTGGTGATCGAGCCGATCTGGAACAGCGAGTCGGCGGTCGCCTCGACCCCGGTGGCGGTGCTCAGCACGCCGGCCGCGAGGTCGGTCACCTGCCCGTCGGCGTACACGCCGACCGCCGCTCCGGGTACCTGGTGCTCAGCGAGGAGCGCGGGAAGACGTTCGGCTAGCCAGCTGGTGATTTTGTCCAGATTTGGCGTGCGCCGACGATAGGCCGGCGCGGCGTGGGCATCCTTGTCCGGTCCGACGAATCGAGGGCCCGCTGTTCGTCCGACCGGACAAAGGCGGCTTTTTGGTACGGCAAGCCGCGCACGTCGGCAGGCACCAGTATTACGGATATACTTATCGTGGTGGTTAAGTGACCATAGGTAGGCGAGTGTCAGCAATGGACAGTGAACAGACCCCAGTGACCAGCGGCGTTCCCGTCAGCCCGCTCGATGCCGACGGCCAGCCGGACACCGAAGGCACGCCGCGCACGCTGATCTTTGGCCAGCACCGGCTGTCCTATGAGGTCTACGGCTCGGGCGATCGGGTGCTCGTATGGCTGCACGCGCTGCTGTTCGACGCCAACCTCAGCCGCAGCCTGGCCCGCAAGCTGGCCGCCCATGGCAACCGCGTCGTGCTGCTTGAACTGCTCGGCCATGGCCGCAGCGACAAGCCCCGGCAGGCCGGCCCGCACCGGATCGATCTGTACGCCGAGCAGGTGGTGTGCCTGCTTGACGAGCTCGGCGTCGACCAGGTGGTGCTGGGCGGGGTCTCCCTCGGCACCAACGTGAGCCTGCTCACCGCGGTGCGGGCACCGGAGCGGGTCCGGGGGCTGGTGCTGGAGATGCCGGTGCTCGAGCGGGCGACCCCGGCGGCGGCACTGACGTTCGTCCCGCTGCTGCTGCAGGCGTACTACGCCAGCCCTGTCATGCGCTTGGTCTCGCGGGTCATATCGCGCTTCCCCCGTACCGGGTTTGGCGCACTCGACTCGATCCTCAATGCCGCCTCCTCCGATCCGGAGGAAATCGCCGCCGTGCTGCACGGCATCCTGCTTGGTCCCATCGCGCCGACCATTGACCAGCGCCGGGCCATCACGGCGCCGACGCTGGTGCTGGGACACGGCATCGACCTCATCCACTCGTTCAAGGACGCGGAACGGCTCACGCAGCAGCTTCCCGATGCCAGGCTGATCCGGACTCGCACCTTCGCGGAGCTTTGGCTGCATCCCGCCCGGCTGACCGCCGCGATCAGCGACTTCCTGGACGGTGTCTGGGCGGACGCCGGGCCGCAGCAGCCCGTGCCGAAGCCTAGTCCGGTCAGGCTCGTGCAGTGAGCGTGCTCAGCGGCTCAGTCGCCGGCGGCCGCGGGCCGCAGGGCTGACTTGCGACTGCGGGCCGGACGTTGCCTGGCGGTCCGCGGCTTGGCATGCTTCTTGGCGGCCGCGACGAGCTCGGCCACCCCGTTCTCGATGCCCTTGGCGAGCACGTCGAGGTCTGGGTTGGCGGCGAAATCGCCGGTGAGACCGAACGTGAAGTTGCCGCAGTAGCTGAAGATCGAGATGCCGATGCGCACCGTCGTCGCGATGGGCACGTAGGGGATGATCTCCTCGAGGCGCCGGCCCATCGCGTAAAGCGTCACGCGGGGCCCCGGCACGTTCGTGGTGACCGTGACGATCTCCCGCTGGGGCAGCCCGAGCGCCACCCTGACCCACAAGGACGCGAGCGGGTACGGACTGTACCGGCCCAGGGTGATCAGCGCGTCGCCGACCAGCGCTTCCTTGCTCGCCTTCAGGGACTGCAGCTCGGTGCGGATAGCCGTGAGCCGTTCTACCGGGTCGGCGATGTGCACCGGGAGGTTGGCGATGATCGCCGACACGCGGTTGTCGTAGATGTTCTCCTCGCCTTGGCCACGCTGGGAGACGGGAACCAGCGACGGTACCTTGTGCGGCTCGGGCTCCTCGCCCCTGGCGAGCAGCAGTTCGCGGAGGCCGCCGCTGATCGCGGCCAGGACGACGTCGTTCACTGTGCCGCCAAGCTCGTGTTTGATCATCGAGATGTCATCCATGGACGCCCGGGCCCAGGTGTACCGCCGTTCGCGGCCGATCTGCCCGCTCAGCGAGGACCTCGCGGCCGGCCACAGCGAGGGCGCCATCTTGGCCACCGCCCGTGCCGTCCGGGCGGTCTGCTGGATCGTACGGCCGGGAGCGGCCACCGCACGGCTCAGCGCGGCGGCTTGCCGTGCCGGGAGCGTGACCATGTCCACAGCGCCCTGGGCGGCGAGCCATGCCGACCCGGGCTCGGCGCCCACGGCTTGCTCGTCAACGGCGGGCGGCGGCGCGGGCTCGGGCGTGAAGTCGAAGACCACGCGGTACAGGTCGGTGGCGGAGACCCCGTCGACCATGCAGTGGTGGATCTTGGAGATCAGCGCCCAGCGCCCTCCGGTGAGCCCTTCGGCCACCCAGTACTCCCACAGCGGGTGATCGCGATCCAGCCGCTGGGACATCACCCGCGCCATCAGGCTGGCGAGCTGCTGATCCCCGCCGGGCTCCGGGAGGGCGGTCCGCCGGACGTGATAGCGGAGATCGAACTTCGGGTCCTCCACCCACACCGGCCGCCCGAGGCGGAACGGCACCGTGCGGAGCTTGCGCCGGTAAATCGGCACCAGCGGCAGCCGCTCGCCGAGAAAGGCGAGGAACTCCTCGTGCGACGGTGCCGGACCCTCGAACACCGCGATCGACGCGATCGCCATCGAGGTATGCGCGTCCTCGTCTTCCGCGTCGACGAACACCGCGTCCAGTGGCTTCAACCTATCCATGACGGCTCCTTCCCGGCTCATCTTTTGCGCCGAGGCGCCATCCGCGAACCTCCAAGAGCCCGCCCCACCTGCATCGTAAGCAGCACCGCCGCCCGGCCGTCCGGGTCAAAGGTCCTGCGTGTTTCCGGTTCTTCGTCCGCTACCGTCGCCACGGCCGCTACGGCCGGTTGCGGCCGAGCCGCTCGTGGGCGCCGACCCATTCTCCGGAGACGATCGCGGAGCCCAGGGATAGCTCGCCGCACAGGGCGGTCGCGGCCACGATCTCGGCGAACTTGCGCACTTTCCCGCTGCCGTAGCAGCCGAGGAGCTCCAGGCATTCGCGCTGGGTGGGCAGTCCCGTGCCGCCGCCATAGGTGGCGACGATCAGGGCCGGGATCGTGATCGAGTAGTAGTAGGCGCCGTCGGGGAGCAGTTCGGCGTACACCAGCGCGGCCGACGACTCCGCCAGGTTCGCCACGTCCTGGCCGGTCGCCACGAACATCGCGGCGATCCCGTTGGCGGAGTGGTTGCCGTTGTTGTTCACGCCAGACAGCAGGCCGCCGAGATTGGAGAGCTGGCGGGCACTGAGCATCTGCTCCGGGGTGGTGCGCATGATCTCGCGCACTAGGTCCGCGGGGATCGTCGCCTCCGCGGTGACCCGCTTGCCGCGGGTGTCCAGGATGTTGATCTGCGAGCTCTTCTTGTCCGTGGCCAGGTTGGATTCGAGGCAGAACCGGCGCACGCCACTGTAGTGCGCCAGGATCCAGTCGCACGCCCGTGACGTTGCCTTGCCCGTCATGTTCTGCCCCGCGGCGTCCCCGGTCGTGTAGTTGAACCGGAGGAAGATGAATCTGCTGGCCGAGAACTGCTCGATGTCGCGCAGGCGGCCCGTGCGAGTGGCCTCTTCCGCCTGCTGCTTGATGGCATCGAAGCTGGCCGTGACCCACTGCCCGAAGGCCCTGGCTTCTCTCGCGCTGTCGAAGCCGAACGCTGGTGCCCGCTGCATCCGGTCATCCATCACGGTCGTCTTGACGCCGCCCGCGTGGTAGAGCAGCTTCATGCCCCGGTTGTAGCTGGCGACCAGTGTCCCCTCGGTCGTGGCCAGCGGCACGTAGAACTCTCCCTGGGCGTGCTCGCCGTCCACCAGCAGCGGGCCGGCGATCCCGATCGGCACCTGGGCCGCGCCGATGAAGTTCTCCACGTTTCCGGCAACCGCCGCCGGGTCCAGGGAGTACCTGCCGATATGTTCCGGATGCGTGCCGGTGGCCGCGCCGACGAACTCCATGCGCCGCGCTGCGGCGGCCCGGCTGTAGTCGTCGTCCAGGCGCGGGATGCGGCTGCGCGCGAGCGCTGACTTCATCGCTGTCCCCTTTCCCGCACCGTTGTCAGCCTCCGGCGTCCAGCGAACCCACATCACAGGCGTTTGTCATGACTTGCGGGGACCTTCGGCACCAGCGCGACCGCTCAAAATAGGTAAACCTTGCAGGTAGGCGTGCCGTTCGAACCAGAGCGTCAACGAGGCAGCCTGGGCGGCATGCGTTGGGGGTAGCATGCGTAAAGCCGCAATAGCCAGCGGTGTGGTCGGGCTGATCCTGCTCGTCGCCGCCGGCCTGCTGGCGTGGCTGATCACGCCGTCATACATCGCGCGGCTGCCCGGGAGCTACAACAAGACGCGGACCTACGACACCACGATCCACACCTTGTTCAACCCGGCAGCTTTGGCCACCGGCAACCTGGCCGGCGCCATCAAGACCGGCCTGCCCGGGCAGATCAGCGAGACCGTCACGGTGCAGCAGACCTCGGGCAACACCGCCCTGGTACAAGACACCAGGAACATCACGGTGGCCGGCACCCTGATCGGGCGCACCGTCACCTACTACGCGCTGGACCGGCAGACCCTCGAGGCGACAAGCAGTCACCCGAGCAACTGGACGGTTACCCCGGCGCAGGGCCTGACGGTCAGCTGGCCGCTGGGCGCCAAGCAGCAGAACTACACCGGATGGGTGTACCAGACCGGCACCACCACCACGCTGAAGTACGTCGGCCAGGCCCAGCAGGGCGGCATCAACACCTACGAGTACCAGGCCACCGTCCCGCCCACGCCGATCAACAACCCGCAGCTGCTGGCAGCCCTGCCCAAGACGCTGCCCGCGTCCCTGCTGCCACGCCTGACCGCGGCCGGGCTCATCTCCGCCACCCAGGCGGCAGCGCTGGCCAAGGCGCTCCCAGGCGCCACCACGATCCCGCTCGGCTACACCTACCAGTCGGCTAACACCTACTACGTGGCACCCGGCACCGGGCTGGTCGTTAACGTCAGCAACAACGAGACCGAGATGGGCGGCATCGCCCTGCCCGGTGGGAAGTTCGTCCCGCTAATTCCGGCCCTGGCGTACAGCTACCACGCCACCCCGGCTAGCCTGACGGCAGCGGTCAACGACGCCAACAGTGGCGCCAGCACCATCACCACCTGGGGAGTGACCGTGCCCATCATCGCGGTCGTGGTCGGCTTCATCCTGGTCGTCCTGGCCGTCTACCTGTGGATGCGCGGGGGCAGCGGGAGCCGCCCGACCGGAATCACTCACCGGCACCGCCACCCCAGCCCCGCTGGCCGCTGAGCGCAGGAGGGCCGCCATGCACGAATTCTCAATGCCTGTGGCATACACACTGCGGCCGGAAGACAACATCTCCGATGATGTCTTCAGCAACGCGGCGAACTGGCCCGACGCGGTCGGCCTGAAACGCCGGACACACGGCGTCTGGATGCCGGTGACCTGGCGGGCGTTCGCCGCCGAGGTGCGCGACGTCGCCGCCGGCCTCATCGGCGCCGGCGTCCAGCCGGGTGACCGCGTGGGGCTGATGTCACGCACCCGGTTTGAGTGGACGCTCCTCGACTACGCGATCCTGACGGCAGGCGCGGTCACCGTGCCGATCTACCCCACCTCCTCGCTCGAGCAGGTCGAGTGGATCCTCGGTGACTCCGGCGCCGTCGCCGTCGTGGTCGAGACCGAGCAGCACGCCGAGATGGTCGCCGCGGTACGAGACAGGCTCCCGGCGCTCGCCCACGCCTGGCAGCTCGACGGCGGCCGGTACGGCGGGCTGCCCGAGCTCAAAGCCGGTGGCGCCAAGGTCACGCCTGAGCAGGTCGAGGAACGTCGCCGGACCCGCGGGTCCGGCGACCTCGCCGAGATCGTGTACACCTCGGGCACGACCGGCCGCCCTAAGGGCTGCATGCTGAGCCATGGCAACATCGTCTCCAACACCCGCAACTGCATGCTGAACGATGGCATGCCGAAAGTCTTCAACGAGCAAGCCGCGAACCTGCTGTTCCTGCCGCTGGCGCACAGCTATGCCCAGCTCATCCAGTACGGCGCGATCTACTCGCGTACCGTCCTCGGGCTGGTCGACATGGCCGACGCCGTTGCCGAGCTGTCTGCCTACCGTCCCACGGCGATCCTGTCCGTGCCGCGGGTGTGGGAGAAGGCCTACAACAGCGCCAAACGCCAGGCCGCCGCCGGAGGGCACGGCAAGATCTTCGATGCCGCGGAGGCCACCGCCGTCGCCTACAGCCGGGCGCTGGACGCCGGCGGCCCCGGTCTCGCGCTCCGCATGAAGCACCAGCTGTTCGACCGGCTCGTCTACCGCAAGCTGCGCGCGGCGCTCGGCGGTCAGGTGCAGTACGCGTGGAGCGCGGCCGCCCCGCTCGGGACGCACCTGGGGCACTTCTTCCGCGGCTGCGGCATCAACGTCCTCGAGGGCTACGGCCTGACCGAGACGAGCCCCGCGACCAACACGAACTCGCCTGATGCACAGAAGATCGGCACCGTGGGCCGGCCGATCCCCGGGTGCACGATCCAGATCGCGCCGGATGGCGAGGTCCTCGTCAAGGGCCAGATGGTCTTCCAGGGCTACTGGAACAACGAGCCCGCCACCAAGGAGATGATCGACGAGGATGGCTGGCTGCACACCGGGGACCTCGGAGCGCTCGACGACGAGGGGTTCCTGACGATCACCGGGCGCAAGAAGGACCTCATCATCACCGCGGCCGGCAAGAACGTGGCGCCCGCCGTGCTCGAAGACCGGCTGCGCGCCCACTGGCTGGTGAGCCAGTGCCTGGTCGTGGGTGACGCGAAGCCGTACATCGCGGCGCTGGTGACCGCCGACCCGGAGACTTTCGCCCAGTGGAGGGCGGACAACGGCAAGCCGGCGACGGCCACCGTCGCCGACCTGCACGACGATCCCGCCCTGCGGGCGGAGATCCAGGCCGCCGTCGACGAGGCCAACAAGGCGGTGTCGCAGGCCGAGGCGATCAGGAAGTTCGTCATCCTCGACGAGGACCTCACCGAGGCGGGCGGGCAGCTGACACCCACGCTGAAAGTGCGCCGCAACGTCGTCGTGGAGCAGTACGCGGCTCAGATCGCATTCTTGTATGACGAAGGCGGCTCCTAGACTGTCGTGTCGACAAGAGGAGGTCGTGTGGGCCTGGCCTACGAGCGCCATGGGACCGGGCCGCCGCTGGTGCTGCTGCACGGGGCGGGGCACCGGCGCCAGGCGTGGCACCCGATCATGGACTTGGTGACGCCGCACCGCACGGTGATCGCCGTGGACCTGCCCGGCCATGGGGAGTCGCCGCCGCTGGCCTGCGACGGCCAGCGGCCAGCGGTCCAGGCGATCGCCGATGAGGTGTTCGCGCTTTTCGGCCAGCTCGGGCTGGAGCGCCCGCATGTCGCGGGCAACTCCCTCGGCGGTGCTCTCGCGCTGATAGCGGGTGCCCGCGGCCGGGCGGCGACCGTGACCGGGCTATCCCCGGCCGGATTCTGGGCCGCCTGGTGGCAGTTCGGCTATGCCAAGTCGGTGTTCCAGGCCGGACAGGCGGCCGGGACGGTGCTCCGGCCGCTGGTGCCCGGGCTGGCGCGCAGCACGTTCGGCAGGCGGCTGATCGGCGGCCCGTTCGTCAGCAGGCCGTCGCTGATGACGGCCGAACAGGCCGCGGCCGACGCGGTGGCCTTCTTCGCCGCCAGGGACGCGATCCGCGCGATCCTGGCGGAACAGGTGTCCTTCACCGAGGCCATCCCGGCCGACGTCCCGGTGACCATCGCGTGGGGCACCAAGGATCATGTGCTGCCGCTCAGCCAGGCGCGGGTAGCCAAGCAGCACCTGCCGCGGGCCCGGTTCGTGAGACTTCCGGGCTGCGGGCACGTGCCGATGACCGACGACCCGGGCCTGGTCGCCCGCGTGCTGCTCGAAGGCAGCGAGCGGGCCTAGTCGCACGCTCCGGACGGCGCGCGACTAGACCCCGCGAACCGGCAGCCCGGCCGCCCGGTAGCCGTCGTCGATCAGCCGCATGGTGGTGACCGCGCTGTCCGCGGTCGTCGGGAACGGCGTCCCGTCGCGCACCGCCGCCGCGAACGCCCGCAACTGCCAGGCGAACGTCGTGTCGGCGTCCAGGTCGGAGCCGGAGCCGCGCAGGTCCGCGGCGTGCACCTCGGACACCACCTCCTCATCCCGCGTCACCACGAGCAGCCCCTCCTGCGCGTTGATGAAGTTCCGCAGCCACAGGTGCCCCGCGTCGCCGATCACGTGCACGTCGGCGCGGAACTCCCCGTCGCGGGTGAACGCGGACTCGAACCAGCCGGTCAGCCCGCCGGGAAAGGCGAGCCGGGCCGCGAAATCCCGGTCCACCCGGCCGTCGCCGGGCATCGGATCGGCCAGCGCCCCGGCGATGGCAGGATCGCCCTCACCCGCCGCCGCTCCGGACGCCGATCCCGCCAGCCGCACGCAGTCGATCGCATAGCACCCGCCGTCCATCAGCGCGCCGCCGCCGAGCGCGTAGTCGTACCTGATGTCTGCCGGGTTGCCGATCGCCCAGCTCGTCCACGCTTGCACATGCTCAGGGACGCCGATCGCCCCGTCGCGGATCAACGTCACGAGACGCTGCACCAGCGGGTGGTACCGGTAATGCATGGCCTCCATCACCACGAGCCCGGAAGCCGCAGCCGCGGCCGCCACCTCGGTCGCCTCGGCGGCGTTGGACGCGAACGGCTTCTCGCACAGCACGTGCTTGCCCGCCGTCAGGGCGCGCAGCGTCCACGGCGCGTGCAGCGCGTTCGGCAGCGGAATATAGACGGCATCGACGTCGGGGGAGTCCAGCAGCTCCTCGTAGGAGGAGAACGACACAGGAATCTCGTGCCGCGCCGCGTACTGCGCCGCCCGGGCGCCGTCCCGCGCGGCCACCGCCGCCACGGTGCCCGACGGCCCTGTGCCCGACGGCCCTGTGTCCGCCGACAGAGCGCGGGCGGGCGCGATCAGCGCCCGCGCCGTGATCCGTGCCGCGCCGAGTATCCCGATCCGCAGTTTTTCGCTCATGACCGCCTATCCGGTGCTAGCGCCTCGAGGACCTCGCTGGCGCGCAGCACCGCACGGCCCTCGTCGCCCGCCGGATCACCGACCAGCGGGTCCCAGTTCAGGTCGTAGAACACCTCGGTGACGCCGCAGCTTTCCAGCCACGCGGTGTCCTGGCGGATCTGCCCGAAGCTACCGGAAAGCAGCACCCGCTCGCCCGATGATGTCACCGCCTTGCCCGCGCGGACCACCCCGCGGCAGACGATCCGCAGCGGCCCGCGCCCGGCAGCCGCCGCGGTCTCCTGGACCACCTTCGCCGCCTCGGCGATCTTGGACAGGTCGGCGCTGCTCGCGGTGACCCACCCGTCGGCGATCCGCCCGGCCCGTTCCATCGCCGCCCGCGACATGCCGCCGAGCAGGATCGGCGGTCCCGGCCGCTGCACCGGCCGCGGATCCTGCCGCCCCGCGGGGATCTCGTAGTACGACCCGCGCAAGCCCTCCTCGCCCGCCCACAGGGCACGCATCGCCGCCAGGTACTCCTCGGTCCGCGGCCCGCGCCGCGCCGTCGTCGCGCCCGATCCGGTGAACTCCTCGGCCAGCCAGCCGATCCCGATACCCAGGTCGAGCCGCCCGCCGGACAGCACGTCGATCGTGGCCGCCTGCTTGGCCAGCAGCAGCGGCGACATGAACGGGTGATTGACGACCGCGACGCCCAGCCGGATCGAGGAGGTCACGGCGGCGGCGTAGCCGAGCGCCACCATCGGGTCGAGCACGCTGCGGTACACCGGCGCCATCGCCGGCGCTTGCGGCACCAGAAGACGCTGGAACGTCCACAGCGACCGGTAGCCCAGCCGCTCGGCCCGCCGCGCGAACTCCGTGAGATTGCGCGGTGTCGCCCAGACGCCCGCCACCGGCGCCCCGAATCCGATGTCCATAGACAAAGACCATAGTGGCCGTCTCACAAAGCTGTCCCGCCGCACCAATCACGCCTATCCTCATCCCGAACGGAGCCGTGCCGCCTGTCCAAGCGCCCGTCTCACCCGTACCGTGGGGCACATGCCGACAGCGGACTTCTGCGCGCAGATGCTGGGTGTCTCGCTTCTGCCGCCGCGGGTGTCGCACGCCGCCCGCCGCACGATGCTCAACGTGCTCGGCACGGCCGCGTCCACCGTCGCGTCTCCCACCGTGACCGTGCTGCTGGCGGCGGCCGCCGGGCAGGGCGGCGACGGCGCCGTCCAGATCCCCGGCCTGGCGCGCACGCTTGACCCGTACTGGGGCGCGCTGGTCATCGGCACCGCCGCCCACCTGGACGACTTCGACGACACCCACCTGGCCACGGTGATCCATCCGGGCGCATCCGCGCTGGCCACGGTCTTCGCGCTGGCACCGGAGATCGCGCCGTCGGGTGCCGCGTTCCTCGCCGCGTTCGCGGTCGGCTGCGAGTCGCAGCTGCGCATCGGCAACGCGATCTCCCCGGCGCATTACGATCACGGCTGGCACATCACCGGCACCTGCGGCGTGTTCGGCGCGGCGGTGGCCGCCTGTTACCTGCTAGGCCTGGACGCGGCGGCCATGGAGCGGGCGCTGTCGCTGGCCGCCACCATGACGGCCGGGCACCGCGAGGCGTTCGGCTCGATGACCAAGCCGCTGCACGCCGGCAAGGCGGCGGCGAACGGCATCCTCGCCGCCCGGCTCGCCGCCGCGGGCCTGTCGGGGCCGGCCGACCCGCTCGGACCGGGCGGCGTCCTGGATGTCCTCGCTCGTGAAGTCGACCGCGACGCCCTCGACCGCGGCTGGGAGCTTGCCGAGAACACCTTCAAGACCTATCCGTGCGGCGTGGTGGCGCACCCCGCGATGGACGCGGCGATCACCGCGTCCGCGCGGATCGACCCGGCCGACGTGACCGGGATCACCCTGCGCTGCAACCCCCTGGTCCCCGAGCTCATGGGCCTGGCCCAGCCGGAAGACGGCCTCAGGTCCCGGTTCAGCGCCCGGCACGGCGTCGCCGTGGGCCTGCGCTACGGCCGGGCCGGCCTGGCCGAATTCACCGACGAGGCGGCGACCGACCCCGAAGTGGCCAGGCTGCGCGCCCTGATCACGCTCGACCCCGATCCGGGTGTGCCACGCGACGCCGCGGTGCTGCGCATAACGCAGCACCGCGCGGACCCGGTGGAGATCCGCGTCGACCACGCGCGCGGCAGCGCCGCGCGCCCCCTCACCGACGACGAACTCCTCGCCAAGGTCAACGCCCTCATGACGCCGGCTCTGGGCGAGTCCGCCGCCGGCCGCGTCAAAGCCGCGGTCGACGCCCTGCCGGGCGCCCCCGGCGCATCGGCCCTATTCGCCGCCGTCCGCCCGGAGCCCTCATGACCACCACCGACGACATCCTGGCCCTGGCCGCGCACGCCACCCCCACCGAACACGCGGCCGCGGACCTGATCGCCTTCGCCGCCGCCGTGACAGGAGGCATGAACACCGACGTCGTGCGAGCCCTGCGCGCGCTGCGCCCGGGTTCGCTGCCCGACAGCCCCGCATGGCGCGCCTGGCTCTTGGCCACCGCCGCGATGGCGGCCACGAGCGCAGCTACCGGCGGCGCCGACATGTCCGCTTTCGCCGGCAGGCAGGCCGCGGACCCCGACGGTCAGGCCGCGGCGGCCGCCGACCAGACCGTGCGCTTCGCCGTGTGCGCGGCCGCCTCCGCGCTAGGCGACGACTGCTCCGCCGCCGTCGCCGCGGGCACCCGGGCCGCGGCCCTCATCCAGGCAGGCCTGGCCGAGCCCGGCACGGACGAGCAGACGGGCTGGTCAATCCCGGCGGTGTCCGCCGTGATTGGCGCCGGCGTCGCCGCGGGCATCATGCTCGGCCTGCCGGAGCCCCGGCTGCGGCACGCCCTCGGCATCTGCGCCACCCAGGCGACGGGCCTGCGCGCCGCGGCCGGGACGGACGCCGGACCCCTTCAGGCGGGCAAGGCCGCCTTCAACGCGGTCGAGGCGGCGCAGCTGGCTAACCTGGGCTTCACCTCGTCCCGCGAGCCGCTGGACGGCCGCCGCGGCCTGTTCGCGCTTTTTCGAACGCCAGCAGCATGAAGCGCGGGAAGCGGCCGCCTTCCGGCAGGTACGCGTCCGGCCGGTGCGAGTCGGCCAGCGCCGGAACGTCGGCCAGCTTGTCCAGGCGCAGCCCGCCCGCGCCGAACGCGTCGAGGTAATCCTCAAGCGTCCGGTGGTAGTAGTAGGCCTTGATGCCGGCCTCCCACAGGCCCCGGTACGGGCTGACCGCGCCAGAGTCGAAGTAGTCGGCGACGTGCCGGTCGACGACGGCGGCGTACGGGTTGTTGAAGGCGAGCACCAGCCGGCCACCTGGCTTCAGCGCGGCCGCGAGGGTGGCGGCGAACCCGCGGTAGTCCCTGACGTCGTTGAGCACCAGGTAACTGCCCGCGGCGTCAAATGATCCCGCGATGTCCGGCTGAGGCCGGCTCAGGTCGGCCACCCGGTAGTCGATGGCCCTGTCCGGATCCCGGCCGCGGGCCAGCCCGATCAGCGGCGCCGAGATGTCGATCCCGGTCACGTGCGCGCCGCGCGCCGCCAGCGCCCTGGCGAGGTAACCCTCACCGCAGCCGGCGTCAAGCACCCGCTGGCCGGCGACGTCGCCGAGCAGGTCGAGAAGCGGCCAGAGCAACCCGAACGGGTCCGTCTCCGGGCCGGCGCGTTCCCGCCAGGCGACGTTCCGCGTGAACTCGCTGGCGTAGTCGTCGTAGTCACCTGCCGCCGGGTTGGTCACCCGTCCAGCATGGATCAGCTCGTGGAAACGGAGAAATTGTTAACCGAGAAGGTTTCCGGGGCGTTGTTCGTCGAGACGAGCTCGATGCCGTAGTCCACCTGGCCCATGGTGGTATTGCTCGGTATCATGCCCTTCGACATCAGCCACTTGAAAAACTCGAGCAGGTTCACGGTGCCCGAGGTGTAGTTGCTGGTGGCGACGAAGGCGATGTAACTGCCCGACGAGTACACCTGGTAGGACCGCCCGTCGATCGAGACCGTCTCCTGGTAAGACCCGCCAGGCGACTGGCCGTGGTTGTCGTTCCAGATCATGACCTCGGTCGAGCCAGACGTCGCGATGCCGTTGAGCCAGATGTCGTAGGCGTACTCGTAGATCCCCGAACCGCCGCCCGACTCAGCGAAGCTGCTGCTGATCGTGTTGAACGAGTTGATCGTCGGCGAGCTGTCAAAGTCCATGTGCGCGTTCGGGTACGTCTTCACGGCCCCGTCGCCGCTGTCGTTGTTCATCGTCGCCACGACGTACCAGTTGCTGTACGAGCACGCGTACAGGGTCTGCGTGACGCTGTACCCGCTGGCGTTCCACATGTCCTGGGCCACGAAATACGGGGACTCGCTGAGCATGCCGTTCGGGTCCGACGTCACCAGCTGGGGATGGGTGCAGCTGCCGTTGCTGGGCGGCGGGGACGATGTGGGGGAGTTCGACGGCGCGGGGGAACTGGAACTGCTCGACGGCGTGGGATGGGCGCTCGCCGACGACGAGGGCTTCGCCGAGCTCGAAGCCTTGGGCGTGTTCGAATGGCCCGCCGCGCCCTTCGGCATGACCGCGACCTGGGGAGCGGCCGCGAGTTCGGGCATCAGGGTCGCGGAGGCGCTGTTGGCGCCGTCATGCCCGGCGGTGGCGCTCTGCGACGTGCCGGCGGCGGCAGTCTGCCGGGCGCTGGTGCCAGGCCCGCCGCCCATGACGCTGATCGCCGTTATCGCGGCCGCGATAAGCATCGCGCCGATGGCGCTGACGCCGATAATCCCGCGGCGCGAAAGCGGGAATGCGGGACGCCCGGGCTTGCCCGGGCCGAGTTGGGCATTTCCGTTCTGGCGCACGTAGCCCCCATTTTCCGCTGCTGACGACCAGCGATCCTACACATCCCGGAGGCAGCCGATGCCCGGATTCTGATGATTCACGCAACGCGCTCTGATAGAACCGGTGGAAATAGCCTGCTATAGGCGGAGGTATCGCATGCTGCGGCGCTGGCCAACATTGCTGCTCGTGACCATTGGCCTGGCCCTGGTCGGCGTGGGCGTGGAGCGGGTCCTCGCGACGGCGAGCGGAGCGGGCCTCGTCACCATCGTGGTGGTAGGCGCGGTGCTCATCGTCAGCCCGTTCGTCCTGGCCCGGTTCGACCGGTTCGCCGGACAGGGCTCGGCGTTCCAGCTCACCCGCGACATGGCTGGGCTGGGCGCGCCGCGGGCGGCGCACATCCTCGAGCGCACAGACCTGGCGCGGTTCGCCGATTCCTACAGCTTCCTCTACAAGGAACTCGACGACGAGCGGTACCGCGACGCCACGGTGCACCTGCAAGATGTCCTGGTGGACCGGGCCGCGGCGATCGCCCGCAAGGAGAAGTTCGAGGCCGCGGAGGTGCGGGCGCTGGCCGCCAACGCCGCGCCCACCATGCGGGTGCTCGCGCTCGGCCTGATGAAAGGCGACTCAGAACTGGCCGACGGCGGGACGGTGCTTGCCGCGATCGCCGATCCGCGGTCGGTCAACGAGCAGTATCAGGGCCTGGAACTGGCCAAGCTCTGCTGGCCGCACCTGACGACGTCGTACCGGTCCGCCATCAGGTCGGTCATCGAGGCCAACCCCGACGTCATGGCCGGCCACCAGGCGCTCGCGCAGGAGATCCTCGCGCTGCCGGTCTCCTGACGGGCCCAATTCAGTCGGCTACGGGACGAGCTGTTCGCCGTACCTGTCGGCGAACGCGAGCTGGCTGACGTCGGGCCGGTGCAAGCGCCTGGGGAACGGCCGGGCCGGGTAACCGGCCACGATGTGGCACGCGGTGGACATGTGCTCGGGTATGCCAAGGAGTTCCTTGACCTGCGGCTCGCGGGAGACAAGCAGCGTGGTGAACGTCGTGGCGACGCCCTGGGTGCGCAGCGCGAGGCAGAGGTTCTGCGCCATCGGATAGACCGAGGCTCCGCCGACGATGCTCAGGCGGCCGAGTTCGGTGTCGGTGGGGTGGGTCTCGCCGAGGTCGGCGCACACCACGATGATCACCGGGTGCTGGCCGAATCGCCGCGCGAACTGGTCTGTGTCGGCCATCGTCCGCGCCGGGTCACGAAAGCCGGTCCGCGTGCTCTTCAGCTGCCCGTCGGCGGTCGTGATCGGCTGGGCGCCCGCGCGGGCGGCGGCGGCAACCTCCTCCCACAGCGGCAGGTACCACTCGCCCAGCCGCGCGCGCAGTCCGGGGTCGCGCACGAACACGAAGCGCACCGCGCAGCGGTTACCGCCGTTGGGCGCGAACCGCGCCAGCTCCACCGCCCGGTAGAGCACCTCGTCAGGCACCGGGTCATCGCGGTAGTAGCGGCACGCGTGCTGCGTGCGCATCGCCTCGTCAAGATCCACCGCGGGGTTCCCTTCCTGGGCGCGGGGCGTAGGCCGGCGCGTGCCGCGGCCAGCCGCTGGCCCGCTCGAGCTGCGCGGCGACCGAGAGCAGCAACTGCTCGCGGCCCGGCGCGGCGACAAGCTGGACGGCGCCGGGCAGCCCCGTCCCGGCCTGGCCTGCCCCGGACACCGGCACCGACGCCGCCGGGAAGCCAGCGAGGTTCCACGCCCCGGTCATCGGCGCGAACATCAGCGACATCGCGACGCTGCGCAGCCACGACCTTTCACCCCAACGGCGCGCGGGCGGGCACGGACGGGCCAGCGTCGGCATGAGCAGCAGGTCATAGCGCTCGAAGAGGGGCTCGAGCGCGGCGCGCAGTCGCTGCCGGTCGCCGTCGCGCGGCGGCCGCACCCGCAGCACGGCGTGACCCGCGCGCAGGTGCCGCCGGGTCCGCGGCTCCATGGCGGGCAGGTACGGCCCGGCGTCGGCGGCGGGGGTCGCGAACCAGTAGGAGATCAGGAGCGGCGTGAGCCACAACGGATAGTTCGGATCATCATCGCGGACCTCATGCCCCAGCGAGGCGAGCTGTCCGGCGGCGGCGCGGACGGCCGACTTGCAGGTCTGGTGCACGATGATTCCTGGGCCCGGCGGCCGGACCGACACGGCGACCCGAAGCCGCGCCGGCTCGGCGGTGCCGAACTCAGTGCCAGCCAGGACGCCGAGCATGAGGGCCGCGTCGGACACGGTCGTCGCGAGCACGCCGTTTTCCGTCAGGCCGTGCCAGCTGTCCGCGCCGACGTCCGCGGGCACCACGCCGGCGCCTGGCTTGATGCCGAACAGCCCGCACGCGGCCGCCGGGATGCGGACCGAGCCGAGCCCGTCGGTGCCGTGCGCGACCGGGACCATCGCCGCCGCCACCGCCGCCGCCGAACCGCCCGACGAGCCGCCCGTCGTCCGGCGCAGGTCCCACGGGTTGCGCGCGATCCCGAACGCGCTGTCGGTGACCGGGTAGATGGCCAGTTCGGGCAGGTTGGTCAGCCCCACCACGACGGCGCCCGCGGCGCGCAGCCGGGCGACTACCGGGTGATCTGCGGTCTGCGGCTCGCCCGGCATGGCCGCGCTGCCGAGCCGCATCGGTTCCCCGGTGACAGGCACGGTGTCCTTGATCGCGACCGGCACCCCCGCGAGCGGCAGGTCGGCCCTGTCCGCCCGCGCGTCGACCGCGGCTGCCTCGGCGGCCGCCTCCGTCGCCCTGACCCGGACGAAGGCGCCAAGCTCGGCGTTCAGCCGCGCGATCCGGTCCAGGTGCACGCCGGCCACCTCACCGGCGCTGACCTCACCGGACCTGACCGCCGCGGCGATCTCGGTAGCGGTACGACCCGCCCAGCCAGTCATGATCACATCCTCCTCTTCTACGATGATCTTGCGATGGCCCCTGACGCACAAACCCCCAACGTCGTCGGCTGCTACCTGGACAGCGCCGTCGCGGTCGTGTCGCTGCTGCGCGATCCGGCGGTCGCGGCCGCATGGGATCAGCCGAGCGCGCTCGCCGAGTTCTCGGTGCGCGGCCTGGCCGGCCACCTGGCCAGGCAGGTCGTCGTCACCGGGGAGCTGCTCGCGGCCGAGCAGCCAGCGGGGGAGTGCGTATCGCTGCTAGAGCACTACGGCCGCTCCCGGTGGGTAGGCGCCAGCCTGGACGACGAGTCCAACGTCATGGCCCGCCGCGGCGGCGAGGCCGCCGCCGCCGATGGTGCCGACGGCCTGGTCCGGCACACCGAATCCGCGCTCGCCGAGTTGCGCGCCGCCCTGCCCGCCGAGCCCGCCGGCCGCCGTGTCCGGCCCCCCGGCGGAAGCTGGCTGCTCACCCTCCCCGACTTCCTGGTGACCCGGCTGGTCGAGTTCGTCGTGCACGCCGACGACCTGGCGGTCAGCGTCGGCATCCCCGGCCCGGCCATGCCCCCCGAGGCCACTGACACCGTGCTAGTCCTGCTGACCCGCGTGGCCGCGCAACGTCACGGCCCGATCCCGGTACTCCGCGCCCTCAGCCGCGCCGAACGAGCCCCCGCCACCATCGCCGCGTTCTGACCCGCATCAGCCCATCTCGGCCCTCCCCAAAAAGGCCGCGGGTTAGCTAACCGTATCCCCGAAGTAAGCCCCCACGGGCCGGGAAATGTCACTGGGTCCCGATACAATTCGAATATCAGAGCTACCAAGCCTCCGCGTCAGGAGCACCCCCGTGAGGCAGCCGCCACCCCCCGCAAACGGCCCGGGCCCGCAGCCCGGCCGCGATGGCGGGCTGCCCGGGGTGCCAGGGACGCGCGGGGAATTGCGGCTGGGCGACTTCGGCAAAGGCGCGGCCGGGGAGACCTGCCCGCCCGGCCCGCGACTGGCCGTGGCGGTGGACCGGCTGTCCGGCCCGGGCCGGCGCTGCGATGGCGCGACCGACGAGGAGCTGATCGGCCTGCTGGGCCGGTGGGCCGCGGTCGAATCATGGGCGGCGGCCGGCAAGCTGGGCGTGATCGCCGAGCTGACCCGCCGCCGCGCCAAGCCCGGCCACCAGAACCGCGCGCCCGTCGGCCTGCCCGACTCCTGGGAAGAAGGCCTAGGCCACGAGGTCGCGCTGGCCCTATCGGTGGCACTGCCGACCGCGGACAAGCTGGCCGGCCTAGCCTGGACACTGCAGGCCCGGCTGCCCGACACCGGCGCCAAACTCGCCGACGGCACGATCAGCCAGCTGAAGGCGCAGATCATCGCCGACGAACTGGCCGTCCTGAACGCAGAGCACGCCACCGAAGCAGAGGCGCTGATCCTGGACGACCTGGCGGGCAAGACCCCCGGGCAGATCGGCAAACTGGCCGCCACCGCGGCGGTCACCGTCGACCCGCACGGGGCGCAGCGGCGGCGCGAGCAGGCCGAGCGTGATGACGCACGGGTCCGGTTCTGGCGCGAGTGCACCGGGACCAGCGCGCTGGCCGCCTACGGTCTCCCCACCGACGCCGCGCTAGCGGCCAACGCCAACATCCGCCGCCGCGCGCAGGAATACAAGCGCGCCAAGCTGGACGGCACGATGGACCAGCTGCGGGTGCTGGCGTTCCTAGACATCTTGAACGGCATCACCGCAACTGCCCGCATCGCCCAGGCCCGCGCCGACACCGACGCCCAAGCCGCAGCCGGGCAGGCCCAGCCCGCCGCCGACCCCATGCCCGCAGGCACCGCCCCCACAGGCACCGGCGCTACGGGCGACGGACCTGCGGGCAACGGCCTTGCGGGGAACGGGCCCGCGGACGACTGGGACCTGGACGACGGCCCCGTGGACGATCAGTCATGGGACGACGGTGATCTGGGCGCTGACAGCACCCCTGACGGCGAGTCGGCCGGTGACGGGACCGAGGACCGCGAGTCCGGCGGTGACGCCCCCGGTGACGGCGGGCCGCGAGGCGGCGGTCCCGGCGGCGGGCCAGGCGCCGGGCCGGACCCGGACGCCGGGGATGCCGGCCCGGCGCTGGCGGCCAGCACGAACCTGACGATCCCGCTGGCCACCCTGCTCGGCCTGGCCGGCCGGCCCGGCCAGGGCCACGGCCTCGGCCCGATCGACCCCGGCCTGGCCCGCGACCTGGCCGCAGCGGCCGCCCGCAGCCCGCACAGCACATGGTGTGTGACGGTCACCGATCAGAACGGGATCGCCATCGGCCACGGCTGCGCCACCCGCGCCCGGCCCGAATCGCCGCCGGGCAGCCGGGACGGCCCGCCCGCCTTCACCCCACGCGATGACCCAGGACCGCCCGGCGGATACGGCACCTGGACGCTGATTCTGCCCAGCGGCAGGCGACTAGCCGTCAAACTTGCAGCTTTGCCGGTGGACGACTGTGACCACCGCTACGAATCGCGCGGCTACCAGCCCAGCGACATGCTGCGGCACCTGGTCCAGATCCGCGACGGCGAGTGCACCTTCGTGTGCTGTTCCCGGCATGCCCGCGAGTCCGACTTCGAGCACGCGGTCCCGTATGAGAAAGGCGGCCGGACGTGTCTGTGCAACGCGGGCGCGCGCAGCCGCAGATGCCACCAGGTGAAGCAGTCCAGGGGGTGGACCGTCACCCAGCCGCGCCCCGGCTGGCACGAATGGACCACCCCGTCCGGCCGCACTTACGTCCAGGGACCTGCGAAGTACCCCATCTGAGGGCGCGAGGCGGCGGGGTGCTTCACTCAGCCTGCGGCGTCGGCGCGTGCACCAGGGCGTCACCCGAGGGGGTCCCGGCACCTCGCCGCACGAACCCCACGTCGGCCGGAATGTCGGTGGCGCGCGTTACGGTCGGCTCATGCGATTCGGTTTCGTGGTGCCCTATGCGGACAGCCGCGAGTTCGCGGAACTCGCGGCTGTTGGCGAGCGGCACGGCTGGGACGGCGTGTTCACGTGGGAAGCCGTCTGGGGTGTGCACGCCTGGGTCACGCTGGGCGCGGCCGCTATGGTGACCGAGCGGATCAGGCTCGGCACGCTGCTGACCCCGGCGTCGCGGTGGCGGCCGTGGGACCTGGCATCGGCGGTGGCAACCGTGGACCGGCTCAGCGGCGGACGGGTGATCATGAGCGTCGGGCTCGGCGCGGTGCACCCGGGGTGGACCGCGTTCGAGCCAGATGAGGGTCGCCGGGTGCGCGCCGAGAAGCTCGACGAGTGCCTGGCCATCTTCGACGGGCTGATGCGCGGACAGCCGTTCAGCTACCAGGGACGCCACTACTCCGCCGAGCCCACCGACCATCTCGTCCCCGATCCGCCGGCCCAGCGCCCGCGCCCGCCGGTGTGGGTGGTCGGCGCGCGCGTCACCGGACAGAGCGGACACAATGGGCAGGCGTCGCTGCGGCGGGCCGCGCGCTGGGACGGGCTGCTGCCCGCGGTCATCGAGGACGGGTCCATGCGGGACATCCGAGGTCCCGCCGAGCTCGCGGACCTGATCGGCGAGATGCGCGGAATGCGCGCTGTCGAAGGGCTGCCCGCCGAGCCATTCGACGTGGTCATCGAGGCCGACAGCACCGGGGAGTTCGTTCGTCTCGACCCGCCCGATCCGGCGGCGTGGGAAGCGGCGGGCGCCACCTGGTGGGTGGAGAGCTGGTGGAGCGTCGAGCCTGGCGGCGCCGGGATCGCGGAGGTCAGGCGGCGGATCGAGGCCGGACCGCCGTCCCCGGGCCGCTGATACGGTCCAGGCATGCAGGCACCAACCGTCAGGGAGCGGCTGCGGCAGGCGCTTGGCGAGGCGCTCAAGGCGCGGGACTCGATCGCGGTGTCCGCGCTACGCTCGGCGCTCGGCGCGATAGACAACGCGAGCGCCGTTCCCGCCTCGCCCGCCCCGGTCGCCGGGGCGAGCAGCCCGCACTTCGCCGGGACCGCCGCGGGGCTCGGCGCCGCGGAGACCGAACGGCGCGGCCTGACCGAAGACGAGGCAAGGGCGATCGTCCGGGCCGAGGTCACCGAACGGCAGGCCGCGGCGGCGGACTACGAGCGGGCGGGGAACATGGACCGGGCCGGCCGGCTTCGGCGCGAGGCGGACATCCTGGCGTCCGCAGTCGCCATCGAAACGTGATCGTGGGAAACGCGTGCTGCGAGGTGTCCATGGGAGACTTCGGGGATGACCGATTTGGTCGTTCCCGGACTGCCATTCGCGCTGCAGCCGGCGGGGCATCCAGCGTGCCAGGCCGTGCTGTCTGGCGGAGTGCTCGCGCTGACCAGCGGGGCGAAGTCCGACCTGTTCATCGACCCGGCCGGTGAGGAGGGGGGGCGGCCCGACGCCGGCCGGCTCACCGGGCTGCCGCCGGACCGCGACTTCAGGCTCGCAGCCCGGGTCAGCGTCCATTTCGGCAGCGTGTATGACGCGGGCGTGCTGCTGCTCTACCTGAGCGAGCGCCGCTGGGCCAAGCTCTGCTACGAGCTGTCACCGCAGCGCCGCCCGACCGTGGTGACCGTGGTGACCCGGGGAACCTCCGACGACGGCAACTCCTTCGAGACCGCGGGCGGCCCGCTGTGGCTGCGGATAACCAGGGCGGGCCGGGCGTGGGCCTTCCACGCCTCCGAGGACGGCGCCGCCTGGCGGCTGGTTCGCTACTTCACGCTCGGCGAGGCGTCGGGCGCCCGCGTCGGGTTTCTCGCCCAGTCGCCCACCGGCCCCGGCTGCACCGCCGTCTTCGACACGATCACGTACAAGCCCGGCGCGCCCGCCGACCTGCGCGACGGGACCTAGCCCGACCTAGCCCGACCTACTCCGGGAGACAGCGCAGCTAGCCGGGCACGCCGGAGACCACGCCCAGCTGGCGGTGCCGCCACCAGTTGCGCGCCGCCAGGACCGCGGCCCAAAGCACGAGCACCGACAGCCCGTCGAAGAACAGGCCGCCGACGATCGTGCCCACCGCGCCCAGGTCGCTGTGGATCAGCTGCGAACCCCACCCCCACGCCCATAGCGGCTCGCGCACCGGGAAGGGCTGGTCGAGCGGCACCTGCCCGGGCCAGGTCACGGCGGTCTGGCCGGAGTTCTGCAGGAAGCCGTTGGTGATGGTCGAGCAGCCGTAACGGCCGCACTGCTGCCCGTAGGACGTCGGGAGGAACATGACGGTCTTCTCGGCACCCGCCAGGTAGGCCGCCCCGTTCACCAGGCCGGGCAGGACGGCGACCCCGATCCCGACGAGGATCACCAGCAACACCCAGGCGAACACCCAGGTGAACCGGTGGCGCGGCGGGTACCGGTAGGCGTGCGCGCCGACCGGGAAGTGCGTGGTCCGCTGCGTGGCGTGGTTACGCACACCAGGGTCCAGCCGGTGCAGCTTCACGGTGTCGACCACGGAGGCCACAAGCGCCACCACAAAGACAATGGTCAGCAGCAGCACGAAGATAGCGGCGACGGCCTGACCGGCCCCGCGGGCGTTGGGCGCCAGCGCGCCGAGCAGGCCGAGAGCGACCAGCCAGGCCACGATGCTGACCACCGCCGTCCACACCCAGCCCCGACGCCTGTGCAGCAGCCGGACGGTGCTGGCGACGTCATGGTCGGACCCGGTCGACGTCGAGTGCAGTGGTGTCACGGGGGTCAGCTAGGCAGGAGTCGGCGCCGAACGCTGCCGGTGATGGCGCAGCCAGTTGCGAGCCAGCCTGACGAACCAGACGAGGATCAGCACGGCGAACCCGTCGAGCAGCAGGCTGACGATGATGGCGGCGACCGCCGTCCCGTCGCTGTCGATCAGCGAGCCACCGGCCCCCCAGGACCACACCGGCTCGCGGACCTTGAACGACTGGCCGAGCGGCACCTGGGCGGGCCAGGTCGTGGCGGTGCTCGCGCCGCCGGGGTTCTCCAGGATGCCATCGGTCACTGTCGAGCAGCCGGTCCGATACCCGCAGACCTGATCGTAGGACTGCGGAACGAACGTGCCGCTCCGTCCCGCCCCCGCCAGGTACCCGATCCCGTCGACGACGCCGGGCACGCAGACCACGGTCACGAACAGGATGAGCACCATCCCCAGCCAGGCGAACACCCAGGAGAGGCGGTGCCGCGGCGGATAGCGGTGGGCGTGGGCGCGCACCGGGTGGTGCGCCGTGGCCGCGGCGGCCTGCGCGCGCAACTCCGCGGGCTGGCGCCGGAGCTGCCTGCTGTCCACCGCGACGACGGTGAGCGCGACGACGGTCAGGACGGCGGCCGCCAGGATGACGCCGCGCATGATCGACGGGCCGGACCCGGTGTCAGAACCGGTCTCGTTGACCGCGTTCAGGTAGGCGCCGTAGCTGAGCAGGAACGCCATGAATCCCCAGAACGCCGTCACGGACCAGCCGTGGCGGCGGTGCAGCAGTCGTACGGTGGCGGCCAGCCGCGGGTCCGCGGCGGCTTCGGGGGCGCCAGGCTGTGACGCGGATCTCACGCGGTAAGCGTAGATCCCTGGGGCACTGGCGGCCAGCGTCCTGCGAAGCTGGCGGGTTCTGGCTGTTTCTGTTCCGCGGCAAGTTACCGGGGTGTCAACAACCGGCCAGGCGGCGGCAAGGTGACACTCCTACGCTCAGTCCACCGCCAGTGCGCGGATCGTGCCATCGACCAACTCCAGGCAGCCGGAGGGGCCAGTGAGCGAGCAGGACAAGCAGGAACAGGGCATCAGCGAACAACCAGCCGAGCAGGAACAACCGGGCAAGCGCGATACCACCAGGCGCGCCTTCATGGTGGGCGGCGCGGCCGCGGCCCTCGGCGCAGCAGCCGTCGGCCGCCCGGGCGGGCCACACAAGATCACCGACGACCAGGCCAGGCTCATCGACAAGGTGACCGCGGCCGCCGCGACGAGCGCGAGCCTGAGCGACGTCAAGCACATCGTCATCCTGATGCAGGAGAACCGCTCCTTCGACCACTACTTCGGCACCATGTCCGGAGTGCGCGGCTTCTCCGACGCTAACGTCCCCACTCAGAACGTCGGCGGCACCACGTACCCGGTGTTCGATCAGTTCGGCTACCAGCCGGGGACCGGAGTGGATGCCAGCGGCTATATGCAGCCGTTCAACCTGCTCAACAACCCGCCGGCCGAGAATGGCGAAGCGACCAACGACATCGCGCACGACTGGGTGACACAGCACCAGAGCTGGAACGGCGGCCGGATGGACTCGTTCATCAAGGCCCACCTGGCCGCGGACGGCAGCACCAACGGGCCGGTGACGATGGGCTACTTCACCCGCTCCGAACTGGCCTTCTATTACGCGCTCGCCGACGCGTTCACGGTCTGCGACAACTACTTCTGCTCGGTGCTCGGCCCCACCGACCCGAACCGGCTGATGGCGATCTCCGCGAACATCGATCCGGCCGGCCAGGCCGGCGGCCCGGTGATCACCACCGCGACCAACCGGGTGGGCATGACGGGCGCGCTGAACTGGAAGACGATGCCCGAGGCGCTGCTCGAGGCCGGGGTGAGCTGGAAGGTCTACAACGACCCCACCGGCCTGCTCGGCCTCGGCGTGCTGTCGTACTTCGAGAACTACACCGACGTGTTCTCGCTCACCGGCCTCGAGCTGATCGCCAGGGGGCTGACGCCGAGCTACCCGGGCGACTTCCAAAGCGACGTGCAGAACGGGACCCTGCCGAGCGTGTCATGGATCGTCCCGCCGCTGGCCGAGTGCGAGCACCCGGCCGCGCCGCCGGAGTGGGGCGAGTACCTGGTGCAGCAGATCCTGAACATCCTGGTCTCCAACCCCGAGGTCTGGGCGCAGACCGTCTTCATCGTGAACTACGACGAGAACGGCGGCTTCTTCGACCACGTGCCGCCGCCTGCCGCGCCGGCCGGGACCGCGGGGGAGTACCTCACCGGGACCCTGCCATCAAGCGCGGGCGGCATCGCCGGCCCGATCGGGCTCGGCTTCCGCACGCCGTGCTTGGTGGTCTCGCCGTTCAGCGCCGGCGGCTACAAGTACTCGGGCGCCCTGGACCACACCTCGACGCTGCGGCTGATCGAGTCCCGGTTCAAGGTGACGGTGCCGAACCTGTCCGCCTGGCGGCGCGCCGCCACCGGCGACTTCACCGGCGCGCTGGCCCTGGCCAACCCCCCGGTCACCAAGGTCCCGAGCCTGCCGTCGACCTCGATCGGCAGCGACCTCACCGTCGTGGAGGAGGCCGTGCTCAACGCGCTGACCGGCACCCTCGACGTGGGCATCCCCTACCCGCTACCGACTAGCAACACGATGCCGTCCCAGGAGACGACCCCGGCCCGGCCACCGGTTCCGTAAGCCCGCGGGCGACGCGCCCGCGAGCACCGCCGAGGTGATCTCGCGGGCGCAGCCCCAGGACAGCGTCACGCCGGCGCCGCCGTGCCCGTAGTTATGCCACAAGACCCGCCCGCCGCCGAGGTCCTCGGCTTCCAGCCGCACCGACGGCCGGACCGGCCGCAGCCCGACCCGGTGTGCCACCACCTCGGCCCCGCGCAGCCGGGGGAAGACCGCCGAACAGTCGGCAACGATCCGTTCGGCCACATCTGAACGAACGGCCAGGTCCCAGGCACCTTCCTCCGCGGTGCCGCCGAGCAGCACCACGTCGCCGTGCGGGAACAGGTAGACGTAGTGCGTGCCGTGCATGGTGTGGTCGATGTAGAACTCGTCGATGCCGGGGTTGCGGACCACGACCACCTGCCCGCGCACCGGCACCACCTCCGGGTCAGGCACCAGTTCCCTGGCGCCGGCCCCGGTGCAGTTCACTACGACCGGGGCGTCCAGCGACGACAACGCGGCGACAGAGCCAGCCGAGACCGACCCCCCCGCCGCCGCGTACCGGGCGAGCAGGTAGTCCATGTACCGCGGCATGGTGATCACGGGCGCGGTGTACCACCAGCCGGACGCGAAGCCGGGAGGAAGCTCGCCGGCCGTGCACATCCGGAAGTCTGGCACCAGATCAGCCCACTCAGGCGGCGCGTCAGGCTCCGAGGACACCTCCCGCCCGTAGACCGGGCGGATCGCCGCCGCGGGCTCGTCCGCCAGTTCGGCGAGCACGGACAGGCCCACCCGCGCCCAGGCCAGGCACCGGTCGGGCGGGCCGCACCGCGTCGGCCCCCAGATCGCTCCCGCGGCCACCGAGGTTGTCTGCGACGGCGGCGATGCCGCCACGATCCGGGTGACCAGGCCGGCTTCGGCCAGCGAGATGGCGGTGGTCAGGCCGACGACGCCGGCGCCGACCACGAGCGCGTCAACTGCCGTCATGCCACGAAGGTACCCGGGCCAGCGTGCTCGTGATCGTCGCTAGCACGAGGCCGGGCTCGCGCAGCGTCGGCAGGTGGTCCATCCCGGGGACGACGGTCAGTTCGCACCCGTGGATCCGGGCGGCGGCCTGCAGGTTGGATGCGACAAGCGGCGGATAGTCCGCGTCGCCGACCAGCAGCGAGACCGGGACCGAGATCGAGCCAAGCCGGTTGAACACCGGCGGGTCCCGCAGTTCCAGGTCTCCCGAAGAGATGACCGCCCGCGCCGCCGAGCGCAGTTGCTCCATGACCGCGGGGGTGGGGCCGGCCGCGGCCCAGACCCGCTGCATGACCGCGGCCAGGCCGTCTACGTCGGACGCGGCCAGCGCCCGCTCGTACTCCGCCTCCAGTTCGTCCGGCTCCGCGGAGTCGGAGTCGGAGTCCGGCTCCGCCAAGTCCGGCCACGGGAATCCCGGGACGCCCGGGCACAGCAGCACCAGCGCGGACACCCGTTCGGGCTGGTCAATGGCCAGTCCGAGCGCGCTGCCGCCACCCTGGCTGCAGCCCACGATCGCCACCCGGTCCAGCCCGTAGTGGTCAAGCACCGCGACCAGGTCGCCGAACAAGGAGAACTTGACCGTCGGCGGCGGGGACTGCCCGAACCCGCGGGCGTCGTACCGGATCACCCGGTACGACTCGGTGAGCGCGGGCAGCACCGGCTCCCAGAACCGCGAATCGCCCACGCCCGGGTGCAGCAGCACCAGCGGCGGCCTAGCGCCTCCGGCGCCCCCGTCGCCACCGCTGTCATCGGCCCATACCTCGCCGCCGTCCACGGCGATCATCGTCGAAGTCACGCGCTCCAATTTACGTGCTGACCACCGCCGTGGACTGCTTCGCGTGCCAGCGCCGCCCGTCCGAGCGGGGCCGGACCAGGGTGAACGTCTCGAACAGCGTGTAGTCGTCGGTCGGCGCGCCCGGCTCGCCTGAGGCCGGGTTGACCGGGTCGGCGCCGACCGCGTGGTAGTGCCTGACGGTGATCGAGGTCTGCCCGCCGGCTTCGGTCCCCGGGTTCACGTCGAACACCGCGATGCCGTAGCCGGTGGTGGTGTCGCGGCGCGCGGACCAGGTCGCGTCCTCCACCGCGTCCGCGCCGGCCCGGACGTAGACGCCCGGCGTGGCCGAAAGAACCGGCCGGTTGGCCTGGGTGAACACCTTCGCCTGGGTATCCGCGTGCGAAGGGTCCACGCCGAACGCGTCGAGGTTCGCGTCCGTGCCGCCGCAGCCGAGGATCAGGTGCACGGTGCCCTGGCTGGTGTCGAAGACCCCGCTGTCCACCGTGGTCACCGGGCGCGGACGCCGGGTGTCGACCGCCGAACCGGTCGCCAGCGAGGTGCCGGCCCCGATGTCGAACCCGCGCACAGGGAACGAACGCTCGTAGTCGTGGTCGTGCCCGCAGAGCACCAGGTCCACCTCGTACCGGTCGAACAGCGGCAGCCATTCCTCCCGCAGGCCCAGGTCGGAGCCGTTGCCGTTGCGCGAGGACGAGCAGGCGCACTGGTGCATCTGCGCGATGATCCAGTCGATCGAGGCGTCCCGCCGCGCCGTGGCGAGGGTCGTCTCGAGCCACCGGGTCTGCGCGCCGCCGGAGTACCCGTGGATGTAGAACGAGGCGCCGGCGGGCACGGGAAGGCTGCCGGTGGAAGCGGCCGGGGCAAGGGCCCCGGGCCCCGCGACGAACGCGCCCGCGTCCTGGTAGACCACGTCGTCCGCGCTCAGCGACACGAAAAGCACCGAGCCGACGCGAAAGGAGTACCAGCGCCCCTCCAGCCCCGGTGTCCCGTTCGACGGCAGCGTGTACCTGGTCAGGTAGGACGTGAAGCCCTGCGGCCCGTTGCCGAACTCGATCTCGTGGTTGCCCGGCACCGGCATCCACGGCCGGTTGGCCGCCGATGCCTGGTTGTTGTTGCCGAAGTCCCGCCACACCTCTGGCTGGGACAAAGGATTCAGGTCGCCGTAGCACAGGTCGCCATTGAGCAGGTGGAACAGCGGCTGGAAGGACTCCACCGCGCCGACCGCGTACGCCGACTGGCCGTAGGAAAGCACCCAGTCGGTGTTCGGCGTGGCGAGGTCGCCGAAGCTGGTGAACCGGAACGCCGCCCTGCCTTCGGGCGCGGTGGTGAACGTCGCGCTGAACGGGTCGGCGCTGTTGCCGTCGTTGTCGGCGGTCACCGCGTACCCGTACGTGGCGCCCGGCCGCAGTCCGTGCACCCGCGCGTGGTACGTCCACACGGTGCCGCCGTTCAGCCCGTCGGTGTAGGTGCGCTCTTCCGCCGGGATGACCCGCTGCCCGATCCGCACTCTGGGCCGCATCGCCTGCGTGGGCGACGCCCACGAGATCACCACGCTGCGCGCGGGATCATCGCCCCAGGTCAGATGGATCTGCTCCGGCGTGCCGTCACCGCGTGCGTCGAGGGCGCTGGACCGCGTGCGCACACTAGCCGCGCGCGCGGGAACCGCGGTGGCGGTGGCGGCGATCAGTCCGGTGCCGCTCGCGGCGAGCACCTGCCGCCTGGACAAACCGGACCCGTCGGAACCTGAGTCATCAGACATGCGCAGACTTTGCCGTGCGCCGGTAAACGACTGGTGACGAAAGGGAAGGTCGTGATGCCAGTTCTTGATGAATATTCCGAACGGGGAGTCGCCCCCGCACGTTCGGATGACATTGCAGGTCAAAAACGGGCCGCCGCACACGAAGTACGGCGGCCCGCTCCCCCTCACGCGGAAAAGACGAAAAGACTCAGACCCGCGACCACGCCTCGGTGAGCACCGAACGCAGGATCTGCTCGATCTCGTCGAAGTGCTCCTGAGTGCAGATCAGCGGCGGCGCGAGCTGGATCACCGGGTCGCCGCGGTCGTCGGCGCGGCACACCAGGCCGGCGTCGAACAGCGCGCTCGAGAGGAACCCGCGCAGCAGCCGCTCGCACTCGTCGTCATCGAAGGTCTCGCGGGTGGCCTTGTCCTTGACCAGCTCGATGCCGTAGAAGTAGCCGTCGCCGCGCACGTCGCCGACGATCGGCAGGTCCGACAGCTTCTCCAGGGTGGCGCGGAAGCCGCCCTCATTGGCCCGCACGTTGCCGAGCAGGTCCTCGCGCTCGAAGATGTCCAGGTTGGCGAGTGCCACCGCGGCGGACACCGGGTGCCCGGCGAAGGTGATGCCGTGCAGGAACGTGGCGTGGCCGGTCAGGAACGGCTCGATCAGGTGCTCGCGCGTGATCATCCCGCCAAGCGGCGAGTACCCGGAGGTCGCGCCCTTGGCGAAGGTGATGATGTCCGGCAGGTACCCATAGCGCTCGGAGCCGAAGTAGTAGCCGAGCCGGCCGAACGCGCAGATCACCTCGTCGGAGACGAGCAGCACGCCGTACCTGTCGCAGATCTCCCGTACCCGCTGGAAGTAGCCGGGCGGCGGCGGGAAGCAGCCGCCGGAGTTCTGCACCGGCTCGATGAACACCGCGGCCACCGTGTCGGCGCCCTCGCGCAAGATGGCCCGCTCGATCTCATCCGCGGCCCAGATCCCGAACTCCTTGATGCTCGACGACACGAATGAGGGCGCGCGGTAGAAGTTCGTGTTCGGCACCCGGACGCCGCCCGGCGGCAGCGGCTCGAAGTCGCCCTTGATCGCGGACAGGCCCGTGACGGCCAGCGCGCCCATCGAGGTGCCGTGGTAGGCGATGTCCCTGCTGAGCACCTTGTACCGGCCGTACTCCCCGCGAAGCTTGAAGTACTGCTTGGCGAGCTTCCACGCCGACTCGACCGCCTCCGAGCCCGACGTGGTGAAGAACACCCGGTTCAGGTCGCCGGGGGCGAGTTCGGCCAGCCGCGCCGCGAGCGCGACCGCCGACGGGTGCGCGTACGACCACAGCGGGAAGTAGGCGAGCTCGGATGCCTGCTTGGACGCCGCCTCGGCCAGCTCGGTGCGGCCGTGACCGACCATGGACACGAACAGCCCGGACAGTCCGTCCAGGTAGCGCTTGCCGTGGTCGTCGTAGACGTAGGGCCCGGAGCCGCGGACGATGACCGGGATGTCGCCGTCGCCGTACGCTGACATCCGGGTGAAGTGCATCCACAGATGCTTCTTGGCGGCTTCCTGCAGGTCGAAGGTCATCGTGTTCCCCATGTGTATGTCTGTTTGCATAGCTTTAGGTAGACAAGTGTCTCGGTGGATGTTACGGACGGTACCCCGCGTACTCGGCCCAGAATCTCGAGCAGGTGGTCGTCGTCCTCGCAGACGACCTCGAGGAGCAGGTCGAACGACCCCGCGGTGATCACCACGTAGTCGATCTCCGCCATGGCCGCCAGGTCGTCTGCGACCTTCATCAGGTCGCCGTCGCACTTGAGCCCGATCATCGCCTGGCGGTGGAAGCCGAGCGTGAGCGGGTCGGTGACGGCGACGATCTGCATGACGCCCGCCTCCTGCAGGCGCTGTACCCGCTGCCTGACGGCCGCCTCGGACAGCCCCACCGCCTTGCCGATGGCCGCATAGGACTGCCTGCCGTCGGCCTGCAGCTGCTCGATGATCCGCTTAGAGATATCGTCGAGAACGATCGATGCAGCAGGACCGCCGCGCGGGCCATGAGCCATGCGATCACATCCTTGGGGGGTGCAGTCCGCCGGTGGCGCGAGTGCGCCGGGCACTACTCCATGCTGTCATGTTAGAGGGCTCTGTCAACTGATTTCGTAGGTATATGCAAGAATAGCAACTGATTCACTTGTCACAACCGCAGGAGGCTGGGGATGACGCAGGGACAGCTGCGTAACTTCGTGAACGGCAAGCACACCGACCCGCGCGACGGGAGCTACAGCGACGTCGTCGACCCCAGCACCGGCGAGGCCTACGCCAAAGCGCCGGTCTCGTCCGCCGCGGACGTCGACGAGGCGCTGCAGGCGGCCGCGGCCGCGTTCGAGACCTGGCGGGATGCCACGCCCGCCGAGCGCAGCCTGGCGATGCTCAAGTTCGCCGACGCGGTAGAAGCCCGCGCCGAGGAGATCACCGAGGTCGAGTGCAAGAACACCGGCAAGCCGGTGGCACTGACGCTGTCGGAGGAGCTGCCGCCGTCGGTGGACCAGCTGCGGTTCTTCGCCGCCGCCGCCCGGCTGCTCGAGGGCCGGTCCGCGGGCGAGTACATGAAGGACCACACCTCGATGATCCGGCGCGAGCCGATCGGCGTGTGCGCCCAGGTCACCCCCTGGAACTACCCGCTGATGATGGCGGTGTGGAAGATCGGCCCGGCGCTCGCCGCGGGCAACACGGTGGTGCTCAAGCCGTCCGACACCACGCCCGCCTCCACCTTGCTGCTGGCCGAGATCGCCAGCGAGTTCTTCCCGGCCGGCGTCTTCAACGTGATCACCGGCGATCGCGACACCGGCCGTGAGCTGGTCAAGCACAAGATCCCGTCGATGGTCTCGATCACCGGCTCTGTGCGGGCCGGCATGGAGGTGGCGCGCGCCGCCGCCGACGACCTCAAGCGGGTGCACCTCGAACTCGGCGGCAAGGCGCCGGTCGTCGTCTTCGACGACGCGGACGTCGAGGCCGCGGCCGAAGGGATCGCCGGGGCCGGCTACTTCAACGCCGGCCAGGACTGCACCGCGGCCACCCGGGTGCTGGCCGGCCCGGGCATCGCGGCCGACCTGACCGCCGCGCTCGCCGACCAGGCCCGTGGCACGGTGACCGGCGGGCTCGACGTGGAAGATGCCTACTTCGGCCCGCTGAACAACCCCAACCAGCTCGCCCGGGTCTCCGGCTTCCTCGAGCGCGTCCCCGCGCACGCGAGCGTCGAGGCCGGCGGTCACGCCATCGACGGCCCCGGATACCTGTTCGAGCCGACCGTCGTCTCCGGGCTGCGCCAGGACGACGAGATGATCCAGGACGAGATCTTCGGCCCGGTCATCACCGTGCAGCGGTTCAGCGACGAGGACGAGGCGCTGCGCTGGGCCAACGGCGTCCGCTACGGCCTGGCCTCCAGCGTGTGGACCAAGGACCACGGCCGCGCGATGCGGATGGCCCGCCGCCTGGACTTCGGCGCGGTGTGGATCAACACCCACATCCCGATCGTGGCCGAGATGCCGCACGGCGGCTTCAAGCACTCGGGCTACGGCAAGGACCTGTCGATGTACGGCTTCGAGGACTACACCCGCATCAAGCACGTCATGAGCTACATCGGTACCTGAGCCCTCAGGAAGTACTGATTTTTATACCGAACGGGCGGTGGGCGTCTCTCACGAGCACGCCTGCCGCCCGTTCCGCGTGCCGGACCTCAGTCTGTCCAGCCTGCCCCAGTCTGCCCACTGTGCCCCATTACAACATGCGTCAATGTAGTTACTTTTAGTTGCTATGCTGCACGCAACTCCCATCCAGCCCAACCCCCTGGAGGGCTCATGACCACGATGAGGTCCAAGACACCCGTGCTGGCCGCCGCGATCTCCGGGATGGCGCTGCTCGCCGCCGGGTGCGGGACAGTCTCGAGCGGGCACGGGGCGGCCGCGCTGACAGCGCCGGCCCCCTCGGCGCGTGCCTCCTCCGCCGCGGCGAGCGCGTCATGCGCCGGGTCCGCCGCGAACTCCGCACCGCTTCAGGTCCCCGCGCTCGACGCGGTTCAGTTCGTCTCAGCGCGGCAGGGCTGGGTGGCCGGCGCCGGGCACGTCCTGGCCACCAGCGACGGCGGCCATACCTGGACCACCCAGTACAGCGGGCCGGACGCGCTCGACCAGGTGGACTTCGTCGACGCGCAGCACGGCTGGGCGGCCGGGGTCGCCAGCCTGCTGCGGACGACGAACGGCGGCGCGACCTGGACGGTCATGCAGGACCCGTGCGGTTCCATCCGCTCCGTGCACTTCGTGACGCCTGACGTCGGGTACGCCGTCGCGGGCGGCTCGCAGATCAGGACCGACGGCGGCGTGCCTGCGCCCGCCGTCGGCGGGCAGCTGCTGACCACCACCGACGGCGGCCAGCACTGGACCGCGGTGTCTGGCGCTCCCGCACAGGTCCAGACGGCCTGCTTCACGTCTACGGCGAGCGGTTTCCTGGGCACGCCAGGCAAGATATGGCGCACCTCCGACGGCGGCCAGCACTGGTCGCTCGCCTTCAGCGAGCCGGCCGCGTCCGGTGCCGTCCATCCGGGTCCTGACACCACCGTGCTGCAATGCGCCGGGAACAGCGCCGCCTGGGTGCTCTTCCTCGGCCAGGGCGCCGCGCTCGGCCATTCCCCGTACCTCGCGTATGCCCTGCAGAACGCGCACACCGCGCGCCCCCTGTTCGAGGAGGCGTACATAGAGTCGGCGGCCAGGCCGCAAGTGCACGCGCCAGACGGTCCGGGCAGCTACCCCGGCCCGTTCAGCGCGATCAGCCCGGACGCCGCGGTCTTCGTCGGATTCGACCCGGCTGTCGGCTACGGCGCCGCCGCGGTCATGACCGTGACCGGCTCAAGCCTGAGCAGGCAGGGCGACGTCAGCGGAATCTCGCAGGCCTACGGCGTGGCGTTCGTCAGCGACACCCAGGGCTGGGTGGTCGGCGAGAACGCGCGGACCGGCGAGTACTCGATCGACGCCACCGCCGACGGCGGCCACACCTGGACCCGCCAGTACCAGATGCGCTAACCCAGGCATTCACGGACGATCGCGCCTGGGGTACAACCGGGATATGCCTTACCGGGTGGTGATCATCGGCGCGGGATTCGGCGGGATCGGCATGGCGATCGCGCTCAAGCGGGCGGGCATCGACGACTTCGTCGTGCTAGAGCGGGCCAGCGACCTCGGCGGGACCTGGCGCGACAACAGCTATCCGGGCCTGACCTGCGACATCCCGTCACAGCTCTACTCGTTCTCGTTCCGGCCGTGGCGCTGGACCCGGCGATTCCCGGCGCGCGATGAGATCCTCGCCTACCTGCGCGCGCTCGTCGCCGAGCAAGGACTTGGCCCGCACCTGCGCTTCGGCTCCGGGGTGGTGACGGCGGAGTTCGACGAGCGCAGCGCGCTGTGGGACCTCACCCTCGAGGACGGCGGCTCCCTGCAGGCGACCGCGCTCGTCAGCGCCGTCGGCCAGCTCGGCCGCCCCGTCATTCCCGACATCCCGGGCCGGGACGAGTTCGCCGGGCCGTCGTGGCATTCGGGTCGCTGGAACCACGATGCCGGCCTGGCCGGCCGCCGGGTGGCCGTCGTCGGCACCGGCGCCAGCGTCATCCAGTTCGTGCCGGAGATCGCCAAGGTCGCCGGGCACGTCGACGTCTACCAGCGCAGCGCCCCGTACGTGCTGCCTAAGGCCGACCGCCCGTACCGGGACATTGAGCAGACCCTGTTCGACCGGGTGCCGGCCGTGCGTAAGGCCGATCGGCTGCGCATCTTCCTCTACGGCGAGCTGCTCACCAGCGGGTTCGTCGTCTCGCCGAAGCTGCTCGCCGGGCCGATGCAGCTGTGGCGGCGCCAGCTCCGCGCGCAGATCGCCGATCCGCGGCTGCGCGCCAAGTGCGTCCCGGACTACGTGATGGGCTGCAAGCGGGTGGTCTTCTCCAACGACTGGTATCCGGCACTGGCCCGGCCGGACGTCGAGCTGATCACCGAACGGATCGAGCGGATCGTCCCGGACGGCGTGGTCACCGCCGACGGCGCGACGCGACCCGCGGACGTGCTCATCTACGGCACCGGATTCAACGCTGCGGAGTTCCTCACCCCGATGCGGGTGTCCGGCCCGGGCGGCCGGACACTGCGGGAGGCCTGGCAGGACGGGGCGCAGGCCTACCTCGGCATCACGGTCAGCGGGTTCCCGAACTTCTTCATGCTCTACGGGCCGAACACCAACCTCGGCGGCAACTCGATCATCTACATGCTCGAAGGCCAGATCGGCTATGTGCTGCGCGCCATCCAGGCGCTCCAGGAAGGACGCCTCGCCTGGCTTGACGTGCGCCCCGACGTGCAGGACGCCTTCAACTCGTGGGTGCAGTCGGCCA
>Ga0187807_1000004_pt1 | contig 54677 bp, 43 predicted proteins | sample NC_wetland_sal_i_4_FD_132432 | JGI IMG/M metagenome (GOLD analysis project Ga0187807, IMG submission 132432) | Wetland sediment microbial communities from Neuse River Estuary, North Carolina, USA - ASW_2 | ecosystem: Environmental > Aquatic > Freshwater > Wetlands > Sediment | place: USA: North...
AACACCGGCGTCAACGGGCAACCCTTGACCCGATTTTCCGCGCCCGCAAGGCGGGTCGCCAGAGTCATGTGGAGCTAAGGGGACTCGAACCCCTGGCCTTCTGGATGCAAACCAGACGCTCTTCCAGCTGAGCTATAGCCCCGCGACGTCAAGGGTACTGCACACCGCAGGCGCCCGGCACTCTCACGCCCGGACGTGACACCCGGTCCGCGTGCCGTCGGATCCGGGTCGGCAGCGGGTCGGCAATACCGGTCATGACCTGCCCTCATTCGGTTCTGGACCCAGGTAGACAACCACCCTTGATAGCGCTACAGTGATCACCGCGCTACGTACAGTTGCCCGGTTATTTCCCCCCGGGCTACCCCGCACGGTAGCGCCGCGGGCGTCCTGGGTTCTGGGGGGTTTACCGGACATGCCCGTGCAGGGCGGCCCCTGGGCGGCCGACCCCGCCTGGGGGCCGGCCATCCGTTCGAACTCCCGGAAGGGGGACTTTGCTGTGGGTGTGATCTGGGGCGAGGGCATGGCAGAGCATCGCTCCCCGACGAGGAGTGCCGGTATCCGTAGCTGGATCGAGCGCCTCATACGCGAGGTTTGGAATCGGCTGTTCGCGCGCGAGGGCCGGGCGTGACGACAGCCTGGGCGCTCGCCTGAGGTTCAAGCTCACGGCAAGCGGTCGCCGTCGGCCCGCTCGTCCCGCGCAGACGTCACCTGCCGCGGTACGCGAATTTACTTGAGCAGCCGGGACAGCCGCCGGTCCGCGAGCGGCTTGCCGCCCGTCTGGCAGGTTGGGCAGTACTGCAGCGCGGAGTCGGCGAAGGAGACCTCACGGACCGTGTCGCCGCAGACCGGGCACGGCTGCCCGGTCTTGCCGTGCACCCGCAGGCCGGTCTTCTTCTCGCCCTTGAGGTCAGCGGCAGCCAGGCCCGCCGAACGGTCGACTGCGTCACGCAAGGTGCTCACAATCGCCGCATGCAGGGTCGCGACGTCCTCGGGTGTGAAGCTCGACGCCAGCTTGAACGGGGACATCTTCGCCGCGTGCAGCACCTCGTCGGAGTACGCGTTGCCGATCCCCGCGATGATGTGCTGGTCGCGCAGCACGCCCTTGATCTGCATGCGGCGTTCTTTGAGTATGGCGGCGAGCGACTCCACGGTGAAGTCGTCCGCCATCGGCTCGGGTCCGAGCGTCGCAACGCCAGGCACCTGCTGCGGATCGCGGACGAGGTAGACGGCGAGGCGCTTTTGCGTACCTGCCTCGGTAAGGTCAAAGCCGGACCCGTCGTCAAGCGCCAGCCGGAACGCCAGCGGGCTCTTACCCGGTCGCACGGGCTTGTCCGGCAGGTCGTCGCTCCATCGCAGCCAGCCCGCCCGCGCCAGATGGATAACCAGGTGCAGGTCGCCGCACGATAGGTCAAGGAACTTCCCGTGCCGCCCGACCTGGCCGATGGTGAGTCCGGGCAGCGCGGACAGCGGGGGATCGAACGTCTTTAGCACAGCGAACGACGCTGCCTCGGCGCGGGCGATGACGTGCCCGCTCGCGCGGGCGCGCAGGAAGGCGGCGAGCGCTTCCACTTCCGGCAGTTCCGGCATGGTAACGAGTGTAGGTGGCCGCCGGCACGGCGGCGCGGATCAGGCCGCGCCGGTCATCAGGTCAGGCAGGGCAGCGACGCTATCGAGCAGATGCGTGGCGCCTGCGTCGCGCAGCGCGGCATGCTGATGGGAGCCCGTGCCGACGCCGGCCACGATCCGCGCGCCTGACCGGTGCCCGGTCTGCACGCCGCTTGGGGTAGCGCTGATCATCGCCACTTCCCGGATGTCGCCGGTGCCCATCCGCAGCATCGCGGTGAACACCAGGTCTGGCCACGGGAAGCCGCGTGGCGCGTCGTCCGCGTGCAGCACCAAGTCAGCCAGGCCCTGCTGCCTGAGCCGGTCAAGTACCTCGCTGCACGCATCCCTGGACAGCGCCGAAAGCAGGCAGACCTTCGCCCCGGACCCGGCGATCTTGCCGAACGCGGCGGCGACATCGGCCGACGCCGCAACGCCGAACCTGTCGGCCGCCGCGCGGAACGACCTGTCGAAGGCGAGAGACGCCGCCTGCGCTCGGGGTTCGTCGCCCTCGAAGAGTTCGGTCAGCACGTCCGCGGGCGGCCGTCCCCGTGCCCGGTCGAATCTCACCATGGCCCGGACATAGGCTTCCGTCCCGGCGACGATGCCCTGCGTGGCGATCGCCTCGGCGAAGGCCCGCTCCACGACTGAACCGTCCACGACGATGCTCGCTAGGTCACAGCAGACCAGCGACACGGCAGGAGTGTCGCTCATGGGCACGTCAGTAATCGTCGGCTGCGGTCGCCTCGCTCCACAGGTCGAGGTCGGCGCGCTGCGCCTGGACCTTACGCCATACCGCGAATCCGCCGAGCACCAGCAGGGCGAGGATAAACAGCTTCTTCACTGCGCCGGACCCCTCCAACCTCCGAAGCGAACCATACGGGACACCGCGATCCTCGCGTGCCCGCTGGATAGCCTACCGCTCGACCTCGGCGGATCCTGCGGAAGCTCATGAAGGTGGACCAAGGGTGGGGGTACGTGGACTTGAACCACGGGCCTCGTCCTTATCAGGGACGCGCTCTAACCGACTGAGCTATACCCCCAGGGGATTGCCGTGCGGAGCTGCGGCTCCCGCGACGGCGACTGCGCTACTCTACCGCATCGCCGCTACTACTCGCACCGAGACCACCGGCCGGGGCGGGACCGGCGATTTGGGCTCAGGCGGGCGGGCTACTCGGTCTCGCGCAGGGTGATCTCGATACCCCCGATGGTGCGCGCGATCAGGTTGTAGATAACCGCGCCAATCGTCGACATCGCGGTGATCAAGACGATGTTCAGCGCGCCGAGCATGCCGGTGTAGCCGAGGATCCTGGACGCGGAGAACCAGCCCGAGATGTTGGTGCCCGACGAACCCTGACTGGAGGTGATCGTCGTCACATCGTGCTGCAGCGAAGTGAACACACCTAGGGAGGACAGCACCGAATACAACACAGCCACAGCGACAAACAGGATGATGAACGCCACCACGGAGACAACAAAGCTGAACTTCATGACCGACCACGGCTCAACCCGCGCCAAGGTCAGCTGCGCCTGCCGCCGGGTTTTGCGGCGTGCGGCACCGCGCTTGCGCTTAGTGTCAGCGCCGCGCTTCTGCCAGGAGCTGGTGACCGAACTCGCGTAGCCGGCCAGCCCGGCGGCCGCTCCGCCGGCGGCCGACGCCGCGCCAGACGACACACCAGAGGCATCGGGCGCGACACCAGTGACACCGGGCCCGACACCGGGGCCTGCTGGCGGCCGCGCACCAGGGGCCGGGTAATGCGGTCCCGCTGGGGCGGCCGGGGCGCTCGGGGAACTCGGCCTTGAGAAGGCCGACGGCGTCTGGTAGTACGACGCTGCGGGGGGCGAAGAAGGTGCGGGGGAAGGTCCAGGGAAGGCCTGCGGGGCAGCGGGCGCCGGAGTCTGAGCGGCCGACGACGGAGTGAACGACGGCCTTAGGTCGCCGGAGGAACCGGAGGAACCGGACGAGCCCGGCGAGAACGCCGGCCGGCCGCTGGCGGCCGTGCCTGCGCCGCCCGCACCCGCGCTGCCGGAAACCGCGTCACTCGCGCCGCTCCCCGTCCGGTCCGCCGAGTCGCTCTTGCCCGCACGCGCGAACCAGTTGTTCGTCGCGGCCATCGCCTGGCGGACCGCCTGGCGCCCGGTGTCGAGCATCCCGTTCCCCGACGACGGTGGGTCGCCTGGACCGTCGCCGTCCGCTTCGCCGGTACCGGCACCCGCGGGCGCAGTGTCCGCCGCAGGCTTGACGCCCGGGCCCCTGGGCCTGCCGATCTCGTCGGCGGGGAACGGCACCCGCGTGTGGCTGGACGCGGCCGCGCCGCCGGAGTCGTCCGGTTCGTTAGCAACGGACGAGGACGGCTGCGAGTCGACTTCGTCGCCGGACGACGCAGGGGCGGAGCCGGAAGCACCGTTCAAGGACGACCCGGATTCGACGTCGGCAACGGCGTCGTCAGCCTCGGAGCTCTCGGTGGTCTCCTGGCCGGAAGTCTTGGTAGCCGACCGTGACGTGCCGGATCCCGACGATCCCGACCGCGAGGCGCCGGAGCGTGTCCGTGATGAAGACATGACCCCATTGTCGATGATCGATCCCGCGGTCTCCCCGTCCGGGTCGCCATCCCGACCTGGCGGCGCCACCATCACGGACGGCTCGGTAGCAGCTCGTCCCGCCTCGTCCACGCCGTCCTCCTCGGTACCCACTGGTGCCCCTTTTTGCGTTCAGCAGAGACTATCCGACAAAGGGCGATTCGCCCCTTCTCGGAGCCGGGATGCCCCGGCCCCTCCGCAAACTAGTAATCGTCGGTCATAGATCAGACGTCGTTGTCCCCCGGATCGTTGCCTTCATCCCCATTTTCTGAGGCATCTCCAATTTCGCTGGCATCGACGACCACGCTGGATTCGGCGTTGCGCGCGAGCGCGACCACGCTGTCGCCTGGCGCGAGGTTCATCAGCCGCACCCCCATGGTCTGCCGCCCGGACTGCTTCACCTCGCTGGCACGGGTCCGGATGACGCCCCCCGCCGACGTGATGGCAAACACCTCGTCCTCCGGGCGGACCATCAGCGCGCCGACCAGGCTACCCCGGCCTTCTGTGATCCGCGCCGTGATGACGCCGTACCCGCCCCGGTTCCTGATCGGGTACTGGTCAGCGTGCGTGCGCTTAGCGTATCCGCCGTCGGTGGCGACGAGGACGTCTTCGCCTTCCCTGACAACGTACATGCCGAGCAGTTCGTCGCCGTCGTTGAACCGCATGCCGATCACACCCGAGGTCGCCCGGCCCATGGGGCGGAGCTGGTCGTCGGTGGCCGGGAACCTGATGGCCTGCGCGCCCTTACTGACGAGCAGCAAGTCCTCGTCGGGGGACACCAGCGAAGCGCCGATCACCTCGTCGTCTTCGCGCAGGTTGATCGCGATGAGCCCGCCGGAACGCGGCGAGTCATACTCGACGAGCCGCGATTTCTTCACCAGGCCGGAGCGCGTCGCCAGCACCAGGTAGGGCGCCACCTGGTAGTCGCGCAGCGCGAGCACCTCGGCGATCCGCTCGTCCGGCTGGAACGCGAGCAGGTTGGCCACGTGCTGGCCGCGTGCGTCCCGGCCCGTGTCGGGCAGCTCGTAGCCCTTGGCACGGTAGACCCGGCCCTTGTTCGTGAAGAACAGGATCCAGTGGTGCGTGGACGTGACGAAGAAGTGGTCCACGATGTCGTCGCTGCGCAGCTGCGCGCCGCGGACGCCCTTGCCGCCGCGCCGCTGGGCCCGGTACTGGTCGGTGTTCGTCCGCTTGGCGTACCCGCCGTGCGAGATCGTGACCACGATGTCGGACTCGGCTATCAGGTCCTCGTCGGTCACATCGCCGTCGTAGGCGATGATCTCGGTGCGCCGCTCGTCACCGAACTTGGACACAATCTCGGCGAGCTCGGAGCCTACGATCGACCGCTGCCGGGGCGGCGAGGCGAGGATCGACTCGAAGTCCGCGATTCTTGTCTCGAGCTCGTCGCGCTCCTCGGTCAGTTCCCGACGCTCGAGGGCGGCCAGCTTGCGCAACTGCATGTCCAGGATGGCCCGCGCCTGGATCTCGTCGATCGAAAGCAGTGTGATCAGGCCCTGCTGCGCGACCGCGGCCGACTCCGACCGCCTGATCAGCGCGATCACCTCGTCGATCGCGTCGATCGCCGCGAGCAGCGCGGCCACGATGTGCAGCCGCTCCTGCGCCTTGCGCAGCCGGAACCGCGTCCGCCGCTGAATGACCTCGATCTGGTGCGCCACCCAGTACCGGATCATCTGGTCCAGGCGCAGCGTGCGCGGCACGCCGTCGACCAGTGCCAGCATGATCACGCCGAACGTGTCTTGCAGCTGTGTGTGCTTGTACAGATTGTTGAGCACGACCTTCGCGATCGCGTCCCGCTTGAGCACGATCACCAGGCGCTGACCGGTCCGGCCGCTCGTCTCGTCGCGCATGTCGGCGACGCCGGCCAGCCGGCCGTCCTTGACGAGCTCGCCGATCTTCAGCGCCAGATTGTCCGGGTTGACCTGGAACGGCAGTTCCTTGACGACCAGGCAGGTGCGTCCCTGGATCTCCTCGACGTCGACCACGGCGCGCATGGTGATCGAACCGCGCCCGGTGCGGTACGCCTCCCGGATGCCCCGCCGGCCCACGATCAGGCCGCGGGTGGGGAAATCCGGGCCCTTGATCCGCTCCATCAGGCCGTCGAGCAGCTCTTCGTAGGGCGGATGCTGCCCCTCGGCCACCGGGACCTCGAACCGCTCGTAGTTGTCCAGGTACCACTGGACCGCGTCCGCGACCTCCCGCAGGTTGTGCGGCGGGATCTTGGTGGCCATGCCGACCGCGATGCCCTCTGACCCGTTGACGAGCAGGTTCGGGAAGCGGGCAGGCAGCACGACCGGCTCGGCGGAGCGACCGTCGTAGTTCGGCCGGAAGTCGACGGTCTCCTCGTTGATGTCCCGCAGCATCTCCATCGCCAGCGGGGCGAGGCGGCACTCGGTGTACCGCATGGCGGCGGGTGGGTCGTTGCCAGGCGAGCCGAAGTTGCCTTGCCCGTCAACCAGCGGCATCCGCATCGACCAGGTCTGCGCCATCCGCACCAGCGCGTCATAGATCGCGCTGTCGCCGTGCGGGTGGTAGTTGCCCATGACCTCGCCGACCACCCGCGAGCACTTGAAGAACCCGCGGTCCGGGCGGAAGCCCTGATCGAACATCCCGTACAGGATGCGGGTATGTACCGGCTTGAGGCCGTCGCGCACGTCGGGCAGCGCCCGGCCGACGATGACCGACATCGCGTAGTCGATGTAGCTGCGCTGCATCTCGACTTGGATGTCAACCGGTTCGGTCCTGTCGTGGCCGCCACCATCGGCTGGCAGATCAGTCACTTCGGTCAATTCGCTATCCCTCGGTATTCGACGCTCGGTAAATCAGACACCCGGCGACGGCCGGCACCGCGTCAGATGTCCAGGAAACGCACGTCCTTGGCGTTGCGGGTGATGAACGACCTGCGTGACTCGACGTCCTCGCCCATCAGGACGCTGAACAGCTCGTCCGCCTGTGCCGCGTCGTCCAGCGTCACCTGCAGCAGGACACGCCGCGCCGGGTTCATCGTGGTGTCCCACAGTTCCTCGGCGTTCATCTCGCCAAGGCCCTTGAACCGCTGCACGCCGTCGCGCGGCCGCGGGTCCTTGCGCCCTTCGGCGATCCCCGCCTCGATCAGCCGGTCCCGCTCGGTGTCGGAGAACGCGTAGCCAGGCTCGACCCCGCGCCCCTCCCACTTGATCTTGTAAAGCGGCGGCTGGGCGAGGTAGACGTGACCCGCTTCGATCAGCGGCTTCATGAACCGGAACAGCAGCGTGAGCAGCAGCGTCCGGATGTGCTGCCCGTCCACGTCGGCGTCCGCCATCAGGATGATCTTGTGGTAGCGGAGCTTGGTGATGTCGAACTCGTCGTGAATGCCGGCGCCGAGCGCGGCGATCAGCGACTGAACCTCGTTGTTCTTCAGCACCCGGTCGATGCGCGACTTCTCGACATTGATGATCTTGCCGCGGATCGGCAGGATCGCCTGGAAGTGCGGGTCCCTGCCGCCCTTCGCCGAACCGCCGGCCGAGTCTCCCTCGACCACGTAGATCTCGGACCGCGACGGGTCGGTGGACTGGCAGTCGGACAGCTTGCCCGGCAGCGACGACGACTCGAGCAGCGACTTGCGCCGTGTCAGGTCGCGCGCCTGCCGCGCGGCGATGCGGGCCCGCGCCGCCTGCTGCGCCTTGTCGATGATGCCCTTGGCCTCGCCGGGGTTGCGGTCAAACCAGTCACGCAGGCGATCGTTGGTCACCCGCTGCACGAACGACTTGGCCTCGGTGTTGCCGAGCTTGGTCTTGGTCTGCCCCTCGAACTGCGGCTCGGCCAGCTTGACCGAGACGATCGCGGTCAGCCCTTCGCGGATGTCCTCGCCGGTGAGGTTGGGGTCTTTCTCCTTGAGGTGCTTCTGGTCGCGCGCGTACTTGTTCACCACAGTGGTCAGCGCGGCGCGGAACCCCTCTTCGTGGGTGCCGCCCTCGGCGGTGTTGATCGTGTTCGCGAACGTGTGCACGGACTCGGTGTAGGAGGCGTTCCACTGCATCGCGATCTCGACCGACATGCCCGGCTGCTCGTCGGCGAACTCGATGACGGAGCCGTGCACCGCCTCCTTGGACGCGTTCAGGTAGCGCACGAAGTCGGCGATGCCGCCGGCGTACTGGTAGACGACCACGCGTGCCTTGCCAACGACGGCGCCGGGCGCGGCATCGGCGTCGTCATCGTCGGCCGCCTGCGGCCGTTCGTCGGTCAGCGAGATCCGCAGTCCCCGGTTGAGGAACGCCGTCTCCTGCAGCCGCCGAGACAGCGTCTCGAAAGACCACTCGGTGGTCTCGAAGATTCCCCCGTCCGGCCAGAACGTCGTCGTGGTGCCTGTTTCGGATGTCGCCTCGCCGCGTGCGAGCGGCGTTACCGGCGCACCGCCCTCGTAGGACTGCGACCAGACGTAGCCGTCCTTGCGGACCTCCATGTCGAGCCTGCTCGACAGAGCGTTCACCACCGAGACGCCAACCCCGTGCAGGCCGCCGGACACGGCGTAGGACTTGCCGTCGAACTTCCCGCCCGAGTGCAGGGTGGTCAGCACCACCTCGAGCGCCGGCCGCTTCTCGACCGGGTGCTCGTCCACCGGGATGCCACGCCCGTTGTCTATTACCCGCACCCCGCCGTCGGCGAGCAGGGTCACCTCGATGTTGTCGGCATGGCCGGCCAGCGCCTCGTCGACCGAGTTGTCCACAACCTCGTAGACCAGGTGATGGAGTCCGCGCTCGCCGGTAGAGCCGATGTACATGCCGGGACGCTTGCGGACCGCCTCAAGGCCCTCAAGTACCGTGATCGACCGCGCATCGTACGACAAATGAAACTCCATCCTGCTTCAGGCAGCGTTCGGCCCCCGGCGACGAGTCGATCGTGGATCCGATCGGCCAGGCCCCCGTACCACGCTGCGGTCGCGCGGCTTCCTGGGACCGCGACCACCGGCGGTCTCGTCCGCGTGACCACCTTCTATTTTAGCTGTGGTTACGGACTCTCGCGGCTGCCTTAACCCTACGTGTAGGCGCCGCGTCGCCTGGCGGGCCCGCCGGGGCCGCGAACCCGGACCTTGCGGACTACTCCGGCGCCGAGTTCTTCCGCGAGCCGGCCGAGCAATTGGGGCGTGAGCAGCCGCAACTGGGTCGCCCAGGCCGGAGAGTCGGCGCTGACGACAAGTTCGCCGTCGTCGAACGACTCGGGCAGGGTGTGCGCCGCCAGTTGCGGGCCGACGATTTCGGGCCATTTGCCGAATACCGCGCCTACCGCCGCACGCTGGCGCCAGCCTCGGGCGGACAACAGCCCGCCGAGCGCCGTGTTGAGCGGCTGCGGATCCTCGCGCCGCGGCCGCTCGTTCTCTGTTAGCCCGGGGGGACGACCCCCCGCAGTCCCCCCTCGCATGGCGGGACTGCCCGTCCCCCCATCTCCCCCCTGGGGACGCTCGCCCCGCGCCCACGCATCTGCCCTCGCCCGCGCCAGCGCCTCGGCGGCCAGCCGGATGCGGTCCGGCTCAGCAGGCACGGCCGAGACCGCCCGCGGACACCGAGAAGCGGGCGCCGGTGAGCAGCTCCGGCACGTCGGCGGGCACCGCGGCCGTGACGAGCACTTGCTCCGCCTCAGCTACCAGGGCCGCGAGCCGGTCACGGCGGCCCGTGTCGAGCTCGGCGAACACGTCGTCGAGGATCAGCACCGGGTCCTCCCGCCCGGCCCGCAGCAGGTCGAAGCTGGCCAGCCGCAGCGCCAGCGCCAGCGACCAGGACTCGCCGTGGCTCGCGTAGCCGCGCGCGGGCAGACCCCGGACCGTCAGGTCCAGCTCGTCGCGGTGCGGGCCGGCCAGGCACACGCCGCGGTCGAGCTCGCTGTCCCTGACCTCGGCGAGGGCCGCGCGGAGTTCCTCGGCCGCGGCCCGCACCCGGTCCGCGTGGCCGGTCCCGCCCCGGTCCTCGCCGCCCGCCGCCGCCCCGCCGCCGCCAGCCGCGTCTTCGGGTTGTTCCGAACGAGCGGTGGCGTCTGCCCCGAACGAGCGCCGGTACTCGACGGCGGCCGGCCCCCGGTCACCCGCCACTGACGCGTACGCGCGCTCCACATACGGGCGCAGCGCGGACACCAGGTGCTCTCTGGCAACGAGCAGTTCCGCGCCCGCGCGGGCCAGGTGCGCGTCCCAGACGTCCAGCGTGCTCATGATCGTCTCGCGGGAGTCCGGCTTCCCGCCGCGGGCAGCCTTCGGCCCGGCGGACTTGAGCAGCGCGGTGCGCTGTCGCAGCACCCGGTCGTAGTCGGCGCGGACCGCGGCGTACCGCGGCGCCATGGCCACGAGCAGGTCGTCAAGGAACCGCCGCCGCTCGCTGGGATCGCCCTTGACCAGGGCTAGGTCCTCCGGTGCGAACAGCACGGTGCGCAGCACCCCGAGCACCTCGCGCGGCTTGGTGAGCGGCGCGCGGTTGAGCCGGACGCGGTTCGCGCGGCCCGGGTTCAGCTCGATCTCGACGAGCGTGTCGCTGACCGCGCCGTGCACGCTCGCGCGGATGATCGCGCGCTCGGCGCCCTGCCGGATCAGCGGGGCGTCGTGCGCCACCCGGTGGCTGGCCAGCGTGGCGACGTACCCGACGGCCTCGACCAGGTTGGTTTTCCCCTCGCCGTTCGGCCCGCTGAAGATCGTCACCCCCGGCTGCAACGCCACGTCAACGCTCGCGTACGAGCGAAAGTCCGTAAGCGCCAGCCGGGTGAGATGCACGTCTTCGAGCGTAGTGGCTCGCCCTAGCCAGCCGACCGGATCGGCATCAGCACGTAGCGATAGTCAGGCTGCGCCTCGCCCTTGCCGGTGATGACGGCAGGCCTGGTCGGCGTGGTGAACGAGATCCGCGCGACGTCAGAGTCGATCGCTCCGACGCCGTCGAGCAGGTACTGCGGGTTGAACGCGATCTGCATGTCGTCGCCGTCGAACGACGCGCCGATCGCCTCGCTTGCCTGGGCCTCGTCTCCGCTGCCCGCCTCGAGCAGTACCTCGCCGGCGGTGAATGTGAGGCGGACCGGAGTGTTCCGCTCGGCCACGAGCGCCACCCGCTTGACCGCGTCCGCCAACGGCGCCGCCGGCAGTTCGGCGACCGCGGAAAACTCGTTCGGGAGCAGCGTCTGGTATCTGGGGTACTCGCCGGAAAGCAGCCGGGTAGTGGTGCGGCGCCCGGAGCCCTCGAAGCCGATGATTCCGTCGTTGCTGTTGCCCTCCGCGGTGGCCAGCGCGACCGAGACCTCGGCGCCGCTGGTCAGCGCGCGGGCGGTGTCGCCGAGCACCCGTGCCGGCACGAGCACCGCCGTGTTCAGTCCGGGAACCACAGGGGTCCACCGCAGTTCCCTGACGGCGAGCCGGTACCGGTCGGTAGCGACCAGGGTCAGCATGTCGTCGGCGATCTCCACCCGGATGCCGGTCAGCGCTGGCAGCGTGTCGTCGCGCCCGGCGGCGATGGCTACCTGGCTGATGGCGGAGGCGAACGCGTCGGCGCCGATCTTGCCCGTGGTATCGGGCATGTCCGGCAGCGTCGGGTACTCCTCGGCGGGCAGCAGCATGAGGCTGAACGTGGCGCTGCCGCAGCGCAGGGTTGTCCGCGCACCGTCGGTGAAGATGTCCACCGGCTTGGCGGGCAGGCTGCGCACGATCTCGGCGAGCAGCCGGCCGGAGACCAGCACCGTACCGGGCTCGTCGGCGGTCACCGGGATCGTGGCCTGAGCGGACACCTCGTAGTCGAAGGTGGACAGGGTCAGCTCGCTGCCCGCCTGCAGCCGCATGCCGGCCAGCACGGGGGCGGTGGGGCGCGCAGGCAGCGCGCGGGCGGTCCATGCGACGGCCTCTGCGAGCGGGTCACGCTCAACCTGGAGCTTCACGGATTGCCTCCTGCCGGTTTCTGCGGTGATGTTTGTGCTTTCCCCTGCGCGGGGTATGTGCGTGGCGGCGGCTCATCCCCAGCGGGGCGCGAGCCTACTTGATTTTTGTTTTTCTAGAGTTAGAAAGAACGTCATAGTCATAGGGGCCGTGGAAACTGGGGAAACGGCCGTTTCGTCAGGTCAGAGTCGCTGTCTTGTGCACAGCCGCTGTGCCGTACACGGGGACGCCCGGCGGTCCGCTGTGCGTGTTCCGCTGGACTCCCGGTGTTACCCACGTATTCTCCCCCGGTTCTCCCTATCTGTTCCACAGCCTTATCCACAGCCTGTGTGCTCATCCGGTTCGCGCCTGCTGCTTGATGCGGTTGGTCAGTTCGGTCACCTGGGTGTAGATGGAGCGGCGTTCGGCCATCAGCGAGCGGATCTTGCGGTCCGCGTTGATGACGGTGGTGTGGTCGCGGCCGCCGAACTGCTGGCCGATCTTGGGCAGCGACAGGTCGGTCAGCTCCCGGCACAGGTACATCGCGATGTGCCTGGCGGTAACCAGCACCCGTGACCGGCTCGTCCCGCACAGGTCCTCGATCGACAGGCCGAAGTAGGCGGCGGTCTGCCCCATGATCGTGGCCGCGTTGATCTGCGGGCCCTGCGCCTCGGGGATTAGGTCCTTGAGCACGATCTCCGCAAGCTGCAGGTCGACGCCCTGCCTGTTGAGGCTCGCGAACGCGGTGACCCGGATGAGCGCACCCTCGAGTTCCCTGATGTTCGTGGAGATCCGGCTGGCGATGTATTCCAGGACGTCCGCGGGCGCGTGCAGCCCCTCCTGAACCGCCTTCTTGCGCAGGATGGCGATGCGGGTCTCAAGCTCGGGGGGCTGGACGTCTGTCAGCAGCCCCCACTCGAACCTGCTGCGCAGCCTGTCCTCCAGCGTGACGAGGCGCTTGGGTGAGCGGTCGCTGGAGATCACGATCTGCTTGCTGGCGTTGTGCAGGGTGTTGAAGGTGTGGAAGAACTCCTCCTGGGTTCCTTCCTTGTTCTCCAGGAACTGGATGTCGTCCACGAGAAGGACGTCCACGTCGCGGTACCGGCGGCGGAACCCGTCCTGCTTGCCCTCCCTGATCATGTTGATGAAGTCGTTGGTGAACTCCTCGGAGCTCACGTACCTGACCTTCAGGCCCGGGTAGAGCGTCTGCGCGTAGTGCCCGATGGCGTGCAGCAGGTGGGTCTTGCCCAGCCCGGAGTCGCCGTAGACGAACAGCGGGTTGTAGGCCTTGGCCGGGGCCTCCGCGACCGCGACCGCGGCGGCGTGCGCGAACCGGTTGCTCGAGCCGATGACGAAGGTCTCGAACGTGTACTTCGGGTTGAGCCGGGCCTGAGTGAGCCGCGGTGTCGGGCCGGCCTGGTCACTCTGGTGCGGCCTGCCAGCCTCGGACGGCTGCTGGGGATAAGACAGCGGGCCGTCGAGCCCCGCGCGGTCCTCCCGCGGCGCCAAGGACGCCGCGGGAGGAGTGAGCGGCGACAGGTGAGGGCGCGCGTCGAGTGTCTGCGGCATGGCATGCAACTGCTGCGGGCCGGGCGGCAGCGGGACCGGCCCGGGCGGCGGACTCATGATCAGTGGCTCAGGCTGCGGCGCCGAGCTCGGGTCCACGGTGACCGCGAGCTGGATGGGACGGCCGAGCACCCGGGAGAGCGCCTGCACGACAAGCGGCCGCAGCCGCACTTCGAGCTGCTCCTTGACGAACTCGTTCGGCGTGACGATCAGCGCCGTGTTCCCGACGAGGCCGAGCGGCCTGGACAGCTTGAGCCAGGCGAGCTGGCTCGGCTGGACGTGCAACTCCGCGAGGCCGTCCAGTGATCGTGCCCACACATCCGCGAGATCTGTGTCAGTCACCGATGCGCTCCCCTCGCCTCGCTGTCTTGCAGAGCCTGATCAGTGAGTGACCATGCTCGTTGTCCACAGAGCGGTCCACATGGTGTGCACGTGGCGCACCGCGGGCCCCCTGCGTGACGCGGTTCGCTATACGCGTGCCGCGGTACGCCTGAGCCGCGGTTTTCCCTCCCGTGGCGGCCGCCGACTGAACTCGGGCAGTTCGGCGGACGTTGATTTTCCACAGCCTAAGTCGCCGGACGGGGACGCGTTGGGGAAACCGCGGTGTTCAACGATGGTAGACCCGGGAACGGGCAGGTTGGATAGTCCCTCTTTTGGCGGAGCGGGCGGCCGCACCGGGTGGGGCCGGGGCCGTGACGGCCCGGTTTGACCTGTGCCGGTATCGCCTTTACCGTTAACAGGCTGACCCCTGCGTCTGCGGCGGCGACGAGACCTGGTCCCGGCTGTGCGGCGTACGGCAATGTCTGGCCACCGTTTCGTAACAGATCAGAACTGCACCTGGAGCTCCTGTGAGCAAGCGTACGTTCCAGCCGAACAACCGTCGGCGGGCGAAGGTCCATGGCTTCCGGCTGCGGATGCGCACCCGGGCCGGCCGGGCCGTGCTCGCCGCGCGCCGTCGCAAGGGCCGCGCGCAGCTGAGCGTCTGACGCCGCTGCCGCCGCCAGGCACTGGCGCTCAGGCTGCGCAGGAGGTTGTGGTGCTGCCGCAGCAGTCGCGGATGAGACGGCCGGAGGAATTCCGGCTCGCGCTCCGAACGGGCCGCCGCGCAGGCGGGTCCGTGGTCGCCGCCCACTTGCTGCTGCCTGCCGGCAATCACGGAGCGGTACGCTCCGGTGACCCGGCAAAGGTAGGCTTTATTGTCAGCCGTGCGGTTGGCTCGGCGGTGGTTCGCAACCGGGTGAAGCGGCGGCTCCGGGAACTCATGCGCAGGCGGGTCGCCTCGCTACCCGGGGGTTGCCTGCTCGTACTGCGTGCCCATCCGGCAGCCGCTGGCGCACGCCAGGCGGATCTGGCCGCCGATCTTGACCTGGTTATCGGACGACTGCTGCGGCGGCAGGTTGGGGCGGTGCGCCAGGAATGAGCGCGTCGGAGACGAGGTTGACTGAAGAGGCCGGGCCGACTATGGCGGCTCGGGTCCTCATGGTCCCCGTGATCGGCTACCGTCGGTTCCTGAGCCCGATGCTCGGCCCGCGTTGCAGGTTCGCACCCTCTTGCAGCGAATACACACTGGAAGCGTTGCGCCGGCATGGCGCGGCACGGGGACTGTGGCTGTCGGTTCGCCGGCTTGCCCGCTGCCATCCTTTCCATCCGGGCGGATACGATCCCGTGCCGGCTAGGCACCAAGGAGTTATCAGGTGAGCTTTCTGAATCCGCTGTTTGACGCGGTCGCATGGCTGATCACGAAAATCCATGCGGGGCTCTCGGTGCCGTTTGGCGCGTCGAGCGGGTGGGCCTGGGGCCTGTCCATCGTCATCCTCGTGGTGCTGATGCGGCTGATCATGGTGCCGCTGTTCGTCAAGCAGGTGAAGGCGCAGCGCAAGATGCAGGCGCACATGCCGCAGCTGCAGGAGCTCCGCAAGCGCTACAAGAACGACAAGCAGCGGCTCAACGAAGAGACGATGAAGTTCTACAAGGAGAACGGCATCAACCCGCTTGGCGGCTGTCTCCCGCTGGTCGCGCAGCTGCCGGTCTTCTGGGCGCTGTTCAACGTGCTGCGGGGCATCTCCAACTGGCAAGCCCCACACGTTCCGCCGTACGGGCTCACCACCGCCGTCGTGGCCAGTGCCAAGGAGGCGCACATCTTCGGCGCCTCCCTCGACGACAAGTTCCTGTTCCCCGTCGCTGGTGAGTCGTGGTCCTCGCGGATCGTGATCCTGGTGTTCGTGCTGATCAGCGCCGGCACGACGTTCATGACCATGCGGCAGAGCGCGCGGCGCGGCATGATGCAGCAGGCCACGATGGACCCGGACAACCCGATGGCGAACACGCAGAAGTACATGATGTACATCGCGCCGTTCTTCGCCCTGACCGGTCTGTACTGGCAGTTCGGCCTGGTCATCTACTGGGTCACGACCAACGTGTGGACGCTTGGGCAGCAGCACATCCTGTTCCGCAACCTTCCGCTGGTGGGGAGCGCTACGGCAGGTGCGGCCGCGGCGCCGGCGGTGACCGGTTCGTCCGGCAAGAGCGCGGTGTCCGGGAAGACCGCGGTGTCCGGCAGGACCGCGGTGTCTGGCAGGACCAGTGCGTCGGGCAAGAGCAGCGGCTCCGGCAAGAGCACAGTTCCGGCCCGGACCAGCGTCTCCGGCAAGCCGGGCGTTCCGGGCAAGACCAGTGTTACGGCCAAGGCCGACGCGCCTGCGAAGACGGCCGCCCCGAAGGATAGTGTGCCTGAGGACAGCGCAACTAAGGACAGCGTGCCGAAGGACACCGCGCCGAAGGACACCGCGCCGAAGGTAAGTACGAGGGCCAGCGCCCCGACGGCAAACTCCAACGGTTCCGCGGTGACCGGCTCGTCCGGCCCGGGCTCGTCCGGGCCAGGCGGAGCGCGCGGCCTGCTCCGCTTCGGCAGGGGCAAGGCCGAGCCTGAGCCGGTGGCGGCCGCGCCCGAGGTGAAGGTCGTCCGGCAGCAGCCGGTCAGGCAGACACGCAGTAAGCGTTCGGGCAAGAGGTGAGCGACTGTGGGGGTTGATCCCGGCAAGGGTTTCGGCATGGTGGCCGACGAAGCGGTGGCCCCGGCCGCGGGCCTAGACGAGCAGGAGCTGGACAGCGTGGTCGACGAAGACGACGTGGTTGACGACGAAGACGTGGTTGACGACGAAGACGTGGTTGACGACGAGGACGAGGAGGATGAGGAGGCCGACCTGAGCTCGCTCGAAGAGGAGGGCGAGGTCGCGGCCGACTACATCGAAGGGCTGCTGGACATAGCGGACCTCGACGGCGATATCGACATGGACGTCGAAGGCGACCGCGCGGTGGTGTCCGTGGTGGGGGCCACCCTCGATGAGCTCGTCGGCGACGACGGTGAGGTTCTCGAGGCGCTGCAGGAGCTCACCAGGCTGGCCGTGCACCGGAAGACAGGCCTCCGCGCCAGGCTCATGCTCGACGTAGGCGGGTTCCGGGCGCGCCGCCGTTCCGAGCTCGCCGAGCTCGGCCGCTCCGTCGCGGCGGAGGTTGAGCGCACCGGTGAGCCGAAGAAGCTGCGCGCCATGTCGCCGTTCGAGCGGAAGATCATCCACGACGCGGTTGCCCTCGCGGGGCTGCGCAGCGAGTCGGAGGGCGAGGAGCCGAACCGGCGCGTCGTGGTCTTCCCGGTCGGCTGAGGCACGCGGTGGCCCCGGATCCTCCGGCATCGGCCGCGCTCGCATCGCCGCCACCTCCAGACGAGGCGGTTGACGTATTCGGTATCGCACTGGATACCGCGCGAGCGTTCGCGGACATCCTGGCGACCGATGGCGTCACGAGGGGCCTGATTGGGCCGCGGGAGACGCCCCGGCTCTGGGAGCGGCACCTGGTGAACTGCGCGCTGGTGGCCGAGTTCGTGCCGGACCAAGGAGAGCTCGTTGACATCGGTTCGGGCGCGGGCCTGCCCGGAGTGGTCCTCGCCATGCTCAAGCCCGGACTGCGGGTAGTGCTGCTCGAACCGCTGCTGCGGCGTTCGGTTTTCCTCGAGGAATGCGTAACCCGGCTGGGGCTGGCGAACGCCACCGTCGTCCGTGCCCGTGCGGAGGAGATGGCCGGCGTGATCGAGGCGGACGTGGCTACGGCGCGGGCGGTCGCGCCGCTCGACCGGCTGGCCGGCTGGGCCGCCGGAGTCCTCAGACCTGGCGGGCAGATCCTGGCGATCAAGGGCCAGGCCGCCGAGGAAGAGCTAGCCGCCGCGCGGCCTGTTTTGTCGCGACTGGGCGCGCGCAAGGCGGAGGTTCTGCGGGCCGGCCACGGTAGGGTCATATCTGCGACCACGGTTGTCCGTGTCGTCATCGGAGGACACGGCCGAGAGGAGCAGCCTGGTGCTCACCGCAGCCGGCGTGGGGTGGCCTGAGGGGGCAGCGGCTGTCCGGTTCCTGAGCGCAACCGGGTTGGGATGGCCACCGCAGCAGCGGGAACGAGTGTCTTCGCAACCACAGCAGGTTTCGAGAGGTGCGCTGTTGAACGGTCATGAGGAGTCGGCCCTTCCGGGTTCGGACCGGGTCCGGCAGGCGCTGTCGGCGGCAGTTCCACGTGGAACGAACAGTGCTTTCGGAGATGACGAGCAGGTGCCTGCCAGGCCCGCGGCGCCCGACTCGCGGGTAGTCGTCCCTGACGTGCCGGCGAACACCGAGGACACCCCGATCGGCAGGGCGGCGGAGGCCGCCGTTGGAGTCCGCGGATCGACCGAGCGGGAGGCGTGGCCGCGCCCGCAGCGGTGCCGGATTATGACGATCGCGAACCAGAAGGGCGGCGTGGGCAAGACCACAAGCGCGGTCAACCTGGCCGCCAGCCTGTCGCAGCACGGATTGCGGGTGCTTGTCATCGATCTGGACCCGCAGGGCAACGCCTCGACGGCGCTGGATGTGGAACATCACGTCGGGCGCGAGTCGGTGTATAACGCGCTGGTCGAAGAGCGCCCGCTCGCCGAGGTCATCACCGAGGTCGCCGGGATGCCCGGGCTGTTCTGCGCGCCCGCGACGATCGACCTGGCCGGCGCGGAGATCGAACTGGTGCCCATGGTGGCCAGGGAGTCCAGGCTGTCGCGGGCACTTGAGCAGCTTGACCTGTCCAACCTGGACTACGTGCTGATCGACTGCCCGCCGTCTCTCGGGCTGCTGACGGTTAATGCGCTGGTGGCGGCCGAGGAAGTGCTGATCCCCATCCAGTGCGAGTACTACGCGCTCGAGGGCCTTGAGCAACTGCTGCGGACCCTCGATCTCGTGCGCGGGCACCTGAACGGACGGCTGCGCATCTCCACCATCCTGCTGACGATGTACGACGGACGGACGCGGCTGGCGACCCAGGTCGCCGAGGACGTGCGGTCGCACTTCGGCGAGGTGGTCTTGCAGACCATCATCCCGCGCAGCGTGCGGGTCTCCGAGGCGCCGAGCTACGGCCAGTCGGTGATCACCTACGACCCCGCCTCGAGTGGCGCGATCGCCTATGCGGAGGCCGCCCGCGAACTGGCCTACCGCTCCGTGTCAGCCTAGCCTTCGCAGGCGCCACGACTTCACCTCCCGCCGCACCAAACGCCCACACATGCCCACGTTGGCGTAGGCTTTCCGCTCTATTTTTCGATACCGTGGAGGATCCGGCTCGTGATAGGCGGCCGGATCCTCCACAGTAATTTGACCTAGGTACGTGCCGGACGGCCCGGCGGCGTGGTGGAGCGACTTGAGGCGTTCGCCTGAGATGGTGACTACTCGTCGGCGGTTGGCGTAGCTGTCGCAGTGCCCTCGGGGGACATCGCCTTGACGATCCGCTCGAGGTCGTCGATAGTGGCGAACTCCACGACGATCTTGCCCTTGTTGCGGCCGAGTTCGACCTTGACGCGGGTTTCGAATAGGTCGGACAGCCGGTCGGCCAGGTGGCGCAGGGCGGGGGCGACAGGCTTGTTCGCCGCCGGCTTGCGCGCGGACCTGGCGGGGGCGTCGTCGCCGACGGCTACTATCTCCTCGACCGCCCGGACCGAAAGCCCCTCGGCCACGATGCGCTGTGCCAGGCGCTCTTGGGCCTGCGGGTCCTCAAGGGATAGCAACGCCCGGGCATGCCCGGCGCTGATCACTGCGGCAGCGACTCGCTTCTGCACAGCCGGCGGCAGGTTCAGCAGGCGCAGCGTATTGCTGATATGCGGCCGGGACCGGCCGACCTTCTGGGCGAGTTGCTCGTGGGTGGCGCCGAAGTCGTCGAGCAACTGCTGGTAGGCCGCTGCCTCTTCCAGCGGATCGAGTTGCTGCCGGTGCAGGTTCTCAAGGAGCGCGTCCCGCAGCATGTCATTGTCGTGGGTCTCGCGGACGATCGCCGGGATGTACTCAAGTCCGGCCCGCTGGGAGGCGCGCCAGCGCCGCTCTCCCATCACAAGCTCGTAGCGGTCAGCCCCGAGGGCGCGTACCACGACCGGCTGCAGCAGCCCCACCTCGGTGATGGACGCCGCGAGCTCGTCCAGCGAGTCCTCGTCGAAGGCGCGCCGTGGCTGCCGCGGGTTCGGCGTTACCGCGTCCACCGCTATCTCGTCGAAATAGGCACCCGCCACCTGCCGGAGCGCGGTGTCGGCAGCGTCGTCCGCCCGCGCTGGCAGTGGGACCGGACGATAGGGACCATGCGGGTACGGCGCACCGGCGCCGGCGTGGGTTCCCGTGCCAGTCGCAGCGCCGGGCCGGGGAGCTTCCGGGATAAGTGCTCCGAGACCCTTGCCGAGGCCTCGCCGTTGCTGCGCCACTACGTCTCCCTGGTCGGATGCGGTACTGCCTGCGGAATGCCGTCATGCGCGGCCCGGCACGGTGGCCCCGTTTCGGGCCGCCTGTCTAATTTAACGACACCAGCGCTCCTTGTTTCACGTGAAACCGCGCACATCCGTGCGGCGCCTTCGCGGTTTGGTTTCACGTGAAACGAACGTCCCAGGTGCGGCTTCACACCGAAATTGAACCCGTTACCGCCGCGATGCCGGACAGGAAGGCGTCGACATCGCTCTCCTGGGTGTCGAACGCGGTCATCCACCGAACGACCGACGTCGTCTCGTCCCAGACATGGAAGATCCACTCCCGCTGCAGCTCAGCGATGTGACCCGGGTCCAGCGTGGCGAACACCGCGTCAGACTCAACGGGATGTACCACCTGCACGCCGGGCATGCCGGCCAGACCCGCCGCCAGCCTGGCGGCCATCGCGTTCGCGTGACGCGCGTTCTTCAGCCACAGGTCGTCCTCGAGTAGCGCGATGAACTGCGCGGCGAGGAACCGCATCTTCGAAGACAGCTGTAGCTGCTGCTTGCGCAGGTAAGGCGCGTTGACGGCATCCGCGGCACGCATCACGATGACCGCCTCGACGCCCATGGCCCCGTTCTTCGTGCCGCCGAAGCTGAGCACGTCGGCGTGTTCGGCCAGTTCCGCGAGCGTGCAGCCCAGGTGCGCCGCCGCGTTGGCGAGGCGAGCACCGTCAATGAAGACGCGCAGCCCGTTGGCCGCGCAGAAGTCATGGATCTTCCGCAGTTCGGCCACTGTGTAGCAGGTGCCTAGCTCGGTCGCCTGGGTGATGGCGACCACCCCTGGCTGCGAGAAGTGCTCGTCGCCCCGTCCCCCGAGCCGGCTGGCGATGAGCTCGGGCGTCAGCTTGCCGCCCGGCGCCGGCACGGCGAGCAGCTTGGTGCCGAGTATCCGCTCAGCGGCCCCGCACTCGTCGGTGTTGATGTGCGCGGACTCCGCGCAGATGACTGCCTCATGCCGGCCGAGGAGGAGTCCGAGTCCAAGCAGGTTCGCGCCACTGCCGTTGAAGACGAGGTACACCTCGCCGTCAGCACCGGAAAGCCGCCGAAGTTCCGCGGTAGCGCGCTCGGTCCACCCGTCAGCCCCGTAGGCGACGGCGTCGCCAGTGTTGGCGTCGATGATCGCGCGCATGACAGCCGGATGCGTTCCGGCGTGATTGTCGCTGCCAAAGCTCTTCGTCATGGCTGCGAGCTTATTTCAGCCGCGGGGCTCAGCGACCCCGCTGCGCCGCGCGCTCGAGCAAGGTGGCACAGCACCGGCCAAGGTCGATGCCCGCTGCCCGCATGGCCATCGGGAGCGTGCTGGTGCTCGTCATGCCCGGTGCGACGTTGACTTCGAGGAAGCACACTGCCCCCGTGTCATCCACGATCAGGTCGGTCCGTGAGATGTCACGCAGGCCTAGTGCCGTGTGGGCGGTGACCGCGACGCGTGCCGCTTCCGCCGCGGTCACCGCCGCAAGCCTGGCCGGAGTGTAGAACTCGGTCGCGCCGACGGTGTAGCGAGCCGCGTAGTCGTAGGTCCCGCCGGGTGCCACGATCTCGACCGGGGGGAGCGCCCGGGGCCCGTCGCCGAAGTCGACGACGCCGACCGCGATCTCGGTGCCGGAGACCAGTCGCTCGATCAGTGCCGTGTCGCCGTAGCCGAAGCAGCCGACGATGGCAGCGGCGAGATCCGCGGCGCTGCGCGCGGCCGAAGCGCCGAGCGCGGAGCCACCGCGGGACGGCTTGACGAACAAGGGCATGCCGAGCTTGCCGATGATCAGGTCGATGACCGCGGTCGCCCCCAGGTCGTGGAAGGTCTCCCGCGGCAGTGTCACCGACGCCGGAGTCCCGAGTCCGGCGGCCGCGGCGAGCACCTTGGCGCCGGGCTTGTCGAAGGCCATCCGGCACGCGGCGGGCAGCGAACCGACATAGGGAACGTCGAGCAGTCCGAGCACTTCCCTGATCGAGCCGTCTTCGCCAGGTGCGCCGTGGATGAGGGGGAAAACCGCGCTCGGCGGATCCGAGCGCAGCCGCGTCAGCAGGCCCGCGTCGGCATCGGCGAGAATGGCCTGCACGCCGGCCTCGGAAAGAGCGCCGCAGACCTGCTCGCCGGACCGTAGCGAGATCTCGCGCTCGGGGGAGATGCCGCCCGCGAGAACGACGACGTAGTCGAGTTCACCCATCGCGGCGCAGGACCGGCCCGAACTCTTCCTGGAGTGTCCGCTCGGCGTCGATCACCCCGGCGAGCCGCCTGATGCCCTCGGTGATCTGGTCCGGGTCCGGCAGCGAGTAGCACAGCCTCGCATATCCCGTGCCCGAGCCGTCGGCGAAGAACCCGGTTCCCGGCACGTAAGCGACGCGAGATGACACGGCCCGCGGCAGCATGGCCTTGGAATCGACGCCCTCGGGCAGCCGCAGCCAGACGAAGAAACCCCCCGCGGGCCTGGTCCACCCGCAACCGGGCGGCATCAAGGCGGTGAGCGCGCCGAGCATCGCATCCCTGCGCTGCCGGTAAAGCTCGCGGAACGTCTTGATCTGCTCCCGCCACGGCTGAGTGGACAGGTACTCCCGCACCGTCAGCTGGGCGAAGCTCGCCGGGCACAGCACCGCCGACTCCGCGGCGAGAACCAGCTTGTCGCGGATCGCCGGGGGTGCGGCCGCCCAGCCCACCCGCAGGCCAGCCGCGATGGTCTTGGAGAAGCTGCCGAGGTAAACGACTCCGTCCCTGGTGTGCGCGCGCAGCGGCCGCATCGGCTCGCCTTCGAAGCCGAGCAGGCCGTACGGGTTGTCCTCGACGATCAGCAGTCCGGCCTGTTCGCAGATGCGCAGCACCTCTAGGCGGCGCGACGCGGCCATGGTCAGGCCGGCCGGGTTGTGGAAGCTCGGGACCGTGTACAGGAACTTGATCCTGCGTCCCTGTGCCGTCACGCGGGCGATCGCGGCCGCGAGTGCCTCGGGGATGAGCCCCGACTCGTCCATGGCCACATGGACCACCTCGGCCTGGTACGCGGCGAAGGCGCCGAGGGCGCCGACGTAGCTTGGCGCCTCGGCGAGGACCACGTCCCCCGGGTCCACGAAGATCCTCGTGATCAGGTCGAGTGCCTGCTGCGATCCGACAGTGACAACCACCTCGTCGGGGTGCGCGACGACACCCTCGAGAGACATCACCTCGCAGATCTGCTCGCGCAATGTCAGGTCACCCTGGGCGGTGCAGTACTGCAGGGCGACCTGGCCCTGGCTGGCGATCAGCCTGCCGACCATGTCGCCTACCGCGTCTAGAGGCAACGCCGATACGAACGGGGAGCCGCCGGCCAGCGATACGATCTCGGGCCGGGCAGCCACCGCGAAAAGCGCGCGAATTTCGGAGGCGACCATGCCGCGAGCGCGCCGCGCATAGTGTCCCACATAAGGGTCAATTCGAGATCCCGCGGCAAGCCGCGATGACTGCGACTGTTCTGGGGTCACAGCATTCCCTCCCGTCGGCGGGGTACCATGCCAGAATATAGGGGGCACATCGGGGGGCATGCAGCTCAGATCTCGATCGGGGAACGAACGCCGATGTCACGTCGTCTTGTCAACATTACGCTCGATAACCTAAGCGACCTGCCGCCGAGCTGCCGTTCCTGCGTCTTCTGGGAACTCGATCCGGTAAGCAAAGCACGGGCCGAGGCATCAGATCCGGGACTGGAAAAAGAGTCCTGGATCTCTTCGGTGCTGCTGGAGTGGGGAAGCTGCGGAAAAATCCTTTATGTCGACGGTGTGCCCGCCGCTTACGTACTCTTCGCCCCGCCGCTCTATGTGCCGCGGTCGGTTGCATTCCCGACGAGCCCCGTCAGCGCGGACGCCGTGCTGCTGATGACGGCGCGGGTCCTGAGCGAATTCTCCGGAAGCGGCCTGGGACGGATGCTCATCCAGGGGATGGCCAAGGACCTGACACGGCGTGGTGTCAGGGCGATCGAGGCGTTCGGCGACAAGCAGTGGACCGCACCGGGATGCATGCTGCCTGTCGACTATCTGCTCGCGGTCGGGTTCAAGACGGTGCGCCCGCATCACCGGCACCCGAGGCTCCGGATGGAACTGCGGACCGCGCTCACCTGGCGCGAGGATGTCGAAGTCGCGCTAGAGCGACTGCTGGGTTCCATGACGCCGGAACGCGTCCTCCGCCCCGCCGTAGTCAGCGGCGCCTAGCAGACCAAATTAGCGCGAAAGGTCCTGCCGGTGATCACCGGCAGGACCTTTCGCGCTATCGAAAATCAGTGGGAAGCTCAGATGAACTCGGCGAGCTCCTTGAGCAGCGCTGCCTTCGGCTTGGCGCCGACGATCTGCTTGACGACCTCGCCGTTGTGGAAGACGTTCATGGTCGGGATGGCCATGATCTGGTAGCGCTGCGCGACCTTGGGGTTCTCGTCGATGTTCAGCTTGACCACGTCGATCTTGTCGGCGTGCTCGCTGGCGATTTCCTCAAGAACCGGCGCGACCATCCGGCAGGGCCCGCACCATTCGGCCCAGTAGTCGACGACGACGGGCTTGCTGTTCTGCAGCACGTCCGCGTCGAAAGTCGCGTCGGTCACGACCTTGGTCGCACCCATTCTGATCACACCTTCCGTGTCGTTTCCCCCGTGCCCTGCTGGGCCACGGGAATCCTTAACTCGTTGGCGGCGAGCCACCGCTCGGCGTCGATCGCGGCCGCACAGCCCGTGCCCGCGGCGGTGATCGCCTGCCGGTAGGTCCGGTCGACGACGTCACCGCAGGCGAACACGCCGTCGATGGCGGTGCGGGTGGACGGCTCCTCCACCAGCAGGTAGCCGTCGGGGTCGGTGGCGAGCTGCCCGTCGAACAGCTCGCTGCGCGGCGAGTGGCCGATCGCGACGAAGACGCCGGTCACCGGCAGCACCTGCTCCTCGCCCGTCCGCACGTTCTTGAGCCGCAGCCCGGTCAGCTTCTCCTCGCCGACCATCTCGGCGACCTCGCTGTCCCAGAAGAACTTGATCTTCGGGTTGGCGAACGCCCGGTCCTGCATGATCTTCGAGGCCCGCAGCGTGTCGCGGCGGTGCACCAGCGTCACCGACTTGGCGAACCGGGTGAGGAACGTGGCCTCCTCGATCGCCGAGTCACCGCCGCCGATGACCGCGATGTCCTGCTCCCTGAAGAAGAAGCCGTCGCAGGTCGCGCACCAGGACACCCCGTGGCCGGCCAGCTTCTTCTCGCCCGGGACGTCGAGCTCCTTGTACTTGGAGCCGGTGGCGATGATCACCGCCTTGGCCAGGTAGGTGCCGCTCTCGGTCTTGACGACCTTGGGGTCCGCCGTGAGGTCGACCGCGACCGCGTCGTCGGCCACGAGCTCGGCGCCGAACCGCTCCGCCTGCTTGCGCAGCCCGTCCATCAGGTCCGGCCCGAGGATGCCGTCGGGGAAGCCGGGGAAGTTCTCCACGTCGGTGGTCTGCATCAGCGCGCCGCCCGCGGTCACGGATCCCTCGAAGACGAGCGGATTCAGCTTGGCCCTGGCCGCGTAGATGGCGGCCGTATAGCCCGCTGGGCCAGAACCGATGATGATGACGTCGCGTACGTCGGTCACTTCAAGCGCCCCTCTCAAGACGTGCAACCCGCTCAACCGATCCTAGGGCGCGGAGATTCCCGGCGCGGTCGGCTAAGGCGCGCCGGTCAGCGCCACCGAGGCGATTACGTCCGGGTGGCTGGCGGTGCAGCCGCGTCCGACCACCCAAGCACGGTCGGGCACGGCGATCACGTAGACGGGCTTGCCCTCGTACGTGGCCCGGTCCACGAGGCTCGGCGTGACGCTCCCTGTCAGGCTCAGCGCGCAGCCGGTCAGGGCCGGGGCGGGGGTGGCGCCGCCGCTGCCCGATGCCGTCCCGTTTGTGCCGAGGCGGGCTACCGGGCTGCTCGCGCCGGGTGAATGGACCGCACTCGGCACGGCGGTGGAGCTAGCGGACTGCGCGGCTATCTGGCTGAGGACCTGAGCGCGCAGCGTGGCAGCCTGATAGTTGGTGCCGCTCGCGATGACGACGAACCTGGCGCCGGCGAAGTCTGACGGTCGCGCGGCCGCCGCAGGACCTCTCACCGGAGCCGACGCCGACGCGGCCGCGGCCGTGGGGACAGGGGCAGCCTCGCTGGCCGCCGAAGAACTCGACGAGGACGGGCCCGGCCTGCTCAGCAGGTAGCCGAACCCGGCCAGCACGAAGGCGATCACCGGGACAATCGCCATGGCGGGGCGGAACCTGAAACCGGGCTGGCGGCGCCGTGCGGGCGCTGGCCGCGGGCGGGGAGCCGGGGCGACCCGCTCCGCGGAGTCCCGGCTGGCTGAGCTGGCACCGGCCGGACTCGTCGCGGCCGCGCTTGCGGCACTTTCGCGCGCGGCGGCCTCGGCGGCAATCGCCGCGGTTATCTGGCTCTGGAAGGCCTCAGGCAGGGCAGCGGCGGGTACCGACGCCAGCATCGAGCTGACCGCGCCGAGTTGGTCGCTGACCGAAGCGCAGCGGGCGCAGCCGGCGATGTGTGCCGCGAGCCGCCTGCCACGCAAGCCGCCAATCAGCCCGGCCCGAAAGCTTGCCAGTGCCTCGGTGTCAGGGTGCTTCTGCCCGCTCATACCCCTCCTTCCTGCTCAGATGAGACGCTGGCTGTATCTGGCTGGTTCCCTTCTGGCGCGGAATTAGTGCGCAGATGCGAAAGATACGGCAGCAGCCGCGCCCTGCCCCGCGCGCACCGGCTCTTCACGGTTCCCGGTGAGACGCCGAGGATTTCGCCCACGTCGGCGACCGGGTAGCCCAGCATGTCGACCAGGACCAGGGCGGCACGCTGTTCAGGGGGCAGCATGCGGAGGGCGGCTTCGACGTCAAGCCGGGTCTCGATGGCGTCCGCGGCGTCGACGGGCGCCGTGCCAGCCGCGACACCGGCCACCCCGGCAGTCGGCGACCCGGCCGGGGAAGAACCGCCGCGGGTACCCTGCGCGGCCAGCGTCTCGAGCGCGTCTTCGTCGCCCGACCACGTGATGCTGTGCGTCTGCCTGCGGCGCAGCCGGTCCAGGGCGGCGTTGACCACGATCCGGTGCAGCCACGTCGTGACCGCCGACTCGCCGCGGAAGTCCGCGGCCCGCCTGAATGCCGAGATCATCGCTTCCTGCAACGCGTCGGCCGCGTCGTCCGGGTCGCACACGGTGCGCAGCGCGACCGCCCACAGCCGGTCCTTGTGCCGCAGGAACAGCGTGCCGAACGCCTCGGTGTCTCCTGCCACGTGGCGGCGGAGCAGCTCGGCGTCCGAGGGCTGACCGCCGCGGTCGGCACCGAGGCCGGGACCTGCGTCCCCCGCCCCGCGGCCAGCCAGCCGTCGCCGCCCCACCATTGGCGCGCCCGGCCGTCAGGCTGCGCCGGAGACGGCGGTCCCGCGGACGACGACGTTGTAGATCAGCGCCTGGTACTTGCCCGGCTGACCCTGCATGGGCGGCAGGCTGGTCAGCCAGATCAGCACGTACCGGCCGGTCGCGTCGCCGCTTGCGGGGAAGACGTGGTTACCGGACGCCGTCGCCGCCGGGGAAACCAGGGTGAAGTTGCTCAGCGCGGTCTTGGACTTGGCGTTCGAGTTGCCGAGATAGATTTCCGCGGTCGTGCAGCACAGGGACCCGAAGAGGACATTTACCTGGCTGAGCCGGACGGGGCGGCCCATGTCGATGAGGAGCCCGGTACCCGACTTCAGGCCGCCGAACTTCGGATTGTTGTCGTAGAAGTTCGTGGCCCAGAAAGTGCCGAGACTGCCCGGGCCGGTGTCGATGGCGTTCGGGGCGTTCGCGAGGTCCTCGTCGTCGTTGCCGAGGATATTGAACGTCGTGTCGCCGACCGGCTTGAGCACCGTCGCCCCAGCGGCCGAGGTGCTCGAACTCGGTCGCGCCGACGGGCCGCCGGCCTTGCTGCCGGTTGACTTGTGCAGACTGGTGCTGACCACCCATGCCGTCGCGGCCACCGCCGCGAGCACCAGCACGATCACCACGCTGATGACGGCCCGGCTGGCCGCGCTGCGCTGCGCGGGGGGGCGGCGCTGGTAGGAGGTGCCGCCACGACCGCGCTCGGGCAGCGTCCAGGTGCCCGGATCGTTGGGGTTGGGCGGGTAGCTGGCGTAGTCGTCGCGATGCTGGTCGTAACGCTGATCGAAGGAATTCCGCGGCGTCGCGGGCACGGGCTCGGGAAGCGGGACCGGGGGTGCCACGCTGGCGAGTGCGTCGGCGAACGCGCCGGGAGACACAATCGGCGGTCCTTGCCGCCCCGCCCGCTGCAGCAACGCGCGGCAGACCACGCCGTCGACAGGGGGCGGCACGTCCGCGCTGACCTGCCGCGGCGTGCAGACCTCCCCGTCGGAGACGGGTGCGGGCGGCAGCCCGGTCCGCGGCTCACCCGGCCAGTAGCCGGTCAGCGCGGCGTACAGCAGCGCGGCCAGGTCCTGAGTATCGGTCAAGGCGGGGTCGCTCGCGGCCGATCCGGTGAGGCCGGCTCCGGCCAGGGCCGCGTCGATGCCGAGCCCGGTGATCTTCACCCCGCTGCTGCGCGTCCAGCGCAGCGTCTCCGGCGTCAGGCGCAGGTGCGCCTGGCCAGCGGCGTGCGCGCCGGCCAGCGCCCGCGCGGCATCGGCCACCAGGGCGCACGCCCGCGCCGGGTCTAGCGGCCCGTCCGCGACGAGGTCGGTCAGCGTCTCGCCGCCCACCCACTCAAGCACGACATACGCGGTGTTGCCGCCGGGAGGGACGACCCCCCCGCGCCCCCCCGATGCGGCTGGGTCACCGCCGTCCTCGACGTCGAACACCTGGGCAAGCCGAGGGTCGGTGAGCCGGCTCGCGGCCCGCGCGGCGGTCACCACCTGTGTGATCCGGGGGAATCCTGGAGCAAACGTCAGCACCGAGACCGGGCGGGCGAGCGTCTCGTCGATGGCCTTCCACATGGTCCAGCCACTGCCCGCGGCAACCTGGTCCACGAGCCGGTATCGCCCGGCGAGCCGGGTTCCGGGTTCAGAAGTGTAGGTGCTCATTCGTCAGCGCCAAGAGTGGGGCCGCTCTCGGCCTCCTTCCAGCCCCGGTGTCCACGATGACCGTGCGGGTCCTGTCGCGCGTATCTCTCAATGCTAATGTCCGGCGCCACCCGGGATTGGGCAACCAGCCGCTGGGTGTAGATGGGCCGCCTCTCCGTTATACGCGAATACCTTCAATGTCTCACACCGGCATGCGGAGTGTGCACACGAGTTCTCTCGCCTGTCTCAGTTGTTCCAAGATCGGTCACCCGCCCGTCATCGCCTGCCGACCTCACTGTGACCACATTGAGGCTAGTTTGTTACGTCACCGTCCGAAACGGCCGGCAACGGAACGTATAAGAGTATGAAACTCCTCGATTCCGAGCAGCCGCGCGCAGAAAGCGTAGAGCAGCAGTGCGCCGCCGCCGCCGACAATCGTGCTCACCAAGCCGTAGAGCGCTCCGTGCAGCACCGACCCCACGACGGCCATCGTCGCGAAAGCGAACGCCAGGCCGGGCAGCGTGGCGATGAACATCCGGACCAGGCTGCGAGTGATCCGCCACCCGTCCAGGCTGCCCACGCGGCGCAGCAGCAGCGGCCAGGCCAGCACCGCCCCGGTCAGCGTCATGAGGGTGTAGGCAACCGCCAGCCCGATCACCACCTGGCGTGCCGGGAGCACGCTCAGCGCGACCAGGTCCCCGATCACGCCGACCACGAGCATCGCCATGCCGATCATCGCGGGCGTCCGGTTCTCGTGGAACGAGTAGAACACGCGCAGCTGCAGCTGGGTGAGCATGAACGGGACCAGGCCGAGCGCGAACATGGCGAACACCTCGCCGATGTACCTGCCGTCGGTCGCCGAGCTGCTGCCATAGGAAAAGAGGAACTGGCACAACGGGGGACCGAGCACCGCGAGGAAGACCGCGGCCGGCACGACGATGACCGATGCCAGCCTGACCCCCGTCGAGAAGTCCTCGCGGACCAGCGAGTAGCGGCGGTCGGCGGCGTGGCTGCTCATCCGCGGCAGCAGCGCGCTGATCACCGAGATCCCGACCACCGCGTACGGCAGCTGGAACAGCTGCCACGCGTAGGAATAGGCGGAGTAGCCGTTCTCGGGGGCGTGCGTCGAGGCCGCGTTCGCCACCCGCTGCACGACCAGGTTGCCCGCCGCCTGGGAGGCGACGTAGAACAGCATCCAGCCGGCCATCATGCCGATCTCGGAGATCTCCGCGCGGCGCAGATCCCAGCGCGGCCGCATGCTGAAGCCAGCCCGGCGCAGCACGGGGAACAGCGCGATCGACTGGATCAGGATGCCGAGCGTGGTGCCGATGCCGAGCAGCTTGACGCCGGCCGGGGAGATGGTCTGCGGGGTCCGGTGCAGCCCCTGTGTGACGATGAACAGCCCGCCGACGACGATGACCACCACGTTGTTGATCACCGGCGTCCACATGTTGGCGCCAAACCTGCCCCTGGTGTTCAGGATCGCGCCGAGCAGCGAATCCATCCCGTAGAAGAAGATCTGCGGGATGAAGAAGTACGCGAAGATCACCATCAGGTGGTGCTCGGCGGCGCCCGCGCTGCCCGGCGGCCCGTTGATGTTGCCCGCGTACAGGTTGACCAGGGGTCCTGCCAGCGCGGTGGCGATCACCGTGACGGTGAGCAGCGCGACCACGCCGAGCGTGAAGATCCGCTCGGCGTACGACTCGCCCCGGTCCGGGTTCTCCTTGGCCGCCTTGACGAGCAGCGGAACCACGACGCTGGTGAAGATGCCGCCGAGCATGAGGTAGTACACGGTGTTCGGCAGGTTGTTGGAGTTGTTGTACGCGTTGGCGAGCGTGCCGGCGCCGAGCGCGGCGACGAAGACGAACGTGCGCAGGAAGCCAGTGAGCCGTGACGCGAGCGTGCCCAATGCCATTATCTGGCTGGATCGTGCCAGGTTCGGCTGGGTGTAGGCGCTTGGCCGCGGCCCCCGGCCGGCGTCCGGTGCCTCGAGGATCCTGGTGCGGTTCTCACCGCCGCCCGGCGGCTGCCCGCCGTCGGGCCTGCCGCGCTGCGGGGCGTCGGGCAGCGGTGGCGCCTGCGGGTAGTCGAAGGGCTGCGGATACGTCTGCTGCGGATACCCCGGCGGCGGCGGCAGGAACGCCGTCGGCGGCGGATAGGCCGCGCGCCGTCGCGCGTCCGGCGGCGGCAGGTATCCCTGCCGCGGCGTGAAGGTGGGGCGCGGCCGGTCGTCACCCCGGCGCCGCGAGCCATGCCGGCGGCCCCCCTGCTGGCCGCCCTGCTGCCCGGCGCCCCCGCGCCCGTCACCGCCCTGGGGCGGGCCGTACTGCGGCTCGCCCTGGTTGGGGGTGAACGTTGGCTGGGGCGCCTGCGGACGCTGGGGCGCTTGTGCGAATGGAGGCCCCTGCGGCTGCCGGGTCCCTTGCGGAGCTTGTGATGCCTGCGGAAATGGAGGCGCCTGCGGAGGCTGCGGTTGCTGACCGTACGGATGTGACGCGGCCTGCGACGGCGGTCCGGTCCACGCCGGGCCAGCGCCCCCCGGCGGCACGGAGTACGGCTGCGCGGGCTGCGGTTGCTGGCTGTAGGGGTGCGACGGTCCCGGCGGCGGCCCCTGCGCCCCGGGTGACCCGGACCCGCTGGGTGCCCCTGGTACCCCGGGTGCCCCGGACGGATGCGGCGTGAAGCTGGGCTGTGCCGTGGCCTGCGGGGGCTGCGGCTCGGGCGGATCAGATTCGGGCGGATAATCGTCCGGCCAGGAAGGCCCGCCGGGCCGCGTTGGCCTGGTCATCCGGTGCCTCCAGATCTGCCGTCAGCTCGTCCGTTGTTCAGTCGGCGGATCCACCGTGCCAGGGACGTCAGCACGAGCACTCCGAGCGCGGCGCCGATGAGGACGAGCAGCGCCCGCCCGTACCTTGTCGCCTGGACGCTCAGCTGGTGGGACTTCCCCAGCGGCGACCCATTTTCCGTCACCAACTGTAGCTGCATCTGGGAGGTTCCGATGGCGGCCGAATGCACCGTCATCTTCAACGTTTGCGTTTTTCCGGGGAAGATCGTGATCGGCTTGCCCAGGTTGTCGACCGTGAGCGGGCTATTCGGCGGCACGGTCACCCTGATCCCGACCTGGACCGGGAGCTTTCCGGTGTTCTGCACCGATACCGGTGCGGGCCCGGAGGAGCCGGCCAGCAGCAGCTTGGTCCCGGTGAGGATCTGTACCTGGTTCTCGTTGTCCTTCAGGTAGTCCGCGAGCGTGCCTAGCGCCAGCCAGCCCCCGGCGGCGCCCGCGCCGCGCCAGGCCGATGACTCGGTGGCGGCCGCCGCCGCGTTGAGCGTCCGCAGCAGCGCGGCGCCTGGTTGATAGAGCAGGTCTTCGTAGACCGCGAGGCTCGAGTCGACGGCCTGAACTTCGTCCAGGTAGCCCTCGTCAAGCTCGGCAGGCCCGGGCTTGACCAGGGGCAGCGACCCGTGCGCCTTGAGGTTGCCCGCGGCGGCGGCGAGGCTAGACAGGTCCACCTTGGTCAGCCACGGCGCGGAGTACGTCATCGACAGCAGCTTGGCGGCCTCGGCCGCCGACGGGTCCCAGCGCGGGGGCGGCGCGATGACCAGCGATCGCTTGAGGGACGGCGCCTCGGCGACGATCATCGCCGTCTGGGCGAGGAAGTCCTGCTCGGCGGCGAACTGCGCGCCTGCGGACGAGGTGGGCGAGGCAGAGCCAAGAATGCTCGTCAGCTCCGAATCGGCGAGCAGCACCCGCATCGACGTGCCGTTCGATGTTTTGGTCGCGGCCAGGGCGTTGTCGTACGGCGCGGCCGTGGAGCGCATCTCGCCGCTGTTCAGCACGACGGTGGAGATCCCGCCGTCGCTGGCAAGGCTGTCGAGAACGCTCGCGTCCGCCGCGCCGTCGGCTGGCCAGGCGACCGCCGGTGCCCCGCCGTCGCCAGTACTCTGCCCGTTTATCCCGAACGGACGCGACAGGATCTGGCTGGCCTGCGACTCTCCGAGGCGGTAGGCCGTCCGCAGGTCCGCGTCCAGGCCGAAATGGGCCAGCGCGGCGACGTCGGTGTCGCCGTACGGGGTGACGAACATGGGCTCGCCCGCCGTCTCGGCGCGCAGCGACGACAGCCAGGCGGCGGCCGCGCTGGCCGGCGTGAGTTTCCTGCCTGTGCAGCTGGAATCTTCGTCAACCTTGTACGGGTGCGTCATCACGGTCGCGTCGGACAGCAGCGCCGGATCTACGGCCCAGGTCAGGTGGTCCTCTCGGGCCCACAGCTGGCCGACGGCGAGCAGCGTGCCGAGGCGGCCTCCGGTGCCCAGGCTGGCGGCGAGGGAGTTCGTGGCCACCGTCTGCGGGCACGGGCCCTGCTGCGGCTGGTCGATGAGCGGCCAGATCCACGCGGTGCTCAGCGCCTGGGCGGCGCCATTGCCGGGCCAGTACGGCAGGAACGTGTGTTCGAACCCGCTGGGGGTGCCATCGGGGTACTCGGCCTGCGCGGTGAGCGGGTAAACGCCGAATGCGGGGTAGCCGACAGCCGACGAGTTGAAGGACGCGGACCAGCGCAGGGTGGCGTTGCTGTGCAGCGTGCCGGTCACGACGTAAGGGGCACCTACCGCCTGGGAAGAGATGTATCCAGGGACGTTGCCGGCGGCGAAGCTGTCCATGTCCGCCCGCGCGTAGAAATACTGCGCTGACGTCAGCAGCTGGACCTGGACGCCCCGGAGAGGCGAACCTGTATGGTTGGTTATCGTCCCGGTCACGGTAATCGTCTTGCCAGGAGTCGCGAAGCCGGGATTCACCGCGGCGATAGAGATGGTGAGCTGCTGTGAGGAGGCTCCGTCCGTTCGGGATGATTGCTGGTGCACTTCCTGGGCATGGGCTAGCACTGCCGGTGCGGCGAGAACCGGGCCGGCGAGGGCGAGGAAGCCAGCGATCAGGGTACGAACGACAGTGCGCACGCTTCGCATGCTATTGCCGTTCGCCGGAAAGGATTGGGCCAGTTACCCTCGATGCCCGTGTCAGATTCCACCTCCGTCGCCCCGATGCGGCCCGATCAGCGTAAGGCGGCCGCGGCGCTGCTGCGTACCCAGACGCCGGCCGCGGCCGAGCTCGGCGAGCTTTTCACGCGCGCCGGGCACGAGCTCGCGCTCGTCGGGGGACCGGTGCGGGACGTGTTCCTCGGCGCCCGCCCGGGCGACCTGGACCTGACCACGGACGCGGTGCCCGAGGAGGTCCTCGCGATGACGAGCGAGTGGGCCGACAAGACGTGGACGGTGGGGATCGATTTCGGCACCATCGGCCTGCGCAAGGGCGACACCGTGTTCGAGATCACCACGTATCGCAGCGAGCAGTACGGGCCGCGCTCGCGCAAGCCCGACGTGCGGTACGGCACGTCGCTCGAGGAGGATCTCGCCCGCCGCGACTTCACGATCAACGCGATGGCGGCCCGGCTGCCGTCCTATGAGCTTGTCGACCCGTTCGGCGGCCTCGCCGCGCTGCGGGAGCGGGTGATCCGCACGCCGGGGCGGCCGGAGGACTCGTTCTCGGACGACCCGCTGCGGATCTTGCGCGCCGCCCGCTTCGCCGCCCGCCTCGGGTTCACCGTCGCCGATGAGGTGCAGGCGGCCATGAGCGCGCAGGCCGCGCGGCTGTCCATCGTGTCCGCGGAGCGGATCACCGACGAGCTGACCAAGCTCATGCTGACGGCCGCGCCCGCGGACGGGATCGACCTGCTGGTGCGCACCGGGGTCGCGGAGCAGGTGCTGCCCGAGGTGTCCGCACTGCGGATGGAGGTCGACGAGCACCACCGGCACAAGGATGTTTACCAGCACAGCCTCACCGTGCTGCGGCAGGCGATCGACCTCGAGCCAAGGTACGGGCTGTCCGGCGACCTGGTACTGCGGCTGGCCGCGATCCTGCACGACATCGGCAAGCCGAGCACTCGCACGATGATGCCCGGCGGGAAGGTCGCGTTCCACCACCATGAGGTAGTCGGCGCGAAGATGGCGCGCAAGCGGCTGTCCGAGCTGCGGTTCGGCAAGGATGTCATCGCCGACGTCTCCCGCCTCGTCGAACTGCACCTGCGGTTCCACGGCTACGGCGACGGCGAATGGACCGACTCGGCGGTGCGCAGGTACGTGCACGACGCCGGGCCCCTGCTGCCCCGGCTGCACGCGCTGACCCGGGCGGATTGCACCACGCGGAACGCGCGCAAGGCCGCGCGGCTCGGAGCGGCGTACGACGCGCTGGAAGAGCGCATCGAGCTGCTGCGCGAGCAGGAGGAGCTGGACAAGATCCGGCCGGAGCTCGACGGGGTCGAGATCATGTCGCTGCTCGGCCTGCAGCCGGGGCCGCTGGTCGGCAAGGCCTGGAACTACCTGCGCGAGCTGCGGCTGGATGAAGGCGAACTTGGCCGGGAGCGGGTCACGGCCGAGTTGCTGCGGTGGGCGCGGGATGAGGGGATCCTCCCGCCGTCGTCTTCGTCAGCGTGAGCGCCGCGTAGCCGGCGGCTGCCGCCAGGTAGAGCAGGCCGATCGCGATCACCAGCGGATAGGACTTGCCGGTGCTAGGCAGGAACGGCACAGCGATCGCAGGGCCGACGACATAGGCGACGTTGTACAGCATGTCGTAGATGGAGAAGACGCGGCCCATGTACGCGTCGTCGACCACCTGCTGCACGGTGGTGTCGACGCAGATCTTCACGCACTGCGCGGACAGGCCCATCGCGAACCCGAGGACGAGAAAGGCGATCTGGTTGAACGTGGCGCCCAGGAAGATGGTGACGACGCCGCCGACGACAAGCCAGCCGGCGATCCAGGTGTCCTTGCTCGTCCGCTTGACGCCCTGCGGCGTGACCACGGCCGCCAGCCCGAACCCGATCGCCGAGGTGATCACCAGCAGCGTGGCGTGGCCGAGGGCCTTGTTCCCGTTGCCGCCGTGGTAGAAGTAGTTCCGGTACAGCAGCAGCCCAGCGACGAGCAGCGTGCCGTAAAGCGCCCGGTGGACAAACACCGCGCCAAGCGCGTACGCGGCCTTCCTGCGCTGGTTAAGGTGCCTCAGGCCGTCCACCAGACCGCGCAGGACGTCCTTCAGGTCGGACGCGATGCTCGCCGTGGCCGGCATCAGCTCCTCGGCGGCGGCCCGCCGCGGGCCGAGCAGGTCGCGCGCCATCCGCATGCCGAGCAGGCCGGCTGCCAGGTAGCAGAGACCGCCGAACCACAGCGTGGCCGCAGAGCCCGCCAGGCCCCCGCCGGTTATCAGGTGGACGCCCAGGCCGACCACGCCGCCGACGAACCCGAGGATCGTGCCCGAGGTCGGCGCGACCGCGTTCGCCATCACCAGCTTGTCGCTGCGCACCACGTGCGGCGTGCCCGCGCTGACCGCGGACAGGAAGAACCTGTTCACGCCCAGCACGGCGAGCGCGCTCACGTAGAGCGGCACCCCGGTCTGCCCGGCAAGCACGACGAACCCGGCGACAGCCACCATCGCGGCCCGGATGATCGCCCCCCAGACGATGATCTGCCGTCGCGACCAGCGGTCGATGAAGACTCCCGCGAACGGCCCGATCAGCGAATACGGCAGGTACAGCACGGCGAACGCGTACACCGCGGCGACTGGGTCGGGGAACGTCTGCGCGCTGAAGAAGGCGTAGGCGGCGAACCCGGCGTTGAACACGCCGTCGCCCGTTTGCGAGACGAGCCTGCAGGCGAACAGCTTGCGGAAGTCCCGTTCGGCGAGTACGGCCCGCAGGTCGCTGACGAACGACGAATCGCGGTCTGACGCGACCGCGCCGCTGACATCCCCGGCGCCGCCCGGCGCCGGCCCGTTCCCTGATTCCGCCCCTACGGACACCCGTTCAGCTTAGTGCCGGCGGCTCCTGATTGCCCCTGCCCGGCGCGAGGCGCGGAACAGTTGATTTGTTCCGGGTTTCCGTTGTGGTAGCGACAGAAACCCGGAACAAAGGACGCCAGGTCGTCAGGGGAGCCTTAGCGCTCGACTTCGCCGCGGATGAACTTCTCCACCAGGTCGCGGCACACGTCGTCGCCGAACTGCTCGGGCGGGGACTTCATGAAGTACGAGCTCGCCGAGATGACCGGGCCGCCGATGCCGCGGTCCTTGGCGATCTTCGCCGCGCGGATCGCGTCGATGATGACGCCGGCCGAGTTCGGCGAGTCCCAGACCTCGAGCTTGTACTCCAGGTTCAGCGGCACGTCGCCGAAGGACTTGCCCTCAAGGCGGACGTAGGCGAACTTGCGGTCATCGAGCCACGGCACATGGTCGGACGGCCCGATGTGTACCGCGGCCTTTTCCATCTCGTGCGGCACCTGAGAGGTCACCGCCTGGGTCTTGGAGATCTTCTTCGACTGCAGGCGGCTGCGCTCCAGCATGTTCATGAAGTCCATGTTGCCGCCGAAGTTGAGCTGGTAGGTGCGCAGCAGCTCGACGCCGCGGTCCTCGAACAGCTTGGCCAGCACCCGGTGCGTGATCGTGGCGCCGACCTGCGACTTGATGTCGTCGCCGATGATCGGCACGCCCGCCTCGGCGAACTTGGCCGCCCACACCGGGTCGGAGGCGATGAACACCGGGAGCGCGTTGACGAACGCGACCTTGGCGTCGATGGCGCACTGGGCGTAGAACCGGTCCGCCTGCTCCGAGCCGACCGGCAGGTAGCTGACCAGCACGTCGGCACCGGACTCGCGCAGCGCCGCGACCACGTCGACGGCCGGCTCGTCGGATTCGGTGATGATCTCCCTGTAGTACTCGCCCAGACCGTCCAGCGTCGCGCCGCGCTGCACGGTCACGCCCGTGGGCGGCACCTCGGCGAACTTGATCGTGTTGTTCTCGCTCGCGAAGATCGCCTCGGCGACGTCGCGGCCAACCTTCTTGGCGTCCACGTCGAAGGCGGCGACCACCTCGACGTCGGACACGTGATAGTCGCCAAACCGTACGTGCATGAGACCCGGCACGCGGGCCGCGACGTCGGCGTCCTTGTAATACTCAAGGCCCTGGACGAGCGAACTCGCGCAGTTGCCCACCCCCACGATGGCGACGCGCACTTTACCCATCAGGATGACTCCTTCTCGCTTCCGCGATCCATATCGGTCTGACCCGCGGCCGGGTAGGGTCCGCCCGCGGCGCTGCTCTGCTTTCCTGTCGGCGGAGACCAGCCGGCTTCTGACTGCCGTTCCGAGGCGATCAGCTCGTTGAGCCACCGCACCTCGCGCTCCACCGACTCAAGGCCGTGCCGCTGAAGCTCGAGGGTGTAGCTGTCCACCCGCTCTCTGGTGCGCGCGAGGGCCGCCCGCACCCCTTCCATCCGGTCTTCGAGCCGGCTGCGGCGGCCTTCGAGGATCCGCAGCCGGATGTCGGCCCTGGTCTGGCCGAAGAACGCGAAGTGGACGCCGAATTCGTCGTCTTCCCACGCGGCGGGGCCGGAGTCGGCGAGCAGGTCGTGCAGGCGCTCCTTGCCCTCGGCCGTCAGGCGGTAGACGATCTTCGACCGGCCCGCGCGGCCCGCTCGCGCGGCAGGCCCCTGCCGGGTGACAAGCCCGGCGTCCGCCGCGGGCTGGTCGTCTTCCTTGGCGATCAGGCCCTCGGCATACAGCTTGTTGAGGCAGGGGTAGAGGGTTCCGTAGGAGAGCGCGCGGAACGTGCCGAGCAGCATGTTCAGCTGCTTACTGAGCTCATAGCCGTGCATGGGCGCCCGATGGAGCAACCCGAGCACTGCGAACTCCAGCACGCCTGTGCGGTTACGGCCCACGGCATCCCCCCGGCTGGTACGGTCTGTGTGTATCAGCTCGATATCTCTTGCCGATATCTCGGTCCGATATATCGACTCCGACGGTCACAGCATATGCAACCGTTCTGAATCCGGCAACCGCTTGTTCACCCAACCGTTCTCCGACGGCGTCAGATCCCATCGCGGGCTCGGCGTGGCGGGCCTTCCCGACGTACCCTGTGGGACATGGCATCTCGGCGATCGGTTGTGGACTACGGCCTTGCCCGGCGCGCGACACTCGCGTCCGTGTACGCGGGCCACACGACTGTCGCCGACGTCTGCGACGCGCATCCGTACCTGCTGCGAGCGGCCAAGTTCCACGGCGAGCCGACCGACGTCCGCTGCCCGATCTGCCGCAAGGCCAACCTCACGCACGTCACCTACGTGTACGGAGACGAACTCGGACAGTACGCGGGGCGGGTAAAGCGGGGGCCAGAGTTGACTGAGATGGCAGCCGAATACGGCGAATTCCGCGTCTACGTCGTTGAGGTCTGTCAAAGTTGTGGCTGGAACCATCTCGCTACGTCGTACGTCCTCGGGACTGGCGAACCCCGCGCACGTCGCGGTCGCCGCGCGCGGAGCGGCCAGTAGCCGCAGCGGGCCGTGACGTAGCCCGGACGTTCCGCTACGTCACGAGGAGGCATGCGCCGAACGAGCCAGGACGGTTCACCGCACAAGGTAACGTGTGGGTTCGGCGGGCCCGGGTCGCCCGCCAATCCGCGACGTGTGTGCCTGACCGGCCCTGACGACACCCCAGCCAGGAGCGGGCCGCGAGGCTCGCTCACAGCCACAGCGAGGACGTGTGAGTAGCAACGACTTTAACGGGCCGTACCGGCCCGCTGGAGGGCGGGGAGCTGACGATTACTCCGGCGGCGCGAACGGTGCTGGAAGGCACGGTGCTGGCGCTGGAGGCGGCGGTGCGCACGGCGGTGGCAGGCACGGCGCGGGCCGCAACGGCGACGGCTTCCGGGGCTACACGCGCGGCGGCGGCAACGGCCAGGGCGCGAATGGGAAGTACCCCGATCCCGAGGGCTGGGGCGACGACGGCTTCTGGCGCGACTCGAGCATGGACTCCGATTACGAGACCGGCCTGAACAAGGCCGTCCGTACCAATGGCAACGGCCCGCGAGGCAACGGCGGCTACAGCTACTGGGCCGACGGCAAGGGGTGGGAGAACTCACCGGGCAACGGTGCCGCACCAGGTAACGGCGCCGCGCCCGGCAACGGCAACGGATTCGGCCGCAACGGATTCGGCCGCCGCAACGGTGCCGCCGGCGGCACAGCGGCCGGCGGCCACACCCGGCTGGACTCGTACGCGACGCGCATGGACGGGCACGCCACGCGCGCCGACCAGGGCGCGGCCGCGGGCTTCGGAGCGGCCGCTGGCGCGGGCTTCTATGGCGGCCCGGGCGCCCCCGGCGTCGGCACCGGCAACGGGACAGACACCGTCGGCTACCGTGACGGCAGGCGGCGTCCGCTGACCGGCCCGCTGCGCATCGGCCGCGGGACCCGCCCCGGCGGCCCTGGCGGTCCAGGCGCCCCCGGCGGCCCTGGCAGGGTCAAGGTCAAGGGCAGCTGGTGGCGGCACTGGTCGTGGAAGAAGGTGCTCGGCCTCGTCGGCGCGTTCTTCGCGTTGTTCATCATGCTGCTTGTCGGCACCTATTACTACCTGTACAACACCACGCAGATCCCGACGCACCCCGTCGCGGACATCACGTGGCAGAACTCGACCGTGTACTACAGCGACGGCACCACGCCGATCGGTACCTTCGGCGACATCCACCGGCAGATCCTGACCTACAACCAGATCCCGAAGATCGTCGACGACGCGGTGATGGCCGCGGAGGACCGCAACTTCATGACCGAGGGCGGCATCTCACCCACCGGCATCCTGCGCGCGGCGTACGAGGACATCTTCGGCGGCGGGTCGCTGCAGGGCGGTTCGACGATCACCCAGCAGTTCGTCAGGAACTACTACCAGGACATCGGCACGGCGCAGACGACCAGCCGCAAGATCAAAGAGATCTTCGTGGCGATGAAGCTGGCCAAGGAGAAGTCCAAGCAGTGGATTCTCCAGAACTACCTGAACATGATCTACCTGGGCACCGGCGCCTACGGCGTCGGCGCGGCCGCGGAGACCTACTTCCATGAGCCGGTGGGCAAGCTCACCGTCGCCCAGGCGGCGGTCATCGCCGCGATCATCCAGCAGCCGAACAACTACCCGCAGCCGCAGTACCGGTCCGAGCTGACCGCGCGCTGGCACTACGTGCTCGGCGGCATGGTGAAGATGGGCGACCTGACGCAGCAGCAGGCCGACACGCTGGCGTTCCCCGTGATGTTCGACACGCCCGAGCAGAGCTACGGTACGGACCCGTGGGACCCGTATGTCATGAACGTGGTGGAGAACGAGCTCGAGGGTATCGACAACATCAGCGTGGACAAGCTGAACACCGGCGGATACAAGATCGTCACGACCATCAGCCGGTCGATGGAGGCCGCGCTGTACAAGGCGGTCAATGAGAACGTGAAGCTGATCCGCCAGGAGGGCTACTCGCTGCCGTCGTACGCGCTGATCGGCGCCGAGCTGCAGAATCCGGCCACCGGCGCGATCGTCGCCATGTACCCGGGCCGCGGCCAGAACATGTCGGTCACGAAATGCCAAATCTATGACTGTGACCTGAACACCGCCGTCTACGCGCGCGAGCAGGTCGGGTCCTCGTTCAAGCCGTACGTGCTCGCCACCGCGGTCAGCGAGGGGATGAACGTCCAGACCAGCGTGCTGAACGCGAGCCCGCAGCTGTGGGTCCCGCCGGACACCGAGCCGCTCGTGCTGTCGGCGACCAGCGCGGCCAAGGCCGTGCCCGAGTCGTTCCCGGTGCACAACGACGGGTACGAGACGATCGCCGGAACCAAGGCGGGCGGCGCCACGACCGTGCAGAACGCGCTGGCGCAGTCGTCTAACACGGCCTACACCGACCTCGCCCACCGGGCTGGCACGGCGGCCATCGTGAAGATGGCGGCGAGCATGGGCGTCAACATCGAACCGTTCCCCGCCGGATCGAACCTGTCGGACCTGATCGGCCAGGTCGGCATGGCGCTCGGCACCGCCTCGCTCACCGTCAACGAGCAGGCCACGATGCTGTCCACGATCGACGACAACGGCACGTACCACTCCGCGCATGTCGTCGCGTCGTACCAGGCGCCTGGCGGCCCGGTGGTGCCCGGAATGGTCTCGGAGCATGTGGTGCTGAGTCCCCAGCTCGACTCCCAGGTCCAGTACGCCATGGAGGCCACCACCGTCGACGGAACGGGCACGGCCGCGGAGATGACCGACGGCCGGCCGATCATCGGCAAGACCGGTACGACCACGAACGCCAAGTCCGCGTTCTTCATCGGCGCGATACCGCAGTACTCCCTGGCCGTCGGGATCTTCACCGAGTCGCAGAACCCCAACTCGCCGCAGTCGCTGACCGCTCTCGGCGGCGGCGGTTTCGGTGGCATCTGGCCGGCCGCGATCTGGCATACATTCGCCGAAATGGAGTTCGCGAAGCTGCCGATCCAGTCCTTCCAGGAGCCAGTTTTCACCGGAGCGAAGTGGGTCCAGGTCGCACCGCAGCCGCCCGCCAAGAAGAAGAAGCCGCAGGTCTGCACCAAGTTCCGCTTCCGGTGCCCGCCGCCAGGCGGCGGCCATGGCCACGGCCCCTTCCCGACGCCCAGCCTTACCCCGACCCCGACGAACTCCGGGCCATTCGGCGGGCCGACACCAACGGCGACCGCCACCGGCACGGGGACGCCCACCGCCACGGCCACCCCGACCGGCGGCGGCCACGGCGGCGGCGGGCCGACCCCGACCCAGGGCGGCGGGGTCCAGGCCGGCCTGGCCCTCGGCGGGATCCTCGCCGTGCTGCCCGGCTCGCTGCTGTGGACCCGCGCGTCAAGGCGCAGGCGACGCCGGCGGCCGGGGGTGGCCGGGTAGCTGCACGAGCACGGGGCAGGGGACAAGACGATGCGGGTGCGTTACCCGGCATTCGTCGGCGCGGGCGTGGCGGCGTCGGCCGTCGCCGCGCTGCTCGGCTACGCGCAGAAGCTGCCGTGCAGCTCCGGTGGCGCGTGGAACAGCTTTACCGGCCAGTTCCGGCACGCCTGCTACACCGACATCTACCCGCTGTATTACAACGAGGGACTGTCCTCGGGACAGGTGCCGTACTCCGGGCACCCCGTGGAGTACCCGGTACTCATCGGCGCGATGATGCAGCTCGCGGCCTGGATGGTGCACTCGGTCACCGACCCGTTCGCCCGCGGCAAGGACTTCTATTACGTGACGATCGCGCTGCTCGCGCTCTGCCTGGTCGCGGGGGTCCTCGCGACCGGGTACGCGGCGAGCAGGGAAGTCGACCGGCAGGTCAAGGCCGCGCTGATGGTCGCGCTGTCACCCGGGCTGATCCTGGCCGCGTACATCAACTGGGACCTGCTCGCGATGGCACTGACCGCTGGCGGCATCGCCGCCTGGGCCGGACGGCGCGAGCTGCTCGCCGGCGCGCTGCTCGGCCTGGGCGTGGCGACCAAGTTCTACCCGCTGCTTGTCTTCGCCGCGCTGCTGCTCGTGTGCCTGCGCGCCGGGCGGATGCGCGAGTTCTGCCGCGCGCTCGCCGCCGGAGTGGTCGCCTGGCTCGCGGTCAACCTGCCGATAGCGCTGACCGCGACGGCGGGCTGGGGCCGCTTCTACGCGTTCAGCCGGTCCAGAGGCGCCGACTGGGGATCGGTCTGGTATCTGTTCGAGCACTTCAACGTGCCGTTGCTCGGCAATGACTCGATAGGGCAGCTGAACCTGGTGTCCTCGGCGTGCTTCGCGATCGCGTTCATCGCGATCGCCGTGCTCGCCCTCGCCGCGCCGCGCCGGCCCCGGCTGCCGCAGCTGTGCTTCCTGCTGCTCGCCACGTTCCTGATGCTGAACAAGGTGTGGTCGCCGCAGTACGTGATCTGGCTGGTGCCGTTCGCCGTGCTGGCCAGGCCCCGGCTGTGGCCGTACCTGCTGTGGCAGCTCACCGAGGTGGCGTACTTCTACGGCATCTGGGGCTACTTCGTCTACCTGTACCGCAGCCCGACCGACGGCGGGTTCGGCGGAGTCAGCCCAGGGTGGTACTTCGCCATCCTGCTCGCCAGGTTCCTCGCCGTAGGCCTGCTCGCCGCCGTAGTCGTGATCGATGTTCTTCATCCGGAACGGGACGTGGTGCGTGTTTCCGGTCAGGATGACCCGGCCGGCGGTTTCGTTGACGGGGCACCCGACCGGCTGGTGCTCAACTGGGAGCGCGGGGCCCGCCGTGCCGCTCAGGCGTCGGTGAGCTTATCCCGCAGCCAGCCGATGTCCGCGGCCAGCCCGGCCTCGGGCGTTTCGCACAGCACCGGCGCGCCGGCCGCGCGCACCACGTCAAGCAGCACCGCGGGGTCGATGGTTCCGGACTCGAAGTTCGCGTGCCTGTCCGCGCCCGAGCCGAAGTCGTCGCGCGAGTTGTTGCAGTGCACCAGGTCGATCCGGCCGGTGATCGCCTTGATCCGGTCGACCGCGTCCGCGAGGTCGATGCCCGCCGAATAGGCATGGCAGGTGTCAAGGCAGAACCCGATCTCGCCGCCGTCGGGCGCGGCGCCCGTCACCGCGTCCCACAGCCGCGCGATGGCGTCGAGCGACCTGGCCATCGCGCCGGTGCCGCCCGCCGTGTTCTCGATGAGCATGGGCAGCGGGCGCTCGATCCGCTCCACCGCCTTGCGCCAGTTCTCCAGCCCCTCGGCCGGGTCGACGCCGGAGGTGACGTGCCCGCCGTGCACGATCAGCCCCTTCGCGCCGATCGACGCGGCCGCCTTGAGTTGCTGGTCGAGCAGCTTCCTCGACGGGATCCTGATCCGGTTGTTGGTGGTCGCCACGTTGATCACGTACGGCGCGTGGATGTACACGTGCACATCCGCGGCGGCGTAGGCCTCCTGGAGAGCACCCGGGTCGCCGCCGGGTATCACCGGACCCTTCCACCCTTGCGGGTCACCGAGGAAGAACTGCGCGGCGCGCGCCCCGCACGCGATCGCCTCGGCCAGTGGGTCGTCGCTGTGGAAATGCCCTCCGATGCGCACCATGCGCCGAGTCTAGTGTTCTCCTACCCGGTGAATCCCCCATGCGCGAGGCCGAGAGCCAGGCCGACGAAGCCCGCGATGATTCCGGCGACGATCAGCACGCGCTGCTCGCGGGTCGCGGAGATCATCTGCGTGCACAGCCCCACGAGCATGGCCGCCAGACCGCTGCCAGCGGTGGCTATCGCCCAGCCGAGCCCCGAGGCGCCCGGCACGTTCCTGATCACTAGGCCGAGCACAAACGATGCCAGGCCGACGACCAGCGTGAAGATGGCGAGCGCGTTCACCACGGGGTGCGGCTGCCCGTCTGAGTTAAGCGAAATGTGCGGAAGATGGCCGTGCCGGCCGGTCCGGATCGTGCCTGCCACTGCGGCCTCCCAGGGGTTGCTGCGTCGTCTGGGTTTGCGTATGGTCCGTGGGTCCGATATGCAGTGTTTCCCGTATGCGAGTCTTCCCGCAAGAGCCGTCCGGGAATCACGGGCGCTCCGGATCGGGCGCGGGTACTCGTGAGCCTTGGTAGAGTTGGACGCTGCGGAACAAAGCGGCGTGTTTATCCGCGCAATCCGCACCCTCCTGTCACGGAAAGACCGTGACCGCGTCAGTCCAGAGGAGGCATAGGACGCTTATGCGCCACTACGAAATCATGATCATCCTGGACCCGAACCTCGAGGAGCGCACGGTCCAGCCGTCGCTCGAGGGGTTCCTCAAGGTCGTGACCGCCAACGGCGGCAAGGTCGGCAAGCTTGACATCTGGGGAAAGCGGCGCCTGTCGTACCCGATCGACAAGAAGCCCGAGGGCATCTACGCCGTCGTCGACCTGACCGCCGAACCGGCGACCGTCCAGGAACTCGACCGTCAGCTCAACCTCAACGAGGGCGTGCTGCGCACCAAGGTCTTGCGGCCCGAGCACCGCTGACCGCCAACCAGAAATCTCGTTTAGCGACCGGGAGTGCCCGATGGCGGCAGGAGATACCCAGATCACGGTCGTCGGCAACCTCGTCGACGATCCAGAACTCCGGTTCACCCCGGCCGGACAGCCAGTGGCCAGGTTCCGGGTCGCCTCGACGCCGCGGTTCCGTGACAACGCGAGCGGGGAGTGGAAGGACGGCGACAGCCTCTTCCTGACCTGCAACGTCTGGCGGCAGGCGGCGGAGAACGTGGCCGAGAGCCTGCAGCGCGGCATGCGAGTGATCGTGTCCGGGCGGCTGCGGCAGCGGACGTACGAGACCAAGGAAGGCGAGAAGCGGACCGTCTACGAGGTCGAGGTCGACGACGTCGGCCCGTCGTTGCGGAACGCCTCGGCGAAGGTCAACCGGGCCAACCGCAGCGGCGGCCAGGGCGGCTCAGGGTACGGCGGGCAGGGCTCGTCCGGCGGCAACCGGGCGGCGGACGCCGACCCGTGGGCCTCCGACTCTGGGGCCTACTCCGACGAACCGCCGTTTTAGCAACCAGCAATACAAACACCGACCATCCCCGCGAGCGCGGGGCTCTGACAAGGAGCACCATGATGGCCAAGCCACCACTTCGCAAGCCTAAGAAGAAGGTCTGCGCGTTCTGCCACGACAAGATCGTCTACGTGGACTACAAGGACACGGGCCTGCTTCGCAAGTACATCTCCGACCGTGGCAAGATCCGCGCCCGCCGGGTAACCGGGAACTGCACCCGGCACCAGCGCGACGTGGCGACCGCGATCAAGAACGCCCGGGAGATGGCACTGCTCCCCTACACGAGCACGGCTCGCTGAGGCAGGGGAGGACTGACCGATGTCTCGTACGCCAATGAAGCTGATCCTCACCCAGGAGGTCAGCGGCCTCGGTGCGCCCGGTGACGTGGTGGACGTCGCCGCCGGCTACGGCCGCAACTACCTGCTGCCGCGCGGGTTCGCGATGCCGTGGACGCGCGGCGCGGAAAAGCAGGTCGAGCTAATTAAGCGCGCCCGCGCGGCCCGCGAGATCCGCACCCTCGAGGACGCCAAGGTCGTCGCCGGCCAGCTGGAGAAGCTGACCGTGCGGCTGACCCGCCGGGCCGGGTCGAACGGGCGGCTGTTCGGCTCGGTAGGACCGTCCGACATCGCGGCGGCGGTCCGCGCGGCCGGGGGTCCTGAGGTGGACAGGCGCAAGATCGCGGTTCCCGACCCGATCAAGTCGACCGGGGCGCACCGCGTCCAGGTCCGCCTGCACCCCGAGGTGAATGCCGCCGTCAACATCGAGATCACGGCGGGCTGATCCACAGCCTTCCGCTGTCTCTTCCACAGCCTTCTCCACAGCAGGGGTTGTGGCTGCGCTCGCCCAGCCGGCGGCGTGCCCTTATGCCGAGGGCGTGCCGTCGGCTGGCGTCGTATACCGCCGCTGACGCCGGGCAAGCTCAGGGTCGAGGGCGCTGACCATGAGCCAGAGTTCGGCCACCCGGGCGGCGAGCTCCCGGTCGCTCGTTTCCCCCTGCGCGTCGTTCGCTAGCTGGTCAATCGCCTCCGCGATCCGGTCGATCGCATCCCCCATGATCGAACACACACGCGAAGGATAGCCGAGCCGGCCAGCCGGGCGCAGGCACTCGGCCGGGCTGCCCGCCGCGACGATCGACCGGAGGTCGCGACAGTCGCCACCGCTCGTTCGGTATCCGGGACAAGAGCCCTGCCGGACGCGGCGCCGCACCTCTTTTCCACAGGCAACGGCGGGGCGGCTGTGGAATTTGACTGTGGATATCTCCGCGAAAAAGTCTGCCGGGTTTTTCTCATGCACACCCGGTGGATACCGTTCGTCCAGGTCATTGGCCTTCTCTGCGGCGCGATGCCCGGGAGATCCACAGGGTAGTCCACGGGCTGCGCACAAGTTATCCGGCTGCTTATCGACAAGTTATCCACAGGGTGCGGTTGGCTTGCGGTGCCGCTTTCGCCAGAATGTCAGAGCCCCTCGATATGACGGTGTCGGCACGGGGTGAGCCCGTTACGTCTGGGGGAGGTGGCGTCCGGTGAGCGTAGCCGAGGTTGCGCAGCGGGGCGGCGATTTCGAGCGGATGCCGCCGCACGACGTCGCCGCGGAACAGTGTGTCCTCGGCGGAATGCTGCTGTCCAAAGACGCGATCTCGGACGTGATCGAGGTCATCCGGCCCGGTGACCATTACCGGCCCGCGCACCAGCTAGTGCACGAGGCGATCCTCGACCTGTACGCGCGCGGCGAGCCCGCAGACCCGATCACGGTAGCCAACGAGCTCACCAGGCGCGGTGAGCTGGCCAGAATCGGCGGCGCGCCCTACCTGCACACGCTGATCGCGTCGGTGCCGACCGCGGCCAACGCCGGGTACTACGCGCGGATCGTCAGGGAGCGTGCCATCCTGCGGCGGCTCGTGGAGGCCGGGACGCGGATCGTCCAGTTCGGCTACGCCGGGGACGGCGACGCCGACGAGCTTGTAGACAGGGCGCAGGCCGAGGTGTTCTCGGTCACCGACAGGCGGATCGCCGAGGACTACCACTCGCTTTCCGAGATCATGCCCGGTGCGCTCGAGGAGATCGAGGCGATCGGCGGGCACGGCGGCGGCATCACCGGGGTGCCCACCGGTTTCGCCGACCTGGACGCGCTCACCAACGGACTGCACCCGGGCCAGATGGTGGTCATCGCGGCCCGGCCCGCGGTCGGCAAGGCGCTCGCGCTTGACACGCCGCTGGCCACCCCGGCCGGGTGGACGACGATGGGGCAGGTCCGGGCGGGCGACCTGATCATCGGCGCGGACGGCAAGCCCACCCGGGTGGTCGCGGTCACCGAGGTGATGAGCGGGCGTCCGTGCTATCAGGTGGAGTTCTCCGACGGAGAGGTGATCGTCGCCGACGACGGTCATCAGTGGCTCACCTGGACATCGCACGACGCGGGGTTCGTGCCGCCGCAGATTGTCACCACGGGGGAGATGGCCGCGGCCCTTCGCTGCCCGGCGCTGGGCGGGCGGTCCCGGTACGCGGTGGCCATGCCGCGGCCGCTCGAGCTGCCGGAGGCTGACCTGCCGATGGCACCGCACGCCATGGGCGCCGCGCTGGCCGGCCGTCCGCTCGCGGTCGGTGTCGCTGCCGGTGCGCGTGTCGCGGGCACCGCGGTCGCGTCACGCCCGGCGCCCGGCCGTATCCCGCCCGAGTACCTGCGGGCCAGCGCCGCGCAGCGGCGTGACCTGCTCGCCGGGCTGCTCGGCGTGCCGCGGGTGACCGGCCCCGCGCGGGTCACGGTGGCCAGCGAGGCGCTCGCCACGGACATGCGCGAGCTGCTGCACAGCCTCGGTTTCCAGTCCACCGTGACCGCCGGGGCGGACGGCCGGCACGTGATCACATTCACCGACGCGCTTCCGTGGCGGTACGTTGCCGCGGTCCGGCCGGTGCCATCCGTACCGGTGCGCTGCGTGCAGGTCGACAGCGCCGACCACCTGTACCTGGCGGGCCGCGCCATGATCCCGACGCATAACTCGGCGCTTGCCCTGGACTTCGCGCGCTCGGCGACGATCAGGCACCAGATGCCGACGGTGATATTCAGCCTGGAGATGGGGCGCAACGAGATCACCATGCGGCTGCTGGCCGCCGAGGCGCGGGTGCCGATGCACGTGATGCGCACCGGCCAGATGAGCGACGACGACTGGGCCCGGCTGGCCCGCCGGATGAGCGAGGTCGCGGACGCGCCGCTGTTCATCGACGACTCGCCCAACATGTCGCTGATGGAGATCCGGGCCAAGTGCCGTCGGCTCAAGCAGCGACACGACCTCAAGCTGGTCATCATCGACTACCTGCAGCTGATGTCCTCACCGCGGCGGGTGGAGAACCGGCAGCAGGAAGTGTCGGAGATGTCCCGGTCGCTGAAGCTGCTCGCCAAGGAGCTCGACGTGCCGGTGGTGGCGCTGTCCCAGCTCAACCGCGGCCCTGAGCAACGCCAGGACAAGAGGCCGATGCTGTCTGACCTTCGGGAGTCGGGTTGCTTGACCGGCGACACGCGACTCCTTCGTGCCGACACTGGGGCGGAAGTCACGCTTGATGAACTCATGGCGTCAGGCGAACGAGACGTTCCAGTCTGGTCACTGGATGATCGATTGAAGCTCGTGCCACAAACGCTGACACACGCGTTTTCCAGCGGTATCAAGGAAGTCTTCCGCGTTCGGCTCGCCTCCGGGCGTGAGCTGCAGGCTACCGCTAACCACCCATTCCTCACGTATCACGGTTGGCAGCCGCTCGGTGTGCTAACCGTCGGTTCTCGCGTGTCGATTCCGCGGACTATGCCAGATCCGTTGCACACGCGACCGATGCCCGAGGAAGAGATAATCCTGCTTGCTCACCTGCTTGGTGACGGATCGTTCGTGAAGCGTCAGCCTATTCGATATGCGAGTACCGACGAGGAGAACCTTGCGGCAGTCACGACTGCTGCTAAACATTTCGGAATCGTAGCAGTTCGTGACTACCACGAAGCAGCCCGATGCACGTCGCTCCGGCTTCCGGCCCCCTTCCGATTGGCACGGGGCCGCCGGAATCCGATAGCGGAGTGGCTGGACTCACTTGGCTTGTTCGGTCTGCGTAGTCATGAGAAGCTCGTACCACAACCGATCTTTTCTCTGCCAAAAGAGCAGCTGGCGCTGTTCCTTCGTCACCTCTGGGCTACGGACGGCTCGGTGACCGTCGCGAAGTCAGGTGACGTACGGATCTACTTCGGTACCACGAGCGAGCGTCTCGCCAGGCAGCTGCAAGTACTGCTTCTCCGGTTCGCGATCACGGCCAGGCTGCGTGCAGTTGGTAACACACATGGGCATCCCCAATGGACGATCGATGTGACGGGTGTCGAGGAACAACTGCGGTTTCTCGATGAAATTGGCATTCATGGAAATCGCGGAATCTCCGTAAGAAAAGCGATAGTGCGCCTCAGCGAGATGAAGGCGGTTGGACGTTTCGATACCATCCCCGCCGACGTCTGGGCACGAGTGCGTGAAGTTCTCAACGAACGTGCGGTGACGCTGCACGGCATGCAGACGAAAGTCGGAACGCGGAGTCGCGGCGATCTGAATGACACCATCTGTCCGAGTCGATCCCGGGTCGGGCGTATCGCCAAGGTTCTTGAAGATTCCCAGCTTGAGATGCTGGCCACGAACGATGTCTTCTGGGATACCGTGTCATCGATCGAGAGCGTAGGCATGCGCCCCGTCTATGACGCGACTGTTCTTGGGACGCACAATTTCGTCGCAAATGGGACAAATCTACATAATAGTATAGAGCAGGATAGTGACGTTGTTATCCTGCTGCACCGCGAGGACGCCTACGAGCGGGAGTCGCCGCGGGCCGGCGAGGCGGACCTTATCGTCGCCAAGCACAGGAACGGGCCGACCGCGACGGTGACGGTGGCGTTCCAGGGGCACTACAGCCGCTTCGTGGACATGGCGCCGGGCTGAGTTCAGGCGTGTCGGGTTCCAAACCCGCGTGTCATTTTTCAAAGGATCTTGTCATCTCGCTGCACCCTGGTAGCGTCGGCCAGCCGTGGCGGCTCGGTCGCGCTCCGCGACCCTGACAGAGACCGCCACGCCGATAACCAGCAGCGAACCGTCGACACCCGCTACCCGATATTGCGGCCGGAACGGCTCAGCGCTAGGCTTCGTCCGCAACAATCGACATAAAGCGCCGCATTCGTAATATCTCGTGAGGAATGCGGCGCGTTTCCGTGGGAGATCTCGTGCGCGTCAAAGCAATGCTGTTGCTGTCGGGACTGGCCGGGACTCTCAGCCTGACCGCGGTGCAGCCCCAGGCGAGCGCCGCGCCGGGAACGACCGCCCCGCTGGCGGCCCGCGCCGGGAGCGCCGGGACGGTGCCCGCCGGGACGCTGCCGATCACGAACTTCCACGAGTTCGTCGTCGATGCCGCGCACGGGCACTTGTTCTTCACCCAGGGGTATGGCGGCATCGACAATTTCACCAAGCACAACGCGATCACCGTCACGAACCTGTCAGGAAAGCTGGTCGCCACGATCGGCGGGCAGGACAACGTGCAGGGCATCGCGCTGTCGCCGGACGGCTCGACGCTGTACGCGGCGGACGAGGGCGATGACGCGGTCAGTGCGATCAGCACCACGACGCTCCAGGAGACCGCCCGGTACCCCCTCGGCACCGGGAACGCCCCCTACGGCGTGGCGGTGCAGTCCGGCAAGGTCTGGGTGGGATACCAGAGTCCGGCGGGTGGCTTTATCGGGGTGATCGACCCCACCATGCCGCCCGCGTCAGCGTTCACACCGCAGGCGATGAGCTCCTTCTTCAGCGTGGGGCCCGACCTCAAGGGTGATCCGTCCGACGGCGGCACGCTGCTGGCCTCCGACAGCTACGACACGATCGACTGGGCGACGATCGGCAGCTACAACGTCGCGGCCGCGCCGCCTGCCGTATACCAGCCGCCGTCCACCCCGGGCAGCTGCAGCGGAATGGTCAGCTACGCCGTCTTCCCTGGTGGCGCGGACTTCATCGCTGCTTGCCAGGGGACCGCGGATTCCAGCCAGCCGCCGCCCACCACGGCGCTCGTCTACAACAGCCAGACCTTCGTGCAGGTAGGCAGCTACCGGACGGGAGCCGTCCCGGTGGCGGTGGCCGTCGCGCCCGGGGGGCCGCAAGCCGGGACCGTGGCGGCCGGCGCGGGCACCGCGCCGGGCATCGCCGTCTACCCGCCCGGCGCCAAGACCCCGGTCAACGAGTACACCGTGCCCGGCAGTCAGATCTGGCTGGTCAACGACGGGCTTGCGTTCTCCGCCGACGGGTCCGCACTGTATGCCGTCTACCAGGACGGCAACGGCACCCCGGGCTCTACGGTGCGCTTCTTCCTCCGCGCCTACCACAACCCCACGGTCACCGCATCCGCGATCATGCTGAGCGGCCCCGCCAAGGCCATCCGGGGTCGCAGCCTGACTATCACCGGCAAGCTCGCCCTGACCGTCGGCAAGCCGCCGGCCGGGTCACGGATCACCATCACCCGGTCGCTGGCAGGCGCATCCGCCGTCACCAGGTGGACCAGGACCACCGCGGCGAATGGGACTTTCAGCCTCACCGACACCCCGCCCGCGCTCGGCACGTACACATACACCGCTGCGTACGCCGCCACCGCGACCACGCAGGCCGCAACCGCCAGCCGCGCGGTGCTTATCACCAAGATCCCGTCCTCGCTGCGCCTGACCGCCAGCGGCGGCACGGTCAACTACCGTGCCGCGGTCACGGTCACCGCGCACCTGGGCACCACCTACAACGGGCGAACCGTGCGGATCTACGCCACGGCGTTCGGGACTAGGACAGCCGTGCTGATCAAGGCTGGCCGGGTGAACTCCCGCGGCGACCTGACGGTCAGCTACCGGCCCGCCCGCTCCACCACCTTCAGCGCCACCTTCGCCGGCGACGCCAAGTACCAGCCGGCCACGGCGTCGCGCACGGTTTACGTGCGCGCCGGGGTGACGCAGAAGCTCAGCGGCTACTACGGCAGCGAGTACATCGGCTCCACGCTGTACCTGGTGTACCACGGCTCCGGCACGCTGACCTCGGCCGTCACCGTCGCGCCGAACAAGAAGGGCGGATGCGTCGCGTTCGAGGTGCAGCAGTACTACCAGGGCACCTGGCAGGCTAACACCGCGTCCTCCTGCCAGCTGCTCGGCGCCTCAAGCAGCACCGCCATCAAGTACTTGCTCAGCGGCGCGGTCGGCGGCCAGTTCCGCATCCGCGGCGACTTCAACCGGGCGAGCGGCGATACCACCAACGCCAACGCCAGCAGCCCATGGGCATACTTCACCGTGACCTCCTGAATGCCTGCTGGCGCGCAGACTTCGCGCCAGATGCCGTAGACTGTGCTGACGCCTGCGCTCGTAGCTCAACGGATAGAGCATTTGACTACGGATCAAAAGGTTGGGGGTTCGAGTCCCTCCGAGCGCGCCCAGCTCAGAGGCCCCATACCCACTCTGGGAGGGGCCTTTCTGGTCCTCCTGGGAGCCACGCTGGGAGCCACGGGTGCACGTCAGCCCCCGAACAGAGCCCGGCTCATCGACTCAGCCGTCGCCCGCTTGTCACCTTCGAGCAGGTGCCCGTACACATCCTTGGTAATGGCGATGCTGGCATGACCGAGCACGTCAGAGACCCTCGGCAGACGAGCAGCAGCGCAACATCATCGTGAGCTACACGACCAACATACTGATTCACCTCATCGCACAATCCATCCAGCAGCATGTCCGAGTGCTGGGGGGAGCGGAGTGAAGGGGAATCGGCTAGCGGAAAGAACTCACCGGCCTTGTTGCGCGCCTCGGTTAGCCCATCGGTGTAGAACAGCACCTTGTCACCGGGCTCAAGGCAGGTCGTGATCGTGCTGCGCGGCTCGCCGGTGAGATGACCCAGGCCAAGTGGCAGGTTTTCCCGAGCAGATCTTATGAAGCAA
>Ga0187807_1000005_pt1 | contig 48527 bp, 46 predicted proteins | sample NC_wetland_sal_i_4_FD_132432 | JGI IMG/M metagenome (GOLD analysis project Ga0187807, IMG submission 132432) | Wetland sediment microbial communities from Neuse River Estuary, North Carolina, USA - ASW_2 | ecosystem: Environmental > Aquatic > Freshwater > Wetlands > Sediment | place: USA: North...
ACAGTCGAGGAGATCGTCACCGAGCGGCAGAAGCTGGCCACCGAGGTGCTCGAAGGGTCGAAGACGGAGATGGCCACCATCGGGCTGACCGTCGACTCGCTGCAGATCCAGTCCATCGACGACATGGGCGCCGGCTACATCGCGGCGATGGCCGCGCCGAACACCGCGGCGATCCAGCGGCAGGCGAAGATCGCTCAGGCGCAGGCCGACCAGGCGGCGGCCGAGGCGGTGCAGGCGTCGGCCCGCAAGCAGGCCGAGTTCGCCAGGCAGACCGCGGTCGTGCAGGCGCAGTACAAGGCCGAGATCGACAAGGCGCAGGCCGAGGCGGCCCAGGCCGGCCCGCTCGCGCAGGCCGAGGCGCAGCGCGCCGTCATCTCCGCGCAGGCCGAGCTGGCGCAGCACCAGGCCCAACTGCGCCAGCAGCAGCTCGTCTCCGAGGTGATCAGGCCCGCCGAGGCAGAGGCGCAGAAAGTGAAGATCCTCGCCATAGCCGACGCCGAACGGACCCGGATCGCGGCGGAGGCCGCCGCGTCCAACAACCGGGTGGCTCTTGACCAGCTGCTGATCGCACAGCTGCCGCAGATCGTCAAGGAGGCTGCCGCCGGCCTGGCGGGCGCCAACGTCAGCATCCTCAATGGCGCGGACGGCCTCGGCGAGATCGCGGCCGGGCTGGTCAGCCAGGGGCTGACGATCCTTGAGTCGGTCCGCCGCGGCGTCGGCGTGCCCCCTGCGAACTCAACGCCCAACGGCGAGTCACCCGCGGTCAACGGCCAGGCTCCGTCTGCCTAGCCGCCATCGGCAGCCTCGCTGCCCGCGAGCACGGCCGCGGGCAGCGAGGCTGGCCGGACTGCCTAGTTGTAGATGTACACCGATGTGCCCGGCGTGATGACCATCGTGTGGAAGAAGGCCGCGATGTCCAACGGCATCCGCACGCAGCCGTGCGACACGGGGTTGACCGGCACGTTGGAGTTGTACTCACCGTGGATCGCGTACGCGGTCCCGATGAAGAACACCGAGTTGTACATCACGCCGAGCGGCACCGTGATCCAGCCCGGGATGTACACCGTGGTGTGGAAGTGCCCCGTCGGCGTGATCGCCCAGCCGCACGAACCGTGGCTGCAGAAGTAGTAGCCACCGCCGGTCGACACGTGGCTGATCAGCGCGATCTTGTCGTGCTGGTACAGGACGAGTACCCGCGTTGTCAGGTTGACCTCGACCCGGAGCGCGTCGCCGTGCGGGTACCGCGACTGGTATGTGCGCGGGTAGACCAGCGCGTGCGCGGTATGCGGCCCGACGACGCCGTCCACGCTCAGCCCTTGGACCTCCTGGAACGCCCAGACGGCCTCGAGCGTGTCGCTCCCGAACACGCCGTCAGCCGGGCCCGGGTAGTACTTCAGCGCCGCCAGTCGCTGCTGGAGCGCCTTTACGTCCGCGCCTTTCATCCCCTCTCTAAGGGTCCGCTTCGGCGCCGTGTACGCGGGCGTCACGACGTGGGCGCTGGCCACATGCGCGGCCGTTACTACTGGCGTCGCGGACGCCGCCGGAACCGTTCCAGTCAGTGCCGCGGCTGCGGTACAACCGACGACGAGGCACGCGGCGGCCAGGCCATAAATGAATCTGTTCATAGGGGTGCACCTCCCACTCCGCCTCTCTTACCGATACAGGCGGAAGTAGGTCGGTGATAGGGCCGGTGGGCCCGCTATTGGTCCTCGTTCAGCTCGCTGGATTCCTGGCGAGGACGAAATTGATCGCGGTCACCCGCATCACGGTCTCGCCGTGCTGATTGGTCACCTCGGCGAGTGACCGGACGATTCCCCGGTCGGGCTTGCTCTGGGACCGGCGCGTTTCCAGGACGGTGGCGCGGACGTGCAGCGTGTCGCCCGCCCGAACCGCCTTCGGCCAGCGAATCTCGTCCACGCCCGCCGCGCCGAGGCCCGACTCCGGGCTGACGAAATGCTCGACCAGCAGCCGCATCATCATGCTGGTCGTCTGCCAGCCGCTCGCGATCAGCCCGCCGAACGGTCCCTCGGCCGCTGCCACCGGATCGGTGTGGAACGGCTGCGGGTCGTACTCCTTCGCGAAGGCGATGATCTCCGCCTCGCTGATCGAGAAGCTGCCGCAGTCAACCGCGCGCCCTGGCACGTAGTCCTCGAAATACCAGATCGCCCGCTCGGGAAGCTCAGTCACGTTGGTAAGTATCCCAACGGGCCCTGGCGCCGTCATCACCTGCCGCCGCGGGACTTTGATCACGGCCAGATCACAGAAAAAACTCGATTTGCCTGCGACGCCCGATCGTTCCCTGGCATGCTTCCACCGATGGGCTCGGCTGGAACAAAGCGGTGCAAAGCATCCGAAATTGGATGAAGCCACTGACGCGGCCGGGAGGATGGGTCCGCCGAGAGGCTCTCAGCCGCGTAGGCGGGCGAGGGAACGACCTTGGGGAGACTATGAGGGCTGGGCGCAGTGATCGTCGGCCGATGAAGATCAGGCGCACGGGCAGGCACACAACACCCTCGCAGGTAGAGAAGGTTGCGGAAAAGGCAGGCAAGGCGGCCCCGGTGTTCGCGATGGCCGGCGCACTCGTCGCCTCACCTCAGGCCCAGCACGCGACCATCCGGCCCGCCGCGGTCGCGGCGGCGCAAGCCCACAGGCCGACGGCAGCGCACCAGCAGATGGCGGCGACCCTGGACTCGGTCTCTTCGCATGGCAGCATCGCTCGCGTCGCCAGCACACGGCACGCCGCCGCGAGGGCGGCCGCCAGGAACATCTACTACCGGGTCCAGACAGGCGACACCCTGTCGAAGATCGCCGAGCGCTACTACCACAACGCCGGCGATTGGACGTGGCTCTACCACGAGAACGACAAGACGATACGGGACCCGAACCTGATCTACACCGGCGAGACGCTGCTGATCCCGGACTACGTGCCCAAGCACGCGGTGCCAGGCGGCTACGCGCCGAAGCACGCCAAGCCCGACGCCGTGCGCACCACCAGCAGCACCCACCACAGCGACGGCGCCAAGAAGACGACGGTCACCGACTTCAAGGGCCGCCCCCGGGCCGGTCACGGCTGGGGCGGCGGGGGCGCCGGGACCGGCACGCTGAGTGGCACGCTCGGCTGCTCCGGGCTCGAGCAGCTGTGGGAAGAGGCTGGCGGTAACCCGGGCGACGCCTTCATCGCCGCCGAGATCGCGATGGCCGAGTCCGGCGGCGACCAGTACGCGCTCAGCCCCACCGACGACTACGGCTACTGGCAGATCAACGCCTCCCACGGGTCGCTCGCCACGTTCGACGCCTACGGCAACGCGCGCGCCGCGGTCATCATCTCCCAGGACGGCACCGACTGGTACCCCTGGACCACCTACACCAGCGGCGCGTACGTCGGCCGCTGCTGACAAGCTCACCCCCCGCGGACCTCCCCCCCGACCGGATCCCGTACGGAAGGTCCGTCCAAGGATCAGGCCGCCCGCCGCATTTCGCGGCCGGGCGGCCTGATCACTTAGCAGCGCGGGTTTTGCAAGATGTGGGATAAAAATGGCGGCCCCAGCGACCATTTCAATCCCCGTTGTTGTCGGTTAGCGCCTAACTTCCCGGGCTCGTGGCGGCGACGGCCTCGGAGATGCCCAGGCGGGCGAGTTCGTCGGCGCGCTCGTTGCCTGGGTCTCCGGCGTGGCCTCTCACCCACTCCCAGGTGACCTTGTGCGGGGCCATCGCCGCGACCAGCCGCTGCCACAGGTCCAGGTTCTTGACCGGCTGCCGCGAGGCGGTTCTCCAGCCGTTGCGCTGCCAGCCCGGGAGCCACTTGGTGATCCCGTCGAGCACGTACCTGCTGTCGGTATAGAGCCTGACGGTCACCGGCCTGGTCAGCGCCTCGAGCGCCGTGATGGCGGCCATCAGCTCCATTCGGTTGTTCGTGGTCGACGGGTCGCCGCCGTGCAGCTCCTTGACCGTCTTCCCGTAACGCAGCAGGACACCCCAGCCGCCGGGACCGGGATTGCCGCTGCAGGCCCCGTCGGTGTAGATCACCACCTGCTTTCCCGGGCTCGGGGGGGTCGTCCCCCCCGGAGCCTGCTCCGCCTCGCCCATGGCGCAAAGGCTATCGCCGGCACGGGGTACGATCGCGACTCATGACCATCAGCGAGAACCTGGTGCAGGAGGCGACCCAGCCCGCGGACCTGGTTCTCGTCGGCGGAAAGATCCGCACGCCCGCGCATCCGTCCGGTTTCGCGCAGGCGGCAGCCGTCGGCGCTGGCGTCATTCAGGCGCTCGGCACCGATGAGCAGATCCGCGAGCGTATCGGCCCGCGCACCCGGGTGGTGAACCTGCGCGGGAGGCTGGCGATCCCCGCGTTCGGCGACGCGCACATTCACCCGGTCCAGGGCGGGCTGGAGAGCCTGCGCTGCAACCTGGTCGGCGTCCGGACCAGGCAGGAGTGCCTGGACGCGATCGGCGTCTACAGCGCGGCGCTGCCAGCGGGCGCCTGGGTGCTCGGCGGCGGCTGGTCGATGTCGGGCTTTCCCGGCGGCACGCCGACGGCCGCCGACCTGGACACCGTGACGGGCGGGCGGCCCGCGTTCCTGCCGAACCGCGACCACCACAGCGCCTGGGTGAACACCGCCGCGCTGACCATGGCCGGGATCACCGAGCGGACGCCCGACCCGGCGGACGGGCGGATCGAGCGGGACCATGCGGGCCGCCCGGCCGGCGCGCTGCACGAAGGCGCGATGCGCCTCGTCGGCCGGCATGTCCCGGCGGCCAGCCCCGCCGAGCTCACCGCGGGCCTGCTCGCCGCCCAGCAGCACCTCCACGCGCTCGGCATCACAAGCATCCAGGACGCGTGCGTCGGCACCGCGGGCGAACTGGGCGTGCCCGACGCGTTCGACACCTATTTGCGGGCCGCCGCAGACCAGGCGCTGACCCTGCGGGTCAACGGGTCGCTGTGGTGGGACAGGTTCCGCGGCCTAGGCCAGCTCGCCGACCTCCAGACACGAAGGGAGGCGGCCACCGCAACCGGTAACTTCCGCGCCGGCACGGTCAAGCTGATGCTCGACGGGGTATGCGAGACGTTCACCGCCGCGATGGGCGCCCCGTACCTGGACGGCCACGGCCATCCGACGGACCACGCGGGAAGCCTGTTCATCGACCCGGACGAGCTGAACGAAGCCGCACGCCAACTCTCGGAACTCGGCTTCCAGATGCACTTCCACGCGATCGGGGACCGCGCGATCACGGTGGCGCTCGACACGCTGGCCGCGTTGCCCGCCGAGCGGCGAGCCGCCGGCCGGCACCACCTCGCCCACCTGCAGTTCATCAGCCCGCCGGACCTGGACCGGTTCGCCCGGCTCGGCGTGGTGGCCAACTTCCAGCCGCTGTGGGCCTGCGAGGACGACCAGAACACGGACCTGACCGTGCCCTTCGTCGGCGCCGAGCGCGCCGCCTGGCAGTACCGGATCGGCTCGGTCCTCTCCCGCGGTGCACGCGTCGCGTTCGGCAGCGACTGGCCCGTGTCCAGCGCCGACCCGCTGCAGGAAATGCACGTCGCGGTCAACCGGGTGCTGTCGGCGCGGCTGGGCCAACCCGGTGAGCCCGAGACCACCACGCCGCTGCTGGCCGCGGAGGCCATCACGGTGGACGCCGCGATCGACGCCTTCACCACGGGGGTCGCGTACGTCAACCATGAGGACGACGTGGCCGGCGCCCTGGCGGCCGGCATGCGAGCCGACGTGGCGGTGCTCGACCAGGACCTGTACACGATCACGCCCGGGGAGATCGGCGACACGGCGGTGGCGCTGACGATCGCCGGCGGCCGCGTCGTCCACGGCGACGAGTGATAACAAGGCGGTTAAGAGCGGGCTGGCGACCGTTCGGGATAAAGGGGTGAGAAGTGGGCGCCGAGGTGGCGGTGAACACATGTCCCCAGCCGTGACCTTGCCTTAATAGTGTGCTGTGCTAGTAGCGTGATCAGAGCGCTGCCATCGCCGGGATCGGAAGACCCGGCGGATCTCGCCATCCTCGCCGGGCTGACCGTGATCGATAACGACGACGACGATCCCGTGCTGCTGTGGCCGGACGGACGCCCAGTGGACACCTGGCGCGAGGACTACCCGTACGACGAGCGGCTATCGCGGGACGAGTATGACCGGGTGAAACGGCTGCTGCAGATCGAACTCGTCAAGCTGCAGAACTGGGTCAAGGACACGGGGCAGAAGATCGTCATCGTGTTCGAGGGACGCGACGCGGCCGGCAAAGGCGGCACGATAAAGCGCTTCACCGAGCACCTGAATCCGCGCGGCGCGCGTGTCGTCGCGCTTGAGAAGCCAACCGAGCGAGAACGAACTCAGTGGTATTTCCAGCGGTACGTGACGCACCTGCCGTCCGCCGGGGAGATCGTGATGTTCGACCGGTCCTGGTACAACCGGGCAGGCGTCGAGCGCGTGATGGGCTTCTGCACGCCAGAGGAGTACCTGGAGTTCATGCGCGAGGCACCCGAGTTCGAGCGGATGCTGGTCAACTCCGGGCTCTGGCTGACGAAATTCTGGTTCTCGGTGGCACGCACCGAGCAGCACACCCGGTTCGTCATCAGGCAGGTGGACCCGGTGCGGCAGTGGAAGCTCAGCCCGATGGACATCGAGTCACTGGACAAGTGGGACGAATATACAGAGGCCAAAGAGGCGATGTTCTTCTACACTGACACGGCTGACGCGCCGTGGACGGTGGTGAGGAGCAACGACAAGAAGCGCGCCAGGCTCGAGGCGATGCGGCATGTCCTCGAGCGGTTCGATTACGAGGGAAAGGATCAGGAAATCGTCGGGGTGCCAGACCGGAAGATAATCGGACCGCCGTCGCTGCTTTCCGAGCAAGCCGCGATCCAGTCGTTCACGAGGTTGTGAGGATGAGCATGACGCAGACCCCGCTCACCGACGAGGCGCTTATCGAGATCACCTCGGCAGAGGAACTGCACGAGGTGCTCGGCGGCTTCGCCACCGGGCGCGCCGCGACGAAGGTGCGCCCCAAGCTGCATCCGCTGCAGATCGAATGGCTGAAAGCTTCGCCATTTTGCGTGCTGGCGACGTCCGACTCCGAAGGGAACTGCGACGCCTCCCCCAAGGGCGACCCGGCCGGGCACCTCATCCACGTGATCGACGAACGCACCATCGTCATCGCCGAACGGCCCGGCAACAAGCGCGCCGACGGCTACCTCAACATCCTGGCCAACCCGCATGTCGGGGTCATCTCGCTGATCCCCGGCCGCAACGACACGCTGCGGATAAACGGCCGTGCCCGGCTGGTGCGGGACGCGCCGTTCTTCGACGACCTCGCGGTGCGCGGCCAGCGGCCGGTGCTCGCCCTGGTGGTCGAGATCGACCAGGTCTTCTCGCACTGCCCCAAGGCGTTCATGCGGTCCGGACTATGGGATCCGCAGACGTGGAAGCCGGACGCGCTGCCGACGACAGCCGCCCTGTGCAAGGCGGTGCAGGAGCCGGCCGAGACGCTGGATGAACTCGAGGCGTACTACGCGCCCGAGCGTTACTCCACGCTGCTGTACTGACTCCACAGCGCGGGGATCGTCACGCCCAGGCCGGCCAGCAGACGGCGCAGTAGCGGCAGCGATATCCCGATCACGTTGTTGTGGTCGCCGTCGATGGACTCGACGAACCAGCCGCCGAGACCCTCGATCGTGAAGGCGCCTGCCATGGTCAGCGGTTCTCCCGTGCCGACGTACGCCGCGATCTCGTGATCGGAAGGCGTGCCGAACCGGATGGTGGTGGCGGCCACGGCCTGGACGCTGTGCCCGGTAGCCGCGTTGATCGCGCAGTGCCCGGTGAACAGCGTGCCGGTCTTGCCCGACATTTCGCGCCATCGGGCGATCGCCGCGCCAGCGTCGGCGGGCTTGCCGTAGCCGCGCCCGTCGAGGTCGAGCATCGAGTCGCAGCCGATGACGACGCCGTCGTCAAGGCCGGCGGCGACGGCACTGGCCTTGGCGGACGCGAGCATGCTGACAAGCTCGGCCGTGCTGTCGGCCACGAAGGCGTCCTCGTCGACGCCGCTGACCATTACCTGCGGATCAAGGCCGGCGGCACGGAGCACGGCGAGCCTGGCCCGGGAGGCTGAAGCGAGAACGACACGCACGCGTCAGACCTTACGCCGCGCGGCGGCTGGCCGTAGCATCTAGTGCCATGGTGCGAGTCCTGGTGCTGTACAACACTCCGGCGGACCCTGAGGCCTTCGACCGGTACTACGAAGAGACACACATCCCGCTTGCCAAGCAGCTTCCCGGTCTGATCAGGTACACGGTCAGCAAGAACGTCACTCCGCTAGGCGGCGACGCGAAGTACTACCTGATCGCCGAACTCGACTGGGAGTCGGCGGAAGCGATGCAGGCGGCCTTCGCCTCGCCGATCGGCGCCGAGACCGCCGCCGACGTGCCGAAGTTCGCCACTGGCGGGTCCTCGCTCATGGTCTACGAGGTCGCCGAGGTTTGATGCGGTTCGGCCTGGTCGGCACCGGGTTCTGGGCCCGCGGCACGCACGCGCCGGCGCTTGCCGCCACTGCCGGGGCCACGCTTGCCGCCGTGTGGGGACGAGACGCCGGCGCGGCGCGGTCTCTGGCCGGCGACTACGGCGCGGCGGCGTTCGCGGATGTCGGCGCCTTCCTCGACGCGGTCGACGCGGTCGCGTTCGCGGTGCCGCCCCACGTGCAGGCGCCGCTCGCCATCCGGGCGGCCGAGGCGGGCAAGCACCTGCTGCTCGAGAAGCCGATCTCGCTCTCGGTCGACGATGCGGACGCAATGGTCGCCGCCGTCGACGCCTCAGGCGTCGCGTCGGTCGTGTTCTTCACCGCGCTGTTCAACACCGAGATCCGCGCCTGGCTCACCGACGAGCACGCCCGCGGTGGCTGGGCCGGGGGCGGCTGGTCGGGCGGGGTCGCGGTCTGGCTCGGCTCGGCGCTGCAGCCGGACAGCCCGTTCAACACGCCCTGGCGGCGGGAGAAGGGCGGCCTGTGGGATCTCGGCCCGCATGTGATCTCCCTGCTCTGGGCCTGCCTCGGCCCGGTGACCTCGGTGGACGCCGTGCCGGGCGCGGACGACGTGACGCACCTGGTGCTGCGCCATGAGGGCGGCGTGACCAGCACGGCCACGGTGACGCTGAGCGCGCCCGCGGCGGCCTCGGGGAACAACTTGTTTGTGTGGGGTGAGGCCGGGCGTTCGGTGATGCCCGCCGCGCCTGTCGACCCGGAGGAGGCGCTGCGCACCGCGGCCGCTGAGCTGATGTCCTGCGCCGCGGCGGGCCAGCGGGAACACCCGTGTGACGTCAGGTTCGGCCGTGAGGTGGTCCGGGTGCTGGCCGCCGCCCAGGCACAGCTAGACGCCCGTAGCCGCTGACACCCCAGCACCTCCCATTTCCGACCCTCAGACATCTAGGCTGTTACGTATGAGTAGCCCGCCAGCCGTCCCGGACAGAGGGAACCTGCGCGCCTCGGATGCCGATCGCGAGCGCGTCGCCGACATACTGCGCCAGGCCGCCGGGGACGGGCGGTTGACCATGGAGGAGCTGGACGAGCGTCTGGACTCCGTGTACGCGGCCAAGACCTACGCCGAGCTCGAGCCGGTCACCAAAGACCTGCCCCTTGCGGGAACTGCGCACGTTCCGGCTCCCGCCCCGGTTCCGGCCGGCGACGTCAACCGGGTCGGCGGCGAGCCTAGTTCACATGGCGCGGTCGCCATCATGGGCGGCTTTTCTCGCAAGGGCACCTGGGTCGTGCCGAAGGACTTCACGGCGGTCGCGATCATGGGCGGTGGCGAGATCGACCTGCGCGAGGCACGGTTCGCCGAGCCCGTCGTGTCCATCCACGCGGTGACGATCATGGGCGGCATCGAGATCACCGTGCCGGAGGACGTCACCGTGCAGGTGACCGGCGTCGGCATCATGGGTGCCTTCGAACACACCGCGAGCGGCGAGGGTCAGCCCGGCGGGCCAAAGATCATCGTCAACGGCGTCGCGATCATGGGCGCGGTGGAAGTCAAGCGGAAGCCGCCGAAAAAGTCCAAGCGCGAACAGGTGGAGTCCAGGCGGGCCGGCGAACTCGAGGGCTAAACGTATCCCCCAAATGCGCTCGATCCCTACCATAACCGTGTGAATCGGCTGCGCCGGAATCGGGCATGGAAATTGCTGTGGTCCGGCCAGGCGGTCTCGATCGTCGGGGATTTCGTATTCCAGACCACGGTCGTGCTGTGGATCGGCACGGTCATCGCGAAGGGTCAGAGCTGGGCGCCCGCCGCGGTGAGCGGCGTGCTGATGGCCGCCGCGGTCCCGGCGATCGTCGTCGGGCCGCTGGCCGGAGTCTTCGTCGACCGCTGGGACCGGCGCCGCATCATGCTCACCTCGGACGCCTGCCGGGCGGTGCTGGTCGCGGCGCTGCTGCCGCTGGCCTGGCCATCCGTGTCCGGTCACCTGTCCGGTCCGGCCAGGCTCGCCGTCATCTACGCAGTCGTCGCCGGGATGACGTTCGGGCCGTACGACACCATCTTCGGGATCGCCGGACTGTTCTTCATCGCCGGCGGGCTCGCGGCGATCCGGCCGCTTCGTGCGTCGTCCCCGCGCGTAGCCCAGGCCGCCCAGCCACCTGCCGGCGCCGTCACCTAGGGAGCACTGCCGGCACCCGTTTCATCCTGTGACGGGTTCGGGCCTCCCCTGCACACGATGAGTTATCCGGTCCGCCGCAGTCCGAATGTGTACCGGCTCATGTGAGAGGCAGTGACAATGGAGAAACCGAGGATCGTATCCGCCGCGCAGTGGCAGCAGGCCCGGGACGAGCTCCTGGCGGCCGAGAAGGAGGCGACACGCGCGCAGGACGCCATCGCCGCGCGGCGCCGCCGGCTGCCGATGGTCAAGTTCGACAGCGGTTACCTGTTCGATTCACCGGAGGGCAAGAAGACCCTGCTCGACCTGTTCGGCGGCCAGCCACAGCTCGCCGTCTACCAGTTCATGGACAACGGGCCCGACGCGTTCTGCCCGGGATGCACGTGGTTCACCGACAACGTCACCCATCTGGCGGGACTCGCCGAGGCCGGGGTCGCGTGGGCGACGGTGTCCAACATGCCGCTCGCCCAGATCGAGGCATATAAGGCACAGCGAGGATGGACGCTGCCGTTCCTGTCCTCGCGCGGCACCTCGTTCGCGGACGACTGCGGCGCCGGCCGCGGCTTCATGCTGAGCATGTTCCTGCGCGACGGGACCGATGTCTACCGGACCTACTCCACCACTGCCCGGGGCGTCGACAGAGTGCTCTTCGTCAACAACATCCTCGACCTCGCGGTGTACGGCCGCCAGGAGGACTGGGAAGACTCTCCGGCCGGCTGGCCGCAGCACCCGACCTACGGGTAACCAAGCGACCGTCTTGGGGTAGTACCCCTGGTAAGGGGGAACGGCAGCCTGCCTGGCCGCGGGCTGCCACTGGGCATGGCGCTGTCCGAGTACATCATCATGTTCGCGCTCGCCGCGCTGCTCGGCGCCGGCATTCCGGGTCCGGGTGACGCTGCGCTGATCGCGGCGGGCACGCTGGCGGGGGAAGGCAAGCTCAATGTCTGGATCGTCCTCGCAGCGGCCATGGTCGCCTGGATGCTTGGCTCGGTGATCGGGTACAAGGTCGGCATCCGCGGCGGACGCAAGTTGCTCGACCACCCTGGACGCTTCGAGAAATCACGCCTGAAGCTGCTCGTCAAAGGCGACCGGGCCTTTGGCAGCCACAACTTCCTGGCCTCCGTGACGATGCCGGCCTTCGTGTCCGGGATCTTCCGGGTGCGATTCCGGATATTCATTCTGGGGGCTCTCGTCGCGGGTACCGGGTGGATCGGGATGTACGTCGGGCTTTCGTACTTCCTCGGCGCGGAGATCGCCAGGCGCATCGGCACCGCGGGAACGAAGGCTGTGCTCGGCGTGATCCTCATAGTCGCCGCGGGGCTCGCCATCAGGGCCGGGGTGGCTCGATGGCGTACCGCCCGGCAGGCCGGAATGGCCTAGGATCGCGCTTCCCGTCGCGCCGCGCGGGGCATCCTGTTTGCAGCGGTATCTGGAGGTGACGGTTCATGACCGGTGAGACGATCTGCGAACTGCTCAAGCCCCTCATCGGCAAAACGGGGACGATCATCATGGTTGTCGGCAAGGTCGGCCAGATCGGGTTCGCCGCGACCGAGAACAAGCTCGCCGATGTGCAGGTTCGCCCCGACGGCCTGGTCCTTATCGAACGCTCGACCGGCTGGACAGTGATAGATCCGGGCGAGGTTGTGGCCGTCGGGTGGAACGGCGCCACAGATCAGACCACGGGCCAGTTCCTGTGAGCGGGCGAGTGCGGGAGTTCATCAATCCGTACTCGACGGCGTTCACCAGGTGGTGGTGCCATACCGGCCGCTACCTGTGGTCGACGAGCAAGCCAGCCGGCGCGAGACGCGGTGCACCGCTGGCTGGCCATCCCGTCGCGGGTTCGTCTATGACGGCCCGCAGGGCAGCCGTCGACGCTTTGCTCGCGACCGAGCCGGCCAGGGGACAGGAAGACTCTCGCCAACGCGATTGATGTGCGCGCAGGACAAAACGCCCCGTGCCGGGCTTGTGCCTCGTCGGTCACCGGGATCTCAGCCGCTTGTCAAGCCCCGCACCCCACCCCATAATCGGCATGGTTCAGCCGGGCTCGTTCGGACCTGTGAGAAAGGGAGCAGTGACGATGGAGATCTCACTCGAAGGCAAGGTCGCCCTGGTCACCGGTGTCGGGCCCAACATCGGCAGCGGTATCGCGCTGGCCCTGGCGAAATACGGCGCCAAGGTCGCCTGCAACGACGTGAATGACGCGGCGATCAAGGCGTGCATCGCCCGGATCGAGCGCAACGGCGGGGAAGCGATGGCAGCGCCCGGTGACGTGACGGACGAGGCGGCGGTCCAGGGTTACATCGGCACTGTGCTCGAGCGCTGGGGCCGGATCGACATCCTGGTGAACAACGCGGCGTTGCTCGGCGGCAAGGGCGTGCTTGACGAGACCGCGGCCGACTTCGAGCGAGCCGTGCGGGTCTCCGCGCTTGGCACCTTCCTCAACACAAAGCACGCCGGCCGGGCCATGGCCGAGCGCGGCATCAAGGGCTCGATCGTCTGCATCTCCTCGTCCAATGGCTGGTCCGGGACCGCGGGTGTCATCGCGTACGCGTTCCACAAAGGCGGCGTCAACAACTTCGTCAGGGCCGCGGCGATGGACCTCGCGCCGTACGGCATCCGGGTCAACAGCTTCACCCCGACGGCTCCGAACCCGGACAACCCGGAACTGCTCGCTGAGCGGGCCAAGGCCGGGCTGGGTCCTGGCGGAATCCTGACGACGGGGCGGCCTGGCGGCCTCGGCGGCCCGACCGGTGACGAGCCGTGGCGGCGGCCAAGCCGGTGGACCGGGCAGCGGGCCCCGATGGTACCGATGGGAACGACGGGCACCCCGACCGACATCGGCCACGCGGTCGCGTGGCTGTGCTCCGACTTCGCGAGGCTGATAACCGGCACCGACCTGGTCGTCGACGGCGGCGCCCGGGCGAAGAACTTCGCCTACTCGCCGGCCGAAGCCGCGGACCTGGCCGGCCCGCTGCCGCTGATCGTCCTGGACGAGACGCCTGGGTGACGCCTTACCGGGCGGCCGTGCGGGGCGCCGGAAGGCTGCCGAGAAAGTCGGTCAGGCCGGCGAAATAGGTCTCCTGATCGTCGTACATGGCCAGGTGGCTGCCGTTCGGGCAGTACAGGTACCGGCCGTTGGGCAGGCGGCTGGCCATCATCTCCATATGGGCCGGGTCCATGGTGTCGTAGCGGGCCCCGATCACCAGCGTCGGCACCTCGATCCGCTGGAGATCGTCGACCCGATCCCAGTGGGCTAGCTTGGCGTCGGCGCTCATCCCGAGTTCGCTCGGCCCCTGCATCGGAACGTAGATCTTGGGATTGATGTGCGCGAAGCCGCGCTGCACCGGGTCCGGCCAGCTTTCGGCCGGCATCCGCAGCGTGTGGTGCTCGTAGTAATGCGGCATCAGTAGCTCCATATAGCGCGGGTTCTCGATGTCGCCAGCCGCCTCGAGCGCCTTGACCTCGGCAAGCACGCCCTGGTCCATCGCCGGCATCAGGACCCGCTCGACATAGGCCGTGTAGGCCGGGGCGCTCGCCATCATGTTGGAGATCACGAGGCCGCGCAGGTGCTGCTGGTGAGCCAGGGCGTACTCGATGGCCAGTATCCCGCCCCACGACTGGCCGTAGAGGACGAAGTTCTCGCGGCCAAGCCCGAGGGCCCGGCGAACCTGCTCGACCTCGTCCACGAAGCGGTCAAGCTCCCACAGCGACGGCTCGTCGGGCTGGTCGCTGAACCCGGAGCCGAGCTGGTCGTAGTAGTAGTACTCGACCCCCGCGGCCGGAAGGTAGCTGTCGCACGCCTCCAGGTACTCATGGGTGGATCCCGGGCCGCCGTGCAGCAGCAGTACCTTCAGCTCGGGATTGTGGCCGATCCGCTTGGTCCACACGGTGAACCGGCCGCACGGAGTGTCGACGGGAACGCGGCGAGCCCCGCCGCTGCGCCGATCCTCGCGCCCCGAGTAGTCAAGATAGCGATCGGTCGCACTCATGCGCTCCCCCTCGGCAGTCACTGTTCCGGAGACGATACTCGCTCTCCCGTGGAACCCTGCCCACCGGGATAGTTACGCTGCCGTGGCCGTCGGCAAGCCCGATCAGGTCCGTCGGCGCGGGCACTGAAACGCCCTCGGCGAACGGGCTCGGTTCCTGGGTGTGACCGGCATAACGTGACGACGTGACCTATGCGGGTGCTGAGTTCTGGGATCAGTTCTTCCGGCAGCGGCGGGAGTCTGGCAATGATCTCGACTGGGAGGGCTTGTGGACCGGGCCGTTCCTGGTCCCGCTCCGGGAGGCCGGCGTACGCACCATCCTTGAGCTGGGATGCGGAACCGGCAACGACGCGGCGCGGCTGGCTGGTGCGGGCTATTCGGTCACGGCGATCGATCTGTCTGGCGAAGCGATCGAACAGGCGCAAGCCAGGTTCGGCTCCATGGTCAGGTTTGTGCTGGCCGACATGACTCAGCGGCTTCCTTTTCCCGACGGCGGCTTCGATGCGGTCATGTCCAACGTCGCTATGCACATGTTTCCTGATGGTGTTACCCGTGCGGTCTTCGCAGAGGTTGGGCGGCTTGTCCGCCCGGGCGGGCTGTTCTTGTTCCACGTCAACGCGCTGGAGGACCGGCCGCTGCGCGCTCGCTGGCAGCCCGCGCGCGAGCTTGAGACGGATTATGTGGCCGAGGAGTCGGGCCAGACGATGCACTTCTTCTCCGAGGCCTACCTGCGCGAGCTCCTCGGGGGATGGCGTGAGCTGCATCTCGGCGCCGTCCAGATCCCGCATCGCAAGACGGGTGAGCCGTATAAGCACGTCTGGCGCGGCATAGCCCGCCGCTGAACCAGCGCGAATAGGGTAGCTACGTTGAACGGCGATCGACGACCAGGCTGATCGAGACCGCGATGATGATCAGGATCCCGCGGACAATGTTCTGCCAGTAGTCCTGGACGGCGAGCAGGTCGAAGCCGTTCGTGATCATGCCCAGAATCAGCACACCGAGGACCGTGCGCCAGACTGAGCCGACTCCGCCGAAGATGCTGCTGCCGCCGAGTGCCACACCGGCGATCGCGAGCAGCGCCAATGAGCCGCCCAGACCGCTCGTATCGCTCGACCCCGACCCGGTCGTCGAAGCGTCGATCAGGCCGGCGAGGCCGCAGGCGGCACCGGTGATCACGAAGGTGATGATCACGGTCCGGTCAACCTTGAGGCCCGACAGCCGCGCCGCGTTGCGGTTGTCGCCGACGCCGTAGAGGTGGCGGCCGAAGACGGTGAATGCCAGCACGAGCTGGAGGACGATCGCGACGACGGCGAAGATGATGACGGGGTACTGGATGCCACCGGCCCGGTGCTGGCCAAGGAACGTGAACACGCTGCTCGTCGGCGTGATCAGCAGGCCCCCGCTGGTCACTCCGACGGCGATGCCGCCGTACGTGAGGGCGGTGGCGAGCGTGGCGAGGAATGCGTTCACGCGCAGCTTCGTCACCAGCAGCCCGTTGATGAGCCCCATCGCCACGCCGGAGAGGATCGCGACGGGGAACGCCCACCACACCCCAATGTGGACGGCGACGTATGCGGCCAGCACCTCGCTCAGAACGAAGATTGACCCGAGCGAGAGGTCGAAGTTACCGGCAATGATCGTGAAGGTGACGGCGCAGGCGGCGATGCCGACGGTCGCGTTCTGGAAGAGGATGTTGAGGAGGTTCTCGTAGGTGAGGAATACGGACGAGGCGACCGTGAAGTAGATGAAGAGCGCGACGGCGAAGACGACGATGCCGTAGTCGCGGACGTGCTGGGCTGTGATCCGGTGCTGCGAGCGCGTGCGCGGAACGGTGATCCCATCTGCGGTGGCGGGGTCCCCTGCCACGGCCGGACCCCGGCCCACAGGGTCGGACGGCTGCGCGTTCATGCGATGTTTCTCCCTCCAAGGCCGAACGCGGCCTCCATCACGGCCTCCATCGGCGGGTCGGCGCCGAACTCACGAGAGATCGAGCCGCGGCGCATCACGAGCACGCGATGGGCGAGCCCGAGCACCTCCTCGATCTCCGACGAGATCAGCAGCACGGCGGTGCCCTGCGCCGCCAGATTGTTGATCAGGCGGTGGATCGCCGCGCGCGCCGCGACGTCGACGCCGCGCGTCGGCTCGTCGAGGATCAGCACGCGCGGGTTGCGGAACAGCCAGCGGGCGAACAGGACCTTCTGCTGGTTGCCGCCGGAGAGGTTTTTCACCCTCGCTGACGGGACCGGCGGCTCGACCGACAGCAAGTTCAGGAACGAGCTCGTCTTCCCGCGCTCGACGGCGAGGCGCAGTACTCCGAATCGCGATGCGACGGAGCGCAAATCCGCGAATGTCGTGTTCGCCGCGAGGGTGAGCTCCAGGAACAACCCGTCATCCTTGCGGCTCTCCGGCAGGAACGCCATCCCGGCCGCCATCGCATCCGCGGGCGAGCGGATGTGGTGCGCGGTGCCGTCGACGGCGATCGTGCCGCGATCGATCGGATCGGCGCCGGCGATCGCGCGGGCGAGCTCGCTGCGGCCGCTGCCCACAAGGCCGGCCAGGCCGACGATCTCGCCCGCCCGGATCTGCAGCGAGATCTCCCTGAGCACGCCCTTGCGGTGCAGGCCGGACACGTCCAGGACCACCGGTGCCGTCGAGCCTTGCGGCTTCTCGAAGTGTTCCGCCTCCGCGGCGGCACCGAACATCCCGGCGACGAGGCTCTCCTCAGTTTCCTGCGCCACCGGGGCCGTCCGCACGAGGCGCCCGCTGCGCAGCACCGTCACCGTGTCGGCGAGGTCGAGCACCTCGTCGAGGAAGTGGCTCACGTAGACGATCGTCCTGCCGCTCTCGCGCAGAGTGCGGATCATCCGGTGGAGCGTCTTGATCTCGACGCTGGTCAGCGACGAGGTTGGCTCGTCCATCACGATCACGCGCGCATCGCACGCGACCGCGCGAAGGATCTCGACCTTCTGCTTGTCGGCGGTGCGCAACGTGCCGACCTTGGCGTTTCCGTCGAGCTCGAAGCCCCACTGTGAAACGAGCTCCTCGTACTGCGTGCGCATCTGGCGCCGCTGGACCAGCCCGTAGCGGCGCGGCTCGATGCCGAAGAAGACGTTTTCGATCACGCTCATATGCGGCACAGGCGAGAGCTCTTGCGCGATCGTCGCGATCCCGTCGATGCGCGCATCGCGCGGGCTCGTGTAGCGGACCGGCCGGTCGTCGACGAACAGCTGTCCGTCGTCGGGGCGGATCACGCCGCCGACGATCTTCCCGAGCGTCGACTTCCCAGCGCCGTTCGCCCCTACGAGCGCGTGCACGGAACCTCCGGCAACCTCGACGCTGACGTCGTCGAGCGCCTTGGTGCCGGAGTACCGCTTGCCGATCGAGACGAGCCGGATCGGCACGACTGCTGCACTCATCCGGCTCGTCCTCGATTCTCCATTCGTTGGACCTGCGTACCTAGCCCTCGAGCGTCCAGTCCGGCTGGAAGTTCGGGTGCGCGGTCAGGAACGCCTGGTTGATGATCGCCGGACGGGTGTCCGGGTTGATGATGTTGACCAGATTCGGCACTGACTTCCCCTGCAGCGCGTCGTACAGGTACTGGATGCCGAGCACCGACTCAGAGGTCGGGTACAGGCCGAGCGTGGCGTAGACCGTCCCGGACTTGACCTCGTTGACAATCTCTAGCGCGCCACCGTACCCGATGACCTCGATGTTCTTGCCGGGCGTGTAGCCGCCGACCAGCCTCATCGCGGTCATCGCCCCAGCCGCCATCTGGTCGCCGAACGTCGCGAACACGTTGATGTTCTTGTTGGCGGTGAAGAACGTCTGGGCGACGGACTGCGAGGTCGTCTGGGCGTAGTCGCCGGGCGGCATCAGAGTGAACGTGTAATTCGGATGTGCCTTGTAGTACGCCGTCATCGCGTTCTCACGAACCGTGTCAGTCGGGTAGTTGGCAAGCCCCGGCAGGAAGGCGATGTTGCAGTGGCCGCTTCCCACCATCTTCGTGCAGGCCGCGTTCATCGCGCTCTCAAGGTTCGTCGACTCCGCGCCGATCGATTGGCCGACGGTCGTGAGGCAGGTCGAGGAGGCTGCCAGTGTGTTCTGCTGCGCCAGTGAGCCCCACGTGTAGTCGGCGCACGCGACCTTGATGCCCTTGGCGAGCGCCTGATTGATAACCGGTGTGAGGGCTGGGTCATCGAGACCCCAGACCCAAAAAGCCTTGTACTTGCCAGTGGTGATCGCGTCCTGGATCTGTGTGGACTGCAGCTGCGGGTTGTTGTTGCCGTCGAAAGCGTCGATCTGGATGCCCAGCTTCGCGGCCTCCTCCTGCGCGCCCTTCAGCGACGCGATCCCATACGGGCTCGGGTTGTAATAGAAGATGGCCATCCGGATGCTCGACCCGGTCGCCGCCGGTGTGCTAGAGGCCGATGTGCTCGTGGCCGGTGTGCTCGAAGCCGATGTGCTCGAGGATGTGCTCGAGGTCGAAGAACTCGACGACGAGCATCCGCCGATCAGTGCCGCTATCACGGCTATTGATACCCCGCACGCAGCGATGCGTGCGCGCCCAAGCTTAGACATGGTCCTTACGCTCTCCTTTCGAGAGAAAGGCCGCGCGAACCGATCCCCGTTGAACCCTCGACCGGCCCGGCTGAGGCAGAACGTACCAGCGTATAGACGGCATGATCAAGATCATGAGCTAAGATCGCCCACCGAGAACATTGGTCGGCCAAACAAATCGGGTTCTTGTGCGGGAGCGTATAATCGCGGCGCGCGAGTCTCTCTGAAGAATTTCTTAATAAAGCGCAACAGCGTCTCCATCATCCCGCACTTCTATTTACACATTGCCACACAAACGATATATGAAATGCGTTCATAAATGTGATTATCTGTCGTATCCTGAGGTTTAGTCGGCCTAGCCGCCTCAGTTCGGAAGCGTTTCGCTCAGCGCCCGGGCGCTGCCTCATCGCTTCGGCGAGTTAACTATCTCGGAAAGGTAGGCCTGGAGCCCCAGGTCCCCGCCGGAGGGCGTATTTATGCGTCGCGCTTCCTGAACAAGTATGCACCGATGGCCAGGAAGCCCACCGCGTAGCAGGCCGTCACGGCCATCTGGGGCCAGGACGACCACAGGTACATGTTGCCGCCGGGAGTCGGGCCGGCGACGGAGATAACCCTCCCGGCGGCGTCAGGGAAGAACCGCTCCGTCCAGTTGCGTTCGTGAACTGGGCTGATATTCCGCTCTAGTCTGTCCGCGTCAAGACGTGGCCACGGACTTGGCAGCCGTGTTGGCAGCACTCGCCTTCGGGTGCTGGTTGCGTATCGCGTGCCGTGGTCACAGCAGGTGGGCGGTGGAATGAAGCATCCCTATCATGTCGTCCAGGTCGGTCGGGGCGACACCCTCTGGCGCACGCCGGTGCCAGGGAACGAAGGGCACGTGCACCTCCACCTCTCGCCAGCGGCCCTCCGCGTCGATGACGGTGATCCACTCACCCATCCCGATTTCGCCGATCGCCTCGACTTCGGTGTCATTGTCTATGACGGCTACTCCGTGGATTGTGTTCGGTGGTATCACCACCAGCTGTCCGGCGCCGCACTCCAGACGCTGCTCGCCTACCGTGATCCGGATCCCGCCACGCCGTACCCGCCAGATTTCATCGCCCTCATGGCGGTGCAGTCCGACGCGTAGATCGGGGCCCGGAACCATACGGATCATCCAGATACGGGTAGCTCCATCGTCCTGACCAAAAAGTACATCAAACGGCGCAGGCGCCCCCAAGCGGTCGGCTTCTACGATCACCGAACTCATATGACCCTCCTTACGGCGGTCACCTGTGCGGAGGCTACGAAGTGTAGATGGACGGTCCGGGAACGGCAAGAACTTGAATTGCGGCTGCTGTGCGGTGTCGGCGCACCCGTCCCCGGGCGGGCGTCCCAACGCAGAGCCCGGGGACGGGCGCGCCAGCGGCGCCGTGAGGCGCCGCCTTGATAGAACTACTAAGGGATTATTCGGCAACGGGGATTTCACAGGATTCCACGCTGCTCAACTGCGGGAGACATCGCGGCGGTGGGCGACGTCTACTACGGTCACCACACGAGCCTTATCGTCGATCCGGTAGATCACCCGGTAGGTGCCTCGGCGGGCGCTGAACCTGTCTAGGGAGCTACTTCCGCGGGCGCGCCACTCACTGCGCCTGGCGCCGCCTCACCGCTTCGGCAAGTTCATCTGCGGAAACGTACTCGCCGCGAGCTAGCTCCGCGTCAGACTCGGCCAAGCGGTTCATCGTCGCGGCGTCACGCATGATTTCCAGGGTTTCCTCTAGCGCTTCCAGATCCTCGGGAGCGATGAGGACGGCCGAGGGCCTGCCATGCACGGTCACGGTCACCCGCTCGTGATAGTCATGAACACGACCGACGAGTTCGGACAGGTGAGACTTGACGTCGCCCAGGGGAAGCACGGTCATGGTCAAAAGTATGACCAAAAATTCAGGTAGCACCAAACGGCCCTCGTTGGGCTGACGTGAACAAATCCGTTAGCACGGAACATGAAAGAGCCCGGTCCCTTGTTCGGAACCGGGCTCTTTCCTTGGTAGCGGGGGCGGGATTTGAACCCGCGACCTCTGGGTTATGAGCCCAGCGAGCTACCGAACTGCTCCACCCCGCGTCGGTACACCCACTCTATGAACTCCTGCCAGCCAACGCAAATCAGATGCGCCAAACGGGGACAGCCAAGCGCTCACAGCCCGGTGCCGGACGAGCCAGGCCCGAGCGGCGACGACATCCAGAGCGTGTAGTGGACAGGCCATGTCGTGGCTGGCGGGCCGGTCAGCACCGCCGGGTCCGAGGACGTCTGCAGCGAGAGCACAACGCGCGGCACGGCACCGAACAAAGCGAGCCGCGACCGCGAGACGCCCAGCAGCACAGGACGCCGGCCGGCCTGCTCGATGGACGTGACCGTCTGCTCGATGGCCACCGTGGACGCGCCCGCCACCGAGGCCGCGGGCTGGCCGCACATGCCGCGCACCACCTGCATATATGACTGGGCCGAGGTGCTGTCCACGAACACGACGGTGGCACTCGGGCCGATCTCGGAACACAGCCTGGTCACCGCTGCCAGTTCGCCGCCGTAGGTGGCGGAGAAGCCCATGCCGCGCAACTGCAGCCGGCTGATGAACTTCGACACCCCCGACGAGTGCGCCGAGACCGTGGCGCGGGCCGCCAGTCCCGGGTTCGCCGACGTCACGAAGGCGGGGATCGCCATCGCGAGCACGCAGCAGGTGGCTGCGCCGGCGGCGGTCACCGGCCGGGCCCCGAGGTCGGCCGCGCGCGCCTTCAGCCGCGAGGACGCCCACAGCCCGAGCAAGATGAGCCCGGGGATCACCACAGGCACCAGCCGCCGGCTAGCCGCCGGCTGGGACGCGATGACCGCCGGGTCCCAGAGGACGGTCACCGCGGACCACCCGATGATCAGGTAGGGCAGCCCCCAGATGCGTGCCGCGAGCAGCGAATCGCGCCAGGCCAGCACGGCGCGCGCCATGCGCCGCCCGAGCACCGCGGCACCGGCGACGGCGAGCAGCACCGCGGGAACCCCCAGGTACCACAGCAGCCAGTCCAGGCTCGATTCGTAGTACTGCCGCCGCCCGTCCACTGGCAGGTGCCCGAGGCGCTGCAGCCCTGCCACGTACCTGATCACGGCCGGATCGGTCTGTCCGCGCGTGACCTGGAAGTAGGGCCGCACGGCGAACCCCACCAGCAGCAGAATAGGCAGCGCGAATGCGAACCACTGCAGCCACATCCCGAGCGACGGCAGCGCCCACGTCTCACCCTGCAGCCCGAGCACGCGCAACCGCGCCGAAAGCACCCGCCGTACCCAGGCGCGCGCGCCAGGGAAGGCCAGCGGCGCGATCAGCGCGGTCACCAGGCCGAACCCGGCCGCGCAGATCCCGAACAGGTGCAACTGCGAGGACAGCGCCGACAGATACGGCCGGGCCAGCACGAGGCCGGCGGCCAGCCCGCACGCCACGCCGAGGAACAGCCCCAGGCCAAGCGGTCCCGCCTGCGGCCGCCTGGTCACGAACATCAGCGCCAGCACCGGGAACGCCGGCAGCAGCGTGCTCAGCGAGCCGATGCTGACCAGCACGGTCAGGCCGAGCGCGAACCCGCCGAACCCGGCGAGCGTCATCGCGGCAATGTAGCCGCCCCGCGGGCGGGTCATCACGAGCGAGTCCACCACCAGGCACAGGCCGCCGAACAGCAGCACCTGGACCAGCGGTTCGCCGAACGGCGTGCGGCTGACATATTGCTCAGGCAGCGTGAGCGCCAGCACGAGCGCCCCGGCCGGCGCCCACCGCGGTCCCGCCAGCCGCCCGACCAGTCCCGCGAACGACAGCACGGCGCAGCCGCCGATGACGGCGGGCATCAGCAGCGCCCCCTGCACCCCGCCCAGCCACATCCCGCCCGCGAGCACCAACGGCAGCCCGGGCATGAACGCGGGCGTCACCGTCGTCCCGGTCTGGTAGAAACCCGTGCTCGCGAAGTTCAGCCCGCTCGTGGGCCCGAACGACACGACCGCCTGCGGGATCTTCGCCGACCCGTGCACCGCGATCCAGTACCCGTACTGCAGGTAGGCGCCCGGGTCGCTGACGACGATGAGCTGCTGCGAGCCGTACGCGACCTGCCACACCGCGAAGCCCACCGCGATCGCGACCGTCACGAGCAGCGCGTCCGCTGGCACGTCCGGGCGCCTGCGGCGGACCGGTTCCGGCGACGGCTCTGGCGACGGTTCCGCCGCTGGCGACGGTTCCGCCGCTTGCGCGGAGTCGTCCTTTGCCGCCGGATCGGCCCGCGGTGCGGCGAACCGCGGCCAGCTCACCGGAAGCTGCCGCATCGCGAAGTAGCACAGCGCCAGGGCCAGCGGCACGAAGATGATCAGCATCGGCAACGGCAGCAGCCGCCCGGCGAGCAGCATCCCTGTTCCCGGCAGCAGCCAGGCAACCGCGAGCAACGCCGGCAACTGCGTGATCGCCGCGAACAGCCAGCCCGGCAGCCACCACACGCGGCGGTACCTGCGCCGCACCGCGGACGCCGCTGAGGCCACCGTGGCTACCTGGACCGCCAGGACGGCGGTGGCAGACCGTACTCCGCTGGTCACTCCACTGCTGGCGGCCCGTGCGCCACTATCCGGCCCGTTACTGTCCGATTTATCCGGAACGGACGGTGCCGGCTCCCCATCGACAACCCCTTCGTCAGCCTGCCGGGGACCACCACGCAGTCGTAGACGCACGGACCAAGAGTAAACCGGCAACCTAAAGCCAACGCCGCACCCACCGGGTGAGCGACGGGCACAATCGTGAACATGGAACTCTACACAAACTGGCACACATGGCCGCAGGCCGAGCCGCAACTGCGGGCCCTGCTGCCCGCGGCCACCTGCGACGAGGTGGCGAAGGCCGTGGAGTTCGCGACCGGCTGCCACGGCGACCAGCGCCGACCGACCGGGGCCCCGTACCTGGAACACCTCCTGGAGGCCCTCGAGGTGCTCGTGCGCGGCGCCGGCGTCACCGACCCGGGGGTGCTGTGCGCCGCCGTGCTGCACGATGTGGTGGAAGACACCCCGTGTACCCAGGCCGACGTGCGCCGCGAGTTTGGCGACCGGGTCGCGGACCTGGTCGGCTGGGTGACGATCCCCGAAACCGACGGCGACCGCAAGGCGGCGAAGGAGGGGTATCTCAAGGGTTTGCGGGCTGCCCCGGCCGACGCGATCCTGGTAAAGCTCGCCGACCGGGCGAGCAACGTGCAGACGCTGCGCAACCTCGACCCGGCCAGGCAGCGCGAATACTACGCGCAGACCGTGACGTACATCATGCCGCTGGCCGCGTCACGGAACTGGTTCGCCACCTGGTACGCGAGCTGGCAGGAGGAACATCGGGACCTGGAGTGACCGCCTCGTCCCGCTCGGTGCGGCCCGCCACGACGGCGAGCAGCCAGATCGCCAGCGTCGCCGGATAGATGAGGTAGCCGAACCGCGTCGACGGAGCGAGCGTGAACATGAGCGTCATCGCCCCGGCCAGCAGCACGACCGCGCGCGGCACGGTCCGCGGCGGCCGGACGACCAGCGACACGGCGACCGCGAGGCCGGCCAGCGCGAGCAGCACCACGACGATCGTGTGCCCGGCGGTTCCGGTGTCCGCGATGACGTGGCCGGGCAGCGGGCTTGACGCCTGGGATGTGACGTGCGCCAGCCCGAGCGGGAACTTGATCGTGTTCTCAACCAGCGCCCTGGGGTGGACGACGAACGGGCCGACGAAGGCCGCGAGCACGGCGAGCGCGGTCAGCGTGAACACGCCTACGGTCCGTTTGCCGTCCCGGACCGCAAGCAGCGCTATCGCCACCAGCAGGGCCGGCCAGGCGGTCGCCTTCATCGCCGCGGCGACGCCGAGCGCCAGCCCGGCGAGCACGGGCCTTCGCTGGTAGAGGAAAGCGAACCCGAGACAGAGAAAGGCGACCATCGGCACGTCGGTCCCGCCGACGGCGAGCTCGAAGGCGATCACCGGGCTCGCCGCGACCAGGACGGCCCAGCGCGCGGGATCCCGCGAACCGCCGCGGCGCAGCGCGTACCAGAACACGAGCATGAACACGACGCCGAACCAGACCCGCGGGTCGGTCAGCATGCCGCCGCCGAACAGCGCCCTTGGCAGCCCGAACAGCGCCATGACCGGCAGGTACGGGTTGTAGACGTTCGGGTTCGTCGTGCCCGCTAGTACCGTGGGGCTCGGGTACGGCGTGCCATGGTGAACCAGTGTCGACGCGGACTGTGCCACGACGGCCACCTCGGGTTGCTCGAGCGCGTGGGCCGCCATCCAGCTGAGCGGGACGAGCAGCGCCCCGCAGAACGCCAGCGCGAGCGCAGCGTCGGCGCCGCGGGCCTTCCACGCGAGCACCGCCACCAGGGCCAGCCCGTACGCGCAGGCCGCCATCCCGCCCCAGAGCTGGTGCACCGAGTCGTTGCTGAAGATCGCGACGAGCGCCGCGAACGCCGCGGATACGCCGAAGATGCCGGCGAGCCAGCGACGCGGCATGGCGGCCGGTGACTGCCACCCTGCTCCGAGGCGGACGCGACCCATAACAGCGAGATATTACCCGGTCCGGTAGCCCGGACCAGGTCACTGCCCACCTCTTATGCGATAGCCGTCCAAGGGACCGCGCGATTGCCGCTACCACGCCGAGCTTGGCGGCGTCAATGGGCGAGACGATACTCTGCTGGTCAAGCTGCGTGCGCTAGCATGCAAGACTGCCCGGTCAGCGGATAGTAAGCATGGTGCCATGGGGCGACTTGACGGCAAGGCCGCGATCATCACAGGCGGCGAGGGCAGCATCGGCATGGCGACCGCCCGCGCTTTTACCGCCGCGGGGGCCAGCGTCTTCCTGGCCGGGCTTTCCGAACCGGATCTGAGGTCCGGCGTGGCGGAACTTGGCGACAATGCCGCCTGGGCGGTGACGGACGTCACCGACTCGGCGCAGGTGAAGGCCGCGGTCGACGCGGCGGTCGCGCGGTTCGGGCGGCTGGACGTGGTGGTCGCCAACGCGGGGATCAGCGGCGCGCACGCGGCGATCGCCGACTTTCCTGAGGATTCCTTCGACCAGACCATGGCGGTGCACGTCCGGGGCGCGTTCCTGCTGTGCAAGCACGCGGTGCCGCACCTGGCGGCCGGGGCGAGCGTGATCATCACCTCCAGCGTGGTGGGCCTGATCGCCGCGCCGAACATCGCCGGCTACTCGACCGCCAAGCACGCCCAGGTCGGGCTGATGCGCACGCTCGCGAGCGAGCTCGCGCCGCGGGGCATCCGGGTCAACACGGTCCATCCAGGACCGGTCGACAACGAGTTCCAGCACCGCATCGAGGTCGTCGCCACCGGCGCGGACAGGGACAAGGCGACGGCGATCTTCGATCAGATGATCCCGCTGGCCAGGCACGCCGCACCGGACGAGATCGCGCGCGCCATGCTGTTCCTGGCCAGCGACGACAGCTCGTTCATGACCGGCGTGACGCTAGCCGTCGACGGCGGCATGTCCAGCTGACCAGCCGACCGTGAACTCCCAGGCGAGCACCGCCCACAGGTACACCGCGAGCAGCGGGTAGCCAACCTTCAAGACCCCCCCGGTTGCCGCGATGCCCACGACGATCATCCGGCCCTCCCAGCCGAGGGCGCGCCGGTCCGGGTGCGGGCGGCGCGCCGGCCGGCCTCGCGACCAGTAGGCGAGCTCCTGATGGCGCAGCACGACGGCCGCGAGCAGCGCCAGCGTCACCGGCGGCCATACCCGGCCGGCGAACCCGGCGGCCGCGATGTACACGTATTCCCCGGCCTGCAGCAGCGGTGGCGCGAGCCAGTCGCGCCTGCCGTCGTGGGCGTGCCACGACGTGAGCGCGGCGAGCATCATCGCCTCGACCGGGGTCAGCACCAGGATGCCCGGCAGGTTCTGCAGGCCGAGCGCGACGAGCATGCCGGTGACCAGCAGCCCAACGAGCAGCGGCGGCAGCGGCGGCAGCCGCCCGGCCACGAACCGGCCGATCCACACGGCGACCGGGCCGTCGCCGCGGCATCCGGGAAGCCACCGGAGCTGCTGCGCGGGATCGCCGTCGGCCGGGGCGCCCGGGCCGGGCGCCTCCGCTTCCTGACCGGCCGCCGCACCGGACCCGCGCACCAGGATGGCGATTAGCGCGAGCCCGCCGAGCGCGAGCAGCAGCAGGAACGTCACCCGGGCTCCCGCGACGAGCACGGCGACGCCGATGAGCAGCAGCCGTGGACCGCCAGGCGCCCCGACGAAAACCTCGAACCGGGAGGGAGTCGCGTCGGGGCCCGCGGCCGCGACGCAGAAGCTCGCCATCTCGACCAGTGCCAGCGCGATCAAGGCTGCGACCGCCAGCCGCCACACGCCACCGGCGCCGGGTCCGCCGAAACTCGCCAGCGACGTGCCGCGAAGCCGGGTGCCGGCCGGCCCGGTCAGCCCCCCTGACGCGGCGTTCACGCTCGCGCTGCCCGCGATCCCGGCATACACGGCGAGTTCGGTGAGGACGGCGCAGGCCGCCACGCCCCAGTCCGTGACCGCGTCCGACTCGCTGGCACCCATCAGCCGCCCCGCGCGACCCGCGACGAAGGCGAAGAGCAGCGCGATGAACGCGATCGCGCCGGACCGCATCGAGACCGCGGTCAGCCACACGGCGGCGATGACCCCGAAGCCCAGCGCGATGGCGGCCATGGCAACCGGCGTCAGCTGGCGCGCTGTCGCCCAGCGCGCGACGTCCCTGGCCACGGGATCGGTGGCCGGCCCGGCGGCGCGCTGGTTGGCGGCCAGCTCCTCCGCGGCCATCCGCCTCCTCACCGCAGCACTCCGCTTCCCCAGCGTAATGGCCTGCCCATCGATTGGCTTGGATAACCACGCGCGCCGCAGATAGTAAAGTCCGGATGTGACGGTGACACGGATGGTGGCGGTGGTGCTCGGCGGCGGCGCGGGGAACCGCTTCGGCGCCTCGATGCCCAAGCAGCTGCTCACCCTGGGCGGCAAGACGCTCGTGGAGCACTGCGTGACCGCCTTCCGCCAGGCGCCCGGCGTGGACGATGTGCTGCTCGTCATGCCGCCCGGGTACGCCGACGAGGCCGCCAGGCTGGTCGGGAACTCGGTTAGCGCCGTCATCGCCGGCGGCGTCACCCGCTCGGACTCGGTGCGCAACGCGATCGCCTACCTGGCCGCCGCGGGCCTGCCCGCGGAGACCACCGGCGTGCTGCTGCACGACGCCGCCAGGCCGCTGGTCAGCCAGCGGATCATCGAGGACTGCGTGATCGCCCTGAGCAAGCACGACGCGGTCGGCACCGCCGTTCCCACCTCGGACACGATCGTGGTCGCGGAAGATGGCGTGATGTCCCACGTCCCGCCCAGGGAAACCCTGCAGCGCTGCCAGACTCCGCAGTGCTTCCGGCTGTCGGTGATCGCCAGAGCGCACGAACTCGCCGCCGCCGACCCCGGCTACACTCCCACCGACGACTGCGGCGTGGTGCTCCGCTACCTGCCGGACGTCCCGGTGCACATCGTCCCCGGCAGCGAACGCAACATCAAGGTCACATACCCCGGCGACCTGGAGATCGCGGAGGTACTGCTCAGGAGCGGACCGCCTGCTTGATCAGGGTGCGGCCGAAGTCCCACATCAGGCCCGACCCCTTGCTCGCGTCCTCCATGACGTCAGCGAACGCCTCGGTGAACAGGCTGACCTCCTTGTCGCCGATCATCAGCGGCGGGATCAGCTTGATCACTTCCATGTGGTCGCCGGACACCTGGGTGAGGATCCGGTGCCGCTGGAACAGCGCGACGACGACCATCTGCGCGAACAGGCCGACCCGGGCCTTCTGCAGCATGGCCCAGCCTGCCCGGGCGCGCATGCCCGCCGGCCGGCCGAACTCGATGCCGATCATCAGCCCCCGCCCGCGCACATCCGCGATCAGGTCGTGCTTGCCCGCGAAGTCCGCCAGCGAGGAGCGCAGCGCGTCCCCGACCCGGGCGGCGTTCTCGACCAGGCCCTCGTCGTCGATGACCGACAGCGTCGCCAGGCCCGCGGCCATCGCCAGCGGCCCGCCCTTGAACGTGGTGCTGTGCACCATGACGCGGTCCATCGAGGAGTAGACCGAGCCGAACACCTTCTCGGTCGCGAGCATCGCGCCGACTGGCACGTAACCGCCGGACAGCGCCTTGGCGACCGTGACGATGTCCGGGCGGACGTCCTCGTGCTGGTAGGAGAAGTACTCGCCGGTCCGCCCGAAACCGCTCTGCACCTCGTCGCAGATCAGCAGCGCGCCGTGCTTGTGCAGCAGCGCCGCCGCTTCGGCGAGGAAGCCAGGGGGAGTCATCAGCACGCCGTGGCCCTGCACCGGCTCGACGATCATCGCCGCGACGTCGCCGCGCTTCAGTTCCGCCTCCAGTGCGCCGATGTCGCCGAGCGGGATCTGCGCGCCGGGCAGCAGCGGGCCGAAGCCGCCGCGGAACTCCTCAGCGCCGTTCACCGACAGCGACCCGGCGGTCAGCCCGTGGAACGCGTGCACGGCATAGACGATCCGCCCGCGGCCGGTCGCGTGCCGCGCGAACTTGAGCGCCGACTCGACGGCCTCGGTGCCGCTGTTGCAGAAGAACACCCTGTCCAGCCCCGGCGCCTTGGCCAGCAACCGCTGCGCGAGCAGCCCGGAAATCGGCGGGCAGTCGAACTGGGTCCACGCCGCGAAGTCCATGTCCAGGGCGTCGTGCAGCGCCTTCTTGATCACCGGGTGGCTGCGTCCGGCCGCGAACACGCCGAAGCCGGCCAGGAAGTCGGCGTAGGCGTTGCCTTCGGCGTCGTACAGGTACGCGCCCTCGCCGCGCTCGTAGACCTTGTCGAATCCGATCGTGTGCAGCGTGCGCGGCATCTGCGGATTCTGGTAGCGGCTGTGCAGGTCATAGCCCTGGCCGCGGACGGCGGCGAGTTCAGCGGCGAGATCGAAGCCCATGACCCCTATTGTCACCTTTCTGACGAATGAGACGACGCGGGCTCGTCAGGAACCCCGCGCCCCAGCACATGTGCATAGTGGCGAGCACCAGCGGCACTCGCGCCCGCACCCCCGCCGACTGCTCGCGGGCGAACACCGCGGCGACCGCCGTGATCCCCGCCAGGTAGACCGCGGGAATGACAAATCCAAGACTCATATACCGAACGACCGGTGGCGCCTGTGCGGCGATGCCCGCGAGCCCGGCGACCCCGAGGACGCAGCCGAGGCCGTTCAGTGCGGTCGCGACTGGCGCTGCCAGGTAGCGCGGGTTGACCGTCTCCGGGTACCGGCGCGCGACGACCCGGCGCCAGCGGCCGTAGCGGAAATGCTGCCTGGCCAGCGCCAGCAGGTTCGCCCGCGGCCGGTAGGTGACCTGCAGTTCCGGGGTGAACCAGATCAGGCCGCCGCCTGCCCGGATCCGGTAGTTGAGCTCCCAGTCCTCGGCCACGATCATCGTCTCGTCGTAGCCGCCCGCCTTTTCGATCGCCTCGCGGCGGTACACCCCCAGGTACACGGTGTCCGCGGGGCCGGCCTCGCCGCCGGTGTGGTTCGCAGCGGCGCCGACCCCCGCTGGCGAGGTCATCGCCCAGGCGACAGCCTGCTGGAACGGGGTTTCGCCGTCGGCGGCCATCACCCCGCCGACGTCGGCGGCGCCGGTTTGGAGCAGCGTTCGCACCGCGGTCCGCAGGTAGCCGTCCGGCAGCAGGGCGTGCCCGTCGATCCGGGTGATCACGCCGTGCCTGGCCGCCTTGATCGCGGTGTTCATCGCGGAGGAGATCCTCCCTGACGGGTTGGGCACCACCGTGACCCGGTCGTCGGCGGCCGCGAGCCCGCGGGCGATCTGCTCGGTGCGGTCCCGGGACGGGCCGACGGCGAGCACCAGCTCGAACCCGCCCGGATAGTCCTGCGCGAGCACCTGCCGCACCGACTCGGCCAGGTGCTTTTCCTCGTTACGGACCGGCATCACCACCGAGACGGCAGGCAAAGTTGCGGGCTCCCCGGGGGAGAACTGTTCCCCCTGGGGAGCCGGCACCGCCCGTTCGGAATACTGATTTCGATCTTGCCCCATGACTCCGGTCACGGGTGCATTTTAGATGCCGGTGTCCTCCAGCATGTCCGTAACCAGCGCGGCGATCGCCGACCGCTCGGATCTGGTGAGGGTGACGTGCGCGAAAAGCGGGTGGCCCTTGAGCTTCTCGATCACCGCCACCACGCCGTCGTGGCGGCCGACGCGCAGGTTGTCGCGCTGCGCGATGTCGTGGGTGAGCACGACCCGGGATCCGGTGCCGATCCGGGAGAGCACGGTCAGCAGCACGCCGCGCTCGAGCGACTGCGCCTCGTCGACGATGACGAACGCGTCGTGCAGCGAGCGGCCGCGGATGTGCGTCAGCGGCAGCACCTCGAACATGTCCCTGGCGAGCACCTCGTCGATCACGTCCTGGGTGGTCACCGAGCCCAGCGTGTCGTAGACCGCCTGAGCCCACGGGTTCATCTTGTCCGCCTCTGAGCCCGGCAGGTACCCGAGGTCCTGGCCGCCGACCGCGTACAGCGGCCTGAAGACGATGACCTTGCGGTGCTGGCGGCGTTCCATGACGGCCTCGAGGCCCGCGCACAGGGCCAGCGCCGACTTGCCGGTACCCGCCCTGCCGCCGAGCGAGATGATGCCGACGTCGGGGTCGAGGAGCAGGTCGAGAGCCACCCGCTGCTCAGCGGACCTGCCGTGCAGGCCGAACGCCTCGCGGTCGCCGCGCACCAGCTGGATCTGCTTGTCCGGACGCACCCTGGCCAGGGCGCTCGCGCTGCCGGTGTGCAGCACAAGCCCGGTGTGACAGGGGTAATCGCGTGCGGCCTCGCAGTCGAGCACGCCGTGTTCGTACAGTTCCTCTACCTCGGCTGGGCTGACGGATAGTTCCGCCATGCCCGTCCAGCCGGAATCGACCGGAAGCTCGGCGCGGTACTCCTGCGCCTCAAGCCCGATGGACGCGGCCTTGACCCGCAGCGGCAGGTCCTTGCTGACCAGGACCACGTCGTGGCCTTCGTCGGCGAGGCTGCGCGCGACCGACAGGATTCGCGTGTCGTTGTCTCCGAGCCGGAACCCGGCGGGGAGGACCTGCGAATCGATGTGGTTGAGCTCCACGCGCGCTGTTCCGCCGAGCTCTCCGACCGGAAGCTCGCTGTCCAGGCGCCCGTGCTTAATCCGGAGGTCGTCGAGGTACCGAAGGGCCTGACGGGCGAAGAAGCCCAGCTCAGGGTGGTGACGCTTTGCTTCAAGCTCGGTGATGACCACGACCGGCAAGACGACACGATGTTCGTCGAATCGCATGAAAGCGGCCGGGTCGGCGAGCAGGACGCTGGTGTCGAGGACGTAGGTACGACGGTGCACAGATTTGGCCACGCATACTCCCCTGGGCGGCCGGCGTGAGTACCGGCGCCGCGGACAGGACACGCCCGGCCCCGGGGTTCATCCGGGGAGACGTGTCGGATGGACCGGGGCTACCCTCCGAGGGCCGCACCGGCCCTCGCGTCGCACGTGCAGACGTCAGGGGGCCTCCCGTGGGGGCGACCTGGAGAGCCGCCCGCCTCTACTGAAGGTACCTGTGATCGCGGCCTGGTGAAAGTACCCAGCCGCGATAACTGAGCAGGTTATGCGCCAAACCTACGGTTACGTTCGGAATAGGACCGCAGTGCCCGGAGGAAGTCAACCCGGCGGAAGGCGGGCCAGTACGCGTCACAGAAGTAGAACTCGGAGTGCGTTGACTGCCAGAGCAGGAAGCCGCCGAGCCGCTGTTCGCCGCTGGTGCGGATGACCAGATCCGGGTCCGGCTGGCCCGCCGTGTACAGGTGCTCGGCGATGTGCTCGACGTCGAGGACCTCGGCGAGCTGCTCGATCGTGGTACCCCTGCTCGCGTGCTCGATAAGCAGCGACCTGACCGCGTCGGCGATCTCACGACGTCCGCCGTACCCGACCGCCACGTTGACGAGCAGCCCGGGGTTGTTCTCCGTCGACTCGGCGGCGTGCTTCAGGACGCGGGCCGTTCGGTCGGGCAGCAGGTCGAGTGCGCCCATCGGATTCACGTGCCAGTGCTCGTTGACGAGTCCGGTCACGGTGTCCTCGATGATGGCCAGCAGCGGGTCCAGCTCTGTCTTCGGGCGGCTGAGGTTGTCGGTGGACAGCAGCCACAGCGTCACCACCTCGACGCCGGCCTGCTTGCACCACTCAAGCAGCTCGAAGATCTTGTCCGCGCCCTTGCGGTGGCCTTTGCTCACGTCCTGATGGCCGGCCATCCGGGCCCAGCGCCGGTTGCCATCGCACATCACCCCGACGTGCCGAGGTATTGCCTTACCCGATAGTGACGCCTCGAGACGCCGCTCGTAGACCCGGTACGCCAGGTCGCGAACTCTCATGAACCGACCTTCCGCTCCGCAATCATCCCCTGTCACCGTATCCGACGGGGATGACCACGTGGGGCGGACTCAGGCGGCCCTCAGCTAGGCGTTATCCAGTCGTGCCCGGCCCCTGCGCGCGTACCTCCTCGACGCGGCGCAGCGCATCACGCAGGTCGGCGAGCCAGGCGTCGGTGTGCTCGCCGGTCAGCCGCACGCACCACGCGAGCGCGTCACTGCGGCTGCGGGCGACGCCGGCGTCGACCAGGGTGTCGAGGACCCGGCGTTCGGACTGCCGCAGCCGGGTCATCACCGGTACCGACAGCGTGGTGAACATCTCAGTGCGCTCACCGCAATGCGCACCCCAGGCGACCTTGCGCCGGAACCGGTGCTCCGCCTCGCGCGCTATCTCGATCCGCCGGGCGCGCGTCTCCTCGCGGAACCGCTTGATCCTGCCCTCCGCAGCCGCTGCCCGCTCGGCCTCGGTGGCCTCATCGCTTTGCCCTTCGGGCTCGGTCAGCCTGCCGACGATGGTGATTTCCTCGCGGTCGACGATTATCTCGGCCGGCTCGGTGAACCAGTCGCCGGGCAGCCGCCCCGCGAACCAGCCCCGCACCTGCTCACCGGCGCTGCCACTCGCCTCTTCGTCTTGCTCTGTATTCATGTAATCATGATTACACACCCGATGTGACCCGTCAACGCGGACCGCCCCGCGCCCTCAGACGGAGGCGGCGGTGCGCGGCGGTGACCGGAAGATATGCCCGAGTGCGGTTCAGGCAGGGTCGGGGCCGGAACCTACCGCAAAGATTCAGGGCGGCCGGGGCGCGGGCCAGGCCGCGGCGGCCCCTTGTGCCCCTCTCGTCCTGCTGGCCGCTAAGGCACCACCCGCCTCCGACGCGGAGCCTTGAATCAGTCATGATCGTGAAAATGTTTTTTATCGCGTAAATAAAGTGGCGCTATAGCGACAAAATACTTTCGCGATCATGACCTGACCAGCCAGAACCTCAACCCCGAGTTCTGGCAATTAGGACGAAACGGGCATAAGGATCGCGATGCCAGGGCTAGCGTAAGACGGGCCGGTCGCCCTGCGCTGGTCCCGGCCGTGCCTGGAGATGGGTCTGCCCCCGGGGGTGGTCCGGGGGCAGACGACTGGTGCTTTACCGGATCAAACGATCTCGATGAGGACCAAGTTGCAGGGGTCATCGACCGGCCCGGTCGTTGATCCGCACCCAGGTCCCGGTCGCTGGCGTGTCGGCCGTTGCTACGCGACGCCGGCGGCCACGGCGGCGGCCTGGGCCGCGTTGACCCTGATGGCGCCGGCGAACTCGTTGCCGAAGTCGGCGGGCACTACCTCCACGTCCTGGCCGGGCTCGGGCGCCTGGATCATCCACCCGTTACCGAGGTAGATCGCCACGTGCGAGATGTACGTGGGGGCGGTGGGGTCAGTGTGATAAAAGAGCAGGTCGCCTGGCTGCAGCTGGCTCACCGGGACGGCGGGGCCGGCCAGCGCCTGGTCGGCCGCGACGCGCGGCATGACGATCCCCGCCTGCGCGAACGACCACTGGACCAGACCCGAGCAGTCGAACGACGTCGGGCCGGCCGCGCCCCAGACGTACGGCATCCCCTCGCGGCTCATCGCCGCCCGCAGCATGGTGTCGAGTTGCGTGCCGGGCACCGCGCTCGCGGAGGCGGCCCCGGCGCCCGCCATGCCCTGGCCGCTCAGGCCGCTCAGGCCGCTCGTACCGACCGTGACAAGGGACACGAGCTGCTCGACGCCGGCGCCGCGCGGAACCATCCGCTGCACCGCGCTCACGTCGGCGGTGAAATCGCCGCTGCGCACGCTGATCACGATCGCGTTGCCGGCCGGCGCGCCAAGCGAGCGTGCGACCGAGTCGGATACGACCGCGTTGACCCCGCCGATTCCCATGGTGCCGAACGCGACCACGCGCAGCCGCCGCGACGTGCGCCCGGCGGCCACCACGGTACCGCCGAGCGGCAGCCTGTCCAGCTTGCCCATCGTGTAGGAAACCGCGATCCCGCCGCCGGCGACGCCCTGCCACAGGGCGTTCGACGCGCCGGTCGGCCGCGCCGCGAACGAGCGGAACACCGACGGGTCGACCCCGAGGACAGCGGCATACGTCCCGTTGATCCGCATCCGCACCGCTTCGATCTTCTCGGTGTCGGTGACTCCCGGCAGCCGCCGCACGCCGGCGAGCAGCTTGGCCGGGAGCGAGAACGGAGCCACGATGAGCAGGTCGGCTTGGACCGTGCGGCGCAGCGGGGCCACCGAGGGAGGCGTCACCGGCCCGGCGGCGGGCACCGGCGAGCCAGCCATCAGGCGAGCGTTCGTCCCCAGGGTCAGCTCGGGCACCACCGGCGAGTCACCGGTGACCGGCCGCACTCGCGGCAGGCCGAACAGCGAAGCATCGGCGGACGACACGCGCGGCACGCGGGCCGCCCCGGCGGAGTCGAGCTGGCTGCGCGGGGTGCCGCTCAGCACCGCGACTAGCACGCCGGCGAGCATCCCGAGGGCGGCGAGCACGGCGACACCAACAGGCAGCAACCGCCGCGGACCACGGCGCCTGATCGCCCGCGCGATACGCCGGACCCCACCGTCAGCCAGGTGCACAGAGTTAACCATGCCGTAAAAATCGGTCATTCGTCCAGACAGGCGAGCGCTGTTCCGACCGCTGACACCACAAGTTCACCGGGCGACTCAGCCATGGCTATTTAAGCGCCCCAGCATTTCCCGGACTGCGGCGGGGGTGGTGACCGGGGTCAGGCAGGTAAAACCGCGGCACACGTACGCCGTGGGAGCGCCGGACACGAGGTCGCGCCCGGCCAGCAGCGGGACTGGATCGGTCCCTGCCGTACCCGGGCCTAGCGCGAAAACTGCACCGGGCGGCGCCAGGTGCAGCGCGGTGCGCAGCAAGTCAAGGGTGCGCGGGTCGTCGCCGTCGCCGACGACCGCGATCTCGGCCGGCCCGGACAGCAGCGCCTCGGCGACCGACAGGCCCTTTCCCGCGGCGCGCGGGTAGCGGCCCGCGATCGGGGGCAGCACGCGCAACGCGGCGACCGCCGCGTCCCTGTGCCGCGCCGAGCCGCACAGCGCGCCGTAGCTGAGCAGCGCGTCGGCGGCCGCGAACGCGCCGGACGGCGTCGCGCCGTCGGCGGGATCGGCCGGCCGGAAGATCAGCCGCTCGCCATCGTCCGCCGTGTCGTAGAAACCGCCCGAACCGTCGCCGAACGCGGAGAGCACCGTGTCGAGCAGCGAACCGGCGACGGAGACCCACCGCGGGCCGCCGGTGACACCCGACAGCGCAAGCAGCCCGGACGCGACGCAGGCATAGTCCTCGAGCAGCCCTGCGCTCGGCCCCGCCACCCCGTCCCGCGACGTCCGCGCGATTCGCCCGCCGGCTGTGCTAGCCCGGGGGGACGACCCCCCGGATCCCCCCGAGAAATGCAGAGAAACCAGCAACTCGGCAGCGTCCGAAGCGGCGGCGGTGAGGTCGGGCCGGCCGAAGAGCAGCCCCGCTTCGGCCAGTGCCGCGATCGCCATGCCGTTCCATGCAGCCACCACCTTGTCGTCCCTGGCGGGCCGCGGCCGCCCGTCGCGGGCGGCGAGCAGCGCGCCGCGTATCCGGTCAAGCCGCTCGTGGTCGCCCGGATCGGAACGCCGCTGCAAGACCGACGCGCCGTGCTCGAAGGTGCCCTGGTCCGTGACGCCGAACGCCCCGGCGGCGAACTTCGCGTCCGCCTCTCCGAGCACCTCGCGAAGCTGGGCCGGCGTCCAGACGTAGAACGCGCCCTCGGCGCCGTCACTGTCCGCGTCCAGCGAGGCCGCGAGCCCGCCCTCAGCCGTGCGCAGTTCCCGCAGCATGAAGTCGCAGGTCTCTTCGGCGACCCGGCGGGCCAGCTGCGACCCGGTGAGCCGCCACAGGTAGATGTATGCCCGCGCGAGCAGCGCGTTGTCGTAGAGCATCTTCTCGAAGTGCGGCACCACCCAGGCCGCGTCCACGCTGTACCTGGCGAACCCGCCGCCCAGCTGGTCGTACATGCCGCCACGCGCCATCGCCTCGCAGGTGCGCTCGGCCATCGCCAGGGCAGCCGGCGAACCAGTACGCGAATGATGCCGCAGCAGGAACTCGAGCACCATCGAGGGCGGGAACTTGGGTGCCCGCCCGAAGCCGCCCGCCGAATGGTCGAAGCCGGTCTCCAGCGCCGCCACCGCCGCGTCGGTGACCTCGGCGAGCGGGAGATCGCCCACGGCCACCGCGCCTAGACCGGACAGCGCCGTAGCGTTCTCCGCCAGAGCAGCGGAGATCCGTTCCGCCTGATCATTGATGTTCCCTCTGTCTTGCCGCCAGGCGCGCGCCACCGCGGTCACCAGCTGGACGAAGTGCTCGCGCGGGAAATACGTGCCGCAGTAGAAGGGCTCTCCGGCCGGCGTCATGAAGACGGTCATCGGCCAGCCGCCCTGGCCGGTCATCGCCTGCGTCGCCGCCATGTAGACGGCGTCCACGTCGGGCCGCTCCTCGCGGTCAACCTTGACCGCGACAACACTGTCGTTGACCACGGCCGCCGTCGCCGGGTCCTCGAACGACTCGTGCGCCATCACGTGGCACCAGTGGCAGGCGGCATAGCCGACCGACAGCAGCACAGGAACGTCCCGGCGGCGCGCCTCGGCGAAGGCCTCCTCGCCCCACGGCCACCAGTCGACCGGGTTGTCGGCGTGCTGCAATAGGTAAGGGCTAGTCGCCGCCTTGAGTCGGTTCATAAGACCAATTCTTCATCCGTAACGGAGCGGGGCGACTCCCCAGGGCACCCTTCTACGCCTCTACGCCGCCGACGGTGGCGGCGAGCTTGACTGCGCTGCCGGGAAGGAGAAGGCACCGTCGCGGCGGCAGGTGAGCGTATAGCCGTTCTCGCGCACCACCATCGAGTTTCCTGTGATGTCGACGCTGGCGTGCGTTCCGGCCGTAACGGCCTCGATCGCCCGGATTGCCTGGACGCCGCCCGGGTCGTCCGCACCGCCGAGCACGAGCGTGGTGGCCACCTGCTCGGTCGTGAAACCGGACGGGGTGACCCAGTAGGGCCCGCCATGGGTGTTCACCGGCTCGTTGGCGACGAACTGCCCGTCCCGGGTGAACGCCAGGAAGACGTCATCGCGCGCCGGCACGGAGACCGCGGGACCGCCGTCCGAGATGGCGGTCACCGTCCACTTATAGCCGACGAACCCGGTTTCGCTGGCTGGCGCCGCGCTAGGCTGCTGGCCGTCCCGCTGGCAGGTCAGAACCCACACGCCCCGGTTGACGCTGGCCTCGAGGCTGTCACCGGCGACCGCGGTCGTGGCGGGGCCCGCGTTGAGGGAATCCAGCGCCTGCCCTGCCAGCACGATGATCGGGTCGTGGCCGATATACCCGAGGGCGATTCTCCCGACGCCACTGGTCGTGAAGCCAGCGGGAGTCTCGCGGTAGGACCCGCTGCTGTCGAAGTAGCTGTCGCTGGCGCCATATCCGCCGCTGAGCGTGAACGTCAGGTAGACATCGGAGCTAGCTGGGATCCGCGTCACCACGCCGTCGTGGGCAACGGTGACTACCGTCCACTTGTACCCGGCGAACCCGGACTTCGTGGTCGTGGCCGGGCTAGGCGACAGCGATCGGCCCGGTGCCGATTTCGATGCGATCGTGGAACCGCAGGCCGCGAGCGCAATCGTAAGCGGGAGAACCTTTTGCTCATCTGGGCGAGCAAGTAAAAGGCCGCGCCGGCGACGCCGACGAAGAAGCCGAGCGGCCAGTTGGTGCGGTAGGAAAGCGCGATGGACAGCCACACGGTGACCAGGGCGATCACCACGGACAGCGCCATCGCGACCCCGGGCCGGGCGGTGACCGCGCGGGCGGCCGCGGCCGGGCCGATCATCAGGCTGAACATCAGCAGCGCGCCGACGACCGGGATCGTCATTGACGTCGCGAGCGCCATGACGATGAGGAAGTACAGCTCCGTCCCGCGGGTAGACACGCCGCGCGCGTCCGCGACCTCGGGCAGCGCGGAGGTGAGCATGAGCCGGCGAAACGCCAGCACGATTGCCGCCGCCGCGGCCACGCCGAGGCCGACGATCGGCAGCACCTCGCCGCTGCTGACCCCGAATACCTCGCCGAATAGCAGCGAGTACGCCTCCTGCGCGTACTGGCTGCTGACGCTGACGAACAGGGCGCCGAGGCCGAGCATCAGCACTAGGGTGAGCGCGGTCACCACGTCGTGCCTGGCCTTGCGGCCGAGCGCGCCGATGCCCAGTGCCCCGCCGACCGCGAAGACCGCCAGTCCCCAGATGACGTTGATGCCGATCAGGCTGGCGCCAGCGGCGCCGGCGAACGCGCCGTTCGGTATCGCGTGCGCGGCGAAGGTGGAACCGCGCAGCACGGCGAAGAAGCCGACGACACCGGCGATCACCGCGACCACGCTGGCGGTGATCCAGGTGTTCATCATCAGGCCGGAGAACATTCGGCCCCCTCGTGCGGGGACCGCGGTACCAGGCGGCGCGGCTTTCTCGCGTAGCTGAGCAGGTAGCCGGCCAGGACCAGCGCCACCACGAAGAAGCTGACCGGCCAGCCGTGCCCGTGCGGCGGCCAGTAATAGGAGTCGTAGGCGAGCACGATGCCGAGCCAGGTGGCGGCGAGCCCGGTGACCGCCGACGCGGCCATGGCCCGGATCGGGCTCTTCGTCAGCCGCAGGGCGGTAGCCGATGGGCCGATCAGCAGCGCGGTAGACAGCACCGCGCCGATGGCGACGGCGGACAGCGACACCGAGACGGCCAGCGCGATCAGGTACACCGCGCCGACCAGCCGGACGTTGACGCCGCGAGCCCTGGCCAGGTCCGACGACAGCGAGGTGAGCAGCAGCACGCGCGCGAGCACGGCGACAGTGACCACCGCGACGACTCCGGACGCGACCAGCGCGGGCACGCTGTCCGGGCTGATGACGAACATCGAGCCGAACAGGACCGTGAACGACGCGCCTGTCGTAGAGGTTTGCTGGGTGTCCAGGTAAAGGAAGAGCGCGGCCATCCCCAGCGCGGCGCCGAGGACCACGCCGGTGGCGACGTCCCGGCCGCGACGCCGCTGGACGCCGATCGCCTCCATCAGGCCGGCCGCGGCCACGCCCGCCGCCAGGAACCCCCAGAACTGGTTCAGCCCGACGAGGAACGCGCCGGACCCGCCCGTGGTGGCGACGTCGGCCAGGGAGTGGCCGGCGAAGCTCTGGCCGCGGATGACGGTGAAAACGCCGATGATTCCCGAGGTGACCGCCACCACGGCGCCCACCAGGAGAGCGGTCCGCACGGGCCCCGAGGCGAACAGGCCGGGTTCGAAGAGGTAATGCATCGCCGCGTCTACTCGCCCGCCACCACCAGGACCCGGTTGTGCACCCGGACCACGTCCACATGGTGGCCGTAGAGCCTAGTGAGTCCTTCCGAGGTGACCACCTCGTCGGTGCTGCCCGTCGCGACCCGCCCGTTCGCGACGTACACGATCCGGTCCATCACGCCAAGCAGCGGGTTCATGTCGTGCGCGGACAGCAGCACCGCGATCTCGTGCTCGCGGGCCAGTTTGCCGAGCAGCGCGACGATCTCCTGCTCGCTCTTGAGGTCGAGGTTCGCCAGCGGCTCGTCGAGCAACAGCAGCCGCGGCCGGCTGATCAGCGCGTGCGCGATCAGCACCCGCTGCTGCTCGCCGCCGGACAGTTCGCCGACCCGTGCGCCGGCGTAGTTGTCCGCGCCGACGTCGGCGAGGGTCTTGTCGATCAGTTCCCGGCGCTGCCGGGACGGGAAGCCGAAGCCGAGCCGCTGCCCGTCCAGGCCGAGCGACACGACGTCGCGAGCGCGCAGCGGCATGTCAGGGTCGATGACCAGCTTTTGCGGGACGTAACCGATGCTGGCCTGATGAGCCGCCTGCCGCGGCTCACCGTCCACCAGTACCCGGCCCGCCGAGGCCTGCTGCAGGCCGAGGATGACGCGCAACAGGGTGGTCTTGCCGGCGCCGTTGGGGCCGATGAGGCCGGTGAACTCGCCCTTGCGGATCGTGAACGTGACGTCGCCGAGCACCTGACGGCCGCCGAGGCGGACGCCGATGCCGTCGAGTTCCAGCAGGGAACGCGGCGTCGCCGGATCCACGGTCTGCGGAGTGGTTGTCGGCTGCGCGGCTGTCTGCCGCGCTGCGTCTTGCGCCATCACGGCCCTCACAGGTGCTCGGTCGAGATCTTGTCCGTGACCGCGTTGCGCAGGTCCTGCACCTCGGTCAGCATCCAGGTCTGGAAGTCGTACCCGGGCACCGGCATCGTCTCGTAGACGCCCACGACCGGGATGTCGTTCTGCTTCGCCAGCGCAATGAACGATTCCGTCAGCGAGTCCGTCACCTGCTGGTTGTACAGGAGGACCTTGACCTTGTGCTGGGTGAACAGGGCCTGCTCCGCGGCCACGTTCTGCGGCGACGGGTCGACGCCGTTCATGATGTCGGCCTGGAACGCCCAGGGCGTCAGGTTGTCCGCGCCGAGCGCGGTGATGAGGTAGTCCGCCACCGGCTCGGTCGTGGCGACCGGGGTACCGGGGTAGGCGGCCTTGAAGCTCGCGATCGCGCTAGTCAACGGCGCCAGGCTGGCGATGAACGCCTTGGCGTTGGCCCGGAAGTACGCAGCGTGCGACGGCAGCAGGGCGGACAGGTCGGCGGCGATCGCGTCCGCCACCTTCGGCATCGTCGTCGGGTCGTACCACAGGTGCGGGTTCGGCGTGCTGTCCGGCAGGCCGAGCAGTTGCTGGACGTCGATGACCTTGCGGCCGGAGTTTGGTGCCGCGCTCTCGATGGTGCCCATGAAGGTGTCGTAGCCGACTCCGTTCTGGACGATGAGCTCGGCGCTGCCCACCTCCCTGGCGACCGCGGGGGACGCCTCGAAGGTGTGCGGGTCGGTGTTCGGGTTGCTCATGATGGCGCTGGCCTGGACGTACTTGCCGCCTACCTGCTGGATGACGTCGGCGTACTCGTTTTCGGCGCCGACCGCGACGATCTTGCCTGACGAACTGGCCCCGCTCGCGTTGCCCGAGCACGCGGCCACCACGGTCGCGGCCACCGCCGCCGCTATTGCGAGCAGCAGGACGATCGCCGGGCGCCTTCTGGCAACGCTCCTCATGGAGACTCCTCAGGTCCGCTTTTGACCCACTATCCGATTCGCTCGTAATGATAATCGTTTCTATTATCAGTAAGCAACCGGTTCGCGGCAATCGCGGGGCCGGGCGGGTGTTGATGGCCATCGAAGGGAAGGCCGGCTACCTTGCGAGGTGTGACAGTGGAGCAGCCGCGTGGCACGAGGGTGCGCGGAACCAGGCAGGCGTCTGCCGTCGCTGCCGCGCTGGCCAGCCTCCCGGGCTTCTGCAGCGCCCAGGAGATTCATGCCGAGCTGCGCCGCCGTGGGGAGACCGTCGGGCTCACCACCGTGTACCGGCACCTGCAGGTGCTGAGCGAGCAGGGCGCCATCGACACGATCCGCGACCCCTCCGGCGAGACGCTCTACCGGCAGTGCGGGTCCACTGGTCACCATCACCATCTCACCTGCCGGATCTGCGGCCGCAGCGTCGAGGTAGAGGGGCGCGTCGTCGAGCAGTGGGCGGAGAAGGTGGCCGCCGAGGCCGGCTTCACCTCCGTCGACCACACGGTCGAGCTCTTCGGCCTCTGCCCGGACCACGCGGCCTGACGTAGCGCGAAGGCGAAGCCACGCCTCCGTTCGGGATCATCTCAATGGAACGGCCGGGCGGCCCGCAGGGGACCGTCCGGCCGCAACCACTGACCTCCTGAATTACGCGGCGGCGGTGGCAGCCGCGTGCGTCGCTGGCTCCAGCGCCAGCGTCAGGACTTCGCGGACGTCGCTGACCGGGTGCACGTCCAGCTTGGCGAGCACCTCGGCTGGCACGTCGTCCAGGTCCGGCTCGTTGCGCTGTGGGATCAGCACCGTCGTGACGCCGGCCCGGTGGGCGGCGAGCAGCTTCTGCTTCACCCCGCCGATCGGCAGCACCCGGCCGGTCAGCGACACCTCGCCGGTCATCGCCACGTCGGACCGCACCGGCCGCCCGGACAGCAGCGACGCGAGCGCCGTCGTCATCGTGACCCCGGCCGACGGCCCGTCCTTGGGGACCGCGCCGGCGGGCACATGGACGTGCACGCCGCGGTCCTTCAATTTCGAGACCGGCAGTTCGAGTTCCCCGCCGTGCGAGCGCAGGTAGGATAGCGCGATCTGGGCCGACTCCTTCATCACGTCGCCGAGCTGGCCGGTGAGCGTGACGCCTGCCGCGCCCGTCTCCGGGTCGGCCAGCGACGCCTCGATGTAGAGCACGTCCCCGCCCGCGCCGGTGACGGCGAGTCCGGTCGCCACGCCCGGGACCGCGGTCCGCCTGGAGTCGGCGGCCAGGCTGGCCTCCGGGGTGAACCGCGGCCTGCCCAGGTATTCGCGCAGGTTCGCGAGGTCCACCACGATCGGGATCGTGCCGGGCGTCAGGGCCTCAGCCGCCGCGACCTTCCGCAGCACCCGGGCGATCGACCGCTCAAGTGACCGGACGCCTGCTTCCCGGGTGTACTCCGCGGCGATGAGCCGCAGCGCGTCGTCCTCGACGGTGACCTCCTCGGCCGAGAGCCCGGCCTTGGAAAGCTGCCGTGGCAGCAGGTGGTCCCGCGCGATCGCGACCTTCTCGTCCTCGGTGTACCCGTCGAGCGTGACCAGTTCCATCCGGTCCAGGAGCGGCCCGGGGATGCCCTCGAGCACGTTCGCCGTGGCCAGGAACACCACGTCGGACAGGTCGAGGTCGACCTCCAGGTAGTGGTCCCTGAACGTGTGGTTCTGCGCCGGGTCGAGCACCTCGAGCAGCGCGGCCGCCGGGTCGCCCCGGTAGTCCGAACCGATCTTGTCCACCTCGTCAAGCAGCACGACCGGGTTCATTGTGCCGGCCTCGCGGATGGCCCGGACGATCCGCCCGGGCAGCGCACCGACGTAGGTGCGCCGGTGACCGCGGATCTCCGCCTCGTCACGGACGCCGCCAAGGGCCACCCGGACGAACTTGCGCCCCATAGCGCGCGCCACCGACTCGCCCAGTGACGTCTTGCCGACGCCGGGCGGCCCGACCAGCGCGAGCACGGCGCCGGAACGACGGCCGCCGATCACGCCAAGGCCCCGGTCAGACCGCCGCTTGCGGACGGCCAGGTACTCGATGATCCGGTCCTTCACGTCGTCGAGCCCGGTGTGGTCCTCGTCGAGGATCCGTCGCGCGCCCGCGATGTCGTAGGCGTCCTCGGTCCGCTCGTTCCACGGGATGTCCAGGATCGTGTCCAGCCACGTCCGGATCCATCCGGTTTCCGGCGAGGCGTCCGGGGTCCGCTCGAGCTTGTCGACCTCCTTGAGCGCGGCCTCGCGCACGTTCTCCGGCAGGTCGGCAGCCTCGACACGGGCCCGGTAGTCGTCCTCTTCGGTGCCGTTGCCGCCGCCGGTCAGCTCGTTGAGCTCCTTGCGCACCGCGGCGAGCTGCTGGCGAAGCAGGAACTCCTTCTGCTGCTTCTCCATGCCCTCGGTGACGTCCTTGCGAATGGATTCGGCGACGTCGAGCTCGGCTAGGTGCTCGCGGGTCCAGCGGATCGCCAGCTCCAGCCGCTGCACCAGGTCGGCGGTCTCGAGCAGGGTCAGCTTCTGCTCCGCGGTCAGGTAGCTCGCGTAACCGGCCCGGTCGACGATCGCCGACGGGTCGTCGAGCTGCTGGATCATGTCCACGACCTGCCACGCGCCACGCGTCTGCAGCGTGGCGATGACCAGGGACTTGTACTCCTTGGCAAGCTCGGTGGCCCGGGCGCCCTGCCCGGTCTCGGGGATCTCGGCGCCCTCGACCCACAGGGCCGCGCCCGGTCCGGTCGTGCCCGAGCCGATCCTGACCCGGGAAACGCCGCGGAGCACAGCGCCCGGCTGGCCACCCGGCATCCGGCCGACCTGCTCGATGACGGCCAGCGTCCCGACAGCGGCCAGGCCGCGATCGGCGAGCCGCGGCACGATGAGCACTCGTGCCTTTTCCTCCGAACGGATCCCGGGTCCCCGCCCGAGCCCAGTGCTATTCCTCGCGGCTTCGATGGCCCCGCGGACCTCGGTGTCCGAAAGTTCGATGGGGACCACCATGCCCGGCAGCACCACTTCGTCATCGAGCGGCAGCACCGGCAGCGTGAGCGTTTCGCTCATTGAGCCCCTCCTAAAGGTTGAGTCAACAAGACTCAAGAAAGAAGAGCCCCCCATCATTCCCCGGCCCTGTCCGCCCACAGCGATCACCCCAAACCGGGTAATTCACCCACTCCAAAGCCCAGGTCCCCCGCCCGAACGGAGTCATTCGGTCACTATGCGTTATCATCAGGGGCAAGGGGGACGCCGTGCTGCACACACGACTTAACCGGATCGCCGCGGACACAGCCGCGCTTGATGGATGCGTGACCTACATCGAACGGGAGATTCGCCCGGCGCTGGAGGCCCGGCCGGGCAGCCTGGGAATCTCGGTGCTGGCGGACCGGGAGCGGGGCGTGGCGATATTCGGGTCCGTCTGGGCGACTTCGGTCGAGATGAGCGGGAGTGAGGACACGGAGGTGCCGCTGCGCGGCGAGCTGGCCAGGCGGGCAGGCGGCCCCGTGACCGTCGAGGATTATGAGGTTCCCATCTTCGAGCTCGTCGAACGGCAGGCACTGCCGCGGCGCGGCTATGCGGTCCGGTTGACGCGAATACACGTCCGGCCGTCGCAGGTGGACGACGTCATCGAGGTGGTCGGGGATATCGCCGTGCCGTCGCTCATCGAGACGCCTGGCTTCTGCGACGCGCTATTGTTCGCCAACCCGGCTTCGGGGCGCCTGATCAGCGAGACCATGTGGCGAGACCCCGGTGCACGCGCGGCCGCCCCGAGCGTGGCCGCGATCGTCCGGGCCGAAGTCCCTGATGAAGCCAGCGGCGAGATCGGCGCCGTCGAGGATTACGCCCTGGTGTTCAGCTCCGTGCAGGAGCCATGAGCAGGGCCGCCTGACGCGGCCCGGTCCAGGCTGGGCCGGGCCGTCAGTCACCGTTCTTCTGTCTCTTCTGTCGGCAGGGCCGGGAATGTCAGAGGTGGGCGATAAAGTGTTCGCAGCGAATAAGTACTGTTCCTCTTCCTCCGAACGGATGGTCGCTGATGTTCCCGGTCCCGCCCCCCGATCCCGCCCCCGGGCCCGACGGCGCGCAGCCGCCGCGGCCCGGCGGTAGCGCACGGGACGGGGCGGCGCCGGGCAGTCCCGCACTGGAGGCGATGGCGCGGCTGCTCAGGCCGCCCGACCCGGGCGGGCCGGCCGGCCCGAGGCCGGACGTGCTGGCCCGCGACGCTGCCGCCGATGATGACTGGGATGCGGACGCGGAGCTGGCCCGGCTGCTGGACGACATCGACTGCGGCCGTGAGCAGATCCCGCCCGAAGACGACGGGCGGCCCCCGGCGGTGATGTTCACCCTCGGCGAGGCCGCGGACGTCGACCCCGCCGGGCTGGCGGTGATGGCCGGGCCGGACGGGCTGGGCGGGCAGCTGTTCGCCCAGTTCCGGCCCGCCGCCGTGATGCGGCCCGGCCCGCTGCTGGCCGCCCTGGCCGAGAACGCCGCCGATACCCTGGACACCCTGACCGGTGATGAGCTGCTCGGCGTGGTGGCCGCGGCCCGCCGGCAGCGCAATCGTGACGAGTACCTGGAACTGGCCGCGATCGCCGAGTTCACCCGCCGCGCCCAGGCCGCCTGCGCTGCCTCGGTGGCGGCCAAGGTGCGGCCGGGGCGGCGGGACGGCGAGTTCGCGGCCGCCGACCTGGCCATGGAGCTGGTCGTCTCCGACCGTGCCGCCGGGGACCGGATGGACTTCGCGGCCGGCCTGGCCACCCGGCTGCCCCGGACGTTCGCCGGGCTGGCCGGCGGGCTCATCGACGGGGACAAGGCGCACGCGATCTGGTCCTGCACCCGGTTCCTGTCCGGTGAGCACGCCGCGGCAGCCGATGCGGAGCTGGCGAAGGCCGCGCCTGGCTTGCGCTATGACAGCCTGGCCCGCAAGGCCGCCAAGCTGGAGATGAAACTCGACCCGGCCGGGGTCGGGGCGCAAGGACCACGCCCGCCAGCAGGGCCGCCGGGTGGAAGCCCGCCTGGAGGCGTCGGGGAACATGAGCTTCGGCGGCCGGGAACTGTCGGCGGCCGAGGCGCTGGCCGCCAAGGCGTCCAACGACGCCGACGCCACCGCGATGCGCCACGCCGGCCTGTCCGGCAGCCTGCGCGAGCTGCGCGTCCAGGCGCTGCTGGACCGGATCACCGGCCGCGACCCCCTGCACCGCGCCACCACCCAGGCGACCGGCACCGGCGCCGCCACCCCGGCCACCGGCACCAGCGACCCCACTCAGGGCACCGGCACCAGCGACCCCGCCCCGGGCACCGGCGCCAGCGACCCCGCCCCGGGCACCGGCGCACCATCGGCGCCCGGCAGCCCCGCGGGCAGCCCGGCGCCGCTGCCGGCCGTGATCAACCTCACCATCCCGGCCGGCACCCTATTCGGCTGGTCCACCACACCCGGCGATGCCGGCACCTGGGGCCTGCTAGACCCCGGCGACACCCGTGACATCGTCGCGGCCGCCTCCCGGCACCCCGCAACACGCTGGCGCGTCACCGTCCTCAACCCCGACGGAACCGCCGCCGCGCACGGCCGCGCCCGCGGCCCCCACGCCTGGACCCCGCCACCACCCGGCACCGGCATGCCCAAACCGAACGGCCCCGGCCCGCCGCCCGGGCCAGACGCACACCAGCAGGCACAACTCGCCTCACTGCTGCGCGCGCTCAACGTCACCCTGTCCCCGATCGCCGCCGGCACCTGCGACCACCGCCACCGCGAGGACCGGTACACCCCCAGCCGC